>Ga0172367_10001494_pt1 | contig 33627 bp, 28 predicted proteins | sample Lak10m_FD_114542 | JGI IMG/M metagenome (GOLD analysis project Ga0172367, IMG submission 114542) | Freshwater microbial communities from Kabuno Bay, South-Kivu, Congo - kab_022012_10m | ecosystem: Environmental > Aquatic > Freshwater > Lake | place: Democratic Republic of the Congo: South-Kivu...
TGGTGCCGGGGTTCGAGGGGCCGCACGACGCGATCGAGAGGGCGAGGGGTGGGAGGAAGAGGGTGGCGCCAGAGGACATGGTTTGAGCTACTATTTACTTTACCTTTTCATCATGTTTTGCATTTTTGATAAACAGTTGAAAATTGGATTTTCGTCTTCTTCAGACGAAGAAGACTCTTCAACTGGTTTCTCAGCAAGCGAATCTTGGACCGGCGGAGTCGGCGGCGTGAGAGACCTCCGAACGATGTCCACCGGCATCTCCGCTGCGTTGCCTTCCGCTGCTTCGAGTACCAACCGCACTGCAGCCTTTGTGGCCTCAGCCTGCCGCAGGTCGTGAGACTCGTACTGCAAGAACAGCTCCTTCTGCATGTCTGTGAGCGGCGGGTCCCTCTTGCTGCCCCGGCTCACCATGTCGGCGACTTCCTGGGCTGTCATGCCCGCCATGCGGCGCTCCACTTCCGCGGCGCCCAGCCCTCCGTACGGGTCCTTGGGCACCTTGGCGGGCGGCGCCGACGGAGGCGGGGGCGGGGGCTGGAGCTGGTCGGGCGTGGGGGACGCCTCACGCTCGGGCTCGGCTTCGATGACCTCGGCCGTATCCGACTCTTTCGCTGACTTGAGGTCCCTGTCCAGGACGTTCCTGAGCTGCCTCAAAAAATTCTGCCTGCTGTCCGCCTGGGCAATGGTCGTCAGCTGCGTGTAGGCTGACAGGGCGAACTTGCCCGACTTCCAGTTTACGGCCCGCCTGAGCTCGCCCGGCCAGTGCCTGGCGAGCGCGCGGACGCCCTCGACGAAGGGCAGGAGGTCCTCGTAGTCGGCGGGGTCGACCTGGCCCCTGGCCCTGTCGGTCCGCACGACGCGCGAGGCGTTGGCGTGGCCGGCCCTGCGCTGCTTGCGGGCTGTGAGCTCCGATACCTTTGCGCTGTCCGCGTCGACGGACACGAACGACACGGCCAGGAGCGTGGCCCTCTCGTTACAGGGGTAGCGGCGCACCCTGCCCACCGCCTGCATGACGTCCAGCACCGAGTAGTTGGTCTCCCCCACGATGAAGACCTGCGTGAACCCGGCGTCCGCGAAGTCGTTGTGGCCCTCCCTGCCCATGGCGTTGGTCATGACCACGATGCAGCCCTGGTCGGGGGGCAGGTCCTTGATGAATTGCTTTTCCTTCCGCTGCTGCTCGTCGCTCTTCCCGCCGTGCAGGTAGCAGGCGTAGCTGATCCAGTTGTCGCCCATGCCCTGCACGATCTCCTCGGTCTCCTCCACGCCCCTCCTCGTGTCGTAGAAGACCAGGGTCCGGAGCCCCCTGTGCCTCGCCAGCCACAGCGCGGCGAACAGCGCGTAGGCGGCGGGGGGGTACTTGAGCGTCGGCACGTGGTTGCCGTGCCGGTTCGACCGGCACCGCGCGGCGCCCGACGCGTCCGCGTCCACCTCGGGGGCGGGCGTGTACACGACGTACACGGGCACCTGGGGCAGCCTGAAGGGCACCTCGTACTTGACGCTCATCGCCCGCAGGATGTTCTGCGCCACGGCCTCCTTGTCCGCGTCGGCTGGGAGGTCCCGGACGCCGAAGAGCGACCACAGGAGGTGCCTGGCCTCCGACGCGTTCGTCCCGATGATGGGCGTCCCGCTCAGGAACAGCGCGACCTTCCTGGGCAGCCCGAGCATCTCGTGCGCTTGCGTGTACCTGCACAGCAGGGCCGCGGAGGCCCCGTGCTGGCCCTGCGGGTCGCGGAGGTTGGTGTGGAACTCGTCGAATATGAGCGTGGACGCATAGGCAAAGTCGTAGAGGATCCTGACGTGCTCGTCCCTGCTCAGGCAGTTGTAGTGCACCACCAGGAACGTGGTCTTGCCCGTCCGGGTGCTCGCGTATGCGGCCCGCAGCGAGGCATCGAACAGCTCGCCCACGTGGCGGACAGCGGTGACCTCTGCGCAGTGGAACGCGGAGATCTCGCGCTCCCACTGGTCGACCACGCCGGGCGGGGCCACCACCAGGCACTTCCTGGCCGGGTGCAGGTTCGCCCCGCGCAGCGCCGCGATCGCGGCGACGGCCATCTTGGTCTTCCCCGCCCCCATGTCGCCGGACAGGACGACCTTGCCCATCGTCGGCCCCTCCAGCGCCAGAGAGGCCGCCTCGGCGACGGTCTTGAGCTGGTCCTCCCGCAGCGTGAGGCCGTCGGACAGGTTGCCCGGGTCCCGCGCGAACGCCGCTACGGCGGCGTGGACGCCCAGGGCCTTGGCCTGCAGGTCCAGGAGGTCCTGGGAGGACCCCGGCGGCGGCAGCAGGCCCCGGGCGGCGTGCACCCTCCGCACGAAGTCTACGGCGAATTGGTGCTGCACGAGGGTGGGCTTGGCGGGTTTCGCGGCGGTGGGGTTGAGCCCCAGCCGGTCGGACTTGCGCGGGAGGATGCGGTCGGCGAAGTGCCGGACGTGCTCCTCCCGGGTCTTCCTAGCGTGGTCCTGCAGCAGCGCCAGCAGCGTGCATTCGGGGCGGTCCGGGGCTTCCTCCTCGGCGCTGTCCGAGTCGGTGTCCGAGTCGTTGTGGCGCGGGGTGGGCAGCGGGTCGGCGGAGGGCAGGGGCTTGGGGCGCTTTAGGATGGGTGCCTCTTCCTCGCTGTCGCTGGAAGTGTCTTTGGACCGTTTCCCGCGCTTCGCTGGGAGCTCTGGGGCTGCGTCCGGTTTGTAGTCGGCGTCCTTGGCGTCTTCCTTCTCGGACTCGCTGGACTCCTCCGGCTCCTGCTTGTCCAACAAGCCCGTGCTGATCCTCGCTTCGGCGGGCTCGGCCCGCTTGCCCGCCTGCATCAGCGTGTCGAACAGCGGCACGTCCATGCCCCCTTTGATGCTGATCACACCCACGGCTTGCTGCAGCCACCTCTCGCCTTTGAGCGCCTTGTAGATCGCGTCGTGCGCGGCCTCGTGCCGGGAGTACGTGTTGTCCTCCCTGGCGGCGAGCACCAGCGCGCCGAACTCAGTGCCGTGGTCGTCGCGCTTGTCGTACACGAGCGCCTTGACGTAGTCGTCGAGCTTGCACTTGGTCCACTTTGCGCCGCCCTTCGCCTGCGCCCCGAAGCCCTGCGCGGCGGTCCAGCGGACGCCGAGGCCGGTCTTGGCAGGCTTCAGCGCCGCGAAGGCGATCATGGCCAGCCAAGTCTGCTTCTCGAGGTCCTCTTCGGTCTCGTCGGGCTCCTCGCCCGGCGCGGCGCATTGAACCCTGAGCTGGGCGAAGGCGGCGGGCACCTCCTTCCAGATCCGGTCCTTGAACGTGTCGACGTCCGAGGACAGCCCCTCGATGGCCCGTCTGGCCTCGGGGGTATCGGCTCTTTCGAGCATTTCTTCAATAGTAGTGTAGTCAGTCATTTTGGTTGTGTTGTGATTAGCAAGTAAATTCAGAAATTTTTCGCGTTCGTTCCTGCCTGGATAGGTAGTCGGTGCCCGCCCGCGCCCGCCGGCGGCTTTTATACCCCTGCTCCAGCCTGCTTTTTCGCGGGGGCCGCTCGCGCTATTAAAGGTTTGAGAGCTGGCAGCGCCTCGTTCGGGCCCAGGGCAGCATGACGAGCCTGCAGGAGTCCGGAGAGAGCGCGCGGCTCAAGTTCAGGGTCAAGACGGACCTGGTCCTCGGCGGGAGGATCTGCAGCCCGGGCGGCGTCAAGCTGGCGGACGTCATGCAGGGCGAGGCGCACAGGTCTCCGTCCGCCGAGGGGCCCGTCACGGGGTTCTACCTGGCCGCCTGGCCGGGCGGGTCCGACCGAGACGAGGGCAGGCCATTCAGCCTCAGCAGGATGTCGGACGCGGGCGTGGCGGACGTGGACCTCCGCGTGCGGGCGGGCAGGGACTCGGACGTCGTCTGCCTCGCCGTCGTCATGGGCCTCGCCACCCCCAAGTGCGTGCGCTGCTGCCACCTCATGTCCACCTTCGTCGAGCGCGCGGACCTCGTCCGGCTCCTCTCGGAGCCTGGCAGGCGCCGCCTGGGCTTCACCGCAGACCAGGCCTGCGTCAGGTCGTCCGACAATTTCACGCGCAACCTCGCCCTCCACAGGGTCCTCGACTGCTCTGAAGACCTCGGCGCCTACTCCACGCTGAGCCTCCGGGCCAGCTCCCTGCTCCGCCTGGAGGAGGGCTGCGCAGCCGTGCAGAGGCTCGGCGCGGCGGTGGAGCAGCAGGTCCTGTCCTGCGCCGTCTGCCCCATGAACGCGGGCTGCCAGTTCGTCCAGTCCTTCACCTACGGCCACATGGCGGGCCACCTCACCCACTACGCCCTGCTCGGCCACCTCTTCGACAGCCTCCAGTTCACCCCCAGCCTCGGCCTGCTCCTCTACAACTTCTACCAGGCCATGCACAGCACCAACCTCGGCTTCCCCGCGCTGAGCGCCATGCCCGACGCCGAGCTCGTCCCCCGCTTCGCCCTGCCCATGCTCAGCCGCCACACGGCCTGCGCGCTGACCAACGTGTACTGCCCGGACGTCACCCTGGGGGTCTCGGGGCAGGCCTGCAAGCTGCGGGAGGCCGAGGACATCGCCAAGAGCTTCTCCCGCCTCAACTTCGAGGTGCAGAACGCCGGCAGGCTCGAGCCCTACGCGGGCGGGGCAGACCTCGCGCCCACCATGGCCGACGCCGTGCGCGCCGTGGTGGACAGCCAGATGAGGGTCGCGGCGCTCAAGGACAAATTCGGCGCTGCCAGGAAGTCCCCGGTCGCCCTCGCGGACGACTGCGAGAACACGGCGCAGCTGATGCAGCAGAAGGCCAGGGAGCTCCTGGCGGTCTTCAAGGCCCACAAGAGCGCAAAAGAGCTCGCCGCGGCTGCGGAGGCGGCTGCTAGCCAGGCGCCCGCTCTCTTTGGCAGCTGCACCCGGGAGCACCACGCCCTCGCCGCGGAGGTCCTGTGGAGGCTCGGCGGCATGATGGAGAAAGGGCAGTGGTCCCTCGCCCTCGCCGTGGCCTCTGCCAAGGGGCCCTCGTACACAGAGAACAGCCCCCAGCCGGGCGCGGGGCTGTGCGGGCACGGCGCCTGCATCGCCAGGGTCCTCGACGCCAGGACGGGGACCTACCTGCACTACCCCGTGGAGGGCACGACCTACCTCACCGTGGACGTGCCGCCGCCCGAGGGGTACCCGGCCACCCTCCCGCTCAAGATGGCGACGGGGGCCGTGCAGACCTTCCCACTCGAGACGGTCGCGACGGTCCTCGCGCAGAACGTGCACGAGCTCGTCGGCCTGTCGGTGCACGCTGGCATCCTGGCCCACCTCCGCAGGGACTACGGCGAGTCCGCGCTGGCCTGCCCGTTTTACGTCTCGACCTTCTACACCAGCCTGAGCGAGGGCAGGCGGGGCTCCCTCGGCTGCATCCCGCTCGACACGAAGCCCCCGACGTCGTTCCAGGCGGGGTCCAAGCCCGTCTTCGGAGCGCCCGTCATGGGCCTGTCCAACCCGGCGACCGTGGCGATCCCGGTCACGTCCGAGATGCTCGCGGACGCCCGCAGCAGGCCGGGCCCGGAGCTGGAGGACCTCCTCGCGCGCCAGGTCAACGAGGCGTACGGTCCCAGCGTGACGGGAGAGCAGCTCGCAGCGTACATGTCCTACCTGCAGCCCGTGGAGAGCCCGGACCAGCCGGGGCTCGACGAGGCCGACTACGCGACGGCCCTGCGCAGCGAGAACACCTGGGCGTACGACGACCCCCAGGTCGCGCGCAAGGCGGTGCAGGTGTACCAGTCCCTCGCCATGCGCTTCGACATCCTCCAGGCGGCGGACGGCGACTCGGACGGCGCGAGGGCCACCGCGTACGGGCAGTACCTCAGCGCCTGCCTCTGCATCTGCCTGCCCGTCCCCAGGGACGCGGGGAAGTTCTCGCTGTCCACCGTGCGCAACCTCAGGCAGGCAGCGCAGGACGTGGGGCTCACAGACGCCCTCGCGGCGTGCGTGTTCAAGCAGAGGGCCATCGGCGCCAGGGCCGCGGTGGAGTCGGAGCACCACGTGTACATGTGCGAGAGGGGCGAGGGGTTCGTGCACGCGCACAGGGCAAAACTAGCCGTTACAAAGTAAAAAAAAAAAGACAGTCCAGGCAGGCTGGCAACTTCCAATAAAAAAAGGCAGTCTAGACAGGCTGGTCGCGCGCGCAGATGCCCGCAAAGCAGCAAGGATGACCAAGCTCCGCTCGAAGCACAGGCACGGCCCCTCGATCCCCTACGCTACGTTCAAGCGGCTGGTGAAGGAGATCTCCTGCGACGTCATGCTCAGCACGGCCCCCCTGAACTGGAGCGAGAAGGCGATCCGGGCGCTGCACGAGGACGCGGAGAACTACCTGGCGGAGCACTTTCAGAACGCGAACCACCTGCGCGCGACCATGGGCAAGAAGACGCTCGACAGCAGGGCTTTTCAAACGGCCATGAGCCTCGCGGGCGTGCCCGCGCAGATCCCGGACGGGCCGGAGGAAGACTGACCTTGCTGGGGTAGGAGTTGACGATGCGCAGGTCCGAGGTGCCCTCGGGGCCCTGCAGGACCATCTCCTCCATGTTGCAGCGGACCTCGCGGTACTCGGGGACGCCCGTGCCCTCGTGGATGAGGGCCAGGAACTTCATGACGTTCCTCAGCAGCTTCTGGCTGATGCGCTTGCACGTGGAGTAGATGGACAGCTCCACGCTGGCGGCGCTGTAGAGCAGGGCGGCGGCGAACATGCTAACGGAGATGGTCTTGCCGAACCTGCCAAATCGCGCGAAACGTCGCGCGGAGGCGCGGATTAAAGCAAGACTAGCAGCGACCTCTGCCTGTCATGAACCTGCCCCTGCCCGTCCCCTCGGAGTCCTTCGACTTCACCCCGCCCGACCTCTGGCCCGCCCTGTGGGAGGCGTACCCCCTGGGCGTCGAGATGCCCGGGTCCGTCCCCAAGAAGATCTGGGAGGACCACTGGCGCAGGGCCAACCCCTCCCTGGCAAAGTCCGTGGCGCCCCCGCCCGCCCCGGCCTTCCTCAAGTCCTACTGGGGCAAGCTCCGCGGCAGGGCCCTGTCGTCTCGCAAGCGCAAGGCGGGCGACGAGGACCCCCTGCCCCCGGTCTGGCCCTCCCAGCTCTCCAAGGCCTTCTGGGCCAGGTACTTCGAGCTGTTTCCAAGCGGCCACGCGGCGCCCGCCCAGGAGCCCTACTGCCCGTCTACCTACGGCCAGGAAGATCCCAAGAGGTACTCGCTCTTCCGCGGCGCGCTGCACGTCAACGCGGGCAGCCAGGAGCGGCCCCTCTGGCGGCCCTCGACGGGGGCGGACGCGTGGGACAAGCACGGCAACTGGCTGGGGCCGGGCTGACGCGTGGGACAAGGGAGGGACCTAGATCGGGCTTGGCTGACTCGCCTGCGCGGGGTCGATATGAGGATCTCCTGCGACAGGTTGTCCCAGCCGTTGAGGTCCAGCACCGTCTGGTGGGCCCTCGCGAAGGCCCCGGCCGGCTCCGTCTTGAAGAAGACCCTGGCGCAGGCCCGAATGAAGTTCTCGTGGAACATCCGCTGGTGGAAGCTCCGCTGCCACCCCCTCCTGTCGAGCGCGTCCAGGGCGTCCCTGCACATCTGCATCCGCGCGAAGCCGTCCCGCCTCGCCCCCGCGCCCCTCCGCTGCAGGTACCGCTCCAGCGCGTTGGAGCCGCGCGACTCGAGGGAGGACTGCAGGGCCTTCTCGGCCTGCACGGCGTCGTAGGCGGAGTAGACGTCCTGGAAAGACAGCATCCCCGCGCGGAGGAGGCGCGCGGAGGCTTTTATAGTGGGGGTGAATTGGGCAGTGAATGCACTGGATCACGTAATTCTCAATATTTTTAATATTAAAAATTTTATTGATTGTATTATGAAACTGTATGATTAATTTTAATATTAAATTTTGTTTGCCAATTTAATATTAAAAATGTTAAGTAACATTACATCAAATTTAATATTAAAGATGATTTGTAATATTACAAAATATTTAATATTAAATTTTGTTTTGTAATATTACAAAATGTTTAATATTAAATTTTGTTTTGTAACATTACAAAAAATTTAATATTAAAAACGATTTGTAATATACCAATAGTTTAATATTAAAAATTTGATTTGTAATATTAAAAATGTCAGCAAATGTAATATTACAAAATGATTCTATATATTGCACAACTCCCCTTAGCTGCCCACTGCCTGGCGAAAGGGTCTGATCCGCATCGTATATAAGCCCCTTTCTTCGCCTCGCAGTACCCAGACCGAACCAGTCGATCTCAGCCAACCACGAATCTACGAGCCCTTTTATTTCAACCACTTAAAAATGATGTCCAACAATTCTTCTAGCAATGACAGTCGCAAGGCGACTACTCCCTCGGCCCCGTCTGCCCAGCGCGGCGCGGCCGCCTTCGCCGGCTCCTCCGCCGGCGCCGCGCGCGGAAGCGCGTTGACGGCCCCTCCGGCGGCCTTCAACCCCCGCGCCGGCATGACGTTCACGGCGCCTCCAGCCCGCTTCGACCCCAGGGGCAGGGACAGGAGCCCCGAGGCGCGCAGGAACAAGACTCCGTCGCCGCCTGCAGCCCGAGGCTACGCCCGAGGCGGGGCGGCGAGCGCGTTTGGCAGGCTCGTCGCGAGGCCTGTCTCGCCGCCGCGCGCCCCCTCCGTTCTGCCCTTCGACGTGAGCCGCAGCTACTCCAACGCCACGATTCGCCTCAAGGGGCCAATCGCCGACCTGGACGGCAGGGACGTCTACTCTGCGCCCCCTACGCTTCACAGCCCGCTGTGGTACTATTCCGACTACGTCGTCTTCACCATCGTCTCTGTCGAGAAGTTGAGGGACGAAGGCGGGGTCACCTGGCCGGACGTGGATTCCCCGCACACTGCGAGCGACCTCGTCGGCGAGTACCGAGAGCGCATACAGGACTCGGAGCACTTCCTCATCGACGGCTTGCGCTGCAGGTACATGGCCCGCGTCTTCCAGAACGCGCGTACTCAAGCCTACGCCGTCGTGACGGTCGAGTCCGTCCGCTTCTACATGCAGTCGGGTTCTGCCCCGACTTACGTCATGCGGATCTCGGAGCCCGACCCCGTCAACCTCCGCAACTACGGGAAGGTTATGGTGCCTGGCACGGACGGCTCGACGGCCTGCATCGAGTTTGGCAGGTTCCAGCACGACCTCTCCATCATCTGGAAATCATGCGTCGAGGGAGGCAAGGCAGTTTCCAGGGAGGCTTCCTTGGTGAAGAACAGGGACAATGTCTCAGCGTCTCGCCTTATGAACTACTTCCTGTTCTTCGACGCCTGCGTGGATTTCAACGCCACCCACCGGCGCCTGCCCGAGGCCCACTCCATTCAAGACCTGGACGAGCTCTCTGCCACGGTCTTCCGCTACCTCGGCGGGGACGAGCGCGCCAAGGACGTGTTCAACAAGTGGAAGCCCTCGATGCACCTCGCCAGCTGCATCGCGGCGGTGAAAGGCTACATCTTCTTCCCGGACGTCCTCTGCTACCCCCGCAACGTTACTGTGATGGCCCACGTCTACCCCTCGCTAGTGGAGCTGGACAGGCGGCGCGAGTCGGCTGTCTACGCGTTCAGCGTGTGGGGCTCGAATGGCGCAGCCCCCGTTTGGGACGAGTTCACCAAGCGGCCGCTCTCGAAGTACCCCTGCTTCGTCTTGTCGGTCGCGTGCGAGGACCCGGAGACCATGTACAAGTTTGGCGAGTTGGCCGGCGTCTACGTCAACGTCCCGGGCGTCGTTGGCAGCACGGGCGTGTCGCGCTTCGACTGCCTCAACCCCGCCCTGGAGCACTCTGTGTATATCCTGCACAGGGATTCTCAGGACAGCACGTCTTCGGAGCTCTGCTTCTGCGTCCGTTCTGGAAACGTCTCCATGACGTTGAGCTTTCCAGGCCTGGGTGGCCGGGAAGGTGTTGCCAAGTGGAACCTGGGCTCCATCGGTAAGAAAGAGTTGAGGTGGGGCGGCCACCAGGTCCGCCTGAAATTTTCCAGGATGGACTACACTGCCGTGCCGGGCTTCTTCGTCCCGGAAATTCACGCCAAGGAGAAGCCGTTTGGCTATCCCGTGGAGCGCAGCGTGCTGACCAGGCACCTCCTCCGCTTCAACGAAGACGGGGACAGGGTGTTTGCGTACTCGTACAGGGAGGCCTTCAAGCACCTCCTCTTTGACGTCGCCTGCTCCGTCCAGACGTCGCAGGTGTTTTCCTGGTCCACTGAGAAGAACAAGGAGTTCGTGCAGACCCTCCGGAGGATCCTTGGCGACAGCGCGTACAACTTCGGCATGTTCCGCTTCGACGACGAGGTCCGCGGCTGGTTCAAGGAGTTCTCCGTCCACTTTGGCTGCCGCGACGTCTCCGCCTCGGTCAGCCTTGCCTGAGCCTAGCCCGTGTCTTGGCTCGGAGGCGGCGGCGTCAGGAGGTCTTCGCGCCACGCTCCGTACAGCGCGGCGAGGCACAGGCCCGCAGAGCAGGCCCAGAATACCCGGCAGTTGGCCACCGTCATGGCGCTGGGAGTTCGCTCCCAGACGTGGCCGACGCCCAGAAAGTAGTCGAGCACTATCATTAAAAAAAGTATGACAAACCTGTTTGAGTACTCGCCCGGCACGCAGTAGACTGCGACTCCCGCGCCCGCCATGTAGCCCAGGACGTTTGCGTTTGCGATGCTGACCCCGCTCGACGCGGGGCCCTCGGACGTGCACTCTGGCCCGGAGCAGAGCCTCGCCAGGAAGGACACGCACAGGTAGGTGGCCAGGGCCCACGCGAAGAGGTCCACGGGGCTGCACGCCGCCGCCACGGCGATGGCGTGCGCCCCCGACACGACGAACCAGAAAAGAGCGTTCCACAGGCCTGTCTGGCCCATTGTTTCTTGCCCGAAGGCCACGTCCTCAGACAAGATCTCGGCCTCCTGCAGGCTGTAGGTGTTGGACACGAAGGCCGCAGCGCCCGCGCTCGCCACCAGCGAGGGAAACGCCAGCATCAGCCTCAGCGACCGCGTGTCCCCGCAGGCGTGCGTGAGGGTCCCGTTGGCGACGCAGGGCAGGTAGACGAAGACTTGGACGGACGCAGCGGGGAACAGGATCAAGACGAGCCCCACCGCGCATAGCTGCAGGACGCCCAGGCCGTAGATGGCCCCCCTGCTCCAGTACATGCCTTTTTCCGCGCCCCTGCCAGAACCCAGCGTTAAATATTTAAAGTGTCGCAAACTCAGCCGCGGCAGCACGAGCCATGCGCCTGGGAGACATGCTGCTCCCCCTCCCCAGCCCGTTCAGCCTGGGCAGGGCGGCGCTGCCCCAGCGGAGGCGGGGGGAGGCCCCGTTCAGCGGAGAGGAGGACATAATCTCCTTGGCCAACCCCAGGGCGGCGGGGTACCGCTGGGCGCCGTTTGGGATGGTCAAGGAGATTCCGGACGTCGACACGCCGCCCAAGTACGCGCCCTACGAGGCCGCGGAGGAGCCCGACGCCCCGCCGCCCGCGCCGCCCGCGCCGGAAGTGAAGCCCGCGCCGCCCAGGCAGCCGCAGGAGGTGTTCGCTCCGCCCAAGGTCAAGCCCGCCTCGCGCAGGGAGCTCGAGAAGGCCAGGCGGGAGTCCTTCAAGGCCCTGCGGAGGGTCTTCTGGGACGCCTACCACGAGGACGGGGAGGAGCAGGAGCCCCTAGAGGCAGAAGCGAGGCGGGGGCAGGCGCAGCAGCAGCCCAGGCGCAGGCTGGGGCGCAGCGTGTACGACGCCATGGAGACCCACGGCCACTTCGGGCTCGTCGACGGCGGCGAGACCCTCGCGGGCGGCGTCCGCGTCGTCGTCGCGCACGTCCCGAAGCGCAACAGGGGGTACGCCCTGGACATCAAGCCGGGAGAGGTCATCTACGCCAACAGCGCGAGGGGGACGCAGGCGAGGGGCAGGCTCGACGTGCTCTTCGTCTCGCGCCACAAGTACGTCTCCCCGGGGCACGCGGTGACGTCGTGCAGGATCGGGGTGAGCGAGGGGCAGTGGAGGCGTTTTGTGGAGTGAGCGTCGGAGTCAGCCAAGCCTTCGCAGCCTGACGCACCGGGAAGGGTTGGAATGCGGCGCGGCGGGTATTTAAGCCGCCCCCGATGCTGCCGCGTCAGAAGCATGTCCGACGCCCAGCAAGCCTCGAAGCCGCCAGCGCAGTCCGACATCACCTCGATTCTCCAGCAGGTACAGAGCTTGCAGGGCGACCGCGAGCGCCTCCTCCGCGAGCTCGAGGTCGCCCGCGCGGAGAACGGCCACCTCAAGCAGGGCAAGCGGGAGGAGATGAAGAAGGTCTTCGACAGCGTCATCGCCAAGTGGCTCGAGGCCAGCGTGCAGGACGAGTCCGTACGCGAGCAGTTCACGCAGGGCTGCAACAGGATCATGGACGATACCAACGAGAAGAGCGGCGTCTGGACCGTCGCGTGCGCCGCCTCGAACCTCCACAAGTCCCAGCTCGAGGAGATCGAGCGCCTCCGCGTCGAGAACGAGACCCTCAAGTCGGGGCCGAGCGGCGGATTCAGGGACGAGGGGTCTCGCAAGCGGCCGCGCGAGGAGGGCGGGGCCGCCTCGGGCGACTTCTGGGCGGGGTTCGAGCTGGACGTAAACCAGATGTAAAATTCACTGCCTTTAAACCAGCCTCTGCACGGTCGGCTGGCTGTTGATGCGGTAGCCCTTGCCCGCCCGCAGGCTCGCCACCCCGATGAAGTCGGGGCCGTGGTGCCCGCTCCCGAGCACCTCCTGTATGACCGCGCCCGAGTCCGCGCTCACCACGCGCATCGTCCCCTGGAACGCCAGGGCGTCGGAGCTGACCTCGTTCTCCGAGGCAGCGAGCCCGGCGTTCTTGCGGATCTTGTGCAGCTCCCAGAAGTCGGGCATCTTGTCCTTGTACGCCCGGTAGGCGTTGGAGTACAGCGGGTTGTTGAACACGCGGAACTGGTCGGTCTCCACCACGTGGAGGTTGTCGAAGTCGACGCGCGCAGAGTTCTCCTGGCTCGAGTCCAGCCTGTCGTGGAACACGATGGGCGACGGCCAGTTGGACTGGAAGTAGGTCTTGTACACGGACTCGGCCCCGGAGGCGCTCGTGGCCCGCGCCTGCTTGTGGTCGAAGGCCATGACCATCATGGAAGGGCCGCGGTACGGACGCGTCACGTCCGTGGTGTGCTGCAGGAAGCTGATGCGGGAGTTGGGGAAGCGCTTCACGTCCTCGTCGTCGTTGTTCCAGTCCACGGCGGTGTCGTCCTTGCCCCCGACGTAGCCGTCGTAGGCCACGTCCCACAGCCGGATGAGGTTCCGCTCGTTGATCACAATCGCCCGCTCGTGGTACTTGTACGACATGCCCCAGATGCCGTGCATCGAGTCGTCGTAGCAGCTGAGCTCCGTCTGGCCCCAGAACGTGCTGCCAAGGGACTCCCCGCCCTGCCCCAGGATGATCCCCAGCATGTGGTGCTCGATGTTGGGGCGCACGATCACCACCTCGATGGACTCGGTCGCCATGCTCGCCTGCTGCTCCTGCAGGCTCACCCCGCCGGCGCCCGTGAAGACGTCGGGGGAGTCGAAGGTCATCAGGCCCTGCCCGGGGTGGCCGAAGCCGTAGTGCTGCGTCGGGAAGAGGAACAGGTCCACTGCGTTGGGCCAAGCCATCGTCGCGGGGGCGTACACCTGCGTCAGGTCAGTCTCCTGGTCGGCCCACAGGCGCCAGGCGACGGCGCAGAAGAAGTTGCGCACGTCGTCGTCGCTGTCGAAGCGGGCGTCCGCGGGGCAGGGGACGGACAACTTGGGGGAGTCGCCGGCGGCAGTGTTGAAGGCGGCGGTGGCTTCGATGTCGTTGACGATCTGCTCGGTGATGCAGAGGTCCACTTGGAAATTTGGCAAGGCCCACAGGTCGGACTTCCACCCCGCCGGCCTGCTGTTGTCGAACACCTCGTCTTGCACGCGCTGGGTGCGCGGCATGTACCAATACGGCATGTGGTCGATGACGTCGACGCCGCCTACCTGCCTGTCGTCAAACGGAACCTTTTGGGCGACCATGGCTGCCTTGATCTTCAAGCCCACGTCCTGGTACAGCTTCGTGCGCGTCACGCTGTTCCCCCTGATGGCAGCCTCTTCGCCTTGCAGAATCAAGCGCACTGCGTTGTACAGCGCAGCGTGCCTGGACCTGTTGAGGATCACGTCGTACAGGAACGTCCCCTCGTGGTACGTGGAACCTGGGTTGTGCACTGACATCACGCAGGCCTGCGCGAACTCCTTGGGGATGAGCATGTTGTAGCCCACGTAGTCCCCGAACGACCGGAAGACCAGGCCGGGGTTCTTGAAGTGGTTCGGGCAGAACCAGGCGCCCCTGCTGCGGAGGCGCTGGTCCATGAAGTGGACGTCGGTGTCCACCTCGAGGTCCTTGCTAAAGTCGATGACCTGCTCGATCTTTTTCACGTTGGGAGTGCCCCAGGGGACGACTGGGCGCAGGATGGCCTCGGGCACGCCGTAGCGCAGGTAGTTGCGGAGGATCATGGACCTGTAGAGGAGGTACGTGTTCCTGTGAGTCAATGTCCAAGCCCCTCCTCCAGGGCCTGTTGCAATGGCGTGGCCGCTGATAGCTGCATTGGTTGCAGTGCCGAAACTTGTGGGCTTATCCACGTTCGTCCTGAAATCTCCAGGGCCTCCAGCGCCTGTGATCTTGTTCAAGAACGCAGAGGCCAGCAGGTTCCTGTGGTACGGCGCCAGGGACTGGATGAAGATCTTTCCCTTCCTCTTCTCTTGGTTTCCTGTGAAAACCCCGCCGTTGCTCTCGTGGGCTGCGATGGCGTTGCGCATGAACTCTGGCAGCAGAGCAACGCTTCCAGCAGTAAAGTTCTGTTGGACTGCCAGGTCCCAGTCCGCGCAGTCGTAAGACCCGGGCACGAACAGCACGGTGTCGTTGAACATCTCCGGCTCCCACGTGAAGGTCTTGGCCGCCTGGTCGGCAAAGAGCTGCTGCAGGAACTTGGACATGTACCCCGTGACGTTTCCCGCCGCCGTCATGGCCTCCCCCAGCCGGGGCGCGGCGGCCCTGTCTGGCGCCTGGTTGCCCAGCGACATGCTCCGCAGGGCGTTCCTCAGCACGCCGTTGTTGTCGTGTCCCACGCCGGCCGAGGCCCCCGAGGACGAGCTGCGGTCGCACAGGGCCTTGTGCAGGAGGTCCGCGAACGTGAAGCTCGACCACGCGTCTCTCCCCTCGTTGTACAGCTGGAAGAGGCGCTTGTGGTTGTCCTTGTGCGGCACGATCCGGTAGAACTCCGCCACGCGCACGCGCCGGCGCAGCATGTCCCTCGGCGGGGCGCCCGTCTCCATGCTGAAGGCGCGCGTGTGCACGATCCCGATGCCCCGGTACGAGCTCAGGTTCGGTCCCGTCTTGAGCTTCTTCTGCCCCTCGGGGCCCTGCGTCACGTAGTTGGTCACGTCCGGCGTCATGGTCAGCTGGAAGGTCAGCTTGGAGTTGCACAGCATGAAGTCGGGCATGGGCGCGCCCCAAGTGCGCAGCTGAGACTTGGCCTCCTCGATCAGGATGTCCAGGGCGTTCTGGTTCTTCTGCACGAAGCCGAAGAGGTCCACGAACTCCCTGCAGATCTGCTCGGAGGACTTGTCCTGCGTGAGGTACTTCTCGTTCATGGTCTTCTGGTACGAAGGCGCGAGCAGCAGGGCCATGTGCACGTCCAGGTCGTTGGTCAGCTGGATCGACCCCGTCAGCTGCTGGAGCTGGCGGCGGAAGTTCTCCCTGCCGGCCTCGGTCATCATGAAGTTGTGCTCCAGCACGATGGCCATGCCCTGGCGCACGAAGTAGCCCGCGAACGAGCGCTTGCTCTGCGTGAGCGTGCGCGCGGCGGACTCGTACGGCACGCGCGACGCCAGGCCCTCGTCAAAGGACCACACGTTCCACTTGATCTTCCCGTCCACGTTGGTGATGTACTTGTACGGCAGGATCCGGCTCGTGAAGGGCGAGTTCTTCGGGTCCGTGATCAGGCCGTCGACGCGGTCCGTCAGGTACTGATTGGGCCCCTTGAGGATGTCCGGCAAGTGCCACCTGCCGTGGCGCTTGAACCGCTGCAGGTCCTGCTTGATGTCGCGCGCGGAGGGACCGAAGATGTTCTCGTACGCCTCCATGGTCGGCTCCACGCTGTGGGAGGTGAGCGTGCCGCCGCCGTGCCGGCCCATGTCGCCGTCGATGAGGTACGAAGAGGGGGCCTCGCGGTGGTTTGCCAGACTAGTCCCTTCCATCGTGCCGTCAATCGAACGGGACGCGCGGGCGGATTGAGTTTATATACCTCGAGAGGCGCATTCAATCAAAGAAACCCACCCTCGTCACGCGGCGATGGCGACGCTCGGCACCTCGTACTCCACCTCGAGCCGCGCCATGTACTGGTACTTGTCCGTCACGAATTGCCGCAGGTGGTGCTCCTTGTTCTTCTCGACCTCCTCTTGGCTCCACTTGGCCTTGACCTTGAAGTTCTGCAGGGGGACCGTGCCGTCGCCGAGGTCGTCCCAGGCCTCCGCGCCCAGCCGGTGCAGCTGCAGGCTGAACATGTTCATGTCCTCGGTGCGCACCTTGCTCAGGACCTGCTGCCGCAGCGTCTTGCAGCACTCGCCCATGACGGACCGCGTGATCTTGTACCACTGCTTGTCCACCATGGGCATCTTGTCCACCTCGCAGCCGATCATGTCCTGGTTGTAGCGGAGCACGCCGATCGCGGGGTGGTTCATGTGCACGAAGTAGAAGGGCTGGTTGGGCACGTCGATCACCCCCTCCTTCTCCAGGTTGGCCTTGTTCCACTTGCCGTACTGCTGGCGCCACGCGGCGTTCTCCTGGATGGACGAGTCGCACGTGTAGACGACCTGCGGGGAGTTGATGGTCGAATTCGGCAGCACCGTGTAGGCGTACCTGTCGCCCAGGTCCGTCACCTCGTTGGAGGGGATGCAGCTGATCGTCACCCCCATGGCGCACGGGAAGGTGCTCTGCGCCTCCTTGAGCGTCACGCTGCGGATCAGGCCGTTCCGGATCATGTCCACCTGCTCCTCGGGGTTCACGCCGGACTCCAGCGACGGGCAGAAGAGCTCCGTCTCCTTCCCGGGCACCGCCTTCCACATCGCGGCCTGCGGGCCCGCCAGCGCCAGGTTCGCGAGGGAGCCGGAGATGTTCACGCACAGCGTTCGCTTCACCACCGTGTTCTGTGGGGCGGAAGGGTTGGACGCGTCTGCAGACAGTGCCGCGCTCATCCTATCTCGCGCGCGGGGACGCTGTTGTCCTTTAAATAGCGCAGGCACCCGAGCCAGTTTCCCGGTCCGGCGGAGCTTTACTTAAACGCGCGGGGAGCGCGCGGGGCGAGAGCATGGAGGGCTTCCAGCTGGCGCAGGCGGTGAGGAGGGCCGTGCAGTACACGGTGGCCCAGCGCGTCACCCGCGAGGTGGAGCTGAGGGTCCCCGTCCTCTCCGAGCGCGCCGCGCTGACCTCGGGGGCGGCCCTGCTGGCCGTGTCCCTCCGCAGCACCGGCAAGCCCAGCGCCAGCGTCGTCGCGGACCTGGCGCTAATGGTCGCGACCACCACGCTCATGCAGGGAGTCCTCGCGCGGGGGGCGGGCGCAGTCCCGCTCACCCTAGCCCACCTATGCTGCATGCTCGAGGCGGGGTCCGTCCTCGGCGCCCTGGCCCTCGGCGAGCTCGGCGAGTCCTTCCTGGGGCAGGTCCAGTACACCTTCGCCAACGCGGCGTCCGCCCTGCTGCTCTCCGCGTCGTCCACGGTCGTCGCCCTGGCCGCAGCGGGAGGGCTCGCGGCGGTCTCGGCCTGGCGCGCTGGCCTCGACAGCGCCCTGTCCACCGCGCTCTCCCAGGCCGCCTTCAACGTCGTCAAGACCCTCCTGCTGCAGTCCATCCCCCCGGGGCTCCAGCTTCCCACCATCGCTGGCCTCCTCGCCTTCGCCAAGCCCCTGCACTCCCACTTGGGCTCAGTGGGGCAGGCCGTGTACAGCTTCGCGCTCTACCAGTCGGGCGACGCCATCCAGACGGCGGTCGAGAGGGAGGTCAGCCCCTTCGCGGCGGGCGCCGCGGCGGTCGCTGCGGCGTTCGTGATCCCCATCAGGAGCCTGCGGGCGGCGGCCCAGATCGCCGCGGTGGGCTCGCTCACGGACTGGGTGATCGCCCTGGTGCAGCAGGCGGCGGACCAGGACCCGGCCCCGTCCCTCCTGTCGATTCTGGTGTTCTGCAGGGTCCTCCTCGCTGCGTTCGACAGTCAGTGAAATCGGGCGTTTTTTTTTGTCATCAGAAGCAGGCGCGCAGCGCGGCCGCTCCCGGCCCGTTTAAATTGACGCTCAATTTCGGGCAAAACAGCAGGCCGTTTGGGCAGTTTTGCGGCCGCGCGTTTTTTAGGGGCGAGGCACCCTGGTCTCGACTCGATTTTTCTCGCTGCCCACAGCCATGTTCCCCAGCGACTGGGCCCACCAGACGGGCCAGCGCAAGAAGCGCAAGTCGGCCGAGCAGGAGGCCCAGCAGCAGGCGCCGCCCAGGGCCGCAGAGGTCGACCCCGAGCAGGAGCCGGCGCCCCACGCGGCCTCCGAGGACCTCGAGCTGCCGTCGCTGATTCTCCGCAGCCTCAACACGTCCTCCCGCGCGCCCGCCACGCCCGACGAGCTCAACCTGGACGTGATCCTGTCGCGCGTGCCCTACAAGGAGATCCTCGAAAACCTCTACGGCAGGGAGGAGTACAGCGTCCCGGCCGTGCCCATCGTCGCCCGCGTGTACGAGGAGAGCTTCATGCGCGAGCCTACCAAGGGCGAGCGGGCGTGCGCGGCGGGCGAGCTGTGCGAGTGCAACTTCATCGACCCCTGCATGCCCTTCACTGCCGCAGAGTTCCTCCTGCCGGGCGAGGACTACCCCCAGTCCCCCCAGTTCTGCGTGCTGTGCAGCAGGAAGGTCACGCAGAAGCTCTTCTACGACGTGCTGTTTACAGGTCAGGCCAGATCCTTTTTTGTTTTGTTTGTTTGCGTGCTTTAAAACATTCTGCAGGCAAGGAAGTCCAGGGCGTCATCCAGCGCTACGGGAACATCTGCGGCGTGCAAGGTCAGTCAGTGTAGTCGAGGTCTTCCTCCAGCATGCTCAGCACCCGCTCCACGTCGGCGTGCAGCTCCCTCATGAACTGCAGGCCCTCGTTGGCCTCGCCCAGCAGCGCGCTGTACTGCGCGAGGCGCTCTGCGTGAAGCGCGCCCTGGCCGTGCACCTCCTCGGCCGCCGCCTTGTGCCGCTCGGCCCGGGCCTGGAGCTCCTCGATCTCCCTGATCAGAGTCATGATCACCTCGTAGTTCCTGTACAGCTTGTCGTGGAACACCTCCGCCTCTCTCCCGAGCTGCTCCTGGAACTCCCTGGCCGCCGCGAGCAGGTGCTCGGTGAAGTCCTGCTTGAGGTACTTTTTGCACGTTTTCCTGTCCCTTCTGATCGCAGCGTACCAGTCCGTGAGCTGGTCTTGCATCTTCATCGCAGACCTCTTGGACTCCAGCTTCCGCTTGATGTCGCGCTCCGCCTGCACGGCGGCCAGGATCTCCCTGTTCTTCGCGCCCTCCGCGCCGCCGTGCCCGACCCGCGCCTCCCTGATCGCGCGGTCGATGTCCTCGATGGCCACCTTGTAGCCGTCCTCGTTGTACCGGACGATCTCCCGCAAGTCCTCGGCCTCGTCGACCAACTCCAGGAGGTGCTCCCTGGAGTGCCCGGGGTACTTCTTGAGCTCGGCGTGCAGCTCATCGATCCTCGTCTTGAGCGCCTTGATGTTGTCCACGCCGCGCTTGTGCATGAGGGCCCGTATCTCCTCCTTCTCTGTCATGCCGCGCCTGCGCGCCCCGCCCCGCCTCCGCGTTAAATAATCCCCGCGCCGCAGGCGAATACGCGAGGGAGTGCATGCTGGTCTGCCCGCCCCACGCGCCGCTGCACTGCATGCCGAGGCCGGTCATGTCCCACCAGCGCAACAAGTACAGGGTCCGCATCAGCAACGGCGTCAAGTGCCTGGACCAGGTCCGGGTGTGCCACGAGGATTTTGCGACCCCCTCGACGGGAGGGCAGACCTGAGAGTCCACAGGCTGCTGCCGGCTCATTGCAGGTTTTATTTGTGTCATTTTAGCCTGAAAGCATTTATTGTTATGCAAATTACATTTGGATGATCCATACCACACTGAAAACATGCATTGCTGTCAATGCGTTTTCGTTAATTATTCTTACAGGTCTTTGTATCAAGTTTTGTGAACAAGAAGTGCCATTCATGAAGTTTGGACCTCAATCTTCCCTGATTGTCCTTGGGGTAACCATCAATACTTGGAATAGATATGTTATACTTCAGATGCTAATTTGTGTCTTCCAAATTACAGACGTTGTTGTGAACGAGTTTGCTAGCCCCATTCTTGGGTTCAACATATACAATCCAGATAAAAAGACAATCACAGATTTTACCAAGCTGCAATTACAAGTGTACTGTCAAAGCATGTGGTTTATAAATAATCTCAAAAGTGCTCTCATGCTTCTAGTGACCATTTCTCAGTTAGACATAGCTATTAGCAAAGTTGTATATGCAGAAATTGCGTCTGTTTTTACTATAAGAGCTCTCATAAATAAAAAAGAGTTTAGAACCAAATTATCAGAGACTAGAAATGATTTAGAAGAAAGTTTTATTCCAGTAAAGGAAGAGCAGACTTGAGAGTCCACAGTCTGCTGCCGGCCTCCGCGAGGTGAGCTCCTATTAAAACTCCGCGCGTTTGCTGTGTTTTGGTAGAATGTCCAAGCCAGCCATGTACATAGCAGGAGCTTTTGCCGGCGCCATGTACCTATTCCACATGCCTTATTTCATCCGCGTCGGCGCCCACTACTGGAATAAGTACGCGTTCTGCCCCGTCATTGATCAGCGAAACGCAGGAGCCGGACTCCCGCCGAGGGGGGTCCAAGAGGACACCCCACGCAAGAACTAGCCCCCGCCGCGGAGGCCGAGTTCGTCCCCGGCTCCCCCGAGCTCAACCAAGAAATCTCCCGGCTGCACGCCGCCCTCGCCTTCGACGACCACGCCCAGGCCAAGATCGACGCGCACCTCCTCGCCGCAGCCGTGGCCCACCGCGGCATCAGCCTGGGCTTCCCGCTGAGAACTTTGGTGTTCTCTTGGACCGACGCGCCCCAGCTGGGCACCCTCCCGGACCTCGGCCCGGTCCTGCGCGCCTGCCTCGTGCAGCGCAGGTGGAACGCGTCGTTCCTCGCCCACTGCCTCCACTGCTGCCTGCCAGTCCCGCGCTCCGCAGCCAAAATTCCGGCGCCGGACGCGGCCTCCTGCGCGGTCCTCCTCAACGTCCTGCTGGCTACCTTGCTGGGGCTGTACCCCTCCTGCGTCAAGAAGCCGCCGTTCCAAGTCCGGACCCAGCTCTTCGCCAGGGTCCACGCCCTCCTCACTGCGCCCTCCGACGCCCAGCAGGCCTTCGCCCAGCGCCACTCCAGCCTCTTCGTGTTCGCCCTCGCCGAGTACGCCTGCAGGCTCCTCCCCGCGCTCTTCCCCGCCGAGCACGAGTCCATCTGCTCCGCCCAGGCCGTCTCAGCCTTCTTCCAGCAGGGCCCCGCCATCTTCGACGCCTTCCGCCAGGACTCCGTGGACGACGGCAGGGAGCCCTGGGCGAAGCTCGCGGCGGCCGCGCAGGAGTGCAACGACCGCCTGTGCAGGACCTACCGCTCCAAGTGCCGCCTGCCCCAGCAGCAGAGGCGCCAGCAGCCCGCGGACCTCAGCCCGGCGCTCCTCTCGGCCTCCCTCGCCGCCCCGAAGCTCGTGGCCTACCCGTGCCACCGCGCCAGCGAGGGCCTCCTCCGCGACGAGTACGCGGTGCTCCTCGGCTCCCAGGAGCTCTCAGACGTCGCGGCCGTGCACTCCCTCGTCAGGACGGCTTGGCTGCCCGAGTCCATCCGCGAGGAGCAGGTCAGATTTGCGTACTTGGTCCGTACTTGGGCTCGAGGCTCTCGATCGAGGTCAGGTAGCTGCAGACCCTGGTGTACAGCGACCGCTTCGCGCAGTGGAACATCATGAACCGGGTGCACGCGTAGCTGCCGTCGCTGCACTCGCCGACCTTGTCCCGGTAGAACTCGTACTTGCAGTGCTGCTCGTGGTGCTTGGCCCGCATGGCCTCCCTCACGGAGGTCACCCCGGCCCTCGTCTTGATTCCGCAGTCGTCCAGGACCCTCTGCACCCTGTCCTGGTTGATCGCGTCCGACGCGTCCCACACGAGCTCGTCCAGCGCCTCCTCTGCCTTGGCCACGCGCCCGTCCTCCGCCGCGTCCTCGCTCCACCCCTGCCCCATTTTGCCGACCTGCCCCCGTGTTTTTCCTAAATACGCGCCCCGCAGATCAGGAGCCTCCAAGCCCTCTCCCAGCGGTGCCAGCGCCAGGCCCGCGTCCGCAGCACCTTCCACGTCTGCCTGTCCTGCGAGCGCAGGGGGCGCAAGTCCGCGCCCCGCCTCTGCTCCCAGACCTTCCGCATAGTCTGCCAGAACTGCGGGGACAGCCCGGACTGCATCCCGCCCATCGACATGGTCGGCCGCGTCGTCACGGTGCAGTCCAAGCAGCTCTTCCTCGCCCCCTGCTGCGCCACCATACAGGAGTACGCGGCCACCGGCGCAGACTTCAACCCGCCCTCCACCGTCGCCTGCCCGCACGTCCAGAGATTCAGGCAGGACCAGGCCGCCAAGAAGAAGCCCAGGCACTCCTGCGCCGTCTGGCACTGCCAGGCGCAGGCCCTGCCCCGGCCCCACTCCGTCGTGGACCACCGGGAGGGGACCCTCGAGACAGTGCACCTCTGCCACAGGCACACGCCGCCGGACGAGTGGCTGAGGCGCGCCAAGAACTTCCAGCAGTTCAACGAGGCGTGCAAGGCGTGGGAGGCCAAGGCCAAGCAGCACGCGCGCAAATAAAAAAAATAAACAATGGTACCAAAGGCGCCTCCGAGCGTATTTAAGAAGGTAATACCTGCCGCCCGCGCGATATGTCGAGCGCGTACAAGCTAGACTTCACTGCAGCGCACATACTGCACCCCTGGCCTGTAGGCTTCTACGACACCAGCAAAACCTGCAAGCCGTGCCTGATGGGGCCCGACATCCACCAGACAGCGGTGCGGAATGCACTGGCGGGGGAGGAGGAGCTGTGGACCATATTCACGCGCGTGAGCCCCACGTACTGGCAGAACAACTGCATCCCAGAGTTCGAGGCCTCCAGAGACGGCCTCGAGCGCGCTCTCACGCAGCCAGACAGCCTCCCAGACGCCTACGCGCGGCTGGCCCGCGTGTACGACGAGGCGTTCCACCCAAACTACACGGACCTCCTGCTGCCCCCGAGCTGCGCGCACTGCGGGGTCGCCTACGTCAACGGCTACCAGCAGATGAGCAGCGTGTTCGACGTCACCGAGGCCAACCTCTTCAGGTCCAGCGAGCTCATGGACGGCCTCAGGAACCGCATGGTCTACGCGGGGGTCTTCAACCGCTCCCAGAACCACTACGTGGGGTGGATCGTGGCCTTCCCCCAGAACCCTGACACGGAGGGGGTGATCCTCGTACTGGACCCGTTCGGCGCGCGCGACAACCCGGAGTGCGTGGAGAGGCTGCGCCACATCGCCACCTTCTTGGCCCACCTCAAGCTCTCCGAGCACGCGTGCAAGCTCACCGAGCGCCGCGCGCCCAGGATGAGGGTGGTGCACGTCTCCCACCCGCCCGACCTGACCCAGACAGACGACCTGTGCTGCAACTTCTGGGCGACCATCCTGGTGACGGCCTGGATCTCCTACTACCGCCTGAAGTGCCACATGAACGCCGAGGTCTTTGCCCAGCGACTGCGAAGTATGTTCCCGGGCGACGGGGGAGCCTACGACTTCAGGGAGCTGAGCTTCATGCACGTAGTCGAGAAGGAGTATAGGCTCACCATGGCGTCCCTGCGGACCTACACGCTCCTCTTTTTGCAGTGCCTGTTCCAGCTCGCCGACGTGGCGCACGCGTGCCAGTGCCTGGACTTGACAGAGCACGAGAAATATCACGCCACGGTGGTGCACGCGAGCCTGCCAGCGGCCAAGCAGATTCTCAACAGGTTGTGCAGGAAGCTCGGGGCAGAGGAGAGTTACGTCTTGGCTGGCTCAGCAGAAGCCCTTCAACACTACAAAAACCTCGTCGCGAGGTGGGAGTCCGTCAAGCTAGACCTGACGGGCAGGGACAAGCTTATCAAGTCTCTGCCGGCGCTCGACTTGTTCCGCATATTCCTGTCAAGGTTCGACGACAAATCGAAATCTAGCGTCAACAACGTCATTGTCAGCAACATGATGGTGCTAGAAAAATACTCCAAGTCAAAAGGATTTTTAATACAGAAAGTGTCCAATCTCAACGCCTGCGGCTACGTGTGCGAGGCAGAGCCCGCCTACGACCCGGCATCGATAAGGAGATTCACGGGAAAGAGGAGCGCAGGCGGCGGTGCAGCGTTTGCGCCGCGCCCCAGGCCAGATTCTCCCAGCATAGAGCCAGACATTCTCATAGATTTGGCTGGAGACTGAGCTACGCGTCGGGCAGCGCGTCGCCGACGGGGAGGAGCTCGATCTTGGAAGCGTAGAGGTCGTGAAACTCCTCGTCCGACAAATTCGGCGTGGCCGCCCTGAACGTCTCCAGGTAAACGCCGCGCAGATCGTTGAACAGGGCGTTGCAGCGGCTGGCAGAGCGCGGGTGCACCCTGATGGCGTCCACGACAGACTGCAGCAGGGGCTCGTGCGTCGCGCCCAGCGCCAGGAGGTCGCGCACAATCACAGAGTTCGCCTCTGCGCCGCCGAGGGCGCGCTCGCGGAGCTCGGCGGCAGTCTTGGCCAGTGCCTGGAGCTTCGGATAAATCACGGAGCACAGCGCCGACGCCATGCGCGCCTTGAGGCGGACCAGGTCCCGCTCGGGAGCCTGTAGGAAGTCCACGTCCATCAGGCGCGTGTGCATGGGGGGCTGGTGAAAGCTCTCCTTGCACTGCCAGTAAACCATCACGCCAAACACCGCGTCGCGCCTGCAGTACGCGACCATGGCCTCGTGGAAGGCGCGGAGGTCCTCGCACACAAACGACGAGTGCAGGAAAAAAAAGTTGGAGTGGGCCTTCTTGCCAATCGTGGCCACAGCAGACAGGAGATTGTAGGCCTTGATGTGGCACTCCACGGCATTTTGCACGTCAGCGTCGCGGGGGCCCTCGTAATTTCCAAGGGGTACCGTCGACTCAAAGCGCCAGCCCTCGACGTACAGGAGGTCCTCGCCGTGCGGGAGGCCGCCGCACGGGAGCAGGCGGAAGTCCACGCGGTGCAAGACCTCGGCCTCGAGCTCCAGGAGGCGCTGGGCAGAGCAGGCGGTGCGCAGGTCCCTGAGCACCTGCAGCAAGTCGTCGTTGCTGATCCTGTCGTTGCCGTGCAGCTTGTCCATCAGGCGAAAGCACACCATGACGCGCATGTCCTTGGCTCTCCTGCGCAGGCGCTCACCCTTCCTGGCCCAGCGGTAGTAAAGCTCGAGCGTCCTGTACATCATAAATTTCTTAAAGTCAAACGTTAAGTCGGGGATGTGCGCCAGCACGCGGGTCAGCACGTAGACCTCCCGCACGGGCCGCATGGTCGCGCGACCTCCCTGTCGCCGCGCTTTTATGCACTTAATTTTGTAATATTAAAACGCGTTTTTAATATTAAAAGCCACATTGATTCTGGTTTTAATATTAAAAAAGTCCAAACCATTGTTTTGTAATATTAAAAAATGCCAGGCGCCGTTCCAATTCGTTTAATATTAAAAGAATTTTTTAATATTAAATTTGCAATGGACCCATTTAAAGCTGGCCTGCGCCGCCGCCAGCCGCAGGAATGCAAGCCCAGCAGCGAGATTCATTCGACTTCTTTCTCGCCTACTGCGAGCACTCCGAGTCGATGCAGCGGAAGCTGGACAGGACCATTCAGCTCCAGCTCTTTGCCACGTTTGTCCTCGTCGTCGCAGTCTACCACATCGTCTTCAACCTCCGGCAGCGGCTGAGCGAGGAGGTCGCGTGGGCTCGCGCTCTGTCCAGGGATTACCTCAGGCGAGACTAGCGCCCTGTGGAAGTCTGAGCCGACGTGCACGGGCACGACGAACGTGGAGAGGGCGTAGTAGTCGGGGCAGATGCGCAGGTTGTTTATCACGGAGGCGAGGGAGTGCATGCGAAACGAGTCGTAGGCGGAGGAGCAGAAGAAGGGCGCGCAGAAGTGGATGTGGAGCCTGTAGACGCTGGGCGGGTAGTTGATGAAGGCCATGACGTCGTGCGCCTCGAAGCCCGTCTCCTCGGCGATGCACTGGGTGCACTTGGCGAGCAGGTCCTCGAGCATTTCTGCGTGGCAGCCGCGCAGGTCTCGCAAGCTGCGGAGGTCGGAGTCGGCGCTGATGGCCAGCCAGTTGAAGCTTTTGAGGCTGTGCAGGGGCGCTGGCTGTTGCTGCGAGAATGACATTTTGAACTTGCCGCCTGCCCAGCGCGGCAAGCTGGACAGGGAGAAGTTGGACTCTTGGCGGGGGGCGGTGTAGGGCTTGAATTGACGCTTGTTGGCGTTTGTGTCTGGCAGTAAAACAAAGTCTGGCGTCCTTAACTTGACAAAGTCTGTCTCGCGTTTGCTTGACAAGACCTCGTACACCCACATTTTGTTAGGCTTGTTGAGTTCTTGCTCTATGAAGCACTGCACGGCAATCGAGGCGTGCGCGTCCGGAGTCTCAGTAGCGAACCTCACCTTTGCGTCTACCAACATATTTTTTTCTATGTCGCGGGCGCGTCACTCGAGCGCTAAATACATGACACTTTGCATGCGATTTCAGCACGACTAGTCTGGAAAAACTTTATTACTCCTTGCTCTTGGCCTCTTGCTCCCTGTACTTTGCTTCCTTGTCATAGCCGTCGATGTGCCGCTCGGCGTCCTCGAGCTGGCCGCGCGCCCGCTCGATGCGCTTGCGGAGCTTGCTGATCCGGGTCTCGAGGATGTCCTGAGACAGCTTGCGGTGCGGGCGGGGCGGTCCGCGCTTGCGAGGCGGGTCGCCCTTGACCTTCTTGACGCCGACGGCTGCGCGGGGGCCGGTCTTCTGCTTCTTGGAGGGAGGCGCGTCGTCGGCGGAGACGGCGGGGATGGTGGCTTCTGGCGTGGCGGTCATCTGGCTGCGTCCAAGCGCGAATCGCTGGCCCATCAGGCCCGATTGCTTCTTTTTTTTTGAGGATCTTAAATCGCGTGAAACGACTTGCCAGCCCGGTGGCACTCGGTCAGCCCGGCAGGACCAGCCGGCCCTTGGCGACGGCCTGGTGCGTCTTGACGGTGTCGTGCATGCAGTACTCGAGCAGCTCGTCCCAGCGCTTCCCGCGCGCCATCTCGACTGCTTCGAGTCCGCTCGCAGTCTTGCACGCTATCCCATTGGCGGCCAGTAGCTTGTCCAGCGAGAAGGTCTTGCCCAGGACCAGCTTGCACGCTTCGTAGGGGTCGATGAGCTTTCTCACCCACGACCCTGCCCTCTCCGCCGATACAGACCAGCGTCTCGCCAGGAAAGGCACGTCGAAGCGCACGCCGTTGAAGGCGCAAAGCAGGGGCGCGGCGTCGAGCAGGGCCAGGAATTCCTCACACGCCTCGCCGGCGGGGGTGCACCGCCCGAAGTGCACGCCGCGAGCGGGGTCGTACCCGCAAACACACGTCACTGTGTCGCTGTCCGTCAGGCCTGTCGTCTCGATGTCGAAGGCAAGCAGCGGGCCGTCGTAGGACGCACCGAGCGGCTGGTAGCAGTACCTCGAGCCCCCTTGCGCGGTGAAGAGCTCCCCGCTCACGTCCTGGGCAGGCCCATCCTCAGCGCGCACGCCCTCAGGAAGCACTCGGCCTCCTGCGCCCGCCTCGCCCGAAGTATCTGCGGCGGCGGGCAGAATCAGGGAACTCCCAGCATAGTCTGCGGCGGCGGGCGGCGTGAGGAAATCTCTCGCATGGTCTGCAGCATCGTCAGCGCCCACCTGGAAGTGCTTGGCTGGCCCGGCCCCGTCGGGCTCCACCCCGGCGGCGTCTCGGATGACCTCTGCGAGCTCGGGGGGAATCTGCACAGCCTTGGACATTGCCAGGAGAAGGCTCGGGGCGGAGCGCGCGCAGGCAGGAAAGGCGCTAAAAAAGAAGGCCGCGAACGCGGTATTTAAAGCGTAGCGCCTGCACGCGGGCACCGAGCTGTGCCAACACTCTGAAGAAAAAACACGAAACTGAGAATTCATCTATGCAAAATTTATCAAAAATGACTGACACTACTGATATCGGAATGATTGTGGACCCCACTGCGGGTCCTGCGGAGGGAGAGCGCCCGGCAGAGGCCGGCGCTCAGGTGGACGCCGGCGCGGACGGCGCAGAAGGTGAGAGTTCGGCCTTGTTGGACATGTGCAGGGGAATGCGCAAGAGACAGAAGGTCAACTTCACAGCGGATGATCTGGAGAAGCGAATCGCAAACGCTGCTGCCATGAACACCCCGCAGGAAACTGTCGCGAAAATCATGGAGCAACCTGGCAAGCTGCAGAGCTTTAAGAGAGAGCAAGGCTTCACGAAAGCTCTGTCCAATCTCGCAGAATCGGGCCTTGGCCTGCAGAGTTTAGCAAAAGCCGCGAAGTTCAATTCGAAGCACGCTGTCACGTTGGCAACAGAGGAAGGTTCTTTGACAAGTCAGGCTGACGTGAAGACGAACGGGAACTTTGGTTGCATGATTAACGAGACCAGCTATTTCGTGACCGTGAATCGCCCGCAGAATTTCCTGCTGAACCGCGTGGTGTGCCTGTCAAGCACGGGGAGTCCTCCAGTGTACACTGTGGTGAACCCAGAGGAATGCCTCAAAGGAATCCTGCCCCCCGCTACTGGAGGCGGAGCGGCCCCGCGCGTCAGCACTGTAAGGTTGTTCCTGAAAGAGGTCCAATTCTCCATGAAACAACTCCAGAAGAAAATGACTTTGGACGTGAAGATCAAGGGGGGCGGGACCCTCCCAAATCCCAACGACGACCTCAAGGACGGCTTCGACGCGTTCGGGCTGCACGGCGCTCACGTGATGGCGCTGGTGGACCCCAAAGGCTATGTGGCACCCGACAGCGCCCTGCCCCCATCAGGGGCGGTGGACTGGGCCGCCGACATGATCCCGAAGAACTTGCTGATGGTGGGCAACACCATGAAGAAAGCAACGAACAGCCTAGGCTTTTCGAAGATATTCCTGGTGCCCCAAGACAAGATGAAGAACTCCACAGAGTTTAATCTGTACGTCAGCGAACTACTGGAGAAGAACGAGACTCTGGAGGAGAATATCAAGAACATTTTCAGCCCCATCATGACGACTTTGAGTCCGAGTGCGACAAAGGCGTTTGACACCCTGTTGAGGATGAGAGACGCCTTGCTTTCTTCGAAAACGTGCACCATGTACTTCCTGTACTTTGTGGAGTCTCTCGGCAGCGTGAAGAGGATAAGCGAAGGGCCTCCCCAGGACGACCTGTACAGGTCGCTGAAGGTGGTGAACAACAACACAGACGACCTGCAGGCTGTGGAAATGAGCGACCTTACTCTGTTGTCTGCGAAGAAAAAGTCGGGCTCTGCTATTCCGCCCAAGACGCTGTACACAACAACGAACGCGTTCTCGGAAGTCACGTTCATGGACATCACTGATTTTATCACGAAGGTGAAGGAGACGGGAGTGTACATGCAGTTGGACAGGAGCTACGTGGCGCTGAAGGGAAGTGCGTCGCAGCACAGCCTGCTCCAGGGCTTCAAAGGCCAGTCTCAGCCGTTTCAAAACGCATGGGATCTCTACAGGTTCATGACGAGCGGTCTGATGCACGAGAGCACCAACGTGGTGAGAGACGACGTTGCACAACAGACAGTAGAGCTGGTGGGGAAAGATTGCGTGATATCAGACACTGTGGCGAAGGCGACCATGGCTCTGGAAGTTCATCGCGTCAAGACCAGGGAAGTCACCTTCACTGTGCCTCTAGTGTGCCCTTTTAATTTTGGCATGCCAGAAGACATCCTGATCTCCAAGGAGTGGTTCAAAGGTTACTTTGAATTACAGGCTGGTGAAAACTTTAAAATTAATTTCGTATGTAATTTTTTTCAAAACTTCAACCAGACATATGGAGGTTGGGAAAATATCAATGCGTTAAACATACACTCATTCGTGCTGCTTTTGACGCAGATGATGTGCTTTACCTCGCCCAATGAATGTTCTACCGAAACAGTGCTCGAACGAATCATGTTGGGCACCGAAATGGATTTGGGGTTCATATTGAATAGGTTTCAGTTTGAGAAATCGACCATGGTTTCTGAAAAACAGTACTCGTCCAGCCATATATTCTTGACGGTGGTGTGCGTTATCATGCGCACAGTCGACTATCTGCACTTCCAGTCTAAAAATATTCCAACTTTCTGGATGAAGTGCATGGATCTCAAGAGGAACGTGCCGTGGAATCTCCTCGCCGTGAACGTTCTCAGGCAGGATGCGTTCCCGCCATCCCAAAAGACCATGAAGTACCCAAAAAGGGCGGGCTTTACCCCCATGCACGCCGTGAGGATCATGGCGGAGCTGCGCCTCAAAGAGCTCGACCCGAGCAGGACCATGGACGACGTGAGGCAGCTCGTGGACGCGAGCAGCAAGGAGCAGTGCGTGCAGTTCGCCAAGGACTTCATCGGAAATTGCGTCGATGCCGCGGCGAACGACGAAAATTACAAAACAGCCGAGGGCTATAGGATCAACGGCGAAGACGAATTCTGTGCGTTCCACCACTCTGCCGACGGCTGGGACGACTCCATGGACTCGTACACCGCCGGAGACGACGCCGACTTCAGCGGGGACGTCCCCGCCGACTACGGCATGCTCGGGAAGTTCCACAACGACGCCGACGGCACCCTGCCCCAGCCCGCCCCGTTCGCGGACGGCGGCTGGTTCGAGTATGCGCCCCCCGAGAGGATCGAGGTCCTCGAAGGATAGACCCGCAATAAACATTTCGTTTAAGAGAAACTCACACGAGGGCGTCCGAGGTCGCCATGGACAGCGCGAATATCGCCACGAGGTACAGGGGGCTGTGCTCGAATCCCAGCACGCACATGAGGGACAGGACGAACGAGTCCGCCAGCCCGGACAAGCCCGCCAGCGCCGCCCCCTGCCTGGGCTGCGAGCGCAGCTTGACCAGGCCCCGCGTGGCCACCGCCCAGATGATCACGGGGTTGTAGGGCGTCTCCGCGCCGAGGTAGAGCCTGCACGCGATGACCTGGAGCGTCGCGGCGATCAGGTTGTAGATGGGCGGGTCGTCCCCGCCCCCGGAGAGGGCGTACGCGGCGTACAGCGCGGCGTAGCCCGCCACGTAGGCGCACGTCGCGCCGAAGAAGAGCGCCTCCTCGTGCGTGACGAAGCCCGCGTCGCCGTCGGGAGACAGGACCAGCGGCAGGACGGCCGCGCACGCCAGCACCGTCAGCGCGTCCTCCCACCACGACTTGGGGCGGGCCGCGTGCTGCTCCACCCGGTGGACCACGAGGTAGCTCAGCGAGCGCACGACGAACACGGCGATCAGGCACAGGGCCCAGTAGGACCAGTCGGGCAGGGCGGTGCGCGCGAAGGACAGGCTCCTCCCGCACAGCAGGACGTCGCCGCCGCCGTCGAGGACGTCGCACGCCGAGAGGTCGTAGCCGCCGGAGGGGTCCATGACCCTGCCGTCGACGGGCCGCGAGCAGCCCAGGCCGCCCCAGGCGCTGCTCGCGTTGTAGCGCGGCGGGAGCCCGGCGGCGCGGGAGGGGAACGCGGAGGCGCCGTCGCGCAGCTCGCAGAGGGCGGGGGACGCGCCCGGCACGCACTCGCGCGTGGCCCAGCCGGCGCCCAGCTGCCTCGGCGCCCAGTGGGAAGGCTTGGCCTGCACGCCCCGCGCGTTGACCCGCACGCAGCTGCTGTCGGCGACCACGAAGGCGTCCCAGCCGGCCTCGAAGCGCACGTCGACCCCGGAGGACCGAAGGAAGGGCACGGACTCGTCCAGGTCGAAGAGCTCGGCGGAGCAGGCCCCGAGCAGGAAGACCGCCAAGAAGAGCATGGCAGCCAGATGCGCAGCCTGCGAGATACAAGATTAAATATTTGGCGCCGAGAGCGTATTAAAAAGGACGGCGTGCTCGTCCCGCCAGCATGCGCGCCCCGGTGACCTCGGCCTTCACGGTGGTCATGACCATTTTCCTGCTCTTCTTCGCGGTGGAGAAGGGGACCCTCCTGTACGAGGAGTACGTCATGCAGGCGCTCATCATCGAGAAGGACGCAGACTTCTTCCGCAAGTGCGAGACGCCGGAGGGCTACGCCAGCATGAACCACCACCCGAACTTCTGCGAGAAGATCATAGCCACGGCCAGGGTCGGCGCGTTCTGGCACGCGGTGAACAGGGTCGCCTCGTCCCTCCCGGTGGAGCAGGCGGTGGCCAAGCTCGAGAGCGTCAGCTGGAAGGTCCTGGCGACCATGGCGGCCTGCTTCCTGCTCGCCCCGAGCCTGCTCATCCGGCAGTCCAGGGCCAGGCAGGAGGCCATCCCGTACTTCGTGAAGGCCGTCCCGTGAGAGGTATTAAACACTCCGCGCCAAAGGAAAAGCCAGCGCGCCCATGGCCTTCATGTCCGACGACCACAGGGTGCAGACAGACTTCCTGTTCGCGCTGAGGGCGTTCGCGGACACGCGCGAGAAGGAGCAGAACTGGCAGGGCTTCTGCCTGTACTGCATGGAGATCGCCGCGACGACCCTGCGAGTGTACCAGGCAGAGACGGGGAAATCCCCGAAAGGCCTGAGCCCCGTCGAGCTCGCCAAGATGGACAAGGTGCAGTCGGCGCTCACCATGAGAAAAATCCAGGACGCAGCGAGAGGCGCGTACTCGGCGCAGGAGATCACGGAACTCGTGGCGAACTTGAAAGGCAAGAACGCGTCGGGGACCTTCGCAGCAGAGAATACAAAGCTGAAGCAGGACAAGGCTAACCTCGAGACCCAGCTGAGGGACAGCCAGGCTCGCGTCGCGCAGGCCCGGAGAGACCTCGACGCAGACTTAGCTGCAGTCAAGGCGGCGTGCGCGGACAACGCAGCCAAGGCGGGGGGGTGCGCTGCGCAGGCTGCAGACTGCCTGAAGATACTGGAGGAAATGAAGGCAGCGAGCCTGAAAAGCCTGGTGGAAACGCAGACGATTCTGAAGGACATAGAATCCAAGACCACAGACCCTGCAAATTCGGCTGCTGTGCACGACCTCGTAACAGTCGTGTCGGGTAGGCTGGGCAGCACGGACGTGGCGGCTGTGAGCGCGAATGTGGCAGTCATCACAGAATTACAAGAAAAAGTCAAAAAACTCAACGAAGAAAAGAATGCGTGGACAGCAGAGAAGGCGCGATTGGAGGCTGAGTTGGCAGGGGCGAGAGCTGGGTCGATCACGGTGAGTCAGGACAGCATTGATTTATTGCAAAAAATGGGTAAATATTTAGATTCTTCTTTTCAAAATGCGAACTTCATGCCAAGTGTTGAGTCCATTGAAAAGTTAAAGGGAGATTTTACTGGAACGTCAGTTCAATTTGGCGTTGAGCTGGTCAAATTATTGAAAGGTGTAAGAAATTATGGAATGTTAATGGGAGGTTTGAGCATTATTACAAATCAGGGATTCATTGAAAAATTTGAAAA
>Ga0172367_10001495_pt1 | contig 33578 bp, 35 predicted proteins | sample Lak10m_FD_114542 | JGI IMG/M metagenome (GOLD analysis project Ga0172367, IMG submission 114542) | Freshwater microbial communities from Kabuno Bay, South-Kivu, Congo - kab_022012_10m | ecosystem: Environmental > Aquatic > Freshwater > Lake | place: Democratic Republic of the Congo: South-Kivu...
GATATCTATCACCACCATCTGTAGCAGTGAAGTATAAATGAGAACCATCGTATTCTATTGCACCTGCTTCTGTAGTAGATAGGTTTGTACCAGAAGTTAATTTAAGTGGTGCAGTTCCAGCTGCTGCCGTACCTGCTGACAAATGAAGTAATGATGTTGGGGATAAAACACCAATACCTAATTTACCCCTTAAATAACTATTAGCTAAAGTATCAGAATATATACTATAATTATTAACTGTTCCATTATTTACTGAATTATGTATAAAAATACCATAAACATCTTCTGTTGTGCCAGACCACGGATGCTCATCACTCCCCAATGAAATACCTTTTAATTCAGTATTAACAGTTCCTATTGATGGAAAATAAACACCGATACCAGTTAATTGATTAACTGTTCCTTTGTTATCTTGATGTAATGCTAATCCAATCATAGAATCAGTAAAAGAGCCAAGATTATTATTCATGGTTGAAGCTATACCATAAAAATCATTATTTGATGAATTTGATGAATTGTTTGTTGCAATAGTCTGAAGCCCAAGCATTTTATTAAAAACCCCAGTAGTATAATTTCTTGTTTCGAAATATCCTCCAACAAGATTTTGAACAACACCACTACCATCGTTTCTTGTATACACAACATCTCCATATAACCAAGACATATTTCCTGAATTTGTATTTTTTGCATATACAGTATTACCTAAAATTCCAGTTATATTTTGAGTCCCTGAATAAGTTGATGAAAAATATCCACCTCTCATATAAGTAGAAGAACCACCATTTGTTAAGGTTTGTATTGCCTTTAGCATTGTATTAGTTCCTAATGGTGTTACTATGTTTGAATCATCTAAGTTAAGATTTACTTGACCATTAACATCAACATACGGAAATGTAAATTTACCAATAGTGGTCTGTGGTGTAGTTTGATCTAATTTTAAAACAACTGATGATGATAAACCTGATTCAACAATACAATTTTCTTCACCAGGAATACAAGCAGGGTCTAGTGTAGAACCTGGTGTGTATGGAGAACCTATAGCGAAGATATTTGCGTATGCACCGGAAAGGAGGATGAAGAGAAAAACACCAATAAATTTTATGAAATGTTTTTTGATAAAATTTAATTTTTTAGTTTTAAATATTTTTTGCATATTGTTTATATTATAACATATATGTTGTGGATATTACAAAATATATTATATTTTTTAAATACCAAATACTCTTTTTATATTAATATTTATTTTATTTAATATTTCCTCCTCATTTAACCCTTTTAATTCTCCTATTTTCTTATATATTTCTTTTACCATCTGAGGCTCACATCTTCTACCTCTGTAAGGTACAGGTGCAGCAAATGGAGAATCAGTCTCTGCCATAATGTATGGGGCAGGAACCCATTTTATAACTTCATCATAATCATGTGAAAATGTAATAGGTCCATCAAAAGACATACTAAAACCATTCCCTACAATCCTTTTTGCTATATCTATATCCCCTGCAAAGAAATGAAAATTGGCATTTAAGTTTGGATTATCCCCGCCTGCGCAGGCAGGTTTTTTATAAATTTCTAAAATATCAAGGACATCTAAGTATGCATCCATTGTGTTTTGAGTAGGTCTTGCGTGTATCATCAAAGGCTTTCCTACCTCTAATGCAAGTTTGATATGAAGCTTAAAAATTTCTTTTTGTTTCTTTTTAAATTCTTCATCATCATTCCTAAAATAATCAAGTCCACACTCGCCGATAGATACTACCCTCTCACTCTTTGCAAGAAGAAGCATATCGGCATAATTAAATTCTTCTACCAATACTTCAGAAGGGTGAAGTCCGACAGATGCAAAAAGATTGTCATGCATATTTGCAAGTTCTACTGCAAAAAGAGAGGTCTTATAATTGTCCCCTACTGTAATAGTAGTGATATCTTCATCTTTTAATTTTTGTATTATCTCTTCTCTATCTACATCAAATTGAGATAGATTTAGATGAGAATGTATATCTATATATTTAGGCATATTTTTACAGATAGGGGTTGAGCCCCTATCCGGTCGATTATTAGTCTTTTCTTAAAAATAATGGTGTTTCTGGTTTTTTATTTTGTTTAATTAATTCTTGAATTTTTAGAGAGGTTTCAGGGAGTAAAGGTTCTATCGCTAAAGATATTGCATAAAGATGATAAAGTAGATAATAGACATCTTTTTTTCCTGCTTCTTCATCTATTTTAATTTTTTTAAATGGTTCATTTTCTTGAATAAATTTATCCAGATGAGAAACATTGGACCATATACTATTAATAAATTTATTAATATCAAAAGATTCTAAGTCTGCTATATTTTCTGTGTAATATTTTAATTTAATATCTTCTTCCAATAAAGATACACCGTAATTAGAAGACATAGTCAAAATTCTACTCGTCAGATTCCCCAATCCATTTGCAAGTCCAGAGTTATAAGCATCCTTGAATCGCTCCATAGTAAAAGGACTGTCTTCAAAACTTCCAACTTCGCGAAGCAAGAAATACCGAAGTGCATCGACTCCATATTCATTTACTACATCGCGTGGGTCTACTACATTCCCGAGAGACTTGGACATACGAATACCTCCCTCACCTGTTATAAATCCATCGACTACTATCTGGTGTGAATTTGGAATCTCTGCAGACATGAGCATCGCTTGCCACATAGCACCCTGAAAACGAGTATTGTCCTTGCCACAATACTGAGTAGGGTTCCCTTCTACCCAATATTTCTTAAAATCATCACTTGCCAAAAATTCATCTATTGAAGAAATATTCTCATCTGCCAATGTTGAAATATAATTCACAAGAGCATCAAACCAGACATATATAACTTGAGTATCGTCTCCAGGGACTTCTATTCCCCAAGGCATCTTCTCTTTCAATCGAGATATAGAGAAATCCTGCAATCCTCCTTTTACGAAATTCTTTATCTCATTTAATCTAAATTCTGGGACGACAAAACCAGGATTCTTGTCATAGAAATCTAGGAGCTTGTCTCCGAATAAACTATATTTAAAAAAGTAATTTTCTTCATTTATTATTTTTAATTCTTGCCCTGTATGGTGTGGGCACTCGCCATTTACAAGCTCACTATCAGTCTTCTCGGCTTCACAACCTATGCAATATTTTGCTTCATATTTTTTCTTGTAAATAAAACCATTCTTATCTACCCTATTCCAAAATTCTTGCACCATCTTTTCATGCTTTTTATCTGTGGTGCGAATAAAATGTATATCAGGACTTACTCCAAACATTTTCAATTGTTCTTTGAAAATTTCAAATCCTTTATCTACAAATTCTTTTGCTGTCAGGCCTTGTTCTTTTGCTTTTTCAAATATTTTTGTACCGTGTTCGTCTGTACCAGTATTGAAATAAACATCATACCCTAAAAGCTTTTTGTATCGTACGATAGTATCTGCTCTTACAAATTCAAGAGCATGCCCCATATGAAGTGGTGCATTTACATAAGGAAGAGTTGTGGTTAGGAAAAAAGTATTTTTCATATATTTTAAGAATTGCGAGAAAGAATTTTTTTCTTCTCGATGTCATCCATAAATTCTAATAAACAAACAGCGACAGGTATCGCAAGTACTATCCCCCAGAAACCAGCGAGTGAACCCCCGATCAAAACAGAAAGAATAACAACCAAAGGTGAAATACCTATAACATTTTTTACTATAAGTGGGTATATAAGATAATTCTCAAATTGGTGAAGTATAAAATAAGCAGAGAGTGTGATGGCAGACATAGTGACTCCTCCATCGAGATATGCAAATATAGCACCCGGAATCATCGCAACAAAAATACCAAAAGGTATAAGTTCACAAAATGCTGTGAGTAGTGCGAGTACAAGTGCGTATTTTACTCCTATAATAGTGAGTACTAAGTAAATAAGAACACCCATTATAAGACCGAGTAAGACTTGCCCTTGGAACCAGAGACCTATCTTTCTCTCTGTCCTTTGCCATAATTTTATAACATATTCCTCTTGCTTCTCTGGAGTGATAATCCTAAGAAAATTCTCAACACCTCTCTCTGTAAGAGAAAAGAAAAGAGAAAGGATAAAGATAAGTATGAGATTTAGTATACCACCAAATGCTTGACCGAAGACATTGAAAAATCCCCCAGAAATACTATTTATAAAATGCTGACTACTTTTGATAACATCACTTATAGAAGAATTGGATGAGATAGAAGATACTACTTCTTTTACTCCAGTTATAGTCTCCGGTTGAAAAGTATTCAAAAGACTTTGATTTGGAATATATTTACCAATAGAGTCAACTAGCAGAGACATCTCTTCTATAAAGACTGGTAAAAAGATAGAAGACAAAGCAACTAGGATACTTATGGTCAAAGAATAAATAATAAAAACTATCAATGTCCTATTCTTCACATACGGCTTCATCTTTACTACTGCATATTCTACAAAAGAAGCTATTACGATAGCTGTGAGGATGATAAGGATGATATTGTATAATTTGAATAAAGCAAAAACCAAAAAACCAAATAATATAATCCTTACTATAGTTCCGTTTGAGACATTTATATCTATTTTTTGTGGATGACTATCCATAGCCCCATAATACCACAAAAATAAGAAGAAATTAATTGCCTAAAATCTCAAAATTTCTTTGAATTTTTTATCTTCTTTATATGGTCCAATAATAGCTAGATTTAGATTTTTCTCTTTAAATATAACTTTTGCTATTTTTTGAATATCATCTACTGTTACTTTATTTATTTCTTTTATTTTTTCTTCTAGTGTCTTTATCTCTCTCCTTGTGAGTTCTTGTCCTCCATAGAAATTTGCAATATCATCGCTGGCCTCAAGAGAGAGCTTTGTATTCCCTATCAGTAAAGACTTAACCTTATCTAATTCTTTAATATTAACTTTTTCTTTTATAAGGAGAACACATTCTTTTAGTACTTCTTTTAGTACTTCTTCTATTCTTTCATTATTTACTCCTGCAGATATTTGAAAAGCTCCATGGTCTTGTGATGCATCATTATAAGCACGCACATAATATGCAACCCCCATATCTTCACGAAGTTTATTGAAAAGTCTTGAACTCATACCAGCACCAAGGATGCCAGACAAAACAGAAAGTATACTATTCCTTTTATCTCCAATAGGAAAAGTTCTCACACCCAATACAAAGTGTGTCTGATCGGTCTCTTTGTACTTAAGTAAAATATTTTGCTTATCTTGTATGTCTTTTGTTTTTAATTTCTTACCACTTTTACTATCTGGAATATTTTTAAAATATTTATCTACTTCTTTGTATACTTCATCATTTGTAATATTTCCTGCGACTACCACCACTGTATTGTCTGCTACATAATGACTCTTCTTATAATTCACAAAATTGTCTCTAACCATCTTACTTACATTTTCTTTTGTTCCTGCGATATTCCATCCTGCTGGCTGATCACCATATAAAACCTCAGAAAACATGTCCTGTACATGACGCTGAGGCATATCTTCATACATATTTATCTCTTCTATTATCACACCTTTTTCTTTTTCCATTTCTTGCTCCGGGAAAGTAGAGTTCAGATAAATATCAGAAATAATATTAAAAATTTGTTTGAAATTCTTTGCATCCCCTTTTGCATAGTAGCCTGTCATCTCATGATCTGTAAAAGCATTATATTGGCACCCTAGAGCATCGAGCTCGTGAGATATACCTTTTGAAGTAGGTCTATTTACTGTCCCTTTGAAACACATGTGCTCTAAAAAATGTGAAATACCATTTATATCTTTCCTCTCGTAATCACTTCCTGTTCCTACAAGGACAAGGACTGTGACAGTAGGATTATCTTTCATCGGCACAGTTACCACTCTTAATCCATTTTTATATATTTTCTTTCTTGCTTTTTGCATAGTGGTATTTTAGCATAATTTAAGGGTATTAAAAAATACCATTTTAAATGGTATTTTTTAAGAATTCTATTTTAATTTATCTTTTACATAACTTACTATCTCGTCTTTTCTGATCCGCACTTGCTCTCCTGTGTCACGGTCGCGAATAGTCACAGTATCATCGGTTAAAGAGTCAAAGTCTACAACCACACACCAAGGTGTACCTATCTCATCTTGTCTTCTGTAACGCTTTCCGATATTTCCATTGTCATCAAATTCACACATAAATTCTTTTCTTAATTCTAAATATAAATCGTGAGCCATAGATACGAGCTCTGGTTTATTTTTCAAAAGCGGAAAGACTGCTACTTTCACTGGAGATAAGCGTGGGTCTAACTTTAGAAATACTCGAGTCTCACCTTCTTCAGAAAGTATCTCTGTATAAGCATTGTCTAGAAACATTAAAAATAGTCTTCCAAGCCCGACAGATGTCTCTACTATATGAGGGGTGAATCTTTTTTTATTTAAATCATCATAATAATCAAGTGCTACACCTGAGAATTTAGAGTGCTGAGACAAATCCCAATCCCCTCTGGCGTGAATTCCTTCTACTTCTTTAAAGCCTCCCATCGATTCAAAGTCGTATTCAATATCATAAGCATCAGATGCATAGTGAGCAAGTTTTTCGTGTTTGTAGAAACGCAATTTCTCATCGGGAATACCATAAAGTAAATACCAATCGTATCTAGTTTGTTTCCAATTTTCAAATATGGAACTAGTATCTATAGGGTCATGAAAATACTGCATTTCCATTTGCTCAAATTCACGAGTGCGGAAGATGAACTGTCTTGCTGCTATCTCATTTCTAAATGCTTTACCCACCTGAGCTATTCCAAATGGTAATTTTGGATGCAAGCTATCCATTGTATTTTTGTATTCAAGATATATACCCCCACAAGTCTCTGGTCTAAGGTAAACTACATTTTCTTCAGTAAGAGTATCCACTGGTGAGCCGAGATTGGACTTTACCATCATAGAGAAAACTCGTGCTTCACTAAGCTCAGCTTTACCGCAATTCTTACATACGAGCTTCTTTGCTTCACGAAGTTTGTTCAATTCATCATTTATAAAAGAGAGAGTCGCTTTATCAGCCATTATTCCAAAATCTTCAAGGATATGATCTGCGCGGAATCTCCCCTTGCAATTACGACAATCCACTTGTGGGTCATTGAATCCTGCTACATGCCCTGAAGCAACCCAAGTCTTTGGGTGCATAAATATCGCACTATCAAGACCGAGAACATCTTCGCGGTATTGGATCATATGCTTCTGCCATTCATTTTTGATATTATCTTTTAAAATATTTCCATAATGACCATAGTCATATACCCCAGCCATCCCACCATATATCTCAGAAGAAGCAAAAACAAATCCTCTACGCTTAGCAAGTGAAATAATATTCTCCATTAATTTATTTTCTTCTTTTTCCATTTTAAAAAATATTTAAATTTATAATTATTCTATGATCTTACCTCCACCACCTTGTGAAGATGTGGTTATAGGATTACTTGTATTTTTAATCAATTTATTTGTATATACATCTACACCAGATAGAGATACACCTTTTACAAGCTGTGGAACGCTTCCAACCTGAGAAAGAGAGGGCTTCAGTGATACGACAAAAGAAGCTTCCCTATTTGAATTAATACCAGTATTTGGAGGGACTTGCCCTATCTTCCATATTACTTCACGGGTTACATCATTGTAGGTGATATCTTCTTTTTGACCAGCTGGTAAACCTACCCATTTTATATATAGAGGCAATACAGATCTAGCTTCTGCATCTTTTATACTATTTATTGTATTTGATAAAGTCCAATTTATATTATAATTTGTTTCAGTCTCTGCTTTTGGAACAATACTACCAGAAGAATAAGAAGCAGATTGAGCAATCTGAAAATCAGAAGATATCTTTACAACTTTTTCAGAAAAATTATTTATGTCTGCAAAAGTAGATCCGAATTGAGGTTGCTTGCCTTTTATGCTGACTTTTATAATAACCTGTGGGTTCGTAATAAAATTTGAAATTAAACTAGATATAGTAGGTCTAAAAGAGAATGATACACTACCAGTATCCCCTGGATTTATATTACCAAGTTGAGAGATTGTATTTTTATCCCAAACTATTTGATTGTTTGCAGAATCATAAAAACCATTGTCTACCTTAACTGTATTTTTATCAAATACATTTCCAGATAGACTAGCGATAATCTGTCCATCTGTTATCCTTGTCGATAGATTGTTTGACCAATTTATCTGAGTATTTACAGCTTCTCCATTTGATACAGAATACTCTATATCTTCTTGACCGTTTACAAGAATACGAGCATCCAAGAATGGCTTTGTGATTGCAATCTTTTGCAACAATGAACTATAGACAATATTTACAGAGGATTTATTTGTCTCACTTGCTGTACCTGCATAAGCGTGAAATACTTGCTCGTCACCGTCTTCACCTATAAGGCGACCCTTTATTTCTACCTCTATTGGTTTAGTGTTTGTAATAGATGATAAATCCCAGACAGAATTACCTAAAATAGGCGCAGGAATAGCACTATCAAAAATAAAATTATTTGGGTAAGTTAATTGCAAGACTGGATTCTCTCCAGAGAGTGATGTATTGAGAGATGCAGTTATCTTCATAGATATCTGCTGGTTTGAGATCGTACTTGTCGGAGAGTCTATATTTAGAGAAAGTGGGGCTAGACTTATAGTAACAGGATAAATCTTGTCTTTTGTAAAAATAGCATTTGAACCGGCTGGGTGGTATTCAAGTCCCACTTTAATATTGCGAATAGACTTTTCTAAACCAAAAAGTTTGACTTTAATATTGCGGATAACTACTTCCCCTGGTTTTATTGTTCCTATGGAGTCTCGTGGTAGACGCACAACATCAGAAATATTGTCCTCTGCTCCTTTTGGATATTCTATTACAAGATTGGCCAATTCTAGGTTTGAATTGTTGTTGTTTGTTATTTCTATTTGTAATGGCAACTCGTCCCCTCCTTTTGTAAAAGCATTACCGATGACAGCAATATTTATATTGTCACTAGATACAGAAGTATTGTTTGAAAGTTTTAAAAATGAAAAACCTAATGCACCTATAAAAAAGATAACAGCGACAATAAAAAACTTTTTATATATTGATATACCAGTTTTTTTAAATTTATTTTTCATATCATCGTATTTAGCACTCTCATCTTTCCAATCAAGAGAAACTTCTTCTTTTATTGGATGGAGTATACCCTCCCTTTGGTGACTCATCATCTTGTCATTGGGATCATAGAGTTTCCTTTTTATATCTTCAATTTTATTATGATCTTCTTGCATACTATATATAGTATATCATATTTAAGTGAAATTATAACTGACTTTCTTTTAGTGCTTTATTTATATGAGTTATTATAGACTGACGATCTTTGAGTAGATTCTCGATATGACTATGCTCAAACGAAGACCCTATATATTTCTTAAATATTTCTGATTCTCCTATATAACCAAGTGAATCCATGATACGAAGGACTAGGTGTAGCTCAAGTGCTTCTCTTTTCTCTTTTGATATATCAATATCATCGAGCAGATACAGAGCTTGGATAAAATCATCAAATATTTTTTCATTATTCTCTTCTCCATCACAAAGCCTCTCGATAAGACGAGCTACACGAGCGATGAGAAGTATAGATCCCCTATCTCCCCTTGCAAATGCAAATGAAGAGATGGATTTTGCAGAAGTGATCCTCCATATATCACGACCTCTTACAAAATCTACTTTGACATAAGAAAAGTCTTGAAGAGAAAAACGAAGTTTCGATTTATGAAGTCTAACCCCTTGAGCGATAGCTCGTATAAGCCCCATCTCACGAGTATAGACAGTAAAAATCTTATTCGCTTCTCCAATATTCCTCGATCCCAATATAAATCCGTGTGTGTGATAAATGTGATGCATTACACTTTTATTTTACCAAATTTACAACAAAACTAATACCATCGATTTTTATCTCTACACCAGTAGTTTCTTTAATTTTTATATCTTTCGCACCTACGGCTTTCACTAAGTCTACCTTAAATTTATTTATCAATTCTTGTCCTTCTACAGAAGTCTTTATCTCAAAATTAATCATATCATTTGGATTAAGTCCTGCCTTTTTTCTCATATCTTGAATAGCACGGACAAGCTCACGATAGTTCCCTTCTTGTTTCAATTCTTCTGTAATATATGTATCTATTTCAACTTTCTTTTCCTCTGACTTAATATATAAAATATTTTTTATATTGAGTTCGTCTTTAATTATTTCTTCATAATTAATTCCTAATTCGTAATTACTAATTCTTAATTCTCCAAGTGGCTGACGAACTGGAATTCCCGCTTTTTGTCTAGCCTGTAAACCTAGAGTTACCACTTCTCTCACCTCTTCCATTTCTTTAATTATTTTTTGATCCACTTCTTCTGAAACGGGCCAACTTACCAAATGCACACTCTCTACATCACCTTCATTCTTTAATTTCTGCCAAATATCCTCACTTGCAAATGGTGTAAATGGAGCCATTATTTTCACAAGTGTTTTAAGTATATAATACAAAGTTTTCTTTGCTTCTATATCTCCATCTTTGAGTCTCTCTCGAGAACGACGAACATACCAAGTAGAAAGCTCATCTATAAATTCTCTTATAGCTCTAACAGGTTCTAGTAATTTATAATTATTCAAAGAATCTGTAGTTAAAGATAAAAGATTATTCATACGAGCAATTATCCATTGATCCAAAATATTTTCTGAATTTTTAAATTCTTCTTTTTCTAAATTTTTATCACGATAAAGTTCGTAGAAAGTAAGAACATTGTAAAATAAATTGAAAACCTTACCATGAAGTCCTGCGACAGTTTTCTCATCAAAATTCTTAGATTCTCCTGGTTGATTTACACTATACATCCACAAACGAAGTGTATCTACTCCATATTTATTTATCATTTCCCAAGGATCTACAATATTACCGAGTGATTTACTCATTTTCTTACCGTTTGAATCAAGTATGTGTCCAAGACAGACTACATTCTTGTAAGCCTTTCCTCTGCCCATAAGCACACCTACTGCATGCAGTGTATAGAACCATCCACGAGTCTGATCTATCGCTTCAGAAATAAAGTCAGCTGGGTATCCAGCGCCTTCTACAAGCTCCTTATTTTCAAAAGGATAATGATCTTGAGAAAAAGGCATCGTACCTGAATCAAGCCAAACATCCATAACTTCTTTTGTTCTTTCGAGTTTTCCTCCACAAGAACAAACAAGCTCCACATCATCGATATATGGACGATGTAGATCAAGCTCAAAATTCTCATCATGAGGAATTGGTGTAAAATCTAATCCTACAAAATCTGCATTTTGTAAATAATTAAAATCTTTGAGCATATCGAGTGACTGACTAGCGGTAAGACCCCTACATCCAGCCACAGCGAGCCAAGCTGGACCACCATGAGTAATTATTAAAATATTTTTTCCATTATATTTACTTTCAATATCATAAAGAAAATTCATAGTTCTCTTTTTCATTTCATTGTATGACTCATTTCCTTCGTGTCTATGATAGAAAGTTTCTACATTGTTTGGATAGACATTGTGATAATCAGACCATTTCTCTCCATCGTATTCTGGGATAGACATTTCATGCAACCTATCATCTACTATTATTTTCTCTTTATCAAAACCTATAACTTCCGCAACTATATCTGCAGTATCTCTTGTCCTTACAAAAGGAGAAACCATTATAAAATCTATCTTTTCATTTTTTAAATTCTCAGCACTTTTTCTTACTTGATCCTTCCCTTTCTCTGTAAGGTGGTCTTCATTATTTACAGAAGTGCTCACGATATCTTTCAGATTATTTTCTGCTTCACCATGACGCATTATAAAATATTTATTACCAGATTTTTTAGTTTTATTTTTCAAATCTTCTATACTTCCTATGATTTCTTTTTTATTACAATCTTTACATATCCATACAGGAAGTGGTGAACCCCAATACCTCTCACGAGATATAGCCCAATCTTTTATATCAGAAAGCCATTCACCAAAACGCCCAGCTTTGATATAAGATGGCTCCCAATTTATTCCTTCATTTTCTTTTACAAGCTCATCTCTCAAAGAAGACATACCTATATACCAAGATTCACGAGCATAGTATATAAGTGCAGTCTTACAACGCCAACAATGAGGATATGAGTGCTCGTATTTTTCTTTTTTAAACAAAAGTCCTCTGTGAGACAAATCTTTTATCACATCCACAGCGACATCTTCATCTCTTACAAATCTTCCTTCAAATATTCCTGTACCTGCCAAATATTTACCATCAAGACCTACAAGGTGATGCTTTGGTAATCCAACTTCATTCCCCAATGCAAAGTCATCCTGACCATACATAACTGCAGTATGCACTACCCCCGTACCATCTTCTGTGGTTACAAATTTTGCAGAGTATACATTAAAAGCTTTTTCTAGTTTTGGTTTTTCAATATCTGAAATTGTTTCTGAAAGATATGGGTAAAGAGGTTCATATTCTAAACCAACCAAATCTTTCCCTTTCATTTCTTCCACAATAGAATATTCACCCTCAATAATAGAGAGTCTTGATTTTGCTAAAATCAAAAATTCTTCATTTTCACCTACCAGTTTAGAGATTTTTACATAATCGATTTTTTCTCCTACTGCAAGAGCCACATTCCCAGGGAGCGTCCAAGGGGTTGTAGTCCAAGCTAAGATAAAAGTATTATCTTGTCCTTTTACTTTAAACTTTGCATATACAGATAAATCTTTTACATCAAGGTAGCCCTGTGCAAGCTCGTGAGAAGAGAGAGTAGTTCCACAACGAGGACACCAAGGCACAACCTTATAATCTTTAAAAAGTAATCCTTTTTGATCTACTGTCTTTATTACACTCCAGACAGACTCTATATAATTATTATGATAAGTCACATAAGGATTCTTCTGATCTACCCAGTAGCCAATACGGTCTGTGAATTTTTCCCAGAGATCTGTATATTCCCAAACACTTTCCTTACACTCCTTGTTAAACTTTGCAATTCCATATTCCTCAATAGCCTTCTTTGAAGTTAAACCAAGCTTCTTTTCAACTTGAAGTTCCACGGGGAGTCCATGTGTATCCCAGCCACCTTTTCGGCGTACATGATAACCACACATAGTTTTATAACGAGGTATAGCATCTTTAAAAGCACGAGCCTCTAAATGATGAATTCCAGGTTTACCATTTGCAGTCGGCGGGCCTTCGTAGAAAACATACTCTCCTTGTGGAGATTCTTTCTCTAAACTCTTATCAAAAATATTATTCTCTTTCCAGAATTTTAAAACTTCTTCTTCTCGAAGTGCACTATTTGATTTTTTATTTTCTTCCATAAAATATTAATCTTTAAGGTTTTAAATAAGCTCTTCTCAAAATGCACGGATATTTTTCTGCTGAAAAATTCCTCGTGCTCGCTCCGTCGAGCCTCGCAAGTCATTTCTCAAAGACTTATTTAAAACCTTTTATTCTTATAAATTTTTAAAAAATAATTAAAAAACTCGTCCACATACAACAATAATAAAATTGTTATATAAGGACGAGTTTCATCTGACTTCGCATAAAGCTTCATCGAGACAATGCACGTGGTACCACCTCATTTTTACCTGCTCTTTGCAGGACTTCTCATTTATAGGGTTCTACTTTGTCTCGCCGTAGCCTTAGTGAAGGCGGACGACCAAACATTTCTTCCCAATGCTCCGAGGTGATATCCTGCCTGCGCAGGCGGGCCTCATCAACACATACAAATATATAATACTACATTCTCTCTGGAGTTTCAATACCTAGCAACCAAAGACCGTTTTTCATAGTCTCTAGAAATGCTTTTATAAGATTCAAATGATAAATCATATACTTGTTCTCTTCTATCAGTATTTGAGTATTTCCATAGAATGAATTAAAACTACTTGCAAGCTCTGTAAGATAAGTTGTTATATGATGAGGTTCAAGCTCTTTGTATGAATATTCCACAATTTCAGGGAATTGATAAATTAATTTTTCTAATTCTGTAATATTTTCAGGAATTTCTTTTTTATTATTCAAACCAAAACTCTCTGCTTTTTTAAGAATAGAACTTGCACGAACTGCAGTATATTGTAGATATGGACCAGAATCCCCTTCAAAAGAAATAGACTTATCCGCATCGTAAATAATATCTGAACCCAGAGAAGATTTCAATATAGAATATTTGAGAGCTGCAATTCCCACTACTTCACCTATTTTCTTTTTCTCTTCATCATCAAATTCTCTCTCCGACATTTTCTCATAGACCATATCTATCGAATCACGAAGAAGAGATTCCCCAGTTATAATATTACCTTTTCGAGAAGACATCTTTCCGGATGAAAGCTTCATCATACCGTGAGTTATATGCTTCATCCTACTCTCAAGTTCTGGATGCATAAGTGAAATAGCTTTTTGTACTACCTTCATATATTCACTCTGTTCTATCGCAGTAGTTATGATAGAAATATCTGGATTCTCTTTATCAAATTTTGTAATTGTAAGACCTATCTCTTTTGTCTCATAAGTGGGTAAACCTTGAGAATTTATAAATACTCTTGTGTGAAGTTTCTTATCATAATTCTCTCCATGGAAAACCACAGCTCCATCGGATTCATCAAAAACTTTACCAATATTTTCTTTCACAATTTTCTCCCCTACTTTCGCCATATCACTTTCAAAAAAGTAATGGTCAAATTTTGTACCCAATATTTTATATATATCTTCAAATGCATCAAGTGTTATCTTTCTTCCCCAATCATATATTTTATTTATCTCCTCGTCGCTCTTTTCATAAACCTTTTTATTTATTATTTCAATTTCTTTCTTTATATTCTCATCTGTATCATATAAATTACTACCCTCTGAATAACATTTACCTATATATTGAGCCTTCTCACCCACAGAAAGACCCTCATCTGGCATTCCTGCCTGCGCAGACAGGCCAGACTTCATAAGCCCGTATATTGCTTTTGCTACATGAGGACCGACATCTCCCTGATAATTGGCTCTTACTGTCTTTGCACCAGAGAACTCTACTACACGAGAGATAGACTCTCCTATCGCATTGGCCATAAGGTGTCCTATGTGAAAAGGCTTGAAAGGATTTGGGTCGGTATACTCTACCATCACTTTCTTACCTTCTAATATTTTATTCTTTCCCCAATTTTCTTTTTCTTCCAAAACACTAGAAATGCTTTTTGTAAAAAATTCTCTAGATAAATAGAAATTTATAAAACCAGGCCCTGCAACCTCTATTTTCTCTATCTCACCGAAGCCTTGCTTCGGTAAACCCTTTAATTCTAAGACTATTTTTTCAGCCAATTCTCTTGGATTCATTCCCAACTTCTTTGCACATACCATAGCTACATTTGTTGAATAATCTCCATTCACAAAATCATCTGGATGTTCAACAGAAAAAACTGTATCTTGTATTTCAAGATTTTTTAAAACTTCTTTTATTATTTTTTCTATTTGTTCTTTCATTTTATTTTTTCCCTGTTGAACCAAATGCTCCTTCACCACGAGCTGACTCACTCAATGTATCAGTTTCTTCAATTTCTGCAATAGCTACAGGAAAAATGACAATCTGTGCAACCTTATCTCCCTCTTCTACGGTATAAGGTTTATCAGATAAATTCACTAGATGAGTATTATATTCCCCTCTATATCCAGCATCAAATACTCCACCCATAGAGTGCAAACCTTGTTTTGAAATACTACTCTTATCTTTAATAATTGCTCCATAACCTGTGGAAAACTCCATCGCAAAACCATGATAAAAAAAGTAATGTTCCCCTGGGAGAAGTGTGTATGTCTCCATAGAGTACACATCCATACCCACATCCCCAGGATGATGATATGTTGGTAATTTTGCATTCTCTTTTAATTTTTTGATTTTGATTTTCATATTTTATTTTAAGACCTTTTTAACTTCTTTATAAACCATTTCGTGAATTTGTTCACGTGATAATATATTACCTTTTTCTGAACAATTTATCTTACTCCAACTAGGCTGAGTCTTTGCAAGCCACAATGCACTTTTTATAGAATTCTCCATAAACTTTTCATCTGCCTCATGGACATCTTTATTCTTCTTAAGATATTTTCTTTTCATCTGACTACTCTCTCTATCATTTAAAAGTTTCATCACTATCTCGATGGGTAGACTTAAATACAAAGTAAGGTCTGGCTTTGGAATTCCAAATTCTTCATACTCCATCTGGTTTAACCATTTTATAAAAGCAATTCTTTTTTTGGTGTCACTTATCTTTCCTCCTTGATGGATCTGATTTGCTGACACATAACGATTGGCTACTACTACATATCCTTCTTTGAGCCACTTTTTCATTTCCTCTTTTGACTGCCATCTATCTGCTGCATAAAGGACTGAAGCAATTTTAGGATGAACATTTATAAAATTGTAATATTGTTCAGAAAGACAGTGCCCCACAAAAGCACCGAAAAAGTTTTTATAATATTCAGGGAAATCGACAACCTTCACCTTATACCCATCTTTTTTAAGTCTATCAGTGAGGTAGGCCACCTGTGTCGCTTTTCCACTTCCATCTGTCCCATCTATAACTATAATTTTTCCTTTTTGTTTATTTTTTATCATAATTATTCAAAAATTTTTTTAAATATTTCTAATATATCTTCTTTCTTTTCATAAGAAAAAACTTTAAAATTTTTATTACCTGCAATCATAGCAGAAACCTTCTTGCCTTCTATGTGATGATATAGACAAATGACTTTTTTATTTAATCTTTCTGCATAAGCAAGCTCATACCCAACCCCAAGAGATGGAACTGTAATATCTGCGATAATTAGTTCTGACTGATCTATCAAATCAATATCTCTCTTATAAATTTCATAATCAGTTAATTCAATATTACCATAACTAGTAAGATCCTTGTCTGCAACAAATTCACTATTTATTTTTCCAAAATTACCAAGATTTTTAACAATAAAATCATACCACTCTGCGTGTTCTCTCCCCCCTCTTATTGATCCAGAAAAATAGATATTTAAATCAGTATTATTCATAAATAATATTTTATATTATAACCAATAAAATACCTTTTTCCAAATCTATACAATTTCTGCCATGGCAGAAATTGTATAGATTAATTTTAAAGTATATAATACTGTTATATATGTCATTAGTAGGTGAAATTTTAGAAGAACTTTGGAATACAGAATTCAATCATAAAGGGATTAGGGTTAATATTTTAGGTATTCCCCGCTTTAAAAAATATAAAAAAGATAGTGTCTACAATACTATAAGTAGGCTTAAGAAAAAAGGTATTATAGAAAAAGAATTATCTGGTATAGTACTTTCAAAATACGGCAAAGAATATATAAAAAGGAAATATGACTCTTTAAAACAATTTGATAATCCAGGGAATTTATCAAAAGACAGAACTCTACTTGTTATGTTTGATATACCAACAGAAAAGAAAGCGCACAGAGAATGGCTCAGATGGCATCTGAAAAAATTTAATTATATTATGATCCAAAAAAGTGCATGGATAGGACCTTCTCCTCTTCCTAAAGAATTTTCTCAATATTTGAAAGATATAAAATTAGATAAATGTATAAAAACTTTTAAATTAGAAAAACCTTATAAATAAATTAAATATTATTAAAAACAAGACCTATACAAACTCTGCCATGGCAGAGTTTGTATAGGTCTTGTTTTTGCTAATTTTTAATATTTATTTTTAATTTTCTTCTTCTTTTTTCTCGACTCTTAATACCCAGCTTTTAGGAGCTGTGTAAGTACTACCATCAAAAATAGTTTCCGGATTTTCAATTACACTAAAACCAAACTTTTCTAATTTTTTAAAACTATTATAAGCTCCAATAGTCAAACTGCTATCAAATAAAAGTTTCTTATTTAATGATTCTGCATATTCTATAGCTTTTTTATACAATAAAATTACAGCATTACCACCCTGATATTCTGGCTCAACTAATACTAACCTTAATTGAATATACTCTTTTCCTAATTCTTTATTATTAAGTTCTTCTATTAAAACATTACCAACAAATTTTTCAATATCAAAAAGCTCAATTTTAGTAGCATTTTCTTTATCTCCTAATAAACTTTTTGTTTCAGAAATTTTAAAATTAGAATCATTTTCATTTATTTCTTTTTTGCCACGTTCTATAATTTTTGGTTCCCCAATATTAAATCTCATAATTATTTACTTCGTAAAACTTTATCCATCTTTTTAGCTAAAGCAATCATATCTTTCTCTTTCTTTCCTCTCGTTGTTTCTGCACAAGTACCAAGACGAATACCAGAAGGATCCATAGGGCTTCTTGGATCTCCTGGAATAGTATTCATATTTACTATTATACCTGCTTTTTCAAGTTTTGTACTTGCGTCCCTACCTGGAATACCCTTCCCATTCATCCATGTATCCATAAGGACAAGATGAGAATCAGTACCACCTGAAATAATATGCCAACCAAGCTTTTGTAATTCTTTTGCCAATACTTTTGCATTCTTTACAACTTGTTTTGCATATTTCTTAAAATCCGGCTTGGATGCCTCTAGAAGTGCTACAGCAACTGCTGCGATAGAATTCTCATGTGGGCCTCCATATAGACCGGGGATGATCATTTTATCTATTTTCTTATCAAATTCTCTAGCATCCTTTTTCACAAATAGAAGTGCATGTCTTGGACCACGAAGACTCTTGTGAGTTGTGGTCATCACAGTATCTGCATAAGGAAATGGAGATGGATAAACCCCACCTGCGACAAGCCCTGCGAAGTGCGACATATCTACATGAAGAAGTGCTCCACTTGCATCTGCTATCTCACGAAACTTTTTAAAGTCCACAATGCGAGGATATGCAGTAAATCCACAAACAATTATGTTTGGTTTTTCTTCTATCACTATTTTCTTTAGAGCTTCATAGTCTATAACTTCAGTTTTTTTATCAAGTTCGTATTGTATAGGCTTCCAAATCTTTCCTGTCATTGATGCAGGGTGTCCGTGAGTAAGGTGCCCACCAGAGGAGAGCTTCATTCCCATTATTTTACCACCCATAGGGACAAGTGCAGAATAAAGTGCAAAGTTCGCTGGGCTACCTGATAGAGGTTGCACATTCACATGCCAGTCTGTATCTTTAAGTTTAAAAAGTTTTAGTGCACGAGCCATGCAAAGTGTCTCTACTTTATCTATAATCTGATTCCCTCCATAATATCTTCTTCCAGGATAACCCTCGGCATACTTATTTGTAAGCTTAGAACCAAGAGCTTTAAGAACATCATCCGAAACAATATTCTCTGATGCGATTAAATTCACAACACTCTTTTGTCTCTTCTCCTCATCTTTTATAAGTTTCTCTACTTGTTTATCCTTCATAATATTATAGATAAATTAGATTGGTAATATATTGATTTTAACACACAAAACACAAACAAAAAAGTCGACCGAATTAGTCGACTTTTTATTAATCAAATTGATGTCCTATGATATTATTTGGATTATTTTTATCAAAAAGTATTTCACTTCCTTCTAATAAATAAACATTTTTAATACCAGCATTAATCATTGCAATCCAACAAGGTTCACAGCACCACCAATGACCCCACAAATAAATATCTGCATCTTTAGGATCATTACCAAGAGATATCGCATTGGCTATTGCTTTTGCCTCTCCATGATTTACAGGACTACATCCCTCACAAAGTTCATAACCTTGCCCGGTTGGAATATTGTTCTTTATCCTATAACACCCATGCTTTTCGTGATAATCACTACCGTTTGCACCAATACCTATAATATTATTATTTTTAACAATAACACTACTATTGGGCATAGTCTTGTCTAAAGAATTTTTCTTAGCGAATTCTTTAGCAATTTTAATATATTGATTATTTTCTGGTACATAAAGGATATCCCTACCTAAAGGTAAATACGGATAATTAATTATTTTTTTGCTTGTTTCCATAAATTGTTTATTTTTTGTATACTATACTATATGACAACTTTTGACACAATATACAAAAATTTAATAAAAAAAATAATAGAAGAAGGTATTGAAGAATTAAATGAAAGAACGGGTCACAAAGTCAAAGCACTTCCAGGTCTTACATTCCAAATAGATGTAGAGAAAGATGGTTTTCCTATTTTAACATTAAGAAAACAACCCATAAAATCACCAATAGCAGAACAAATATGGTTTATACAAGGAGAAAAAAATACTGATTTTTTAAGAAAATATACAAAAATGTGGGACAAGTTTTTAGAAGAAGATGGAACAATCACTTCTGCTTATGGATATAGATGGAGACATCAATTCGGTAGAGACCAACTCGGTAAACTTGTAGAACTTTTACAAAAAGATCCTAGTTCTCGTCATGGAGTAATAATAACTTGGGATCCAAAAGATGATGGTTACGGAGGAACCCCAAAGAAAAATGTACCTTGTCCATTTGCATTTACAGTAAATATTATTGGTGGAAGATTAAATATACACAATATTATTCGATCAAATGATATGATGCTCGGTTGTCCTTTTGATACTTTTGGATTTGCTTTACTTATGTATACTCTTGCCCAAAAACTTAATGTAAAACCTGGAATATATACTCATACTATTTCAAATGCACATATATATGATACACACTATGATGGAGCAGTGGAATTAATAAATAGAAAAAATGATCATCCAAATATATTTCCAACATTTCCAGAAAATATTTATGATAGAGCAGAAAAAAAAGATGAAAATCTTGTAGATGAAATATACCAATCCTTTGTTCCATATTACAAACCAAGCGACCCTATAATGGGTCTTGATATAATAAAATAATTTATGATCCTATCTATCATCTCTGCCATTGCAAATAATAATGAAATTGGTATGAAAAATACCCTTCTTTGGAATCTACCAGCTGATATGAGGCACTTCAAAGAAACAACTTCTGGTCACCCTGTAATAATGGGGCAAAAAACTTTTGAATCATTGGGGGTAGCATCTGATGGATCACAAGGGCGCCCATTGCCTAATAGAAGAAATATAATCCTAACTCTCGATAAAGAATTCAAAAGAGATAATATTGAGATATATTATTCAATAGAAGATTTAGAGAAAAATCTAAAGGAGACACTTAAAGACGAAGAAGAAGCTTTTATAATAGGAGGTGGTATGATCTATAAACTCTTTATAGATAAAGCAGACAAACTATACATCACTCACGTAGAATCAGAATTTCCTGATGCTGACACCTTCTTCCCTGTTATTGACCCAATTAAATGGGAGAAAATAGAAAATAAAATTCACCCCAAAGATGAACAAAATGCTTATAATCTAGAATTTGTAATTTATAAAAAGAAATAAAATAAAATCCGCTTAATGCGGATTTTATTTTATGGATCTATGTCAGTTTTTACTCTTATAAATATATCTTTACCATCTGGGGATTTTGACTTTACATATTTTCTGTTTTTATTTATCTCCATTTTTCTAGTTAACTCTTTTTCTAGATCATAACCAAGTATTTCACACATACCTAATAAGAAAACTGCAACATCTGCAAATTCTTCTGCTACCCCATCTTGATTCTTATTAAACTTAGAAAATGCTTCAGAAAGTTCTTCATGTGCACGACAAAATTCAAGAGCTACATCTGTAGTATTGAAACCTTTTTCTAGCTTATTTCTCATCACTTCTTTTTGTAATTCTTTTAGATCTACCATAAAAATATTATATTATCTTTTAATAAATTTACCCAATAACAAAAAATCCTAATGCGACAGCGATAAAATTCAAAACTGTGTGAGAAACTGAAATCAATATCAGATTCTTATATCTATAATACATCCACGCAAAACCAAGTCCTGCTATAAAAGTAAAAGGTAGTACAAACATAGAATTTAGATAAATCACATGCATAAAAGCAAAAACTCCTGCGTTTAGACATATTATGAACATGGGACTAGAAAATGCTCTTCCCAAAAAGTTCATCAAAATACCACGGAATAATATCTCTTGTAATACACTGATAGGAACAAAGAGTAATAAGAATCTTGCACTTTCCCACCATTCGACATAGGGCTCATGAGGAACCACACGAGCAAGCCACAAAACAAAAAGAACACTTCCTACAGTAAATATAGAATAAGGGATTATATCTTTCATGAAATCTCTCCTTATTCCCATATCTTCATATGTCCAATGAGCATGTCTTATTATTCCAAACAAAAGAAGAACAATAACTAGTAACATTATTACTCTGAAATTGTCTGGAATAATATCAAAATATAAAAGAAGGACTGGAATAATATACAAATACAATATTTGTACCCAGACCAATTCCTTTTCTTTTTTTGGATTTTCTATATCCATAAATATTATTATACTACTAAACTATTTTTTATTATAATTCGGATGCTCTTCTTTTATAGATAAAATATAATTTGAATATCGAGACATCGCAAAGAGTACACTTGAAAGTCTGTTCATATAAGAGATAGTATGCTGGCTCAAATTTTTAATCCCCTCTTCTTGTACTCCTACGATCCTCCTCTCTGCTTTGCGGGCCAATGTCCTTGCGTAATCAAGCTCTGCACTTAGTATGCTTCCTCCTGAAACAGTAAAAGAAGTGATTGGTGGCAATATGCCACTTATGACTTCTATCACTTTTTCAATTTCTTTCAGGTTATTTTTAGTTGGTGAGATATCTGAGCCAGCTATCTCAGCTTGGATAACAAAAAGAGTCTGCTGTATATCTAAAAGAATGGAAGAAAAATATAAATATTTTTTATTAATTTTTATTTTTGTTTTTTTATTCTCAGGATTAACTTTTATAATTCCAATATAAGCATTGAGTTCATCGAGAGATCCAAGTGCTTCTATAATACTGGCACTTTTAGAGATCCTACCCTGATCACAATGAAAAAGTGTAGTTGTCCCATTATCACCGCGACCTGTATATAAGGTATTAACACCTGATTCAATATCCCTTTTTATATCTTTCATATTTTTATTATATCATATTAAGTCTTATTAAAAATTTGACTTTTTATGTAAAAATAGTATTATTTTAATTAAATAGTTATTCTAATATTAACCTTAAAAAAGGAGGAGTTATGCATTTTTGTAACAAGAAAAAAAATTGTCACACACCAGAAGCAATGGCAAAAAAGGAAGAAGAAAAAGCTAAAAAAGCTGAAGAAAAAAGAAAAAGAGAGGATGAGCTCAATCAAAAAAGAGTAGTGGAATGGGAGAAAAGAAGGCAAAACAGAAGAATTGCTTAAAAAAGCAAAAAAGTTTACACGAAGAATATTATTTATATTCTTCGTGTAATTTTATTTATAATAGCTACCCACTGCATCACTTATACTCTTGTATCCATCTTTTTTGAGTAATTTTGCAAGATCTTTATTTATCTTTCCTATCACACTCGGACCTTCGTATACCATCCCTGTGATCATCTGTACTAGTGACGCACCTCGTCGTATCTTCTCATATGCATCAAAAGCTGTAAAAACCCCGCCGCATCCTATGATTACAAATCTATCTCTATATTTTTTATAAACTTCTGATATTAGATTATTTGTCATCTCCTCCGTAGGCTTACCACTAAAATTCCCCCTGCCTGCACTCTCTATTTCTTTCTTATCAAATTTAGGATTACTTCTATCTTTTACTAAATTCGAAAATATAAATCCATTTACAAATTTATAAGTACTAGCTACTTCACAAAGAGTCAAGGTTTCTTCTTTATTTTTCTCTAAATACATCTTTATAAATAAAGGTCTATTTATATTTAAATATGAGAGTTTATTGAGGAGCATTCCAAAACCAAGAGGTTCATCAAATTTATCTTTTAGACCTTCTACGTTTATAAGATTTGGGCAACTTATATTTAATTCAAAATAATCAAAATAATCATATTCCAATACCTTCTCAAATGAGAGATATATATCTTCTATCATATCTTCTATCTTTTTATATATCCTATTTGTAGAGCCTATACTTATTCCAATTGGAATATTTTTCTCTTTTTTATTTATCTTTTTTAACACAGAGATAATTCCACTATTCTTAAACCCTTTATTCACAAGTAAAGATCTAGACTTTGGGAGTCTACCCAACATAGGCTTTGTATTTCCCTCATAAGGGAATAAGGTAACAGTACCAATAGTGTGATACCCAAAACCAACAGATGGGAGTATATCTATAAGGTCTGCATCATAATCAAAACCAGCAGAAAGACCAATAGGGTTTTCAAAATTTATATCTACAACTTTAGTTTTTAATATTTTATTTTTATAAGAAAAAATCTTTTTTGTAAATATTTTAAGATACTTAGAATCACCCAAAAAACTTCCTATTTTTAGAAAAAGTAAATGTACATCATCAGCCTTAAATAGAAATAGTATTGGCTTAATAATTTTTCTATATAAAAATCCAATCATTTTTATTCTGTGGTTACACCATCAAACTCCTCTTCACTTGCTATAGCTATCTCTTTTGTATTATGTATTGTGCCATCTTTATGATGAGCTGGAGAATATATAGTATACATCTTGAGTCCATCTGCTCCTGCTAATACATTATGACTTGCTCCCGCTGGAACTATAACTGCATCTCCATCTTTTACTTCATATTCTGTCTCATTTATTATCACCTTTCCATTACCACTTTCAAAACGGAAAAATTGATCATTCTCTTCGTGGACTTCCATACCTATCTCTTCATTTCCACCAAGTGCCATAAGTACAAGCTGACAATGTGCCCCTGTATAAAGCACCTTACGAAAATTATTATTTTCGATTGTTAATTTTTCAATATTTTCTTTGTATCCTTTTTTCATATAATTTATATTATTAATAATATAAATTAATTATAACATTTATTTATCTAAATCAAGAATCTCATCTATGCGTATCTGTTCTACGAAATCAGGTACATGAGAGACGAGGATCATAGCACCTCTGAATTCACTAAGTGCTTTTGCTATGACTGGTAAGTGACGGAAGTTTATATGGTTTGTTGGCTCATCGAGTATTAGAAGTCCTGGTTTTGTGAGCACAAGAGTTGCAAAAGCCACAAGCCCCTTCTGTCCCTCTGAGAGGCTCCCTATCTGTGTATGAACCATATCCCCTGTGATGAGGAAGCTCGCAGCAGTAGCACGAATACTTTCTTCGTGAACTTTTCCACTTACTTTTCTCATTGTCTCGGCTAAGGATTCATAGACTGTGTCATTGAAATTCAAAGTTGAAAAATCTTGCCTATAATAACCAACCCTAATATCCGGAGAAATAAATATTCCATCCACTTTTCCTTTTACTATTGATTCAAGTAGTGTACTCTTCCCTATTCCATTTGGACCTGAGAGAAGTAAATGTTTATTCTTGCGAAGTTTTACACTTACTTTTATATTTTTTATTTTATGATTTTTATAGATGGGCACCGAGGAGAAAGTCACAATATCTCCCACATAATCATCTTGTGTTGGAATCACAAAGTTCCTTATCGTCTTATCTTCTTTTCTTACATCTACCTTTTCTTCTTCGAGCTCTTCTGCTAAGTCGCGCATACGCTTTGCGACAGCACGGAGGTTACCTCCCTTCATCGCGAATGCATTGGACTGTTCTTTTTTGGCTTTAATTTCTTTCTCTAGTAGTGCATTTTTCCTATTCTCTCTCTCCATCCGAGCTGTTATCTGATCCCTCACATCTGTATAGTTACCCACATACTGTTCGATCTTTTTCGTATAGACATCGAGATATAAAACTGCATCAGTAAATGAATTTAAAAATGTAGCATCGTGAGAAATAACTATCACTGTCTTTTTATATTTCACCAAGAAGTCTGTAAGATAAGCAATCCCTGCCTTGTCTAGATTATTGGTCGGCTCATCGAGGAGTAGTATATCTGGCTCTTGTATAAGAGCACTTGCAAGTAGAAGTCTCGCTTGTTGGCCACCAGAAAAAGAAGAAATGATCCTATCGTGCACTTTCTCGTGACCTTTTAAATTCACAACCTCAAGTACATCGTCAATCCTTTGGTCTATGTCATAAACTTTTTCTTTAAAACATTTCTGAAAAAACTCTCGTACAGTGAGTGCGAGTTCATCACGAGGGATAACTTGGCGAGAGAGTGCAATAGTAGTCCTCTGAGCTAGATTTATCTTTCCATCTTCTGGCTCTCTTTCTCCTGTAATAAGAGAAAAAAGCGTACTTTTACCTGCTCCATTCTGCCCCATTATAGTTACCTTCATACCACGACGAACAGAGAAATCCACCGCATCTAGTATCGGCTTATTGTGTCCATATTCAAAACTAACTTTTTCAAATCGTATTACTACTTCTCCGTGTGCCATAAAATTTACTTTACCTTATTTTAAGGTAAATTGAAAGGAATATTATATTAAATTGTGCTAGGTCTTGCCTAGCACAATTTATTCTATTACCTTTTTTACAAATCTAAATTTATGTTCTTCAAAAAGAACTTTCCAGTCGAGTTTTATAAAAAAATAAACTAAAACAAAAGCAAATATTTGTACAAAAATGAAAAATCCACCAAAATATGTTCCTGATTTTAAACTTGTAATATCAACAGCTTTCGATACTTCCGATGCAGTAAGTGCCCAGAATATATAGCTAGCAAGCCTACCTACAAAGAATGGAATAGCAGCGATCCTCAACTTCAAATCCGTAAGTCCATAAGCGAGAAAAAGTTGCCCTGAAGGAAAAGGAGAAAATGCATAAGATAAGAAGAAAGAAAATGTAAGAGCTTTCCTCTTCTCTATTTGAGTTTTTAATATATCAATATTTTTTCTTGCAGTATTTGATAGTATCTTATTTCTTATCATTTTATCTGAGAAATGAGCCAGCACCATCCTCCCCGAAGTCGAAGCGATAGCCGCAAATATAGACAATACGACAAGTGCTGTATTACTCAAGTGAAAATTAAAACCTACAAAAGAAAGGAGTATCCACGTAGGTGGCATAAATGCAGGAATGATGTTCATCACAAATATTAGAAGTATTATACCTATTGAAGCTAAAATCATCTACTTATTCTATATATTTATCGGTATTTTAGCTATTGACTTTTCTATTCTAATAGTGTATAATGTGTATATAAGGTCGTTAAGTGTTAGTTTTTGTTTTAAAAATAGTTTATAATATATAGGTCAAATTATTAATTAAATAAATTTAAAACATATGGACGATACAAAGATGATAGAGATTGCAGAAAAAATCAAAAATAAAACTGCAACAGAAGAAGAAATACTAGCCTTTACTAAAGAATTTAATAGAGTATTGGAGGAATTAAATAGTAGTTTAAGTAAATAATATTATTAGTTTAAAAAAATAAAAAATTATATGAAAATGGAAATGCCTAGTTTTTTAAAGAAAAAAGAAGCTCCAGTAAGTACAACAGAAGGAGCAATTGTAGAAAAAGGAGTAAATAAAGCAGAAGTTGGACCAGAGCTAAAAGCTGAGACAGCAAAAACAGCTTCATTAGTAAAAGATATATTTGAAAAAATAAAGAATTTAAAACCAGATACAGTAATTGCAGGAGGTCTAACAGCAGCTGCATTTATTTATGCATTTGTTAATATGCGAAATGGTAGTGCAGATAATACAATAATGGATCCATCAGAAATTGCTGGTGTGTTAGCTGGAGCTGGAACTGTATTTACAGGATTAAGTCATGCTTTTCATAAGGAAGCAAAAAGGATTGAAAATGAAGAAATGGAAAAAGCACAAAAAATGGAAGGTATAACTGCATAAATATAGAAAACAATAAAAGCCCCGCGGGTTACCGCGGGGCTTTTATATTTATCTTAGAAAATTATTTCTTCTTTTTTGCAACTACCTTTTTAGCAGGTGCTTTTGCTATTACTTTCTTTGGAGCAACTTTTAAAACTCCTGCTTTTTTAACTTCTATTTTTGCTACAACGGGAGCAACTTTTACAACTGGCTTTGATTCTTTCTTCCCTTCCACAAGCTTCTCTATAGCACCCAAAAGACGATCAAGTTTTATATTTATATCTTTCAATTGATTCTTCATCTCATCATTATTTTGTACTACTGGCTTTGAGAAAGATGAAGGTTTTCTGTCATTATTCCACTCCTTCTTTGGTCCACGATCATTATTGAAATCGCGGCGAGGAGCTTCTTGACCTCTTTTCTCACCAAAACATTCATTACAGTATATTGGCTTATCACTACTTGGACGAAAAGGAACTTCACAAGATTTGTGACACTGATCACAAACAGCTTTGTGCATAGTTACAGGACCTCTGTCCCCTCCTCGGGAACCACCAAAACTTGGTCGGCCTCCACCATTACCACCTCTAAAACCACCACCCCTATTTCCTCCCCTATTAAAATCTCCCATAAATTATATTTATTTACCTGACTAAACTAGACAAGTTATTACTATTATGTGTTAATTATACTCTTTTTATGCCAAAAAGCAAGCCCTCTATATTATGTGCTATATAATTAATATTAAAATCTTGTTATAATAATAAAAGCTTTATGGAAATATTTCTGCAAAATACTTTATTATGGATTGAATCTTCAAAATATCTTTTGCTTTTTATTGGTTGTCTTATAGAAGGACCTATCATAATGATAGCTAGTGGCTTCCTCTACAGTATGGGGAGTTTTGATTTTCTACCAATGTACCTCGTACTCGTCGGTGGGAATTTTGTAGCCGATATCGGGTGGTATACACTCGGCAGATACGGTGCCCGTAATACAATATTTAAGTATGGACACTTTATAGGTATCACAAAAGAAAGACTAGATAGAGTAGAAAAATATTTTTCAAAATATCACCAGAAAATTATAATCATTTCAAAACTCACTACTGGTTTTGGTTTTGCTGTCTTAGTATTGCTTGTAGCTGGGATTTTCAAAGTTCCATTTAAGAATTATGTGATACTGGTACTAGTCGGTGGATTCATATGGGCATTATTTCTTATCTCTATTGGTTATTTTTTTGGAAGTATTTTTATTGTAGTTCCAAATTCAATGAAAATAATTTTTGGATTAATAGTCACAATTGTATTAATAGTGGGAATAAAATTTATTAAAAAGTTTATTAAAAAATACGAATAATTATGAAAGTCAGCTTAATAATACCAGCATACAATGAAGAAAAATACATAGAGGACTGCCTTTTGAGTATAGAAAGATATGGTAATGAATTTTTTGAAGTTATAATTATAAACAACAATAGTAATGATAAAACATCAGAAATAGTAAAAAAATTTCCAAAATTTAAATTAATAAATGAACCCAAGCAAGGTCTCCCCTTTGCAAGGAATAGGGGCTTAAGAGAAGCAAGTGGTGATATCATAGCCTTTATAGATGCTGATACTAGAATAAAAAAAGATTGGGTTAAAAAGATTATAAAAGAATTTAAAAAAGATAAAGATTTAGTTTCCATAAGTGGACCATATTTTCATTACGATATATCAAAATTTGGACAATTCTTAACTTGGATATATTTATTTATTTTATTATACCCCGGATATATACTTATAGGTTATATGGCTACACTTGGAAATTTTGCAGCAAGAAAAGAAGCTCTAGATAAAATTGGTGGTTTTAATAATAAAATTATTTTTCATGGAGATGATACAGATATAGCAAAAAGACTAAATAAAATAGGCAAAGTTAAATATCTCTTAAGTCTTTGTCTACCTTCATCTGGAAGAAGACTAAAAGGAGAAGGTTTTCTAACAACAGTTTATAATTATGGGATTAATTTTATTTGGGTTTCAATCAAAAATAAACCAAAAACAAATTCTGTTTATAAAAGTATAAGATAGATTAAATAATCTCCTCTATATTACTTCCCTTTTTATATATACGAAGATCATCTCCGTTCTTTTTCCATTTTTTCTGAATAGCATCAATAATCTTCCAAGCTTCTATCACTTCATCACTTGTAGTAAAAAGACTATGATCCCCATTTATCGCATTGAAGAGTACTTGCTCATACGCCTCAGGAAGTATATCGTAATGTTCTTTGTACTTAAAACTTAGATTGTGTGGGCTTACTCTATACTCATAGCCAGGACGCTTTGCCCACATATTGAAGCTGATCTCCTCTTTTGGTTGAAGCTGTAATGACAATTCATTTGATTCATGATCCTTCTCTTTCCTATATGATATCTTTATCTCTGTAAGCTTTTCTTTTAGGGCTTTACCTGTAGTGAGGGATATCTCTACACCAAGCCACTTTTCTAAACTTGATTTCAATTTCATAGAGACAAAAGTCTCGACATTACTATCTTCCTTCCCTACTTCACCCTTATATCCTTCGTACTGACCACGCACCACATCTTTCTCTATATCATCGATACTAAGACTTTGTAAAACTTTCAATCGCAATTGTGGAACTTCATTTAGATTATCATTCTCTGGTAAATCCATTAATACCAATGAAAGCAATTGAAAAAGATGGCTTTGAAAATCCCTTAATGCTCCTGTCTGCTCATAGAAACTCGCTCTACCTTCTATACCTATATCTTCACTTACTACTATCTCTATTTTTTCTATAAAATCCTTATTCCAAGTTTTCTTAAAAAGAGAATTCCCATCACGAAAGACTATTATATTTTGAGCTGTCTCTTTTGCGAGATAATGATCGATACGATAGATCTGTTCTTTATCAAAATATTTATCTATATTTTGAGATAATTCTTCTGCAGTCTCCAGATCTACACCAAAAGGCTTCTCTAGTAGAAGTTTTGTATTATTCTTATCTCCCATTTTCATCTCACCGATAAATCCGATGATGGATTCTGCTACTGTCGGTGGGACAGAGAGATAAAAAAGATATTGAGCAGAAGCTCCAAAATCCTTCTCTATATCGACAAGATGGTCTTTCAATCTTTTATAATCATCCGTATTATCTAAATCCATCTCAAAAATTTCTGTATTTTCTATTAGATAATCTTTATTATTTGTATTTTTTAATAAATTATTTAAATTTATATTATTCTGCCTAGTGACTCCGACAATTCTAAACTGTTCTGGGGTCATACCGACACTTGCTATAGCTCCGATAGCAGGAAGAAGCTTCCTCTTTGAGAGGTCTCCAGAAATACCTATTATTACAAGTATTGTCGGTTTATTCTTATTCATTCTTGTTATTAAATTAATTATTTATCTTGTGTCCTCCAAAAGCGTTACGCATTGAAGCGAGAAGTTTTGTAGCGAAATTTATCTTACCCTTTTGTGAATCAAGTCTTACTTTGAATGAAGAAGATATGGCTGGTGTCTCTATTTCAAATTCTTTTGCGACTTCGATAGCCCAGCGTGCTTCTCCAGACTCAGCGACACTTCCCTCTACGCCACCCTGATCAGGATTATCTTTTACAATATCTCTAGTCAATTCATTGAGCCAAGAAGTGATCACACTATGATGTTGCCAAACTTCACCCGCTTTATATAAATCCAAATCTTTATAAGGACCCTCTTTTAGTATCTGATACCCTTCTGCGAGGCTTTGCATCATACCATACTCGATAGCATTGTGAACCATTTTTACAAAATGCCCTGAACCAGATTCTCCAAAATATTGATACATCCCTTCTGGATTTTTTAATGTCTCGAGTATTGGTCTTATAATACCAAAAGAATTACTATCTCCTCCCACCATCATAGAAAAACCATTCTTATACCCCCAGATACCTCCACTTGTCCCTATATCTATCAGAGTTGAGTTATGTTTCTTTACAAAATCTGCTCTTCTTTTTGTATCACTCCATTTAGAATTCCCACCATCTATAAGGATACTTCCTTTTGGAATAATTTTTAGCCAAGAATCTATCTCAATATCTACTACATCTGAAGGCACCATAATCCAGACTATAACTTTATCATCACCAAAAGAAGAGACTACTTCTTCACGACTATAAGCACCGATCATACCAAAAGCCTTCATCTCATCTACGATACCACTTGATCTATTTGAAGCTATGACGATATGCCCTCCCTCGTTGAGTTTACGAGCGATCTGTGAACCCATTCTACCCAAACCATATATTGCTATTTTCATAAAATTATTTATAAGAATCAATAATAACAAGCAGTATTAGACTTACTGCTATAATCCCCAAAAATGAAAAAATTACCTTAAAAAGATGCTTATTTAACATAAGGATATTATAACATAAATATAATTTTCACCCCTATTTTAATATTTAAAATTATAAAATAAAGTATTGTGGATAACTAAAAAATTATAATTTACATTTTTTATAAAATATGTTATAATCATATTAAATATAAATCCTTAAAAAATAAAATATTATGAGTAGTAAAGAAAAAAGATTTGAAGAAATCGTTCAGCTTTCAGTAAGACTGAGAAATGAAATTACCTGGATCTCGTCTTTAGACGATAAAAATGCAGTGGAAAATCTTGTAATTTTTTTCCAAAAAGTATACCTTTTTCAAAAAGAATGGGATAAACTTTTTTCTAAAAAAGTTTATTTCAAATTTAATTTGAATAAGAATGAATTTATCATTGAATTGAAAGATCTTTTTAATTCTATCGAAGTTTCTGAACACAGCTGGAACAGAACAGAAAAAGGTAAAAATCCTTCTCAATTCTCTGTATTTGTATGCCCGTCCAGAGAAATACTGGAATTATATTCAGAAGAAAATATTGAGATTCATTCAATGAGTGTCGGCCAGATACTTATCAAGAAATTTAAAATTTCAAAAAAAGAAGAGAAGTATCATGGACAATTTGAACAAGAAGTAAGTATTATGAACGACATTGCATTAAAATATATGCAAGACTTTCAAAATGATTTGGGAAACATAATTGATAATTTTAATTACAGTTAGCCAAGGAAAATAAAAAAGCAGTTGAGGTATACAAATACCTCAACTGCTTTTATTTTTGATCTAGAATCCTTTTTCTCAGATTACTAGATGAATAATTGTGATTCCTTGAATTAAATATAACCTTGATAGGAAGATCATCCCCTGTGAATCTCTTCCCCTCCCAATCAGCCCCGATGAATCGTATATCTGGATTCAAATCTTTTAAGAGTTTATATAGATCTGCCTCTGTGTTATATAGGATCACTTCATCTACATATCTGCAGGATTCTAGGCGAAGCTTCCTTTCTTCTATCTCTTCTATGGGTTTGTTCTTTTCTGGTCTGTCTAGTGTCGGATCAGTATGAAGCCCTACAATAAGATAATCGCATTGTTCTCTTATCTCTTTAAGCATCAAAAGATGCCCATAATGCAACAGGTCAAATGCCCCAGCTGTAAACCCTTTTTTCATACTATCATTATACTACAAAATAGCTTTACTATCATCATATATTTAAGTACTATATACATATATGAAAAGAGTCTGGCTTATAGTATTTGGGGATTTTATAGCATTTTGGATATCACTCTTTATAATATTATCTATAAGGTTTGGGTATATTTATAATTCTCAAATAGCCACAGAGCATATAGCTCCATTTACAATACTTTATTTATCTTGGATATTTATTTTCTATTTATTTGGATTATATGATCTATTCAACATAA
>Ga0172367_10001496_pt1 | contig 33575 bp, 28 predicted proteins | sample Lak10m_FD_114542 | JGI IMG/M metagenome (GOLD analysis project Ga0172367, IMG submission 114542) | Freshwater microbial communities from Kabuno Bay, South-Kivu, Congo - kab_022012_10m | ecosystem: Environmental > Aquatic > Freshwater > Lake | place: Democratic Republic of the Congo: South-Kivu...
ACACATCAGGATATTGCAAATTTGACGGGAACTTCGCGTCAGTTCGTCACAAGCGTACTGAATGAATTGAAAAAAGATAAGATCATCAAATTCGACCGGAATACAATATTGGTGTCAGATACCAAGGGGTTGGCAGCTCTGACATCTACTGGTTTGGCTTAGCGGATTAATTTAGGGGTTGGATCCGCTTTTGAGGCCTTGCCTCGGTCAAACCAGAAACCGCGAGCAATCATTGCTCGCGGTTTTTTTATTGTAAAAAGAGAAGGTGCACCATTGGTGCACCTTCAACCAACAAACCGGATTCTTAACAATTGTTGGGAAAACCTATAAACCCAACTGTTTGATCGTGCCGCAGATAAGGTGAAAACCTAAAAACACCTATTAACCATTGAAACGGGGACCAATCCGTTTCGGTACGGCAGCAAGAACCCAATGTCGTATTAGAAATCTGTATCTTCAAGTTCAACGATCCTGTCTTTGTAGTCGTTGATCTCTTTGTCTGTAATGTTGTGCTTGGCCGCAAGTTCCTTGGCCTTGGCTGGATCTTCAACTAGTTTCTTTCCTTGATCAGCAGAAACAACTCCGAAAGCGATAAGTACAGCGATTAAAAGTTCCATGATTCCGTGTTTTTAATTGGTTAGACTGAGCATTTATATGCAACTGCTTTGTGCTTCGTTTGGTCGTTTATCGATACTTTTAAAATCCATCGACAAACGACACAATAAGCCTTGAGCGGAATCGAACAACTGCGAAGTATCCATGATATGATGGATAAGAATGAGCGCCAGATCCTTAGGAATTACCTTCTGTCATTCGAATCAAGAAAGACAGGTCATAAACCGAAGTCGATCATTCTGTTGGAACTTCTAGAGAAGTATGCGGATGATGTGAAGGTCATTGGACTGTTGAAGAAGAAAATGCCTTCAGAAGATGCTCGGAGAATGGCCATCACTCGGTTGCGCGAAAAAATGCTCACAACCCTTACGCTTGATGTCAATATGGATAGGGACGGAGCTTATGATGAACATTCTCAGGCAATGGTGGCTGTGGCGAATGGAAAGTTGCAAGGCAGATTATTGATAGGTAGAGGTCAGCGCGATATCGGATTTTTTGTCCTCGATAGGTCCATACAATTGGCCAAGAAGTTCGAGTTGTATGATGATCTTGTGGATATGCTTACCACAGAAAGACAGTTTGTGAAAGCATGGAAAGGTTCTGACGAGGCTTATTATAAGATTGACGCAGAAATTGCCAACTATTCGAAGTGCAGGGATGCGGTCAACCTGTCCAAGAAGTATTATGAGGAGATAACCAACCGATATGGTTTTAAAGGCTTGAATCGGGCCAGACCAGATAAGGATCAGCTCACTTATTTGCGCTTGAGAATGGACGAACTGAGCAAAGCTTTTGAGGAAACCAGCTCGGCCACCGTTGGTTACAACTACTATTTTCTATTGATAGAATATTGTCAGATACAGAATGATCTGCAGCAGGCAAGTGATCATTTGAACAGCTTGGCACAAATGCTTGAGAATAACCCCGCCATCAGGCGAAAAGTGCGCTTGGCAACTGTTTATGCCAATTTGGGCGCGAACGAGCTGTGGATGTATCATTACAAAGAGGCTGAACAGTACATTTCCACTTCACTTACTTTTCTACGTCCGAATACGCGCAATTATGCCGTGATGACCGAATATCTCTTTTATACGAGGTTTTATTCCGGTCAATTGAATGAGGCCAAAGAGGTCCTGGAAAATCTGGTTTCAAGCAAATTGGTAGACCAAAGCGATTTCAGGAAGGCCGTAAGGAGTTATCTTTTGGCATGTGTTGCATTTGCTCGGCAAGACTTCAAAAAGGTGAACCAGTATTTGCTTACAAGTCAGGAAATTGGAAAAGACAAAGAGGGTTGGAACATCGGTTCTCGTGTTCTTTCCATCATGTTAGCAATTGAGCAGAACAAATTTGACCTCGCAGATTCACAGATTATCAACTTGCGCCAATTCATCAAAGAAGGACTAAAAGGGATTGACATTCGGTCTCGCGATGTGTTGATCTTGGAGGTGTTGATTGAACTTCGGAAGAAAAGTTACGATTTCAAGGCAGCCATATCAAGTTCAAAAGACAATCTCAAACTACTAAGCACCAACGATCTTGAGAATGGCTGGGCTGTTCAAATTCCGGAGATGATCTGTTTTCATACTTGGTTTCGCAGTAAGTTGGAAAATCGTCCATACGACCCTAACTATGATCCAATACACATTTTTCGGCCGTTCTAGCTCCATTTTCGTCTGAATTTTTGAAGCATTTATCAGTTCTGTTTGTCGAAACCCGGGGCTGAAAACTGTATTTCATCGAAAGGTTACATCCTTTTGTCTAAAAAATATCGATACATTCTGATGATTTATTGGAATTCATATAAACCTTATGAATAAAGGGATAGATGAATATTTCATATGATATGACTGTTCAATATTTCAGAAACTCTTGATACCTATTAGATATAGGCGCTTCACCTTTGGGTCATCAAATTGAATTGACCAAAAAAAAAACAAACCCGCCAAACGGACTGACCACCGAGAGGCACAAAACCTAAAGTGATGAGCGTACTAAAGAATTTCAAGAAACTGAAGAAAGACGGCAAAAAGATCGTTGTTGTTACTTCTTACGATTACTGGAGTGCCAAGATCCTGAATGAAACCAACGTTGACGGTATTTTAATTGGAGACTGTTCGTCAATGGTGATGCATGGCTTTGAAGACACATTGAATGCTGATGTGGAAATGATAGCCATGCATACAAAAGCGGTTCGCAAAGGGGCAAAGGATAAGTTTCTGATCGCTGCCATGCCATTCATGAGCAATAGAAAAGGACTTAAGGAGGGAATGGACAATGTTGAAACCCTTGTCCGCGCTGGTGCCAATGCAGTGAAAATAGAGGGGGTGAACGGGAATGAGGAACTGATCGCACACCTATCTCAATCTGGTATTCCAGTTATAGGACATATCGGATTGACGCCTTCGCACCACAATATGTTGGGGGGCTTCAAGGTTCAAGGGAAATCAATTGAGGAAGAATTGAACATCGTTGAAGAGGCCAGAAAATTGGAAGAATTGGGTTGCATTGCCGTGGTTTTGGAAGCCGTGCCACCACATGTTGGAGCAGCTGTGCGCGATGCGGTTGAAATTCCGGTTGTTGGAGTTGGCGCAGGCATCGATGTTGATGGCCAGGCACTTGTACTTCAGGACATGCTCGGTTTCTCAACCGATTTCAAACCGAAGTTTGTGAGAACATACATGTATGGTGCTGACCTTATTAAGGATGCAGTGAATCAGTTTGCATCTGACGTGCATGCAGAAGCTTTCCCATCTGCGAAAGAAACGTATGCACCTGCCAAGCAGCAATTGCTGAAAGTAGCGTAACCATAGTCTAACCGACCAAAACCTAAGACCATGGAAACCTCATACTTGAAAGTTGCAAAAAGTCTGTCGCCAGGATTCAGCTACCCGAACTTCAATTCGTTCTTGGACAATCTGAACCAGCAGGAAATGGAGTGGTACGCTACCTTCCGCAGCCACATCACCGAAAAGATCCATCCAATTCATTTTGATGAACTGATGGAAGAAGGCGTGAGAACACTGCTTCCTGTGAAAACCTTGGCAGCCATGATCATTATGAAGGAAGGTTTCGGTTGGGGAGATGCGCAATTGATCAATGAATGCAAGGGAGACCTCAAAGTTCGTCATGCATTGGGAATCAACGATTCAGACCAGATCCCATCCATTGTGATGATGAACAACTTCAGAGCGCTGCTTGACAATTTTAAACGCAATACCGGAATTGATCTGATGGCCGAATTGGTAGATGAACTGACTGCTGATAAAGGACCTGTGATGAAACTCGGAGGAGGAAGAATAATGCTTTGGGCAATGCGGGTGGCCTAACCAGAAAAAGACCTGCACAACCAACAAACCTGGAACTGGAAACACAAAGGGCGCCCAACGGAAGTTGTGGCGCCCTTTGTGCTTCAAACAAATGATGTTCTCATTTGAGTTTCTCGGTGCAGTCGCAACCGAGTCCTTCGGCATTTGCAACAGCAGCTTCATAATCTTCTTTAGAATCGAAGTCCTCCATACAGGCATCGCCATCAATACCTAGCGGACAATCGCATTCGACACACTTTTGGCAAGACGATGCCCCAATGGAAAGGGCAATCAGTAATACAGGTAGAAAATGTTTTTTCATGATGATTGAGGTTTTTGTTCGTGACCAAATTACAAACCCGATGGCATAAGTTTGATTGATGATTAAGGTTATCTTTGCGCGCCCAATTAACAGATAGTTGGATCACAAAGAGAAGTTAGGTTACGCCCTTGGTCTGAATATTGCCCGAAATCTTGAGGATCAAGGTTTTGAGGGATTTGACCACACCGCATTCGCACAGGCGTTGACCGACCATTATTCGAGGAACACATTGGCTATGGATCTTCAGGCAGTGAATGATACGTTGCGAGATGCAATGGCAGACATTCAGGCCAAGAAACATGAGCCTATGATCGAAGATGGAAGGCGGTTTCTGATTGAAAACGCTGAAAACCCTGATGTGATCGTGTTGGAAAGTGGCCTCCAATACCGTGTAATGAAACAAGGGCAAGGAAAGTCGCCAAAACCCACAGACCGAGTTACCACGCACTATCATGGCAAGTTGATAAGCGGAAAGGTGTTTGACAGTTCGGTAAACAGAGGCACGCCTGCAACTTTTCCGGTAAACGGAGTTATTCAGGGCTGGCAACAAGCGTTGCCGATGATGAAAGAGGGCGACAAGTGGGAACTCTTCATTCCGTACGATCTTGCGTACGGAGAAAATGGGGCAGGAAGTTCCATTCCGCCATTCGCCACCTTGATCTTTGAAGTAGAACTAATAAGTGTAAACTGAACATAAATGAGAAGTACAATTCTAATTGTTGGCCTTTTGGCCGTATTGAGTTCCTGTAAAGATGGCGCAACCGGACAGGACGTGCAACTGACAAACTTTGATGATTCTGCCAGCTATGCTGTAGGTGCATCGATCGGGTTGAATCTGGTGGATGATTTCAAAGCTCAAGGCGTTGACAGCAGTTTTACCAGAGATATGGTGATCGCTGGTCTTGCTGATGCTTTGAGAAGTGGAGAAACGAAACTTACCAAAGAGCAGGCTCAGGAAACCGTAGGCAAGTTCTTCGATAAGTTGAACGAACAGCGCGCGAATAAGAATAAAGCCGTTGGCGAAACCTTCCTCAACGACAATAAAACGAAAGCGGGTGTTGTGACCACCGAATCAGGACTTCAGTACATTGTATTGAAAGAGGGTGAAGGCGCAACGCCAACGCTTGCCGATCAAGTAACTGTGCATTACACTGGCAAACTTCTTAATGGCGAAGTATTCGATAGTTCTGAAGAGCGCAACGAACCCGTAACGTTCTACGTTCGCAGCGTAATTCCTGGTTGGACTGAAGCACTGCAATTGATGAAGGAGGGTGCAGAATACAAACTGTTCATTCCGTCAGATCTTGCTTACGGTGCTGGTGGCGGCCCAAGGGGAAGTGCCATTGGTCCCAACGAAGTGCTTGTGTTCGATGTGAAACTTATTAAAGTGGTGAAGTGATCACCCGCTGAGAGTTCTTCTCAAAACCATATTCTCAATCAGTAAGGCCCTATTTAGGGCCTTACTTTTATAACGTATGTGGAAAAACGGATGGGCAGCAAACCGTTGTGCCAGCCAATTTTCAAATGCTGTGATCATTCCAGCATGAAAGAAGTAGAAGTGGTTGTCTAATTCAACTTCAGAAGGATAGACATTCTGGTGTCCGACTTCTTGTAGTCCCAATTTGATGGCAGAACTCTCCAAAATCAACCGGTTCATGTCTTTGGCCTTGACTGAACGATTTGAAATATCCGCCCTAAGGGTATTCTCAACTTGACCTTTGTATGGTTCGGGCAACAACGGCAGCAATCTTGTTATGTGATAAAGTATCAGATCCGTAGTAGGGTAGTTGGGTGCTGCGTAAAACGGCTTCGACCGATGTTCTCCACTTTTGATCACTTCTGAAATGAATTGTAGCGTATCACGGTCGTATTCGTTCAGTTCATCTGTGTTGAAATGCAGCAAGATCAACCGCATCAGGTTGCTGAGCACACACACATCGAATTCAATGTACATCTGTTTGCCGAAGAAGGTGGAATAACATTTCAGATCACGGTACTTCGGTAGAGGATTAAATGCCCGTTTGTATGCCAGATTGGCGTGTAGTTTCAGCTTTTCGCGCAGTTGTGCGACACGTTCTTTGGTTGCAGATTCGGTAAGAAAAACCAAAGCGGTATCATCCACATCATCCGGAATCCGAAAATGCTCTAAACGATGCATCAGTTTTCCGTTCGGGAAATGCCTACTGGGAACTGTTTGCCAAAAATTGTAAGTATCCAAACCATCCTTGTTCTTGAACAGCGGATATGCAGTCTTCGCAGATTCGACAATTTCGTCAACGATAGCCTTCTCATTTTCAGTAAGCGCTTTATCAACTTGCTGAAGGATGTGAACGATGGATGCCGTGAAAAACAAATTGTCATCCTCTCGCTCGTAGGGAAGAAACGGATGATAACGTTGTGAGGGAAATATGCCCTTCGGATAAACGGAATCTCCTTGAGATTGCTCTTGGGCCAAAGATCGAAGCAGATCGATCAAAGCACTATTTCCACTGCCTATCATCAACAGCGAAAGGTAATCAGATGTGTCGACCTGATTGGCTTACTTGATGTAACGGAAATCGTGACCGCCCTTCAATTGAGCAAGCGTTTCGTAGATCAACTTGATTACATTATCCACATCGTCTTTATGCACAGATTCAACAGTGGTGTGCATATATTTCAGCGGAAGCGATACAAGGGCAGAAGCTACGCCTTCGCCTGAATAGGCAAATGCATCTGTATCTGTTCCTGTGCCACGAGATGCTGCAGCCCGTTGGAACGGTATCGCCTTTTCTTCGGCCACACCGATGATCATATCCAAAAGATTGTTGTGCACAGCAGGACCGTAGGTCAGAACCGGACCTCTACCGGCTGCCAGATCGCCTTGCGACTTCTTCTCATACATAGGTGTTTGCGTGTCGTGGCAAACGTCAGTTATGATTGCAACATCCGGTTTGATCCGTCTGGAGATCATTTCGGCACCACGAAGCCCGACTTCCTCCTGAACCGAATTGACTATGTAGAGTCCGAATGGAAGCTTCTTCTTTTTCTCTTTGATCAAACGCGCCACTTCAGCGATCATGAAGCCACCAATCCGATTATCCAATGCCCTGCCAACGATGTAGCGGTCGTTAAGCATCGTCATTTCATCAACAAAAGTGACCACGGAGCCAACATGAACTCCTTTTTCAAGGACTTCATCCTGTGAGTTGCAGCCAAGGTCGATGAAAATATTCGAGAGGCTCGGAGCTTCTTCCTTCTGCGGATTCCGTACGTGAACGGCCGGCCAACCGAAAACGCCTTTCACAATTCCTTTCTTGGTATGAATGTTAACGCGCATCGAAGGAGCGATCTGATGGTCGGAACCGCCATTGCGCTTTACGTAGATCAAGCCTTCTTTGGTAATGTAGTTCACAAACCATGATATCTCATCGGCATGCGCTTCGATTACCACTTTGTATTCTGCTTCGGGATTGATGACGCCAACTACAGTTCCGTAGGTATCGGTGAAGTATGAATCGATATATGGACGGATGTAATCGAGCCACAACTGCTGACCAGACGATTCGAATCCGGTAGGTGAAGCGTTATTTAAATATGTTCTGAGGAAGTCAAGACTTTTACTACGCATATCTATTAGTTAACATGTACTTGATCTGCGTAAAGATAATTTACAGACCGCAGATAAAACAAAAAGCCCACTCATTTCTGAATGGGCTTTGGTGACTTGGCCGGGGCTCGAACCCGGGACCCTAACATTAAAAGTGTTATGCTCTACCAACTGAGCTACCAAGTCCTTTTTTAAAGGCGTGGCAAATATAGTAGTGTGGTTTTTTAAATACAACCCAATGGTAGTATTTTGTAAAAACGCCTGAAACCCTTATCAATAAAGGGTTTCGACTATTTTTCCACCTTGATTGAATGCCCCATTTTGTCGCGTTTGGTCTGCAAATAGAAGCGATTGTGCTCGTTTGCAGGTATCTCGATGGGCACATTATCCACTATTTCGAGACCATATCCGATAAGCCCTGTACGCTTCTTCGGATTGTTGCTCATGAGTTTCATTTTCGTTACGCCAAGGTCGCGTAGGATCTGTGCCCCGATGCCGTAATCCCGTTCGTCCATTTGGAATCCAAGTGCCAAGTTCGCTTCAACGGTATCCATGCCACGCTCCTGCAGTTCATAGGCTTTCAGTTTGTTCAGCAGGCCAATGCCGCGTCCTTCCTGATTCATGTATACGACAACACCTTTTCCGGCTTCCTCAACCATTTCCATGGCGCGGTGCAGCTGTCCGCCACAATCGCAACGGCACGAACCGAAAATATCGCCCGTCACGCAACTGGAGTGAACTCTTACCAAAATCGGCTCGTCTGCTGTCCAAGTTCCCTTTACCAAGGCAAGGTGCGTTTGACCGTTGGTGGTTTGCTTGTAAGCCACCAGATCGAAGTTGCCCCATTCGGTGGGCATGTCCACACTTATCTGACGTTCGATGAGCGATTCGTTTCTAACTCGGTATTCGATCAGGTCTTTGATGGAGATCAACTTCAAGTTGAATTTCTTGGCAATTTCCATCAATTGAGGAAGACGGGCCATGGTGCCGTCTTCGTTCATGATCTCTACAATGACCCCCGCAGGTTCGAATCCAGATAAACGTGCAAGGTCGATAGCGGCTTCGGTGTGACCAGCCCTTCTGAGAACCCCCCCTTTTTTCGCACGAAGCGGAAATATGTGTCCTGGCTTGCCAAGTTCCTCGGGTCGCGTATTCGGGTCGATAAGTGCTTTGACCGTTTTGGCGCGGTCGCTAGCAGAAATTCCGGTGGTGCATCCATGTCCAATAAGGTCAACGGAAACCGTAAATGGTGTTTCGTACGTGGCGCTGTTGTTCTTAACCATCAGGTCAAGCCCAAGTTCGTCACAACGGTCTTCGACCAGCGGAGCGCAGATCAGTCCGCGTCCATGCGTTGCCATGAAGTTGATCATCTCAGGTGTTACGCTGCGAGCTGCCGCTACGAAATCTCCTTCGTTCTCACGTTCGGGCTCGTCTACAACAATGACAATTTTACCTGCCTTGATGTCTTCAATGGCACTTTCAATGCTATCCAGTTTTATCTCTTCCGAACTCATGGTCTGAAAATTCGCGCAAAGGTACTCAACCGTTTCCGTCAGGCGTTGAGCACCAATTGGCCGTTGTTAATGATGGCTACAGGCAGGCCTTTCATTGTCCTTCCAAGAACCGGAGAGTTGTGCGAACGGCTTTTCAAGTGTTCCGATTCGCAGGTCCAATCTATGCTTGGAGAGAAGACAGTAAGTTCTGCTTTGGAACTCTCAACAATCGGTTCGGCCTTGATGTTCAATACTTTTCTCGGGCCCGTGGTGAGTTTGGAAACCAAGGTTTCTAACGAAAGCTTTTTTGCAGTTCCCTCGAAAGCGGCTGAAAATGCCGTTTCCAAAGCGGAAATTCCGAATTCGGCAACACTGAATTCCGAGAATTTCGATTCGAACTCGTGTGGTTCGTGGTCAGAAATAATGGCATCGATGGTTCCATCTTTCAACCCTTCTATGAGTGCATTGATATGAAATGCATCTCTGAATGGAGGCAGCACTTTGAAATTGCTGTCGAAATCTTCGGTGGTTGCGTCAGTCAGCAGCAGGTGGTGCGCAGGAACGCTTGCCGTTACATGCAATCCTTTCGCCTTTGCGTTGCGAATCAGGTCAACCGAGCCGGCAGTTGTTATATGCGAAAAGTGGATTCCTACTTCCGCATATTCTGCAAGATAAAGATCGCGGGCAACCATCATTTCCTCTGCAAGGGCAGGAATTCCCTTCATTCCCAACCGAATGTTCACATCGCCTTCATGCATCAGACCGCCATGGGCCATCAGGTCTTCATTTGCAAAGCTGTAAACAGGAACACCCAGATTCTTGGAATAGAGTAGGGCAAGGTGCTGCAATTTAGGGTTGCTGATAGCATTTTTTCCATTGCTCATTCCTATGGCTCCGGCCTGTTTCATATCAAACATTTCGGCCAGTTCGGTGCTCTGCAACTTCTTGCTGACCGCACCAAGTGGAAGCAGATCTACCGCATTTCCTTTGGCTCTGTTGATCACATATTCAACACTCGATTTTGAATCGATGGCAGGTTGCGCGGTAGGAGCAAGGGCTACTTTGGTGAATCCACCGGCTGCTGCTGCGGCAAGGCCACTTGAAATGTCTTCCTTGAATTCCTTGCCTGGATCGCCAAACGTGGCAAACAGATCGACCCAGCCTTGCGAAACATGCAGGTCATCACCTTCTATGACTTCATCGGCTGCTTCATCGCTCAGGTCATTTCCTATCTGCGAAATGATGCCGTCCTCGATGAAAAGATCCAACTGTTTTCCATTGTATTTTGAAGTTGGGTCAACGATCTTGGTTCCGCGAAGTAGGATGTTCATCTTAAAGTAGTCTGATCAAAAGTGTTTCTATCAAAAGGAAGCCTAGCGCCAATAGAAGGAAAAGTTTCCATAGCTTTTTGCCTTCGTGAAGTTCACTCACCGAGTTGGCAATGGTGTCAACTGAACCATCGATGATTGAAATATTCTCAATCCCGTTTTCGCTGGCATATTGCAGCAATTCGTCAGGGTCGATGAAGTCAAGCGTACTTTCTACACGGTCGTAATTGAAACTTACCGACCGAACCGTGTCCTGACCGTTTATCAGCAGATAATGACCGTCCGTTTTCACCTGTCCGTGAACCACAATGCCTGTTGCATCAGCACGTTTGACAACCTCTGGTACAAATCCGCCCTCCGCTCCGACAGGCTTCAATTCAAGCACTTCCTCGTCTTTCAATTCTTTGGAGAACGGAATCAGGTCATTCGAACCGATAGGTTCAGCGCTGAGATCATTTGAAACGCTGTTCAGTGCCATATTGAACAGCGTTGGGACAAAAATGGCATGTCTGTGAAAGTTGGTCCACTCGTCTTTCAGAACAGTTGTAAGTGTATAAACATGGCCTTCGTTTGAACCGTAACCGTTGAGAAGCGGTGCACCATTGCTCAGGGTTAACAATTGCTCGCGTGAACTCCGTGTTGCCGAAACGGTTCCGAAGTGTTTACTCACCGAAGGCAGATCGATGCGTTCTTCCCAACCCACAAACACATTCTTGTAGAGTTGGCTCTGCAAATTCACGCCTTCCACTTTCAGTTTGGCGGTGTCCGCATCCGAAAATTGTTCGGCATTCAAGGCCAAATGCAGTTCGTTAAGCGATGAAAGTTCCTGTTTGTCAGAGGGCAGAATGAGCACATCGCCACCAGCGTTGGCAAACCGCATGAATTCGCTGATCATACCACTCGGAAACTTCCTAATGCCGTTGCAAATGAGCAGGTCGGTCTGTTGCAGCAACGCAAAGTCGACACTTGTGGCTGAAACAGTTGTGAGTTGGATGGACGGCTCATCGGCAAATAAGTTGATAATGGCATTGGAGCCGTCATCGCCCGAAACGTTCAGGACTCGGATGGTTTTAGCTAACCCGAACGACAGATAATAATGGTCATCGTACGTGATGGGATAGTCAGCGAGGCTTACCTCGGCCAGTTGCATTCCCGATTCTTCGTTCGTGAATGCCAGTTCCACATCTTCGTAGCTATGGGGCTGAATGGTTGCGGTCCCAACGGCCCGTTGGCGTCCATTTATCTTCAGTGTAACTGACACGTTTTCGAGTTCCTCATCACTTTCATTCCGAACTCTTGCCATAAGCAGATCGGGTTGTTGTGGAAGCCGAACCGGATCATTGAACCAGCATGAATCAATGAATAGATTAGACTCTATTTCAGCTTCAATTGGAATGATGTAAATAGCTGTAGTACTGTCGCTTGCACCAATGGAAATATCGGTGGTGGTCCGTTGTAGGTCGCTGATGGCGAAGAGGTTCAGACCTTTGCCTGAGGCGACACTGCTTTCTGCTCTCGCCACCACTTCGCTCATGGCTCGAACCTGCGGACTTGGAACAATGCGCGTCACTTCACCTTTGAATTCTTCCCACGAAAGATCGCGTGAATGTTCGGGCGCGAAGTCGTTTGTCAGCAATCGGATGTTACCCGAATTGGCGTAAACCGAGCCTACTTCCAATGCCTTCGCAATGGCTTCCTCGAGCAGTGTTCCGCGTTCGCCTTGGGCGGTCATGCTGAACGAGTTGTCGATATAAATGACCACCGATGCATCTGCGGCCGAGCGTGGCACGTTCGATACGGGAATCACCGGTTGGGCAAATGCAGCCACCAGACAGGCAACGGCCAATATGCGCGAGAGCAGAATGAGCAGATTCTTGAGTTGGTTTCTGCTGCGGGTTTCAATCTCAACATTCTTCAGAAAACGGATATCAGAGAAGTAAACCTTCTTGAATCGTCTGAAATTGAAAAGGTGAATGACTATCGGAACCGAAATTGCCGTGAGGGCAAAGAGGAATTCGGGATAGATGAAATTCATTAAAGCGCGAAATTAGCCAAAACGAAAAAGGAAAAACGATAAAACGTCAGGCTAATGAGGATATTCCACCTTTTTCGTTTCCTCTTTTTTCATTTCCCTTTTATGAAGGGTATTCCATCCGAACGTGATAGATGTTCAGTAGCTTCTTCTTGAAAATGGCGCGCACTTCAGTTATATCGCGGAGCGTGATGTTGGCATTCTCAAACTGCCCTTCAGCAAATTGGCGGTCAATGATGTTGTCAACCAACTTTCCAACAGAATCGGTGGTGTATTCATTCAAACTGCGTGAAGCGGCTTCCACACTGTCTGCCATCATCAGTACGGCCATTTCCTTGGCAAAAGGTTTCGGGCCGGGATAACTGAAGTGTTCCTTGTCCAACTCGCCCTCCGGGAAATTCAGCAAGTAAGAGCGGTAGAAATATTGGACGGTTGACGTTCCGTGGTGGGTTCTGATAAAGTCGATGAGCTGCTCTGGCAGGTTGTTCTTCTTGGCAAGTTCCACACCTTTTATCACGTGGTTGATGATGATCTTGGCGCTTTCATCAAACGAAAGCTCATCGTGCGGATTTACGCCCGTCACCTGATTCTCAACGAAATACATTGGCGCGTAAAGTTTACCGATGTCGTGGTAGAGCGCGCCAGTACGCACCAGTAGCGCATTGCCACCAATGTGGTAAACAGCGCTTTCGGCCAAGCTGGCCACCTGTAATGAGTGTTGGAACGTTCCTGGTGCCTCTGAGGCCAGTTGACGGAGCAATCGGTGGTTCGTGTTGTTCAGTTCGAGTAGCGTTACATCCGAAATGAAACCGAATATCTTTTCGAATAGGAAGATGAGCGGGTAGGCGAGCAGATTGAGGCCAACACTACCGGCAAACCATATGAACATACTGACATCAATACTGCGAATGTCGCCTTCGTGAATGACCGCCAAACTGAAATAACTTGCGCTGTAGGTCATAAATACAATGACCATGGAAGCGAACAATTGGTAGCGACTTTGCAACTTGACCAACGTGAAAATGGAAACGATGCCCGCAATCAGCTCCAAGAACATGAATTCGTAGCCGTTGGGCGCTTCAAACCCAATGATGATAAGCGTAATGAGGTGCGAAAAAATGGCCATGCGGCTGTCGAAGAAACTGCGGACCATGAGTGGCATCAGGCAGAATGGAACCAAGTACAGATTCACGTTCGGAATACGCATGACCGTGCTTGAAACGAACACCATGATCAACAGCATCATCAGCAGGAAACTGAGCTGCCAATTGTTCTGTGCCACTTCCGAACGGTAACGCGATATGAAAAGGAAATACACCGTGAGGACGATTCCGATCATAATGACCTGTCCGAGCAGAATGACGTAGTAGCTTTCTGATGAACCGAGGCGGGTTTCGTATTCGGCTTTGAACGATTCGAGTACCTGGTAGCTTTCGGCATCCACCATGTCGCCACGGCCAATGATCATCAGCCCTTTAGGGATCATGCCCCGCGAAGGCGAAACGGCTGCTAATTCTTCTTCCAACGAGCGCTTGGTGGTTTCCTCATCGAACAAAATGTTCTGCTTCAGCGATTCAGAAAGTAGCTTGATGAGCAATTCCTCATCCACCCGTTTCGCTTCGCGCACTTGGCCCTGAATGAACCCGTAAGCCGACTGAATGGTGTAGTACTGTTTCAGATCGGTTTCCGAAGCCTGATTGCCATCCAAAATGAACACCCGTTGGCCGTTGCGCACACTTTCCAATTCGGGCGTTCCGCGCAGCAACCCTTTGCGGTAGATGCTTTTGAGAATGGACGTTCCTAATTGAACGTGCCGTTCCAGTTTTCGGTCGTCCGAACCCAGTTCGCGTCTGGCAGCCGCCTCAAATGCATCGAGTGCTGCCTTTTCGGCACTGGCATCTTTTCGAACGTACAGCTTGGAGTTCTCCTTTATGCGCTGTGTTTCCAGTTCAACCTCATCGGCAGGTTTCCGTATGGCGAAATCGAAAGGTGCCATCAGGTCTTCGTGCAGCCAAGGCCGTCCTTTCTGGTATTCGTACTTGAACTTGCCCTCCTTGGGCAGCATCAGCACCAGCAGAATGCCTGCCACCACAAACAGCATGGCGCGCTGCACCCGTTCGTGATTGTTGCGAATATTTGACAGCAACTGTTTCATTTCTGCTGCGCTAAACTAAGCGATCTATTGAGGTGTGACGGTGCTAGTTCGGCACCCGCCCAATGAACCATAAATCCTTACTTTCGCACGCAATCAGTTAAGAACAAGCATGCAGGAAGTATATATAGTGGCGGCAGTGCGTACGCCAATGGGAAGTTTCAACGGAAAACTATCGACCATAACGGCCACCAAACTGGGTGCCACGGCCATAAAAGGCGCTGTTTCAGCAGCGGGCATCGACCCGAAAGAAGTGCAAGAGGTGTTCATGGGAAACGTACTCTCGGCCGGACTGGGACAGGCACCTGCCCGTCAGGCGGCCATCTTTGCCGGACTTCCGAACACGGTTCCTTGCACAACCGTCAATAAAGTGTGTGCATCGGGCATGAAAGCCATTATGCTGGGTGCACAGAGCATCATGCTGGGCGATAACGATGTGGTTGTGGCCGGTGGTATGGAGAACATGAGCTTGGTACCGCATTACCTGCCAGGTTCGCGCACCGGAACCAAGTATGGCAACATCTCCATGTTGGATGGTTTGGCGTTCGATGGCCTTCGCGATGTTTATAACGACTATGCTATGGGAATGGCTGCGGAACTTTGCGCTTCGGAATGCAAGATCAGCCGCGAAGAGCAGGATGCATACGCCATAGAAAGCTACAAGCGTTCGGCTGCTGCTTGGGAGGCAGGTGCCTTCAAGAAAGAGATCGTTGGTGTGGAAGTGCCACAGCGCAAAGGCGATGCATTGGTCATTGACCGCGATGAGGAATACACCAATGTGACGATGGACAAGATAGCTGGTCTTCGCCCGGCATTTACAAAAGACGGAACCGTTACGGCCGCCAATGCTTCTACCATGAATGATGGTGCGGCTGCAGTAGTGCTGATGAGCAAAGAGAAAGCCGAGGCGCTTGGCGTGAAGCCACTGGCCAAGATCGTATCGTTTGCTGATACTGCTCAGGCCCCGGAGTGGTTCACCACAGCACCATCGAAGGCAATGCCCAAGGCGGTTTCAAAAGCAGGGTGGAGCTTCAGCGATGTGGATCTTTTCGAAATAAACGAGGCGTTCTCTGTGGTGGCATTGGCCAACAACAAGGAAATGGGCCTCGATGCAAGCAAGGTGAACGTCAACGGTGGGGCCGTATCGCTCGGACATCCATTGGGTTGTTCCGGTGCCCGCATCATCGTTACATTGGTTCACGCCCTGCATAACCGTGGTCTTAAGAAGGGCGCATCGGGCATCTGCAATGGGGGCGGTGGTGCCAGTGCCCTTTGTTTGGAAGTTTTTTAAAAAGAAAGATTTGCGATTAGCGATTGGCAATTATCGATCTACGAAAAGAGTAGTTCTTTTTTCAATCGACAATCGTATTTCGTTGATCGTTGTTCGCCAATCCCTTGTTAATGGGAACATACGGTATCTGTAATCTAAGTGTGATCCCTTGCAGGGAAGAACCATCCGACAAGAGCGAGATGGTGACACAATTGCTTTTCGGTGAGTGCTTTGAAGTGATAGGCAAACGGAAGCAGTGGCGGCAGATACGCAATGCGTTGGACGGCTACCAAAGCTGGATCGATGAGAAGCAGTTCATCTCCATCGATGCCAATGCGTACGAAACCTTCAGCAACAACATTCCTGTCTGTGCGTCAGACCTTGTGCAGTTGGTGCGCCACGAGGCCACGGGGCAAATGGTGCCTATTGTTGCTGGCAGTTCGCTGCCCAACTACCATCAGGGCAATGTGGTGCTTGGCAATGAGACCTACGTTTTCGATGGCGAGATAAATCATCCCGAGGAAGGAGAGATACGCAACCAGTTGGTTGAACTGGCCATGGTGTATCGCAATGCGCCCTACCTGTGGGGCGGCCGCAGTCCGTTCGGTATCGATTGTTCTGGACTGACACAGGTGCTGTATAAAATGATAGGTGTGCCGCTGAAGCGCGATGCCTGCCAACAGGCCGAACAGGGCCATACGCTCAGCTTTGTGGAAGAGTCTGAAGTGGGCGACCTTGCCTTTTTCGACAATGACGAAGGGCACATCATCCACGTAGGCATGATGGTTGGTCAGAATGCCATCATCCACGCCTCGGGCAAGGTTCGTATCGATAAACTCGACCACCAAGGCATCTTCAACGTGGATACAGGCCGCTACACGCACAAACTGCGGTTGATACGCAGGGTGTTGGACTGATCCAACTTCGGTTTAACTTCTTGATGCATTTTCAAAATGCAGAATCTCTATCATTGCTGCATGGCGCGGACTCTCGGATTTGTACTCATCATCTTTCTTTCTCTGCAAGCCTTTGCCCAAAGCGCGGAGCTCGACAGCCTGCTCAAAGTCCTGAACGGATCCCCGAAGCGGGATTCTATTCGTGTTGATCGCCTCATTGACGTCCATGGGCACCTCATCCTCAGCGACCCATCGGCCACGCTTCCTTAGATTGAAGAGGCGATGTCGATCGCCAAGGAGATCGGTTTCTGCGAAAATGCGTTGGGTACATATCACCTCTATCATCGCGAAAACAAGGAAAAGGCCTTGGAGCATGTGCTGCGTTCGGTGGAGATCTTGGATTCCATCGGGGATCAGAAACACATTCTTGTCTCTTACAACAACCTCGGGCTCATTTATCAGCGGTTGAAGCGCTATGAGGATTCGCAGGTCATTTACGAGAAGCTATTCAAGCGACTGGAGCCAATGGGCATCAATAACCAGTTGCTGGCCGTGTGCAACAACCTTGGTCTCGCTTTCCATTTCTCGAAGAACTACGAAAAAGCCATTGAGTGGTACCGGAAGCTTTACAGCATGTCTGAAGAGGTCGGTAGCGCGTTCGGGATGATGATGGCCAACGGAAACCTGAGCCGTGTTTATGGCGACATGGAGGATTACCGACAGATGCTGGTCTATGCACAGAAAACGCTGGACGAAAGCTCTAAGCTTGGTGCGGTGAGGCAGGTGACCAATGCGCATCAGGCCGTTGGTAAAGCTTCGGGCGAGTTGGGAGACCTTACCAAAGCGATCTTCCACCTGAAGAAGGCCGACAGCCTTGCAACCGTTATCGGTGACCTGGATATTTCGGCCAATGCCCGTGCCTCGCTTTCAAAGTATTTGGAGAAGCAGGGAAACCTGAAAGAGGCGTTGATGTACCAGCGGCTCAGTCAGGAAGCGCGCGATTCCATCTTGGTGAATGAGAACAACAAGAACGTGGAGGAGATGCGCGTGCGGTTCAAGACCGAAGAAGCGTTGAAGGACAAGGAATTGGCCGAGTTGGAACGGGAGAAGGCCAACCTTCAAAGGGAACAGAGCCGCAACTTGTCCATTGGCATTGGGGTCATTGCGCTGCTGATCGTATTGATCGGTTCGCTGTTCATTATGCGTATGCGGGCCAAGCGAAAGGCGGAGCTATTGGAGGAACAACTGAAGCGGCAGGAAGAAGAAGCAAAGTGGACGGAACAATTGCGTCAATCGCGCATGAGTGCCCTGAAGTCGCAGATGAACCCGCATTTCATCTTCAATGCGCTCAATTCGGTGCAAAGCCTGTTCTACGCCAACGAGAAGGAAAAAGCCAGCGAATACCTCGGCAAGTTCTCCAAGCTGATGCGAAGCGTATTGGAAATGTCCGATCAGGTGAGCGTGTCGCTTTACAAAGAGATTGACGCACTGACCAGTTACTTGGAGTTGGAACGGTTGCGCTTTGAGAAGTCGTTCACATACAACATCGAGTTGGATGAACATATCGATGATGAGATGATCAAGATCCCATCCATGCTTATTCAGCCGTATGTGGAAAATGCCGTCAAGCACGGACTGCTGCATAAGGAAGGCGATTCGGAACTCCGCATTCACATTTCGCAGCCCGATAAGGAACATTTGAAAGTAGACATTTCAGACAACGGTATTGGTCGACAGGCTTCCGCACAGATACAGTCGGATAGAAACCCAGAGCATCGTTCGTTTGCATCCGAAGCTACGGCCAAGCGCCTCGAACTGTTGAACAACAACCGCTCGAATAAACTCGTGGTGGAGTACGAGGACCTGAAAGATGCGGATGGAAAGGCGCAAGGCACCCGTGTGTCCATCATCATACCTTTAGAAGCATGAGCAAGCTCACCGCCATTCTGGTTGATGACGAGGCTAAAGCCCGCGAACTGTTGCGCAACATGCTGGCGGCCCATTGCCCGCAAGTGGAAGTACTTTCTGAGGCGGAGAATGTGAAAGATGCCGTTCAGGCCATCCATCAACACCAACCTGATCTTGTGTTCTTGGACATTGAGATGCCGCGCATTTCAGGTTTGGAATTGCCATCCTTCTTCAAACCCGAAGACCTTACGTTCAACATCATCTTCGTAACCGCTTATTCCGAATATGCGGTGCAGGCTTTTCGATTGAGTGCGTGCGATTATCTGCTGAAACCCGTTGATCCATCCGATCTGCGTGCAGCGGTGGAGAAGGCCTCAGCTCGGCATAACCAGCTTTCAAGCACATTCCAAACGCTTCGTGTAAATATGGACACAGCAGCCAGCAAGCGGTTGGCGTTGCCTCATTCCACAGGAATGGATTTCGTGGAATTGAATGATGTGGTGCAGTTCGAAGCGGATGGTTCGTATACGCACGTTCACATGATGAACGGAGACAGATTCACGGTCAGTCAGCGCTTGCGTGTTTATGAGGAATTGCTGGAGAAGAACCTCGATTTCTTCCGCATCCATCGGGCACACCTCATCAACATGACCTTGGTAAAGAGCTATTCCCGCGCAGAATCGCTTATGATAATGAAGAACGATACCAACCTTCCTATCTCGCGAGAGCGCAAACAGGCGGTAGAAGAGGTGCTGGTGAAGTATCGCGCCTGACGTTCATGAAAAACTCACGACCGTTCGTGAAACGGTAGCCCGATCAACGTGTGTGTGGCCTTTACCTTTGGAGGCAAATCACAAAAACACACACTATGACACTCAAACATTTATCCATTCTTATGGCCTTGCTTGTGGGGTCGTTCAATGCACACTCGCAATGTGGCACCCCTGTCAATTCCGTCAGCGAGAATTTCAACAGCACCTTTCCGGCCTGTTGGGCTACTAACGGTTCGCACACCTTCAACACCATCATTCTGAACACAGGAGGAGGCGTGGGTCGCTATATCGTCCTTCCATTGGTTGACAATACCAATTGAATCCTTGAGTTCGATGCGATGAATTCTACGAACGGACAAGCGGGTCCGGGTAACTTCCAGTTCGGAGTATCATCGCTTACAGGTGCCAACGTCATGTCCGACTTTCAATTGGTGGAAGCCTTGGATATCTACTACGCCAGTTCGGGCGGAGTGCTCATATACACCCATCACGTTATCGATTTCTCTGCTTATGCGGGCACCGATCAGTACATCGTCATTTATTTGAGCGGGGCAACGAACCGTGAAATGCGGATGGACAACATCACGTATCAGAGTGCGTGCATCAGTCAGTCCGTAACTGCGCTGGCACAGGATGTAACGGTTCAGTTGAACGTATTCGGCACAGCGAGTGTAAGCACGAGCATGGTCGATAATGGTTCAACTTCCGATTGCGGAACGCCAATGCTTTCCCTTTCACAGACAGATTTCGATTGCAGCCATGTGGGTGTGAATCAAGTGACCTTTACAGCAGATGACGGTTGGGGAAACGTGGATAACCAAGTGATCAATGTAACGGTAGTTCCTTCCATTGATGATGAAACGGTGAGCGCCACACAATCAAGCCTCTGTTCAGGTGGAAGTACGACCATCACCACGGGCAGCTCCGTTGCAGGTGTGAATTATTATCTGCGTAATGATGCCGACAACACGGTGGTTGATGGTCCATTGGTTGGCAATGGTTCGGCACTAACGTTCAATACCGGAGTGCTTACAGGCACTACCACCTTCAACGTAAAGGGAGAACTGGCCGGTAACATTCCTTATGGCTTGAGTCTGAACGGTTCCAGCAGCTATGCTTCGTTGGGTACATCTGGCCGGAGCATCACATCTCAGGTCACGGTAAGTGCATGGGTAAGAACAACAGCATCGGGCTCCAATCAGTTCATTGTTTCCAAGTACAACGCGGTGAATGGCTTTCTGCTGTATGTGAATGCTGCCGGCAAAGCAGCGTTCGATGGGCGCGATGGTACCGGAACGTACCGCGCTTCCGGAGCCTCAACCACTTCGGTCAATGATGGTTCATGGCATTACATTACGGGTACGGCCAATACACTTACGGGCGTATGGAGTGTTTATGTTGATGGGCAATTGGAGAACTCGGGCAACAACGGTACGGGTTCCACCCTGGCTTCTTCGTCCGACCTCCGTATCGGCAATTACTCCACCTTTTATGCCAATGCCGAGGTGGATATGGTCAACATTTGGAACACCGTGCTGGATCAAACACAGATAGAGGCTACCATGAATGAATGCGTTGATGGTTCTGAAAGTGGCATTGTAGCGCTTTTCCAATGCGATGAGGGAGCGGGTACGACTATAGAGGATCTGTCTTCAACAGGTACAGATGGAGCGTTGGTCAATTTGGGGGCCAATGGGTGGGTAACGGGTGTTACTGATCAATGTATCGACCTGGATCTTCCTCTATGCGATCGTGAAATGAGCCAGTTGGTAACAGTAACCGTTGGTGATGTGGTGGCGCCAGTTCCCAACGTGGCTTCATTGAGCACGATCAATGCCCAATGCGAGGTAACGTCACTGACCGCACCAACGGCAACTGACAACTGTGCAGGAGCAATCACCGCAACTCCGGACGTGAGTTTGCCATTGAGTGCAAGTACTACCATTACGTGGACCTACGATGACGGAAATGGAAACACCAGCACACAGACACAGGATGTGGTTATAAACGACAATACGGCTCCCGTGCCGAACACACCATCATTGCCAACCTTGACCGAATACTGCGAATTGGCCAATGTGGTTGACCCCAGTGCTACAGATAACTGTGCTGGCTCACTCTTCGGAACCGCCACACTGAATTTACCGATCACCACCAACACCACCATCACTTGGACCTATGATGACGGCAACGGAAACACTGCCACACAAACACAGGATGTGGTTATCCTTGATATTGATGTGGCAACCACCGAGAACGGAGGAACGATCACTGCCAACCAATCTGGAGCTACCTACCAGTGGGTGGATTGCGACAACGGCAACGCACCGATTCAAGGAGAGACCGGACAGGATTTCACACCAGCATCAAGCGGCAATTACGCGGTGGAAGTAACCATCGGCAATTGTACCGAAACATCAGCATGTGTGAACATGATGGTAACAGGAGTAGGCGAGGCTCCTGAAAACGAATTGGGTGTGTATCCGATTCCTGCCAAGAATGAATTGAATGTAGTTTGCAGTAAGAATATTGAAGGACTGATGGTCCACTCCGTCAGTGGACAGCACATCCGTAGCTACGGGCAGCAGACCAACCGCATTGATGTTTCAGACCTGCCGAACGGGATGTATCTGCTAGTTGTACAGACCGAAAACGGTCCACTGCAACGCAGGTTCATCAAAGAATAGTGTGTAGTGAAGTGTGAGTGATGAAGGCCGTCATGCAAAAGCATGGCGGCTTTTTCACGTTATGCCAATTTGTCTAATTTAGCCCCGCTTTAGGTTCTCAAGCATCAGAACAGATGTACGAGATTAAAATGGGAATCCGGTGCAGATCCGGAACTGTTCCCGCAGCTGTAAGCTCCTATTGCACCTTCTGACACCAGTGCCACTGACCGCCACACGCGGTCGGGAAGGCCCGACAGAAGGAGGAGCAAAGTCAGAAGACCTGCCCAGAGCATCACGTTTCCATCGCCTTCGGGAAAAAGGTCGGAAGCAGAGATGTAACGTATGCGAAATAGGGGGCTTTGCCTTTTGATGAGTTTGTTGCAGACCATGTGCATGGCACAGGTGGTCGATAGCGTTACTTACCCCGTAGTTACGGTGGCTTCGCAGCGCATTGCCGAGGCGATCGGTTCATCGGTTACCGAAACCGATACGTTGCTCTATTCCATGCAGCGCGGTCGTGGACTTGCGCAGGTGCTCGAAACCGAGAGTTTCATTTCAACAAGGGCTTACAGTCCGGGCGGTGTGGCCAATTTTTCGGTTCGGGGCACGGGTTCGCAGCACACGCAAGTGGTGTGGGAAGGCATTCCCATCAACGACCCCATGTTGGGGCAGACCGACCTTTCGGCCATTTCGTTGGGTGGTATCGGTCAAGTGCGTGTTCTATACGGGTCGGCAGGTATGACCAATAACTCCGGTGGAATCGGTGGAACCATTGAACTCATCCCACAAGAAAAACGCACCACGGATGGTTTTGATGGAAAGTTGAACGTTTACGCAGGCTCTTTCGGAACGTATGGCGTTTCGGTTCAACTTCGCGATAGCTACAAGAAGGTGTTCGGTACTACTTCGGTGGAATACCAGACCGCCAAGAACGACTTCACGTATCGCAATTTGGCGAGTATTAAAAAGGAGGACAAGAAGTTGGAACATGCGGCCATTGGTCGCATTGGATTTACCAGAACGATGGGCGTTCGGTTCAATGAGAGAAACAGCATCAAAGCCAGCGTTTACTACGCGCAGGTCGATCGGGAGTTTGCGCCAACCATGCTGATGGCCTCAACCAACGAAACCCTTTTTGACCGCGATATATGGGCTGCTTTGAACTGGAACCGGATAGGAAAGCGGTCTAAAGTATCGGTCACCTCGTCTTACATCTTCGGTCAGCAGGACTTTTTCGATAATAACAATTACATCTTCCACCACCTCTATCATGCCAACAAGAATCTGTTGCGCTACGAACTGCGATTGAAGCATGATCTGCACTTGGAATTGGGTGGAGACGTTTTCAACGAAACGGCCCGGTCCGACAGCGCCTACCGCCACCAAGCGCATTGGCGTTTTTGGCAGGCCGCATTCGCATCGCTCAAGTATGTGCCAAAGAAATGGGTGGCCGCGCAGGTGCTCATACGCGAAGACGTGATCGATGGGGCGTTCAGTCCGATTCAAGGGTTGGTTGGAGTGGAAGTGAAACCATTACGTTGGTTCTACCTGAAGGGAAACGTGGCAAGGAATTTCCGTGCGCCAACGCTCAATGATCTTTATTGGGTTCCGGGTGGCAATGCCGACCTGAAGAGCGAGACAGGTTTCAGCGGGGAGGCTGGTTTGGGGTTCAGGTCAGAAACCGAACGGTTCAAATTCAACGCGGAAGCAACCTATTTCCGTTCCACCATCAGCAATTGGGTCATTTGGCTACCAATTGGCAATGTGTGGACACCGCAGAACAAACGTGCGGTGGGCATCAGTGGGGTGGAAGCGAGGTTGGAAACAACAGCCCGCTTGGGCAAGGTGCTCATCCGACTGAATGGTGCTTACACGTGGGTATCATCAAAGATCATTGAGGGTGCCACTGAAACAGATGTATCCGTAGGCAAGCAACTCATTTATGTGCCACAGCATCAGGCCAAGGCCAACGTGTCCGTTCACCTCGGTAAGCTATATTTCATATACGTTCATCAGTTCACGGGGCTCCGCTTCACTACTTCCGACAATAAAGATCAACTGCCAGCCTACCAAGTGGGGCAGTTAAGTGTCGGTTACGCCTATGCTATTGGGAAACATACCATTGGCCTAGGCTTTACCCTCGATAATTTGTTCAATACCGAGTATCAAACCATTGCCTGGCGACCAATGCCTGGCCGTTCTTTTTTAATTAACCTTAACTATCAATTCTTATGAAAAAGCTGTATTTATTGCCATTACTTGCCGTGTTCACACTCAGTTCATGCAAACAGGATCCTGATGATGAAAATCCCAATATCGACTCATTCACCAACGGTGTATTCGTAGTGCATGAGGGGAATTTTCAAGGTGGAAATGCCTCATTGTCGTTCCTCAACAAGTACACCGATGAAATGAGCAATAGTGTGTTCTCTTCGGTCAATTCCATTCCACTGGGCGATGTTGCGCAAAGTATGGTCACCATTGGAGACCGTGGCTACATCGTGGTCAACAATTCGGGCAAGATAGAGGTGGTCGATCTGGAAGACCTCACCTCGGTTGGAACCATTACTGGGCTTTCTTCGCCCCGGTACATCTGTACGGTCAGCAATTCCACGGCCTATGTTTCCGATCTGTTCTCAAATGTTATAAACATCTTCAACCCGCAGACACTGGCCATTACAGGCACTATTGCCGTTAACGGACAGGTGGAAGAAATGGTGAAAACCTCAAGCGGTGTGATCGCTGCGGGTACGGGTGCCGATCGGGTTTACAAGATCAATACGCTGAACAACACGCTGATAGATAGCGTGAATGTGGGCGTTGGGCCAAGCAATCTGGTAATGGATGCCAACGGAAAGGTTTGGATTTTGACCAATGGCGGTTGGGGCACCGAACCCGCCAAACTGGTTTGCATAAACCCTGTGAACATGAACATAGAGGTGACCTTCAACTTCGCTTCGGGCGAGTTCCCATCAAGTATCCGCACCAATGCAGCAGGAGACATGCTCTATTGGGTGAATGGCGGTATTTACCGCATGGATGTTGCCTCCATGACGTTTCCCAGTACTGCGTTCATAAACACTGCAGCATATAAGGTCGGTATCGACCCCGAAGATGGCACCATTTACGTGTCTGATGCTGGCGATTTCAACTCGAACGGACATGTTTACCGCTATCAGGCAAATGGTACTGCCATAGATACGTTTGAAGTAGGTGTGATACCGAGTGAGTTCTGCTTTACAGAGTGATCGGAGGTAATTCTGAGTCAATAGCCTCGCACGAGCGGATCTGTTTCATTTCTGAACTTCCCAGAATCGTTTTTCCAAACCATCAGGGTCTTTCAAAACCTTCCGTGTCCAATCGTAAAGCAGGTCGGCACGGTCAGCTTCAGACAGTTGCCAATTGACGTTAGATTTTCTCAATTCTGTGGTCAAATGATGCAGACAGATGGCAGCCGAAACCGAGATGTTCAAACTCTCTGTGAAGCCGTACATCGGAATGTGCGTGTGAATGTCGGCCTCGCGTTTCACCACCTCAGAGATGCCTTGCTTCTCATTTCCGAAAACCAGTGCCATAGGGCGTTCTAGCGGCAGGTCATGTAAAGAAATGCTGTTTGCGTTGGGACTTGTAGCAACTATCTGGTAGCCCTTCAGTTTCAACCGCTGAAGGCACACCATGGTGTTGTCCTGATGCTGGTTGTAACGCGTCAGGTCGAGCCATTTCAATGCTCCTCGCAGAACACGCGGGTTGATGTCGTACGCGTTCGTGTTCTCTATGACATGAACATCTTGAATGCCGAAACAATCGGCAGTGCGAAGAACCGCATTGGTGTTCTGGGGCTGAAAAATATCTTCCAGAACGATGGTGAGGTACCGTGTGCGCTCCTTCAACCTTGAATGGAACAACTGCCTCTTATTCTCGGTAACGAACGAAAGAAGATATTCCTGCAGCGTTTCCAAGAACTCGATGGTTGGGCGTTCTTACTTTATCAGACCATTGGAAATCCCCATCTGATTGCACAGATGGTAAAGCAGCCTTGCCCCAACGTTCGTGTCCCATTCGTTATCGGCAGGACCCACTTCCACAAGGTCGAAGCCTATGATGGTTCTGCCAGATGCCACAACTTGCTTGATGAGATAGACCGCTTGCTGAAATTCCAGACCGCCAGGAACGGGTGTTCCTGTCATCGGACATAGTTTCGGGTCCAGACCATCAATGTCGAAACTGATGTAAACCTGTTTCGGTAGTTCGGCAATGATGTCATTCACTTGTTGCTGCCATGTTTTGCCTTGATACTGTTGGTTTTTCAATTGCTCATCAAAGAAGGCCACAATACGATTGTTCGAATTGGAAATGATATCCATTTCGGCCTGACATACGTCACGCAAACCTACGGACACCAGTTTTTCTACCTGCTCAAGTTTCAACGCATTGAACATGATGGAAGCGTGCGAATACGTGAAGCCTTCATAGGCATCGCGAAGGTCGGCATGCGCGTCAACGTGTAGGATCCCAAAATTCCCAAAATGCTCGCCCATGGCTTTGATGATGCCCAGTGGCGTGCTGTGGTCACCGCCCAAAAGACCAACTGATTTTCCCTGTTCCAGTAGGCTCTTGGTACGTCTATGCACGTAATCGACCAGATCTTCGCATTGTGAATTGATCTCCTTGAGCAGATCCACCACAGCCTCGTCCTCCAGTGCAGTTCCATCGGCCAACAACTCTATCACTTCGCTTGCCTTTTTACGGTAATGACGGTTCAGGTCGGCCCACTCCTGCGGAATTTCCTCCATGGCAATTCCCATTTTCCAAGCTTCGGGGTGGCCTGCGTAATACAGATCCACCTGCTTAGAGGCTTGCATAATAGCTTCAGGAGCTTCGCTGGTACCATCACTGTAGGAAACGGTCACGTCCCACGGAATGGGCAGAATCACCACTTCGGCTTCTTCTACGCTGAATGGCAACCCGAACAATCCGGAATCGGAAAGGCCTACGCCATTGGGGTCAAACGAATCGATTTTCTGTTGCTTGCTCATGGCAATAGTGTTGATGGATGTTCAAGTTTAAAAAATAAAGGCCCCGTGCGGGGCCTGAAAGATCAATGTTCGGCTGAATGTCAGTTCACGGCATCAGCCAATTCGTTGCCCGAACGGAACCGCACCACATTCTTAGATGGGATCTTGATGCTTTGGCCATTCTTCGGGTTGCGGCCGGTGCGCGCAGCACGCTTGGAAACGGTAAAGGTTCCGAATCCGACCAAGGTCACGCGGCCGCCTTTCTTCTTCAACTCATTGGTGGCAGCATCGATGAATGCATCGAGTGCCCTTTTCGAATCGGCCTTCGAAAGACCTGAGGTCTCGGCCATCTGTTCAATCAATTCTGCCTTGTTCATGACGTCTTGTTTGGATTTCAGTGCTTTCTGCGGTCAAATATAGATGCGCGGAAATTGGGCACAACCACTGTTGGTCGTTTCGTGTCCGTTTGTTGAAAAAACCGTTTGAATGTTGAAAACCGTGCTGACGCGGTCACTCGGCCCTAAGCCCTTCGATGCTGAATCCTAAGAGCAGGTCAGAAGCTGACATGCGTTTCTTGCCAGCCAACTGAACTTCCAGCAGTTCTAACCAACCATCGGCACAGCAGACGAACAGTTGTCGCTTGTCCGTTCGCAGGGTTCCAGTCGTTTGCAACTCGGTCTCATCTGTGCAAAGTCTCGAACGGAATATCTTGAGCATGGTCGGTTCTGCCCCGATCAATTCCGTGTAAGCAGTTGGAAAAGGGGACAGGCCGCGGATCAAATTATGAATGTCAAGTGCCGAACGGTTCCAATCAATGCGGCATGTTTCCTTGAACAATTTCGGAGCTTCCTTCAATTCATCATGCGGCACGTTCAACTGCGGTGTGTTCGGGTTGGTGCCAGCTTGAATTGCATTCACGGTCTTTACCACCAATTCTGCTCCAATTGTCATCAGTCTATCGTGCACATCGCCAGCTGTTTCGTCTGGCTTTATCGATGTCCGTTCCTGAAAAATGATGTTTCCCGTATCGATCTGATGTTGCAGGAAAAAGGTAGTAACGCCTGTCTCGGTTTCACCATTGATAACCGCCCAATTGATGGGCGCGGCACCACGATATTGCGGTAGCAGCGAAGCATGCAGGTTGAAGGTTCCTTTTGGTGGCATGTTCCAAACAACTTCTGGAAGCATTCTGAACGCCACCACAATTTGAAGTGTTGCTTCAAGCGAACGCAATTCGCTAAGAAACGCTTCCGATCTGAGGTTTGTAGGTTGCAGCACTCTTAATCCGTGTTCAACGGCAAACTGCTTTACGGCCGAAGGCTGAAGTTTCATGCCACGACCGGCAGGTTTGTCGGGGGCAGTGATGACCGCAACCACATTTTCACCCGCATCGACCAATGCCTTCAAAGAAGCCACTGCAAATTCAGGCGTTCCCATAAAAACGATCCGTTCCTTATTCATTCGCACCTACTGATAATGAGAGAACATGACTGAGCCACTGATGAACAGATTTTCACTGATTCAGACGATATCAACGCTAAGATTCTGTGAAATCTGAGTCCATCAGTGAATCTGTGGCTAAGAAATGTGCCAAGTTCAATCATGACTTGAGCCACCGATGAACAGATTTTCACTGATTCAGACGATATCAACGCTAAGATTCTGTGAAATCCGAGTTCATCTGTGAATCTGTGGCTAAGAAATGTGCCAAGTTCAATCATGCACCTGCTTGTTTTTCCAACGTCCGGTCCAAAGATAGATGGTGGCGAATACGCCCAGACAAACGAAGTAGATCGGCTCTGCATACCAGATCTTCACCAACGGGAATTGGAAGACCTTGACAGAAAGAACTATGTAGAACATGTAAACCGAAATGGTGGCCATTTCGATGAACATGGTAATGAGCGTGTTGCCCGAACCCGAAACAACCGAAATAAGCACCATGGCAACAGAGAAGATCATGATGCCAACTGATACCACAGGCATGATGGGCAATGCGGCCTGTAGTATTTCGACATCATTCGTAAAAAGCTGAATCACGGCTTCTGGCAACAGTGCATTCAACACAACCAGCACCAACGATGATGCAAAGCTGATGGATATGAGCCGTTTCACCAGCGTGCCTACCAACGCTGTTCCGCCCTGACCGATAAGCGTGCTGACGAGCGTTTGTGTGGCCTGTCCAATTCCAATGATCGGAATCATCATAATCATATACCCGCTTCTGACCACATTTGAAACAGCCAATGCGCGTTCTCCCAAACCTTCTATCATCAAAAAGAAGATGAACCATGTGCAAATGGCCATCAGATTCTGCACCACAATGGGGGCAGCAACTTTTGCAATGCTCACAATGCGGTCAATGGCTGGTTTCGGAAACAAGTGAATGCCGTGTCGGCTCGAAAGACCTTTCGTCTTGACCCAAGCAAGCAGGTAGAGCAGGCTCAACAGTTCGGAAATGACCGTGGCAATGGCAGCTCCCGTAACTCCCAACGCAGGAAAACCCCATTTGCCGAACACGAGCAGGTAATTCAATGCAATGTTCGAAAGCGCCATGATGCCCGCAGCATAACTGATGGGACGCGTCAGGCTGATGCCCGTCAACAGGGCACGATACGCAAGGCCGATGAGCGTTGGAAACAAACCCAGCATTCGAACAAGAAGGTATTCGATGGCACCTGCGTAAATGGCATCAGACGATATCATCATACGCAGCACCGTTTCACCCAGTGTGAAGTGAAGCAGCAACAGAATTGCCCCCAATGCCAACTGCACGTAAAGCAAATGGTCGAACACTTTGCCGATTTCAAACGGGCGTTCTTCGCCATTGTACCGCGCCATGATGATCTGCGCACCAATGCTCAAACCCATACTGGCCATGATGAAAATGAGGCAATACAGTCCGCCAAGGCCGGTTGCCCCAATGGCAACTTCGCCCAAACGCCCCATGAACGCAATGTCGGTAACGTTGACAAGCGTAATGGCAACGAAACTCAGAATGAGAGGGTAGGAGACGCGCCAGATGTTGCGGTATGAGATCGTTTCGTGCATCACGAAACGTAGAGCATCAGCCCTTTCAAATACTCGCCTTCTGGATGGAAGATGTTCACCGGATGATCCATCTGATGACCCAATCGCTTCAGCACACGAACCTGACGGTTGGCGTTGATGGCTGCCGCAAGTACCGTGTGTTCAAACAGCTCTGGCGAAACCACCTGCGAGCACGAGAAGGTGAACAAAAGGCTGTTCGGGGCAATGTTGCGCAATGCGGTTTCATTCAAACGCTTGTAGCCCTGCACAGCCCTGTGCCGCGCCTTGATGGATTTGGCGAAAGCAGGCGGATCCAATATGACGAGGTCGTAACCCTTGGCGTTCTCCAAAAACTTGAACGCGTCCATGCAAATGGCCTCGTGGTGTTTGTCAAGGTTGTTGATCTTGGCGTTTTCCGCTGCCAGATTCACCGCATTCTGAGAAACATCTACCGAGGTGACCTTTGCTGCGCCTTTTGCCAATGCGTAAATGGAAAACCCACCTGTATAGCAGAACGTGTTCAGTACATTCTTGCCGTTGGCGAATTCACCAACCAAAGATCTGTTGTCGCGCTGATCGAGAAAGAATCCCGTTTTCTGACCTTTCACCCAATTCACACGGAACTCCAGACCGTTTTCCCAAACGTCTGCCGCATGGCTCGTTCCCAATAGGAACTCTTCGGTCTTTTCCGCCAGGTTCTGATGAAAAATGGTCTTGATATTGAGCTCTTTCAACGTGCGAACGGCTTCTGCAATGTCTTTTGCGCAAAGGGCCATTCCGGTAGTATGGCTTTGGATAACGGCTCCGTCTGCGTACACATCAATGATGCAGCCGGGCAATCCATCGCCTTCGCCATGTATCAAACGGAAACAGTTGGTCTGTTCATTCGGCAGACCAATAGAGCATCTGAGTTCGTAAGCATCAAGAATGCGCTTTTCCCAGAATTCGGCATCAATGCGAACCTTTTCGAAGGTGAGAACACGAACGGAAATGGAGCCATCGTGCCAATGACCAATGCCAATGAACTGTCCGCGACTGTCTTCAATGCTCACCAATTCACCGTTCTCGGCCTTGGCAGAAATGCGATCGATAGCACCCGAGAACACCCACAGGTGCCTGCGCAGCAGCGAATTTTCCTTGCCTTTTTTGAGCGTAACCGTTTTCATTTGGGCAGCAAAGGTATTTCTTAATAGATGCCGAAGGGAGGGCCATAAGGCCGGTTCAGCTGAAAGTAACCCCTCCCGTAGCCGTCATTCCCAGTGAGCAACCGATCGAGGAAGCTGGAAAACCTCAACCAACGAGTACCGCTTAACATCCATCGAAGCGTCATTGCCAGGGAGGTGATACCCTGAGCGCAGTCGAAGGGAACGACCGAAACGATCTACTAAGCGACAAGCTACAAGCTGCAAGTTACGAGTAACACCCATCGAAGTGTCATTCCGACCGCAGCGGAGGAAACTAATAGCCACAAGCCCCAAGCTACAAGTAAACAGTGAATCTGCCGAGTAAGCCGAAATGGTATTGGTTCAGCACGCATTGCAAATGCGCGCCATCGGAGTGGGAGCAGATATGGGGCAGGCCATTGAAATATTGACAGACCGAAAAGGTTTATCAACATTCCAACAGCCCATCAACACCAACACAATGAACTGAGAGAAACGAAACATATTATTTTTGACCTCGACCTCGAAGCGACTGCATTACATAGGAGTGGGTGTTGGCAAACGTTTTGGATTTTTTTTTTGACCTGTCAGTAAGCTAAACCATGTCTTAGAATGGGGAAAATCCATCAGGTACAGGAAACCAGCCCAACTCGGTAGCCTCTTCATGAGTAATTAGTTCTAACCCTTCTGCCAATACTGGCGAAACAACTGCAATAACACAATCATTTGTCGGATGCTGATTAGGCAGAGTATATTCGGTTGTAAAGCGTCCACCTACGTCAATGCCACCTGTCTGTGAATAGTTCCCAAATTCAGGAAAGGCCATGTCTGCTTTCACCGATTTATGCCAAATATTGAAAGCAGAAATATCTGAGAATACCGCATAGACATTCCCCTCTTCCATAGAAGCCTTTAATGCAAGCCTTCTTTTCATCCGATAATCTTCAGTTCCTTCTAAAATCTTAGGTCTCTGGTAAATCGTTGACTTTCTGATTTTATCAGTGTGAATTCCAGTGGTTTTTGAAACGAACGTCTTGACAACGTTCTCAAACCATGAGTCAGCAAATGGCGAAATAACTATTTCGTCTATCAGCCTAATTTTTAGCATCGAAGGGTCAAGAGATACGTTTCGCTCAATCCGAGAATTTACGTCCCACCACCAGAATACAGCCCTAACCTCCTCTTCGTGTCTAAAATCTTCACGTTTGTACATGTACGGAAGAATTTGTTTTTCATTAACTAATAGACCTTTATTATCTGAGCCTTTAATAAAAAGTGGCATTGAATAGAAATTATCAGAGTCGCTTTCATACTGTATGTAGCTAACTCGTCCAATAGAAACCGTATGACTAATCATGGAGTCCAGAAGTCCACCAACAGTTGTTTTGATCGCTATTGAATTATTAGATCTTCCATACAACCTCCATAGATGTTCTTTCTCTTTGCTTCCTTCTGTCCAGCATGAAATGCCAAAGGAATCTTTCTCTTGATATGTTGCTTGAATCTTCAGTATTAAACTTTCTGCCGCTTCTTTTAAATCTTGAGCTTCTGGATTTTTCATCGTTTTTTCGAAATGCTTTATCCAAAACTCTTTTGACAACCACTTCGCAGGTGGGTATAGTTCCCAAGGGTCTTCAAATTGTGTAGGTGAGGAGAAGTACAGTTGATTGTTAATGATTATGTCACAGAACTTGGAAAAATCCATAACTCTCCAAAGAATTGTATTTCGAGTAAGCTCAGTGTTCATTTAAAATGTTTGCCAACGGTGCGCCTAAAAGTATTGCGTTTTGAAACTACTGAGTTTTCGAGATGCGGTAAGGTAGCAGAACGAAACTGAGACTGACTGACGTACTGTTCTAAGCATTAGGTTTAGTGGATGTTGGCGCAAGTGTTTTCTTTACTGATTCCCCCACAGTTTGCCAGTACGTAGATAGATTACGTTCCAGAGCCGTTGGTTTGAGTTGAACGTAAAACCAACAAGGATGAATTTACTGCATTTTATTGATGAGTATCCGACC
>Ga0172367_10001497_pt1 | contig 33539 bp, 25 predicted proteins | sample Lak10m_FD_114542 | JGI IMG/M metagenome (GOLD analysis project Ga0172367, IMG submission 114542) | Freshwater microbial communities from Kabuno Bay, South-Kivu, Congo - kab_022012_10m | ecosystem: Environmental > Aquatic > Freshwater > Lake | place: Democratic Republic of the Congo: South-Kivu...
GAACTATCCCACAGCCCTCGATCATCCTCCGGCCTCCAGTCCCTCAAGCCACTAGCTCACCCCACCGAATCGCCCCTCCACCTCAATAAATCTACCTTTCCGCACACGTGCCGAAAGGACACAAGCCACGCCAGCGCTTGTTTACATGGCACGGCGTGTGCCTTGGTTGGTCGCGAGGGGCTCATCCCGTCGTTCGACGCGACGGGCAGATCGGTGAGGGGGTGCCAGGTTTGCAAGCCGAAAGAGTTGGCCAGCGTGAGAGTGTTCTTGGTCCCAGAAACGCATTTTACTTTTATCATGATTATCGCTAAATGCAGTCATGATCGCTCGCAAGTTCTGGTTGGACCGCATTCACCGCGCGTGGGAGCAGGCCCCGATCGTCTGGCTGGCCGGCGTGCGCCGCGTGGGCAAGACCACCCTCGCCCGCCTGCTGCCCACCGACGAAACGCTCTACGTGAATTGCGATTCGCCGCGCGCGGCCCAGGAGGTTGCCGACCCCGAGTTCTTCTTCAGCCGGCTTAAACGCCCGATCGTGGTCTTCGATGAGGTCCATCAGCTTCCCGATCCGACCCGGCTGCTCAAGATCGCCGCGGACGAGTTTCCCAAGCTCAAGGTCATCGCCACCGGTTCGAGCACGCTGGCGGCGGCGAAGAAATTTCGGGACACGCTCACCGGCCGGAAACGCCTGGTCTGCCTGCATCCGGTGCTGTTCTCCGAGCTGACGGCATTCGGCGAAGCGGACGTGACCCGGCGTCTGCTGCGCGGCGGATTGCCGCCGGCGTTGCTGACCGACCGCGCCGACCCCGACTTCTACAGCGAATGGCTCGACTCGCACTTCGCGCGCGACGTGCAGGAACTGTTCGGCGTGGCGAAACGGACCGGCTACCTGGCGTTGCTGCAACTTCTCCTGCGCCAGAGCGGCGGCCTGCTCGACTACACCCGGCTGGCGCGCGACACCGGATTGTCGCGCCCCACCGTGATGCACTACCTGGAGATCTGCGAGACCACCCTCACCGTGCGCCTCGTGCGGCCGTATCACGCGGGCAGCGGACGCGAATGGACGCACCAGCCCAAGGGCTACGTATTCGACACCGGCTTCGTCTGCCACGCGCGCGGCTGGGATCATCTGCGCCCGGACGACTGCGGCCCGCTTTGGGAGCACCTGGTGCTGGACACGCTGTTGAGCGTCGAGGATCCGGCCAAGGTGCTGTTCTGGCGCGACCACCAGCAACGCGAGGTGGACTTCGTGGTGCCGCACGGCCGGGAGCGGGTGGACGCCTACGAATGCAAATGGAGCGCGTTGAATCCCGACCTGAAGAACCTGCGCGCCTTCCGCGCCGCGTATCCCCAAGGCCGCAACTACGTGGTGGTGCCGCAGGCCAAAGCACCCACACCGCTACGCGTGGACGGCTTGGAAGTGGAACTGGTCACTCCGACGCATCTGATGGCGGGTTGAGGCGGTGGACGAGGCAGAGTCTTTCATGGTGCCACTGCCCGGTAGAATCGCGTGGTGGCGTTGGTGGCGGAGGCGTCGAGCAGGTTGGGAGAAGGCAATGGGGTCGCACATCTAAATCGTTGACATCCGTCGCACAATCGGCCGTCCTGAGCGCTCAGGCGCAGGGTGTAGACACCCGGAAGACTGAAGGTGGCGGTGGTGGTTTGGCTTGCATCATCAAAGCGCACGCCCCCGCTCCGGCCTGCTGACCGGCTCCAGGTGGTGAGCAGAGTGCCGGAAGGCAGCCCGTCGTCGGTGGCGAACCCAGCCAACGCGAGAGGACGGAGGGTGATTGCGGAGGCATCGGGCCCGGCGAGAGCCACGGGAGGCTGGTTGCCGCCCAGAATGTCCGAGACCGTCACGGTCACATCGGCACCGGCGCTGCGGTCCAAAAGGAGCGAGTGCGCTTCCACAGGGAGGAGGAAGGCCAGCAGAATGAGGAAAATGCCCAACACGCGGCTCATGCGTCTGGGGCAGAGCATGGCATGATCGCTATCAGGTCGGCAACGACATCGAGTTCTTCAGGCAACTATTCGGGAGGGTCGAACAAGATTGAAAGGTCGTGACGGAATCATCCGCGTTGCCATGCGGAAACCGGTTTGCGATCCTTTGATGACATAGCTCGGGTGGTCGCCACTCTGATCAGAAGCGAACCGGACGTGCTGGGATGCAAGAGGTGCCAGCAAAACCACTTCCTTGGTTGACTGAGACAGCGCTCCGACGCGGGCATGGCGTTGAGTGGTTCCGTGCGACGTAGGTCGGGATTCCTACGTTTTACTTCCACCAGGGCTCGCAGAGGCCTGAAACCTAGGCGGGAGGACTCGTCCGCCGTAGCCTTGGCCAAGGCGGAAGCCAGGCCAGCGCTTGTTTACATGGCACGGCGTGTGCCTTGGTTGGTCGCGTACAGTCCACATGTCGGGGGTTGGTTCGGTGAGGTTTGCTCTCCTCGCTTTTGAGCCTGTTTCCTTCCCCCAAAGGTGGGGGCGTATGTCCCGAACCATGTTCGTGTGTAGCATGGAAGACATTTGTTTTGACACAGTTACTCACTAGGCATAGATGCCACACATGCAATCGACAGCCGACGAAGAGGTTTTGGAGTTATTAAAGCGTTACGCGGCATTTTTGGCTGAGTCGACGGCACCGGGCTCGGTACGAGCCGAGGCGGCGGCTCGTTGGGAGAAACGATTCAGCCAGGAACTCAAATCGCTCCGTGCTCAGAGCCAAACAGCCGACGCAAAGGTTGCGAAGGGCTCGGCCTCAAGAACGTTGAAGCAAAGGGCCACGAAACGATCGAAAGGTTAGCCTTCGAAGGGCGAATAGTTAGCGGCTTGGTCGCAGCGATACTGTGGTTAGGAGTGCACCAGATGCCGGGAACTGTTCCCGGACGGGTGGGTGATGGTGTGAATCGACTAGAGCTCCGGTGCACGCTCAGATTCGCGGTGGAAGTTTGAGCGCGCCTCCGGGGGGAGGCCTTGAGGTGAGCACCATACCCTGCGCATGGCGCACGCTGCTTGAGGGAAGAAGGGTCCGGGTGCAACAGGGTTGGCCGATGAGAATTGGTCTCCGGTGACTCAGAGGCGGGGCAATCGACCGGCTTCACCTAACGGATGATCCATCCCAGGGTGTCGTTTGTTTCAGGTCGCTACTCCTAAAAAGGTCGATGACTCAGCATGCATCTTCACAAGGTCCTGGCGATAAAGTCATCCCGAATCACTCACCAGATCCATAAAGGATCTGACTCGATCCTCCTCAGGCCTTTCTCATCCACGCCGTTGCGAAGCCTCCGGCGGTTCGATCGCCTCTTTTAGCTAATGCGAGGATGGCAACCCAGTCAGGAATCAAGATGCTCATTTGAACCTTTCTTGCAAATATTCGATGAGCCGGGGAACGGAGGGATCGTAGCGTTCGTGCGGCGAAGGCCCATTGGTCGGCATCGATTGGATGATGGCGGCAAGCGGTGCCGCTTTCGCACCCAAGGCGTGGATGCTGTTCAGCCCGGCCATTGAGCTGAACACACCGTGCTGCTTCCAATCAGCATGTTCGGCCAGGAGCGGAAGCCCCTTCTTCAAATCGGAAGCGTTACCGAACTGGCTCAAAGCCTGCGCTGCGGTGATGCGGACGTCCACTGAGGCATCCGCTAAAGCGGAGCGTAGTTCACTCCGGGACCTACGGACGCCTTCTGAACCTCGCATCAGGATGCCAAGCGCACCCCAGTAACGCACCGCACTATCACGGTCGGCTATCGCCTTCTTCAACCCAGGCAACGCATTGGGCTCAAGCCTCGAGGCAAGTTCCGCCACTTCGAGAATGCGACCGAGGGGATATTTCCGATCGTCCTGAGCAAGATCGTACGGCGAACCGCCACCCGCGCGGACGAATCTCTCCCCTTCAGGCATAAAGCCGATGTCGCGGATGCGGAGCGCGTGATCCCGTTGCGCGTTGCGGAGCTTCGCTTTGATATCTCTGTGGGCAGGCGAGGCGGCGAGGTTCCTCACTTCGTCGGGGTCGGTCTGTAAATCGTAAAGTTCCTCTGGCGGCTTGCGGTTCCAGAAGGCGTCTTGAATTGGCGTCAGCCGACCCTCGTGATGCAGCCTTTCCCAGACGCGCGTCGTGGGCGTCTGCCACATGTAGTCGATATATTGACCGTAGACGAGATGGGGCATGTAGTTGCGGACGTAAACGTAGCGGCCATCTGTCACGCTGCGCACGAGATCGTAACGCTCGTCCATCCGACCGCGAAACCCGTGCAAATGGGTCGGAGGCGGCGCGATAAACCGCCCCAGGAAGGCATGACCCTGCATCCAGTCCGGCGGCATCACCCCGGCGAGGCTCAAGAGCGTGGGCGCAAAATCCACGAAACTGACCAAGCGGTCCGATGAACCACCGGCTTTGTAGTCCTGCGGGCGAAGATCTTTGAACTTTTCCGGAATGAAGACGACCAGCGGCACATGCAACCCGGAGTTATACGGCCAGCGTTTGCTGCGCGGCATGCCCGAGCCATGATCGCCAAAGTAAAAGACGATTGTGTCGGCGCTCAAGCCATCGGACTCGAGTTGGGCGAGGATTCGGCCGGCATCCGCATCGGCCGCGCTTACCCCGTCGTAGTATTGCGCCCAGTCGCGACGCACTTCCGGGGTGTCGGGATGATATGGCGGCACGCGCACCCGAGCGGGATCGTGAACCGCGGTGTGCGGGCGCGTCCGGATTTTGCTCTCGTGACTCTTCTCCGAGTTGAAAACCGCGAAGAACGGTTGACCAGCTTTGCGTTGACGCCAGTGGGCATTCCTCGACGAGTCGTCCCAAACCCGCCCGGGCTTCGCAAGATTGTAATCTTCCTTTGAATTGTTCGAGCAGTAGTAACCCGCGTCGCGCAGCAATTGTGGATACATCTGTTTGCCCTCCGGGTAAGGCACGAGGCTGCGCATGTGCTCGCTCCCCGAGGACGGGGCATGGATCCCGGAAATGAGAACCGTCCGAGAGGGGGCACAGACGGGCGCGCACGACCAGGCTCGCGTGTAGATCAAACCGCGAGCGGCGAGTTTGTCCACGTTTGGAGTGGAGGCAAACGTATCGCCGTAGCAGCCCATGTGAGGGCCGTGATCCTCGCTGGTGATCCAGAGGATGTTCGGACGGACTGTCGTGTCTGCGGTGCGCGCGGACCACGATCCGATGACCATGACAACCAGCGTTAGGAGGGCGTGAAGTTTCACTTTGGGTCCAGTTCGATGATGACAGACGCAATGATGCCGGCAAACGGATTGGGCGTCGAGTACGGCCCAACAGCACCGCCCTCGTCGGATCCGACGTCCAAGCCATCGACCGGCATCGCTCCGATGGAGACGTGTGTCGGTGCGGCGACAACAGGACCGTTATCGAGCTGGAGCGTGAGCCTGCCGGTCGCATCGAGTCGGGCAACAGCAGTGTGCGCAGCCGCATCGATATCCGGCACGCTGACGGTCGCCACGCCTTGAGGTCCGCGGACGAGGAAGGCGAGTTTGCCGTTGGCGAGGTAGAGGGTGTAGCCGAGTGCCGAGCCCCCTTGTGCGACGATGACTCCGGTGCGCGAAACGTGCGGGACGAACTTCGCGGTGATGGTCAGCCCGCGTCCCGCGATGGCCGGGGCATCGGAGCGGCCAAGATGAGCTCCGGGCATTAGCACGAACCGGGTCTTCCTACTTAGATTGGCAACGGGAGTTGGGCCACGCCATGCACCGAGCGGCAGGACGTCGGCACGTGTGGCGTAGGCATCCCAAAGCTCGGCGAGTTCCTTGGCCTTCGACGCCTCCGAGTTGGCGAGGTCTTGGAGCTCCGTGCGGTCGTGTTCTATGTCGTAGAGTTCCCAAGGCTGGTTCTCCTTACTCACGAGCTTCCAACGGCCAGAGCGCACGGCACGATTGCCTTCGTGTTCCCAACAAAGCGGACGCGTACGCTCGATGGATTTCGCGGCGAGCAACGGACGCAGGCTCACACCCTCCATTGGCTTGATCGGCTCGCCGCCGTGCTCCCTCGGATACTGCGCTCCGGCTAGGTCGATGCACGTGGCCATGATATCGATGAGGTGTGTCGGTTGCGATTCCAGCTGGTCGCGTCGTCCGGCGACGACGCCTGCAGGCCAGTGGGCAATGAGCGGCGTGCTAATTCCGCCTTCATGGGTCCAGTGTTTGTATTCGCGGAAGGGCGTGTTGCTCACGTGAGCCCATTCGCGTCCGTAGGCGATGTAGGTGTCTGGTCCGCCAGGCGTCACTCCATAACCCTGTCGCACGGGCCAGCCGTCGCGCGTCTGCTTCGGTTGACTACCGAACTGCTGATCCCCGGGACCCATCGGCGGGAGTGTGGGTCTAACGCCGCGTTCCGTAGCGTTCGTACCGCGACCCACGGTCTCCGCGCAGCCGGCGTTGTCCTGGAGGTAGAGGATGAGGGTGTTGTCGAGTTGTCCCTGCCTCTTCAATTCCGCCACGACTCGCCCGATACCCTGATCCATGCAATCCACCATCGCCGCGTAGACCTCCATGCAGCGCTCCTCAAACGCTTGGTCCTTCACATTGCTCCAATCCCCAACGGCCGGTGACAGTTGCCATTTCGGGGCGACCACCCCCAACTCCTTCTGCTTCGACCAACGCTCCGCGCGAATTGCCTCGTAGCCAGCACGGTATCGCCCCTTGTATCGTGCGATATCCGATTCCCGGGCATGCATCGGCCAGTGTGCTGCGGTGTAGGCGAGGTAGAGAAAGAAAGGCTGCGCGGCGTGCCTCTTCGCGTGATCGCGAACGAAACGAACCGCGTGGTCGCTGATGGCGTCGGTGTAGTAATAATCCTTCGACGGATAATGGGGGTCGTTGGAGGCAGTGATGAGTTGGTTATCGCGCACGAGCGAACTCGGATCCCAGAAGCTACCGGCACCGTGAATCGTGCCGTAGTAGCGATCGAAACCGCGCTGCAACGGCCAGTTGTTCGTGGCTGCGAGTTCCCGAGCCGACTGGCCGGGTGTGATGTGCCACTTGCCCACGGCGTAGCTGCGATAGCCTGCGGGCTTGAGCGCCTCGGCGATGGTCACGCAGTTCCGGTTGAGATTGCCGCGATAACCCCCTAGGCCGCGATCTTCCATCATGTGCCCGACCCCGGCCTGGTGCGGATACAGCCCGGTGAGCAGCGAGGCCCGGGTGGGACAACAGCGTGCCATGTTGTAAAACTGCGTGAAGCGCAGTCCGCCCCTTGCGAGCGCGTCCAGGTTTGGCGTCCGGATTTCTCCTCCAAAACATCCGATATCTGAGAACCCCATATCATCCGCGAGAATTACGATGATGTTGGGCTTTTGTGAGGCGGCCTTCGCGTACGGAACGAGCGTATAGAGACCACACAGCGCGGCTAGGATGAGGGTTAGCTTCTTCATGGTAACGTTTTCGCGGATCGGATCCTATCCGTGCAGCCTGACAAAGCACAACCGCCTTCCTCGGTGAGCCGATCGATCCGTTCCACAGAAGGCTGATGGCAATCAAGCGCAGGGATCCCGCTCCGTGGAGGCAGCGCATCCGAAGATGACAAATGACGCCACTGCCGGGTTGCCGTGAACTCCGGTCGCTGGAATAATGCCCGGCATGAATTTCCAGCCTTTGATGGACGCTGCATGAAACGTTGCCTCATCACCTTCCTCTACGCAGTCTGCGTGGTCTGGGGCGCGCCCGCGCGGGCGGCGGAGAAATTGAACGTTCTGCTTCTCATGGCCGATGACTTGCGTGATTTCGGCGGTGTCTTCACGCGTGAGTTGGTCAAAGCGCCGAACCTCGACCGACTTTCGGCACGTGGGGTGCGCTTCGAACGGGCGTTTGCGCAGTATCCCGTCTGCAATCCCAGCCGCACGTCCCTCATGCTCGGCCTGCGCTGCGAGCAGACCGGCATTGTGGGCAATCAACAGTTCTTCCGCGACACGCTCCCGGATGCGGTGACGTTTCCGCAGTTACTACGGCAGCACGGCTGGACCACACGCTCGTTCGGAAAAATCCTCCACGCCGCCAACACTGGCGAATCACTGCGTCAGGCCTGGCTCGATGTTGGCAAGTCCTGGGACCACGCCGAGGTTCTCCCCGCGAACTCTCCACACCGCCGTGGTGAATTCCGGAACCTCACCGGCGGCAGGCTCGGCTGGTGCGAGATCGGCATCGTCGACGGTCCCGAGGAGGAGCAGCCTGATGCCCGCACTGCGACCGCAGCGATCCGCTCGCTGGAGGAACTCAATGCGGCCGGGAAGCCGTGGATGGTCGCCGCTGGATTCCACCGTCCGCACGACCCTTTTCATGCGCCACGTAAATACTTCGACCTTTACCCGAAGAACGTGCTTCGTCTCTACCGCGATCCTGTCGACCAAAGCAAACCGCCTGCCCTCGCTCTCACGGGCGCGTGGGTACATGATTTCGCGAGGTTCACCGAGGACGATCGGCTCGATTTCCTGCGCGCCTATCTGGCCGGCATGTCGTTCATGGACGCGCAGGTTGGGCGCCTGCTCGAGACGCTCGACCGGCTAAAACTCTGGGACAAAACGCTCGTTATCTTTCTCGGAGACCATGGCTATCACCTTGGCGAGCGCGACTGGTGGAACAAGAGCACACTCTTCGATCGCAGTTGCCGCGCCCCGTTGATCATCGCCGCTCCTGGTATGAAACGCGGGCAGATCAGCCGCTCGCTCGCTGAGTTTGTGGATCTCTATCCGACCGTCGCCGACTTCTGCGGTGTCAAAATGCCGCACGCTGCAGCGGGTGCCAGTCTGCGACCGGTTCTCACCGATCCCTCGGCCAGCATCAAAGACGCGGCTTTCACGCTCATCACGCGCGGACAAAAGCAGCGCGGCCAAAGCGTCCGCACCGCTCGCTGGCGTTTCACTCTCTGGAGCGACGGCCAGAGCGAACTCTATGACCACGACGCCGACCCGGAGGAAACACGCGATGTCGCAAGCCAACATGTAGAGGTTGTAAGAGAGTTGACGGATAGAATCCTCGCACTCCCGAAGCTACGTCTATGAGCCACCGGATCATTACCCTCGTCTTCACGCTTCTTGCCTCGACGATGTTTGTGGTCGCCGCGCCGAAACCCAACATCATCGTCATCATGGCCGACGACCTCGGCTACGGAGATCTCTCGTGTTACGGTGCGAAGGCGGTGCAGACGCCGGCCATCGACCGTCTCGCGCGGGAAGGCGTGCGGTTCACGAGCGGCTACAGCAGCGCCTCTACCTGCACACCCACGCGTTTCTCGCTGCTGACGGGCACGTATGCCTTCCGTCGAAAGGGCACGGGCATCGCCCCACCGAACGGACCGGCCATCATCAAACCCGGCACGGAGACGTTGCCCGCCATCCTCAAACGTGCGGGCTACGCCACCGCAGTCATCGGCAAATGGCACCTCGGCCTCGGCGACCCCGCGCCTGACTGGAACGGCGAACTGAAACCCGGCCCGCTCGACATTGGTTTCGATCACGCCCTCCTCCTCCCAACGACCAACGACCGCGTGCCCCAAACGTTTGTCGAGGACCGCCGCGTGAAGAATCTCGACCCAGCAGATCCGCTTTGGGTCGGCGATCAGAAGCCTTCGGAAGACCACCCCACCGGTCTTACTCATCGCCACACGCTCAAGCTGGATTGGTCGCATGGGCACAACCACACCATCCACAACGGCATTAGCCGCATTGGTTTTTACACGGGAGGTGCGAACGCGCGCTTCCGCGACGAAGACCTCGCGGACACTTGGGTAAAGGAATCAAACCGCTGGATTGAGGCCAACAAGGATCGACCGTTCTTCTTGTTCTTTGCTTCGCAAGACATCCACGTGCCGCGCATCGCGCACGAGCGGTTTCAAGGCAAGACCACGCTCGGCCCGCGAGGCGATTGTATCGTGCAGCTCGACTGGTGTGTCGGTGAGTTGATGAAGACGGTCGATCGCCTCGGCCTCGCGGAGAACACGCTCATCGTTTTCTGCTCGGACAATGGTCCGGTGCTCGACGATGGCTACAAGGACGGAGCGGTAGAGAAGAGTGGGGACCACCAGCCAGCCGGTCCATTTCGCGGCGGCAAATACAGTGTGTGGGAAGGCAGCACGCGCACGCCCTTCATCACACGCTGGAAGGGCCGCATCGCACCGGCAGTATCGGATAAAATGGTCTGCACGGTGGACTTCGCCGCCAGCTTCGGCGCGCTCGTCGGAGAAACGCCCGCGGTGGACGGCTGTCTCGACAGTTTCAACGTCATCGACGCTCTGCTGGGCAGGCCCGGTGCAAAGGGTCGCGACCACCTCGTCCAACAGGACAACGGCAGTGGCAACTTCGGCCTGCGTGCTGGCGGTTGGAAACTCGTGAGGCTTGAGAAGCGCGGCCAGCCGCAGGCTGTGGTCAGCAAAGGGGAACGTCCGCTCCCCACCGCCACCCATACACTCTACCAACTCAGTAACGACCCGGGCGAGCGCGCCGATGTTTCCGCCGCACATCCGGACATCGTTCAGCGTCTGACGGCGCAACTGAATACGCTCATCAACCAAGGCCGGAGCCGGCCTGCACAAGAACCCTGAACTACGCCCACGAACGGCCCGGTTCAGGGATTACACCACCGAGTTCAGGGACGGGGTGGGGTGCGCTGCTGGGCCGATCTTCCTGGCAACTCAGGCCCTCGAAGCTCACAACCGACTGGTCCTCTTTGAGGTGAGGAAAGAAGCTGCCGACCTAGCCTGGAGCTGGATCGTCGTCGATAACGGATCTCATGGGCTGGTCTGAGGGATCTATATGTTTTTTCTCTCGAATTGAGGACTTGCTGTAAGGAGTTTTGATTTACCCCGACTTACTACTGTATGAACTCGGAACAGACATTGAATTTCGTCCCTCCCCGGCATGGGAGGCGGAGCCTTTCCACGGTTGCTTTGGCACTTGCGTTGGTTGGTGTGACCGGATGCAAGAGCGCAGGGATTCGTGACCAGAGACTGGTTTCCAAGCCGAACATGACGTTCTCGGAGGCCGCGGCATTTTCCTACGAATTCAAGCTTCTTTCTCAGCTCGAATCTGGATCTGCGGCAACCGGTGGTGCCCGGAGCACGGGCTGCAGCTCTTGCAGGTAACCTTGATTCTTGCCATGCACACCTTGATCTCATCTCTTGTTCGAATCCTCTGCGCGGCCCTTTTGATGGGGCTTTACGAGGTTTCCGCCGCCAAACCCACGCAGGTGCGGGATTTCCAGCTTCCCCGATGGAAAAGCGATGAAATGTTTCAACTCAAAAACCACGCGGGCGGGATCGTGGTGCTCGACTTTTTTGCTTACTGGTGTGGCCCCTGCAAGCGGGCCTCGCGGGAAATCGAATCCGGCATTGAGGAATACTATTCGGAACGGGGAGGAAACCCGCATGGGGTGAGGGTCCATGTGATTGGCGTGAACATTGAAAAGTCGAAACCCTCAGAAACCGATAAATTCATCCGTGAAGTTGGGATGAAGGAGGTGGTTCTGGACGATGAGGGCCGTCTCTTGGATGAATTGGGCGGGGCGGGAACTCCCCATATTGTTGTGATCGACACCACTCAAGTCGTGGGCAGCACGGGAGCCTTCCGGATTCTTTACCAAAAATCGGGATTCGAGGGAGTACAACGCATGCGAAGAGTGATCGATGAAGTCAAACCGGTCCGAAAATCATCGACCAGCAGAGCCTCAGGCTTCGCCGCCTCGTTTTTGTCCGCCTTTCGGGAGGTTCCGCTCTCGCACACGGTCGAACTCGGAACGGATTGGATGACGTCAAATGACATCTCATCCAGTTCTCATGCAATGAGTTACGAGTTGAAACGTTCTGGAACCACGATCCGGGCATCGATCGGTCGCGCAGATCACTCTCTGGACTATGAACCATTCCGCACGTTTGATTTTCTGGGCTACAACCAGCGGGTTCAGAGTGATCAGTGGTCCGGCTTGATTTCAGTCCGACAGCGCCTGGGTGAGCGATGGACGGTGTCAGGTTCTCTATCTGGTTACGATGGTTTCAACAGCCACCGCTCGCTCTGGCTTGCGAACTATTATAGGCAGCAATACGACTTCGTGCCGGGTTACGAGTCTGCTCATCCCCAGGGTTTGGGTGCTCGCGCTGGCCTGCGATGGGAATACATTCCCTTGAGCGCCTTCCTTGACCTCGGATTTGGCTATTCCAATGACCAGATCGCACCGGGCTGGGAGATGGATCCGTTGACCGGAGACCTTCATCAAGGAAGGGAGATCTTGCATAGCTACTCGCCGATCCTCCGTTTTGAGAACGTGCTGACTTCGAGGTTACGTTTACTGAATGAGTTTGTTCTGGGGAATTCTTCGGGGAGGGATGCTCGTTACATGTATCGCGGATCCGTGAACGCGGCCTTGGGAGAGGAATGGGTCCTTCGAGGTTCCGGCGGTTACACCCGGGAGGCTCCGGGGTTCGAAGCCTGGTACATGGGCGGGGTGCTCGAGTACGAGTTTGCACGTGGATGGAATGTTGGGATCAACGGCAAATTTTACTCGGACACAGGCGAGATTGAGGATTCCTTTTTGATTTCGACTGCTGCGCCCGGCTTGAACAGTTGGCATATGGGAGGCTCTATCCGGTTCAAGGGGGAACGATTCAGTTTCCATTGCTCCATCTCTCCGCTTCGGTCCGCGTACGATCCCATCACCGTCGGAACCCGGCCATTCACCAATTTGTATCGGGATCGCAGCTGGCTTCTGGCCCAAGGTTCGGTGGCCGTTCACTTTTGAAAATGATTCACCAGCTGTTTATAAGCCGTTTAGACAAGGCCCTTAAATGAAATCCATGCACCTCACAGCAAAAGCAAGCCAATGGTCGGCTTGGCTACTCGTCCTCCTCCTGCTCTCCACCGGGGCGACCTCCGCCCAGACTCTGCGGGTCGGCGATGTGGCTCCCGATTTTTCATTCACAGCCCGTAAGCCCTTTATTCGCCCGGACGGCGTTCAGATTTCTGCAGGGGACAGCGTGCGGCTCTCGGATTTCGCAGGTAACATCGTATTCCTGGAGTGGTTCGCCGTCTGGTGTCCGTTCTGCATCGCCGCAGTGCCCCAGGTCGAGCAGGGGGTGGTTCGACACTACGCAGAGAGATCTGGTAATCCCCACGGCGTGCCCGTGATCCACATCGCTGTGAACCAAGAGTCGCGGGGCTTCTTCCAGCCCCAAACGGATTCCTTTGTGCAACAATCTGGCTTTGGCATCACACTAAACGATTACGACTCGACGGGCACTAACAAGGTTCGCTTCCTGTTCCAGTCCTCGGGCCAGCCCATCTTTGTGGCGATCAACGGACTGACCAACTCCGTTTCGCACAAGCCCTGGGAGGTGATCGTCAACCATCTGGGATACGGGGAAACAGACTTTCTCCAGGAACTCGCGGTGTTTCGCAGTTCCATGGATTCCATCAAACCTCCCTCCACACCCCTAATGCTTGGGGTTCCACGACCGCTGCCGAATGGTGGATTGGAGTTTCGGGTTGAAGGTCCGCCCGGGGTTTCCTGTGAGGTGGAGAGTTCCTCGGATCTGAAGACCTGGATCCGGCTGGAAACGCTCCTTCTGACGGGTGGATTGCAGACCATCAGGGACGAGAGCAGCTCACACGGAGCAAGGTATTATCGCGCCAGGACTCGATAAATCTGACCGGTTCCGGCGCCGTGAAGTCTTTCATGGCTGAATTGAAACCCGCCAGGATCTGCGCCACTGTTCGGTGAGCACCATGTCGAATGCCCCTATAACCAACCCCAGCTCTCCAAAGCCTCCACCTGATGATGCTTCACCGGCGTTGGTACATCCAGAAGACTGGGTGGATGATTATGGGGATTACCTTTTTCGATTCGCCATGGGCCGGGTCCGGGACAGCGTGATTGCAGAAGACCTTGTTCAGGAGACCTTTCTGGCGGCACTCAAGGGGGCTTCAGCACACGAAGGCCGCGCCTCGGCTCGATCCTGGCTTGTGGGCATTCTGAAACACAAACTCTACGACCATTTCCGGAACGCCAAACGGGAGACAGTTTTCGCTGACCTGGAGTTTTACGATGATGAGGAAAGTTTCAGGTTTGTTGGGGAGAGCAGGGTTTCTGGGGGGTGGGAACACGAGCGGGGCCCACTTGAATGGCCTGATGATCCAGGGTCGGCGCTGGACAGTGAGGTATTCTGGAAGGTGTTTCAGGAATGCACCCGAAAACTTCCAGTCAACGTCAGCATGGTCTTTACCCTCCGGGAGGTGGATGGCCTGGAGGGAAAGGAGATCTGCCGCATGATTGGAATTTCAGAAAACAATCTCTGGGTGATTCTTCATCGGGCGAGGATGGCATTGAGGAGTTGCCTTGAAACCAACTGGGTAACGAAAAGGTTATGAACGCTCGAGATCAAACTCCGTCATCCAATACGCCTAATCCACTCCGATGGATCTTTCCCGACTGTCGTCACGCGATCCGCCTTCAATCAAAGCTCCTGGACGGTGCTGTCCCCTCTTATTACCGCCTCGGCCTCTGGCTCCATCTCGCCGTGTGCAAGTGGTGCCGGCGCTACGGAAGGCAGCTGAGGTTCATCCGGACCGTTGCTCGTGGCAGGGCCGAACGGATTCTCGATCCCATGCCCCATAAACTCTCTGAGCAAGCGCGTCATAGGCTCAAGCGAGCGATTCGATCCTCGATGGGGAACTGATCCATGATCCGATCGAACGTCACCGGTAGAAAGGACACCGCAGCCGGAGGCACGCTCGCTCCGAGCGGCGCGCTTCAATTCCAGCCTCGTCCTGTTTCAGTTGAAGCAGCCGGATCTTACATCCTCAATCCGTGGGGTCCGCCAGTGTCGCTCAGGGATTTGCGCGACCTGGAGAAGGGGTCACAGTTTTCCAAAGGGTCAGGTCTGTCGATGATCGCCCATAAGCCACATCTGCAGCAAGGGGACCAAACTCAACCGAGCTGAGAATGGCGGTCAGGTTTTGATCGGTGTCGAGCAGGAACACCTGTTCACCGTCGGCATCGAGTTTAAACCTGGTGTGCAACCCCGTTGCGGCCTCGGAGTTTGAGTCCGCGCAAATCAGAAGGTAGCCGTTGGCAGGGATTTGGGTGCCAGCCGGGAATTGCCACTGTCGGGGATCATCGAGGTCATCTGTTAGGTATTTTCCGGTGAGGTCTACCTCATTGGAAGAGAGATTACGCAGCTCTATCCAATCGGTGTAGTCCCCTTGAGGATTGGCGATAGTGCGGGAGTTATTCGCCATGAGTTCGTTGATGATCACTGAGGTTTCACGCGCCACGGGCGGCCTCACCGAGTAGTTTTGAGTCACCTGCTCAGCGCGGGGCGGAAAGAAGCTCGCAGCTTGAGCGGTGTTGGAGGAGCGAGCCTCGACATAATAATGCACCTTGGTGTCGCTTGGAAAGTCATCGGCGACAGCTCCATAAACACCATCATTTGCCGTTCCATCGGCATGCGCACCGTCATCGAACATCTGGCGTTGCGTGAAGCGTCCAACCTTACCCGCTCGAAAATAGAGCCACACCGAATCGATGCCCTGTTGCGGAGCGCTTTGGACAGAGCTGAGAATAACCGGCGGGGTGCCTGCCACCACATTGGAGGGTGAGTTGAGTGTGAGGATCAGGGGAGCCAAGGGCAATAGTTCAGCGTGGTTGGTGAGGAATCGGTAGCGATTTGTCACGAACGTCTTGAGCGAGGCGAGGTCGTTCGAGTAGGTGAGCATGGTGTAGTTCTTGATCGGATCGGCGGTGATGGCCGCCACGCTCATGGCCTGAAATCGAGAGATCAGCGGCGTGATGACATCCGGATGAAACGACTCGTTGAGGACGGTGCGCATGTGGGCGAGGTAACGCTGACGCAGTTCGTTGACGGCAAGGAACCGGTAGAGGACGGGCCGATTGGTTCCCGATGCACCCGTGACTGGAGAGAGGGAAACATCCCCGACGGTGAAAGCCTCATTTCCGTCGTGTTCGATGGGATGGATTCGCCCACTCTCAGGCTCGTAGTAAAAGGCGTAATCAGCACCCTTGTTCCAGTAACTATCGTCGTCGGTGAAGATATTTTCGATCGCGGTGAACCACAACCATCGATCCACCGCGAGCACGTCCTCGGCTTTATCGCGCAACTCGGTCAGAGCGGAATTGTTGAGGACATCGATGGCATGCACGAGGATCTCCCAGGCGTTGGTGGAATTCTGGACCTTGAGTTCATAATTGGCCTTGTAGGTGGCGATGTTGGTTCCGAGCCAACTGAGAGCGGAGAGGGGACTTGAGAACATTCCTCCGGCCCCTGTTCCGCCTCCCGCCCCGCCGCCTGGGGGGAGCTGTCCGCCGGGCGTGCCGCCAGGGGAGCCCGTGGTGCCGGCGGCATTCGGGGCTCGCCAGCGATCGCCTTTGGTGCTGGGAAACCACTCACGAATGAGATCGCTATCCCCGTTTTGAGCCAGCGAGTAGACTCCCCAGTCAGCGCCATTGATAAAAAGCCGAGCGAGAGCGGCCTTCGGGCTGACCGTATAAGGCTGCATGACGCTGAAGTAGACCGCTTCGCGCATGATGGTCTCGTCGGCTGCAGCATTGTTGAGGTTCACGGTCGAATACCCCATGAGGCTGGCATCAGGATTACCGTAATCGGTCTCGATATTGATGGACTTCTTATTACCGCCCATGGTGAAGGAGGTGTTGCCTTTGTAGCGGGCACCGACGTTCGTGAGCACGATCCCGTTATCGAGAGCGAGATCACCGGACACATTCCCGCCGGTGCTCCGGGCGGTCGTGAGGAGCGACTGCCAATTCGCTTGAGAGAACGTGAGTCGGAAGGTGTGGAAAACGTCGTTGTCGTAAAGACCTTGGGAACGTTTGGCTCTCCAGAACCGGAGCGGTGAGCCGTCGAGGGCGACGGCTTTGGAGGGCGCGCTCGCGAGATCACCAGACATCAGGCTACCCCAAGTTGGCACGGAAACCCAGTGAGTCAGGTTGCTGGAGGTTTCGAAACTCCAGTCCTGCTGTTTGGTGCTCAGGACTTTGAGGATGGTTTGGCCCTGAATCCGATCGAGCCCGAGTTCTGCCGATGCGGCGTGTGTTACACAGTGGGGAGCGCAGACCACACCGAGCGCTAACAGAAGAGGAGACAAACCACTGAGACGACGATTGGATTCGGTTTTACCAGCCTCGCCGCCCCCGGCCACCGCGTCGGCACGGCGCGTATACGGACCGCAACCGGAGGAGGCGGGGCATGGTGTTGGTGGGGCGTGGAAGATTGCCGCAGTGCGACCGAATCCGTTTTGATTTCGCAGAGATCCTAGCCAATTCATGTTGGCCAAGGTATCCGATGAATGTTTAAGAACCGATTAAGCCCCGAGAGGCCGATGGCGGTCTACATCGATCGAGCGGCCTCGCCCGCCGAGGCTTTGAACAGCGACCGCCGCTCACCCCTCCTGAATCAACGCAAGGGGTTCGCGGCGGTATGGGACCGTAGGGTTAGGATCAGGGATTGGGAACACGATGGATGGTGTTGTAGAACTCGCCGGCCACCGGAGCGCCGGTGGCACTCTGGAGTTTGTAGCGCACACGCATCTGCATCACAGGACGAACCTCGGAAAGCTCGAGCTGAACGGACTTCCGATCCTCAGACACTTTAGCTGAGCGGACCTCGACGGGATCATGGCCCACTTTATCGGGGTCGGCGACGGAGTATTCCTTTGAACCGTAGTTTTGGGTCCACCGATAATTGAACACCTCGACGGCATAATTCTGCGGATCGGCGGCCGCTTGGGCATCGAGCTCGGTTGCAAAGCCGATGCGGAGACCTTTGGGTTGGACCTTTACCGAGGTGGGTAAGAGAACAGGTTTACCGGTGTAACGTACGCGGTGGAAGGCTCCGTCCTTGGCGCCGCTAGACTGCCAGACACGCAGACCACAGACGTAGAGTTGACCATCACGTGCGCTGAAGCGTCCGCGCATGATACCGGAGTCGAAACGCAGAGGGAGCTTGACGGCAGCCCCTTGGAGTTGACCGTCGACTTCCTCCATACTCGTGGCAAAGAGTGAGCAGGTGCCGTAGGACATGTGGAGCATCTGACCTTCCAACGGTCCCCATCGTCCGCTATTGACCCAGACTTGGCCTCCGCTGGAGTTATCCATGACCTTCGGTAACCAGAACACGGGTTTGTCGTGGTCGGTGGGCTTCGGTGTGCGGTGCGCGGTGAAGACGTGACCGTAGAAACCGCCGGGCTTGATCAGACTCACGCGGGAACTGGGAACCCAGTTTCCCTCGTTGTCGCTGACTGTGATCTGATCGGCAGGCCCAATCCCCATGCCGTTGGGAGCACGCAGGCCCGTGGCGACGACCGAGAGGTTTTTACCGTCCTTGGAGACCTTGATCAAGGTTCCGTGGTGCGGGAGCACGGCTTCATCGAGATTGCCGCCCTTGGTGAAGTAGAAATTGCCCGCGGAATCGGTTTCGAGATTGAGACAGAACTCGTGGTAATGAGACGTGATTTGAACGTCATTGTTAAAGTTCTCGTAGAAATCCGCTTCACCATCCTTGTTCAGGTCGTGCAGGCGAGTGATCTGGTCGCGGCCGAGCACGTAGACCATGTCATCAACGATCTTCAGGCCGAGCGGCTGGAACAAGCCGGTCGCGTAGCGTTGCCAGGTTAGCTTTTTGAGCGAATCATCGATTCCCGAGACGATCCAGACATCGCCCGACACAGAGCAAACGGCAGCACGGCCGTCTTTAAAGAAATCGAACCCGCTGCAGCGCAGCCAGGATTTCCAAGGATTATCGTCGGGCAAGGTGATCGTATCCACGACGTAAGGCCCTTCACCGGCCCCGAGAGAACCTTGAGTCACGACGGGCGTGGTCCATCGCTTGGGTCCACCTTTGCAGAGTTTGGAGATGTCGGGCAGCTTCGCTTTGGCGTTGACCAGTTGACTGAACCGATCGAGATCGCGTGTGGAACCGCGCCAGACGGAGACGGCGAAGGTGGTTTTCTTGGTGAGCTTGGGGAGCTTGAGAACGATGCGATGGCCGTCGATGACCTCCACCTTGGCCTCGGGCAATTTTCCGATCAAGCCGGCGGCGACGCACATGGAGCTTGCGCTTGCCGTTTGGCTCGTATGGAGCGCGGCGGGGTTGCCTCCGGAACTGCCGAGAGCGGATGGGTCATCGCAGAGCAGCAGGTTGAGGGGTTGGCGCGTCGGTTCGATGTGGAAAATGCGGGTGAAAATGGGCAGATCATTCTCGTCGTTGAAGGTGGGCAGTTCCAGAACGCCAGAACCATTTACCTCGTATGAAAGAACGACTTCGCTCCCGTGTAAGTAAAGTCCGCGCCAGTGCCCAAGGCTCTTGGGGAGGGGTTCGTAGGGGGTAGCACGTGGATCCTTGAATTGGTCTTCAAGCGACCAGCCGGGAGCGACCGCGGTGGCGAAACTGCGAGTGCCGGTCATCTCAGGAACCCCCTCAAGCCCCTCGCGGCCGATGGGGAGCCTCAGAAATCCTCCGGTCCAGCCGTAGGCCATGCGGAGCAACTGAGTATCGAAGGAGACAGCGGCGGGGGTATCGGTCGACATCTTGATGGCGACACTCTTGAGCACGCGATTGGAGGCCTGGATTCCGCTGGAAAAGAAAGGGCCGACATCCATGAAATCCCATTTGGTGCCGGTGGGACGGGGTCGACGGGTGGGCGTGTTGGATTTGGCGGGAGGATCGGCCGCCTCGGGCTGGTGGGCCCCAAAGACGAGCGAGATCAGGACCAGAGCGAGAGTGATTCGAGAGGGGCTAGGAAACATGGCGGAGTGGGTTGAGGAAGAACTGGGGTTTTCTGTGCCGTCCGTTAGTCACAACGAGCCCAATCGGGCGGGGTGTTGAGCTTGTAGAGCATTTCGCCGGCCTTGGGAACATGCAGGATGCCCTCGGCCTCACGGTTACTGAACTCGCTGATACGAATACTTGCGGGATCGCGATAGCCGAGGTTGATCTTGCGACAGACCTCCTCGGGGATGGAGGTGGCAAGGGTAACCCGTGCACGGGGACGTTCGATTCCGTTCTCAAAGGTTCCTTGGCCATAGACGTGGCAGCTGTGGGCAAGAACCCCCCAAGGGTAATGTTTGAAGCGGTCCCACTGTTTGACGAAGTAATCGCGGCAATGGTAGCCGACTTCGTGAAGCACACGCCCGTGCGTCACGCAAACCTCAGAAATATGGGGGGCATAGATGATCAACTCGCCGCCATCGGCCAGCACAGGCTCGAGTTTGTACATGCACTTACCACCGGTCCAAAGTTCGTCATACATCTTCGGAGCGCAGGACAGGATGGTGTGATAGGGGCGGTCCTTGTAGAGAATGTGAAGGCGGTTCGAAAGTTCGCTCGCAGCATCCCAAGCCGACTCCGGGGAATCGATGTACAGGCCCGCCAGCCGCGCTTGATCCACCACCATACAGAAGCAGAGCTTGCTCACCGGAACCATGGAACCGGCGCGGTCCACCACCTTTCGCACGGGGGTCCATTTGTTGCCGATGATCTTGGGGTTGCTCACCACCGCACCGAGCCAGTGGAAGAAATTTAGAATCTCGGGGCCGCTGACTCCCGGGAAAAGATATTTGTTTCCACCGGAGAACCCGACGACCTCGTGGGGGAAAACCGGCCCGATGATCATGACCTGATCATAGTCAAACACGCGTCGGTTGATCTCGACATTGACGTCCATCGAGAACAGCCCACCGCTCAGAGTGGCGATATCGGCAGCGGGGATCACACCGATGTGCCGGAGTTCGTCGGGATTGTCCCATGCGTGATTGTGAAAGGCGACCTTAGAATAGCGCGAGCGACGCTCGTCTATGCTCATTTCGAGTCGATCGCAAATCGCATCCTCGGACATAGGCTGGTGGGTGCCCAAGGCCACGAGCACATCCAGTGCAGCCACCACGGCGCCGATTTCATCAAACAAGGACTTAAAGACCACGCCAACGGGAGCCGTGCGTGTGCCATCGGGGATGATGACGAGCACGCGTTTCCCGGCGTAGCGGCTGCGCGGGGTCGCTTGAGAGACCAACGCGCGTACTTCGGCGGCGGAGATCCCGTTGGTGGGTTGTTCGATTTGAAGCAGACTCATAGGCGAAAGGAGTGCGTGGAGGCCGGGATGGCTCAGATCGTTTGAGAAAGATACCCCCCATCCACACGGATATCGGTGCCGGTGACGAAGCTGCTGGCTTGGTGCGAGGCGAGGAAGAGCACCGCTCCTACCAGTTCGCTCGCCTGACCGAAGCGCGCCATTGGGGTATGGGTAAGAATGGATTGGGCGCGCGGGGTTGGAGAACCGTCCTCGTTGTAGAGCAGACGGCGATTCTGTTCGGCGGGGAAGAATCCGGGCGTGATGGAGTTGACCCGCACGCCCTGTCGAGCCCACTCCCGGGCGAGGAACTGAGTCAGGCTGAGCACTGCGGCTTTAGCGGCGGAATACGCGACCACGCGGGAGAGGGGGATATGGGCGGAGACGCTGGCGATGTTGATGATGGATCCTTTGCCCCGGCTGACCATGCCTGGGCCAAACGCCTGGCACGGGAGCAACACGCCCCCAGCCAAGTTCAGGTCGAAGCTCGCTTGCCAATCGGGAAGCGAGATGGACTCAAAGGAACGTTCTGCGGTCACGGTGACTTTGGGATCATTGCCGCCCGCGGCGTTCACCAAGATAGTCGGAGCACCGAGCGTTTGTTGGATCGCAGCATTCGCCGCCGCAAGCGCGTCGGACTTGCTCGCATCGGCTGCGAAGAACGCGGCCGTGCCGCCAGCCGCCTCGATCCGGCGAACGCAGTCGGCTCCCCGCTCGGCGTTTCGTCCGAGCACAGCCACTTTGGCCCCGGCTTTGGCTAAGCCCTCCGCCATACCGCCGCCCAAAACACCGGTGGCTCCGATCACCACCGCCACTTCACCATCCAGATTGAAAAGGTTCATCGTCAATGTGGCGTGGATTGTGAGCATCCGCAGCCCGTGCGCAAACCGAAAAAGGGGTTTTGGAAACATCGAGAAGCGAAGGAGCGTTGTACGCGAGTATGCAGTTGCCAAAGCGGGTGGGTTTATCGAGGGTTAAACCATGCTCCAACGTGTGAGGATGATCATTCTCGGCCTGCGCTGCGCAGCCTTATGCGTTGTGTACATCGTCGTCGGGACGGGCTGGACGGCGGGACAGGGAGCGGAAGCGCCTCTGACCTGGAACCGCGTCGGCGCCTACGTGAGCCCTGACTACGCGGGCTTCTTTCCGGATGATGAGGCCGGGGGGCGTCGGTTGGATGAATCGGTGCGTTCCGGCCAACTTGAAACGCTACCCGTGGGCGAGATCACCCGTTTAATCCAAAACGGCCTGAGACGGTGCCAGAGCCATCGGATGCCGATCCTGCGAACCTTGGGCAATCGGTTTATCTGGGGTCGAGTTCCCCAGAACCCATCGGCGATTGAGCTGATGTATCACGCGACGAGCTGCCCTGCGGAGGGCGATGCGCAGTCCACGGCCCAGGCCGCAGTGTATTTTGGGCTTTCAGTCGTGGAGCCTAAGAACGAACACATCATCCGAGCCTTGGTTGAAGCGTGCATGAGCTCGGACGATCCGAATCTGCTGGACCGGGCGGTTTGGGGATTGAGCAACGACCTGGGAATTGCGCTGGCTTCGCTCAACCCGTTTCTCGCCTCCAAAACGGCTACCGTGCGTGCCAAAGCACAACTCGTGCGGCGAATGCTCAAGGGCGAAGTGAACGCCTTCGCGTGGGAGAAGCAAAGGGCTCGAAAGTTCGCTCAGGAACATCATGCGGCGGAGATGCCGGACATCCAAGAGCGCTTGCGAGCCGGGACCTCGACCGAACGACGGGAGGCGTTTGAAAAAATTGCGCGGCTTCGGCTAGACCTCATCATGGACGCGACCTTCGTGGAGTCGGTGGGTCGAGCCGGAGCGGATAACGATCCGAGGGTTCGTGCGAGTGCGGCTCGGCTTCTGGGTGAAAACTGGGTGTGGCAGGCTTCGGAACAAAACGCTGAAGCTATTGAGCTGCTCATGGACCTTTCCAGGGACGAAGAGGTTCAGGTACGGCGGAACGCCATCTACTTTGGGCTCAGCACCGTTCGATCCAAGTCCTCGGCTGTGGTGCACCGGCTGTTGGAAGGGGTACTCGAGGACGCTTCGGACGACATGAGGCAAAGGGTCGCCTGGGGGGTGGCCGGCGAGAAGGAACTTGCGCTCCAGGTTTTACAAGAGATGACGACCAGTGCACCGGCGTCGAAAGCAGAAAAGATGGTAGGCCTGCGAAGTCTGATTTTGGGCGATCCGGTTCAGACGCCAAAACCGGCACCGGCGACAAGGCGGTCCGCAGGAAACTGGGTTGAGCGCGTGCGGGAACGTCTACAGAAGCCCTTTAAACCGTTTGGGCTACGACTGGTCGGAGGTGAGTTGGTTGTGATCAACTACCGCGAGCAACTTGCTTTGGGTGCAGGGTTGTTCGTCGTGATTGGTTCCGGCGACGAGGTGCGAACGATCGACGTTCGGCAAATCGAGGCCCTTCAGGAATTGGGAAACTAGACCACGCGATGGGCGCGGACGTTGATCTCGCGTTCGGAGTCGAAGATGCCCCGTGCCGCGATGATATCCGCACGGATCTGAGCCACAAGAGCCTCCAACCCCGCAAAGCTACGTTCGTCCCGCAGACGGGCGATCCAGTCGATCTCGATCTCGCAACCATAGAGGTCGGCTGAGAAGTCGAGTAGATGCGCTTCGCAGCACAACCGTTTTGCGGAACCGGCGACGGTGGGGCGATAGCCGAGATTGAGCACAGCGGGGTGGGGGACCCCTTCGACAATCGCCTGAACCGCATAGACGCCGGGAGGTGGGGTGACCAGTCCGTCGATCTCCAAGTTGGCGGTGGGAAAGCCGAGTGTTCGACCCAGTTGAGCTCCTCGAACGACTTTACCATTGAGGGTGTATGGCCGACCGAGCAACTCCGATGCGATGTCCAGGTTCCCGTTCTGCACCGATTCGCGAATCCGCGTGCTACTGACGACTTGGCCGAGGACCGAAGCCGCATCGGCGGGAAACACCTCGAATTGGAGCCGAGGCGCGAGTTCTCGGAGAAGGTTAAGGCTTCCGCTTCGTTTATAACCGAAGTGAAAATCCTCTCCCACGACGATGGAGCTCAAAGGTGCGAAATCAGCCGCGAGGGTGTGTATAAAATCGTGACCTATAACCCGGCTGAAGGCGTCGTCGAATTTAATAAGCCATAGGAAATCGACACCTAGGGATTCGATCACCTCCAAGCGCTTGTGAAGCGGATAGATGAACGGAGGAACTCGGTTGGGAGCGACGACGCTATTGGGGTGGCGGTCGAACGTGACCACCACGGAAACGCCCTGGCGTGACTGAGCGGAGCGGACCGCGCTCTGGATGATTTTGACGTGCCCGACGTGCACCCCATCGAACACCCCGATTGCGGCTTCGACGGGGCGTGCCGATTTGGGAAACTCACCGGATGCTCGCAGGACTCTCATGAGATTACCTCGAGGTTGGAACCTCACGCGCTGGGTTCATGAACCGGCAGAGTGTGGCGACGCCGTGTGAGGGCACACGGCCTACAGGAGTGCATGTGACGGTTCATGGGCAGGGAATGAGCTCTGATCACACGGCCAGCTTCAGGAATGGGATGATGTGCTTTTCGAGCTCAGAGACGGGCATGGCTAGAAGCGTATCAAGTGGCAGGGCATTGGCGACATCGAAACGGCCGCTCACGGTGCGGCGCAAGGAATCGAGATGAGCGCCGCAGCCGAGACGTTGGCCGAGGTCATGGGCGAGGCTGCGGATGTAGGTGCCTTTGGTGCAGGCAACCCTGAAGGTGCCAAAGGGCTCCTCATAGCGGGAGAAGTTGAAGCGATAAACGTGGATCAGCCGGGGTTTACGCTCCACCTCGACGCCCTGCCTCGCCAGCTTGTAGAGTGGGACGCCATCCATCTTAATCGCAGAAACCATGGGAGGGGTTTGCAGCTGATCGCCGAGGAAATGGGCTGCCTCCTCGTTTAGCTTCTCCACCGTGAGCGGCGGCACGGGTTGGATCGAGAGACACTCCCCATCGCTGTCGTAGCTGCTTGTGGTCTCCCCGAACTTGACCGTGCCCTCGTAGACTTTGTCGTCCCCCATGAGTTTCTCGGAAAGCTTGGTGGCCTTGCCGAGAACGATGATGAGCAAACCCGTCGCTCCAGGATCTAGGGTGCCGCAGTGGCCGACTTTCTTGATCTGGAAATTGCGGCGTAGCGCATCGACCACATCATGAGAAGTTGGTCCAGCGGGCTTGTCCACGAGGATGCCCCCGTCCAACGATTCGAATTCTTGCATATCAGGACTTAGAAGACCCCTTGGGGGCAGGATGGGAGGAGACGCGATCGAGGGCTGTTTTGACGGCGCGGATGACGCGGCGCTGAACGGAGAGCGAACTCCCCTGAATGCGAGCTCCGGCCGCAGCGCTATGCCCACCACCGCCGAACTGGCACGCAACAGTGCTTACGTTCACGTCGGCGTGTTTCGATCGGAGGCTGATACGGGTGAGGTCAGGTTCGATTTCCTCGAACACACACGCCACCACCACGGGTTCGATCGAGCGGAGGTGATCAATAATGCCCTCGGTATCGGCAGGCTCAGCGCCGGTGCGACCGAAATCACGCTTGCGCAGCCATAGATAAGCGACCTGATTGGAGTGGGTCAGCTTAAAGTTATTGTAGACGTGTCGGAGCAAGCGAACACGGGAGAGGGAAGAGGATTGGTACACCTCGTCGCAGATCCGAGCCAGGTTCGCCCCTAAACCGACCAATTCACCTCCGATTTGGTAGGTTTCGGGCAATGTGCTGGGATACTGGAACGAACCGGTGTCGGTAGAAACCGCGGTGAACAAGCAATCTGCGATCTCGCGTGTCACGGGCCATTTAGCCGCACGTAGCAGCTTAAAGATCAGCTCCCCCGTTGAAGGTTCGCACTCGGAGACCCAATTGATATCCGCGTAGCGCGTGTTGCTCTGATGATGATCGATGTTGATGAACAATTTCCGCTCGCCGATGAACTCGCCGACGCGACCTAAGCGTTCAAAACTGGCGCAATCGGTAGCGATCACACAATCGAAGGCATGATTTCGCCGAGGTTTTTGAACCCATTTTTGTGGGTCCAAAAAGGCGAGCTTTGTGGGAATCGGATCCTCATTCCAGACCGCGACTTCTTTACCCAAAGCGCTGAGGGCTAAGCCCAGCCCAAGCTGCGAGCCGATGCAATCGCCATCGGGTCTAACGTGGCCAACGACGCAGAAGGAGTGGTGCTTTTGGATCTCGTCGATGATCTGTTCAACGACTTGCTGATGGGGGTTCATGAAGGGGGCAACGTCTTTTCGATCTCCTCAAGAATGCCGAGAACGCGGTTTCCACGTTCGATGGAGTCGTCGATGACGATGCGAAGGACTGGCGTGTATTTAAGAACGACGGCTTGGCCGACGAGGCCTTGGATGCGCTTACGCTCCTTTTGGAGCATCTCCGCGGCGCGTTTTCGTTGTTCATTAGAGCCGACAACTCCGACGAACACGGTAGCAGTTTGGAGGTCGCCGGTGACCTCAACCTCATTGACCGAAAGCAGGCCGTGCTCGGAAATCGGGAACTCCCGACGCAGGATCTCGCCCAACTCACGTTTGAGCAGTTCCCGAACCCGTTGCATGCGAAGAGAACCCATGGTGTGCGACGTAAAAGACCGAAGCCCACTCAGAGTTTCTGGGCAATTTTCTCTAGGTTATAGCACTCAATGGCATCGCCGATTTGGAAATCGTTGAACCCATCTAAGCGGATACCACATTCCATGCCAGCGCGCACTTCATTGACCTCATCCTGGAACCGACGCAAGGAGAGCGAAACGCCCTCGTAGATGAGATTCTTTCGCCGGATAACACGCAGCTTGCCTTTGACCAAACGACCGCTGCTGACGACGCAACCCGCGACGTTCCCACCCTTGGACAATTCGAAAATCTTGCGTACTTCGGCCGAACCCATCGTCACTTCGCGGATCAACGGATCCAACAAGCCCGCCATGGAATCTTTCACCTGGTCGATGAGCTCATAGATGATGGCATACAACTTGATCTGAACCCCTTCTTGCTTCGCGACGTCGGAGACCCCGTTGTCGATTCGGGTATGGAATCCCAAGACGATGGCTTTCGATGCCGAGGACAGGAGGACGTCGGATTCTGTGATTGTACCCACCGCGCTGTGAACCACCTCGAGAGATACTTTTGTCGATTCGATCTTCTTGACGGCGTCGACGATGGCTTCGACGGATCCTTGAGTATCGGCCTTGATAACAACCTTGAGCGTTTTGGCGGAATCGGAGGCCAACGTATCGAAGAGATTCTCGAGAGTGACCTTTGGACGGCGCTCGGATTCTTGTTCCTTCTTGGCTTGAAGGAAGCGTTCCTCGGCCATTTCACGGGCGACCTTTTCGTTCTCGACCACGCTAAACTCAAGACCGGCTTCGGGTACGCCGTTCAGGCCGAGGATCTTGACAGCGACGGAGGGACCGACCTCTTTGAGACGTTTATCTTCGGCGTCGATCAGAGCGCGAACCTTACCCCAGAACGGGCCGCAGATCATCACATCGCCGACGCGAAGGGTGCCTTTGCGAACAAGCATGGTGGCGGTAGGTCCGCCTTGAGCCAGGCCGGACTCGATGATATTCCCCTTGGCGCGACGGGTGGGGTTGGCTTTGAGCTCCATGACTTCAGCCTGGAGCAGGATCAAACCGAGAAGCTTGTCGACCCCCACCTTGGTATAGGCCGAGACATCGACGAAAATGGTTTCACCGCCCCATTCTTCGCAGACGAGACCACGATCCTGGAGCTGTTGACGAACCTTCATGGGGTTCGCATTGGGATGGTCACATTTGGTCACCGCGACGATGATCGGGACCTTAGCCGCCTGCGCATGACTGAGAGCCTCCAAGGTTTGAGGCATCACGCCGTCGTTGGCGGCAACCACAAGAACCACCACGTCGGTGACGTTGGCTCCACGCGCACGCATCGCCGAGAAAGCAGCATGCCCCGGAGTATCCAAGAAGGTAATCTGCTGCGGTTTATGTGGCGGTTCAGGGTGGGGGAAGTGAATGGTGTAAGCGCCAATGTGCTGGGTGATTCCACCGGCTTCGCCAGAGGCCACGTCAGATTTGCGAATAACATCGAGCAGGGTGGTCTTGCCGTGGTCGACATGCCCCATGATGGTGACAATCGGTGCCCGGGGACGCAGTTCCTCGACTTTGTCGTCTGGATCGACCTCGATCTTCTTGACCGGAGCGTGGACAACACCGCCACCGCGTTCACGACGTTCGACCTCAAAACGGAATCCATACTTCGCACACAACCGCTGCGCGATGTTTTCATCGACCGCCTGGTTTACGTTTGCGAACACATTCAGCTCCATGAGGTCGGCAATGAGCTGGAACGGTTTGCGGGCAAGCTTCTCAGCGAGATCACGAACCACGATGGGGGGTTTGAGCGTGATGAGCTGACCGCCGGACGGTGGGACAAACTTGTTCTCTGCGGGGGACTGAGGTTGGCGTTGCTGATCTCTTTGACCTGACTGATAGCCGCCTTGCCGAGCTTGGTTGTAGGGTTGACGACCTGAGGACTGTTGCCCGCGGAAATCGGGTCGACCGCCACCGCTTTGACCGGGGCGTTGACCATCGTTTCTCTGCTGCGGCGAGACCCCAGGCATCGGCCGCTGGGGAGGCCGCTGCTGGTGCTGGGGAGGAGTCGACTTTGGGTCGTTGGGCGGACGTTGCCCCGGGCGCATGGGAAGCTTGATAAAACCGACCTTATCCCCAAGCTTTGGAGCTGCGGGTGTGGCGGGGGCGACCGGAGTCGGGGCCGGCGGAGGTGTTGCCGCGACGGGTTCTGCAGGGGTGACAGGGGCGGGAGGAACCGGCACCGGAGCAGGGGGGGCGACGAGGGTTGGGGTTGCCTCGCCCACTGGCACACTGGCGACCACGGCCACCTGAGCAACGGCTACTGGAGCAGACTCCGGTGTCTGGCTGGAGGGAACGGGTTCGCTGACCACGGGTGCGGGTTCCACCACTGGACGAGGTGAAACGGGAACTGCAGCCACGGGGGTCGGGATGGGCGCTGGCTCGGTGGGAGGGATCGCGGGCGCGGGGGACACAGCCTCAGAGGCACTGCCACCGGGCGTAGAGACGGGTTCGGAAGCTGGGCTTGCGATTGCGTTGACCTCAGCAGGAGCGTGGACTGGAGCCGGAGCGGGCGGAGGTTCCTGAGGGATACTGCGGATGACAATGGGCGGCTCGGCAGGAGCCGGCGGCGGGGTAGGGGCGGCTTGCTCGCCCGGGGGCGAGAGTAACGCGGCTAAAGTGTGCTCAAGGTATTCGGCGGTGATTTTGTCGAGGGAGCTCGATGGCACCTTGGCACCGGAGATGCCTAGGTCTTTGGCTCGGGCAAGGACCTCCTTGCTTTCAATCCCCAATTTCTTTGCGATGTCGTAAATCCGAACGGGCATAATCTACAAGTTCCAACACACTGGATGGTTGGTCTTCATGGTCTGGTGAACACATGGCGACACGCCCATCCGGCAAGAGCTCCGGTTTAGGAGGTTTTGCTGCCTCCGTTATTTTCATTGCGGCGCACGGCCTCCGCCCTTGCTGCCTCAATGATCGATTCCGCTCGAGGCGCTATCTCAGGGATGCCCTGCAAGTCCTCCAGATCCGCCTGAAGGAGGTCATCCAAACTATGGAAACCCGTCTGAACCAGGAGCTGTGCATCCGCCTGGAGTATGCCCGGGATATCCGCAAAAGCCTTCACGGCCAAAGCGACCTTCTGCTCAAACCCGATCGTCGTCACGGCCTCAGCATCAATGTCTACGTGCCAACCTGTGAGCTTTGAGGTTAAACGAGCATTCTGCCCACGCTTACCGATCGCGAGGGACAACTGGTCCTCGCTCACCCAGATCTTGACCCTTCGGGTTGATTCGTCGATATCAAAACCTTTTAACTTCGCCGGCGCCAGCGCATTAGTCAGGAAAATCTTAATATTCGAATCCCAGCGGATGATATCAACCTTCTCGTTGTTGAGTTCGCGCACGATATTTTTCACCCGCTGACCGCGCAAACCGACACAGGCACCAACAGGATCGACTTTCTCGTCACGCGAATACACGGCGACCTTCGTTCGAAATCCAGGTTCACGGGCAATGGCCTTGATCTCAATGGTGGAATCGTTGATCTCGGAGACTTCGAGTTGGAAAAGTTTGATGACAAACTTGGGATCGGCTCGGGATAGAATAATCTCGGGGCCGTGGATGGAGTTTTCGACATCCTTCACATAACACCGAATTCGCTCGCCAATCTGGTACTCCTCAGTGGGCACGCGCTCACGGTTCGGTAACAAAGCCTCAAACTTGCCGAGGTCGATGGAAACGTCCGACCGATCAAAGCGCCGGACGATACCGCTGACAATGTCGCCGGTACGATCCTTGAACTCGGAATAGATCAGCTCCTTTTCAGCCCTGCGAATGTGCTGCATCAAGGCTTGCTTGGCGTTTTGAGAAGCGATGCGCCCAAAGTTTGCAGGAGTCACTTCAACTTCGACTTCATCGCCAATCTGGGCATCCGACTTGATGCGGCGGGCGTCAAAAATGGAGATTTGATCGTGCTTGGAAGCAACGCGCTCCGAAACGACCAATTTCGCGAAGGCGCGAATGTCGCCGGATTTGGGATCGATACTGCAGCGCAGCTCCCGAGCAGGGCCGACAGCTTTCTTCGCCGAGGCGAGCAGAGCTTCCTGGACAGCCGCGAGCAGCACCTCGCGACTGATGCCCTTCTCGCGTTCCCAGAAATCCAACACGGCTAAAAATTCTGCGTTCATATGCCTATTCCGACGTGCTCAGGATAACAAAAAAGTCGGCAGAAATAATCTCCGACTTCGGCGCGCTGGCTACCCAGCAGTAAAATCCGTACTGCACCCACCGTAAATTATGAAGCCGTTGAACGTCAAGCCTCAAGTCCCTGTCGAACGTCTCTCCGGCAATTCTCTGCCCATCGTTTCACATCCCATTCGGAGGCCTACAGCTTCGCCGCGAACGAAACCTCGCCAGCGAGTCCTTCCGAATCGATCGCTCAACCCAACTCATACCGCTTCACCCCACGAAGTTCGATCTGCTCTCGAAATACCGAACGCGCTCGATGAACGAACGCTCAAGCGGCGAGACGCCTCTTCCACTCCGAGCAGGTCCACCGCGTCCCCCCCTCCAAAACAAGATCCCTCTACGATCATTCGGGGTACACATTGAAGCCCCTGATCACCTGCGCAGGGAACCGAAGGCCGCTTTCGATCCGAACGTATCGACCCTTCAGCATGACTTGCATCGCGTGAGGGGACCGTGCAGGCTCGGGAGCACTTCAACCATGCAACTCTCGGATCTCAAGTGGACGGACGTCGCAGCGCTGGACAAGAACACGCCGGTCATCGTGCCGGTGGCCGCGCTGGAACAGCACGGGCACCATTTGCCCCTGTTCACGGATAGCTTGCTACTGGGCGAGGTGGTGCGTCGAACGTTGACCCGCACCTCCAGCCCAGTCTTGGTCGCGCCGCTGCTTTGGCTGGGAAACTCGGATCACCACCTTGACTTTGCCGGGACGCTCTCGGCAGCGCCACGGGTCTACTTGGATCTCTTATCTGGCGTGGTGGAAAACTTCTTGATGCACGGCTTCAAGCGCATTGTGTTTGTGAATGGGCACGGAGGCAACGATGTACCGGGGAAGCAGGCGCTGTTTGAGGTTCGACAAAGGCATCGCGATCGAGCGGATCTGCTGTTGCTCTTCGCGACCTATTGGCACCTCGCTCCCGCTGCGCATGTCTGTCATCCGGATCTGAAGCAGCCGGAGATGGGGCACGCGTGTGAGTGGGAAACCTCGATGATTTTGCGGCTCGCGCCCGATTTGGTAGGCGATTATCGAGCGGCGGCACCCGTGCCATTTGGGAATGCATTTCTCCCCGGATTCCGGGCCTGGATCACACGCGACCGCACGATCCCAGGGCACATCGGGTGTCCACACGAGGCTTCAGTCGAGAAGGGGGAGTCGCTGTTCGAATGTTTCTCGACCGCTTGCGCTGAGTTTGTGGATCGCGTCGCGAAATGGGATGGAAAATCATGGGAAGGTTGAACACAAGGATCTGCCACTGTGACTGAGACGCGCCATGCCAAACTTTGGAAGTGGTGGGTCTGCGGCATGCTGTTGTGCGCGTCGGCGATCAACTACATGGATCGTCAGACGCTTTCGAGCGCCGCGTCCCGGATCAGCGCTCAGTTTAGCCTCAGCCAAGAGCAGTATGGAAACCTGGAAACGGTTTTTGGCTACGCGTTTGCGGTGGGCTCCTTGGGCTTTGGATTGCTCGCCGATGTGGTTTCGGTGCGCATTCTGTACCCGCTGGTTTTGGCGGCGTGGTCTGCGGCTGGTATCGCGACTGGCTTCTCCGATTCCTACATCGGCTTAATGCTCTGCCGTGGGGCGCTTGGGTTCTTTGAGGCAGGACACTGGCCTTGCGCACTCAAGACGACCCAGCGACTCCTGGCTCCAGAGGACCGCGCGATGGGGAACAGCGTCTTGCAGAGCGGAACTTCCCTGGGAGCGATCATGACCCCGTTGATCATGCGCTCGATGATGACCGCAGACCCCAGCAGCTGGCGGCTGGCATTCCAAGCCGTGGGAGCGGTTGGGGTGCTTTGGGTTGTAGTGTGGTTTGTGACGGTGCGATCGGGGGATCTGAAGTGGAGAAGGTTGCGGAAACCCCTGGAGCCGGACTTGGATTACGTGAAACGCTGCAAAACCTGTTCACGGATCGGCGATTCTGGGTGGTGGTGACGGTGATCGTGTGTATCAACACCTGTTGGCAGCTTCTGCGGGCGTGGTTACCGAAGTTCCTGCAGGAAGGGCGCGGCTATGCGGAGGCCGATGCGCTGGGCTTCAGTTCGGCGTTTTACCTCGCGAGCGACGTGGGATGCCTCGGAGCAGGAGCGGGGGCGCTGTGGCTGGCGCGTCGAGGGGTTGGGGTACATCGATCGCGAGCGTGGGCCTTCTTGGTTTGCGCCTTGATGGCGGCCATGACGACAGTGGCCGCAATGCTCCCGAAAGGACCCTGGCTGCTCGGGGCACTCCTCGTCGCCGGAGCGGGGGCGCTCGGAGTCTTTCCATGCTACTACGCACTGACTCAGGAACTGTCCAGGAATCGACAAGGGCTCGTGAGCGGTGTGACGGGCGTATTTGCCTGGGCTCTTTCGGCGCCCGCTCACCGATTTTTCGGTCGACTCATCGATCGATCTGGATCCTTCGATCTTGGGCTGACCCTTGCAGGTTGGCTGCCGACGGTGGCGTTCCTGGTACTCTGGCTCGGTTGGAGGTCGGTGGAGGCGCCCGATCCTTCTCGCTCCACGAAGTAAGTGTGAACAACGTGTTGAATCCGTCGATTCTCGCTTCGAGCATGAAGATTTCCATCATCGTTCC
>Ga0172367_10001498_pt1 | contig 33530 bp, 28 predicted proteins | sample Lak10m_FD_114542 | JGI IMG/M metagenome (GOLD analysis project Ga0172367, IMG submission 114542) | Freshwater microbial communities from Kabuno Bay, South-Kivu, Congo - kab_022012_10m | ecosystem: Environmental > Aquatic > Freshwater > Lake | place: Democratic Republic of the Congo: South-Kivu...
CGGCACCTGGCGCGTGTGGCTCACGCGACGGCCCTCCCGCCTGCAGGTGCTGGCCTCCAAGTTTCTGGTGGCCCAGGCCTACGCCCTTAGCCTGGTGGCGCTCCTGGCCGTGGTCTCCGTGGGCCTGGGCCTGCTGCTCATGGGCGGCGGCGATGTGCTGGTGGTGGGCTCCGAAGGCGTGGTGCTGCTGGGCGAGGACCTTGCCATTCCACGCCTGCTGCTGGCCTATGCCTGCGCCGGCGTCACCATGGCCAGTGTGGCCGCCCTGGCCTTCTGGGTGGGCACCCTGGTGGAACACCCCATCGGCCCCATCGTGGGCAGCATGGCCATTCTTATCGTGCTGCTGGCCGTGTCCAACCTGCCGCTGGCCATTTTCGACGGCCTGCGTCCCTGGCTCTTCACTTCCCACTTCGATGTGTGGAGCCTGGCCCTGGAGGATCCTCTGCCCCTGGCGGAGATGGCGCGCAGCCTGGCGACCCTCCTGGCCTGGACTGGTCTCTTCACCGGCGCCGCGGCCTTCTCTTTCCTGCGAAAGGATGTGCTTTCGTGAACTTCCTTCGTGCCATGATTGGCCGCCTGAGCCGGCTGCTCCTCCTTTTCCCCTTGCTGCTGGTGCTGCTCGCCGCCGCCCCGCGCAAACCCGCGCCGGATGGGGCGTGGCGCGTGATGGAGCGCGTGCGGCTGGCCCAGGAGGGCATTCCGGCCTGGAGCGCGCGCATGCTCATCGACATCGATCTTCCGGGCATGAAGGTGAAGGGCAAGCGTGTGGGGATTCGACACACGCCGCCCGACCGTTTCGATTTCGCGGCGAAGGGTTTCGCGCTCTTGCCGCGCAAGGCCCTCATGTGGACGGCGGACAGTCTCTTCGCGGGTTTGAGCGAAGCAAGGATGGCACCGGCACGCCGGGGCGATCCGTCAGGCAGCGTGCGCCTGGGCGGCATCTTCCGCGAGGACGGACTGCTGGCGCGCATGGACTACCGGGTGGACACGCTGCGCTGGGTGGTGACCCAGGTGAGCACCTGGCACGATACATTGGAGGCCGTGCGCCTGGAAAACGACTGGACGCGGGTGGGCCGCCACTGGCTGCCCTCCGCCGTGCGCGTGGACATGCGCCTGACGCCGGAGTTGCAGCGCTTCTACGAGCGTCTGCGGGGCACCATGCGTCAGCGCAAAACACCCCGTTCGGGCCAGGGCACGGTGCGCATTGTGGTGGACGAGCATCAACTGGGCCGCTGATTCAAGGCTGCGGCAACGAGAGGAGCGTCATGAACCCCTTTACATTCGTCAATCCCACCCGCATTGAGTTCGGCTCCGGCACGAGCGCCCGGGCAGCCGCCGTATGCCGGGAGCTTGGGGCCAGGCGCGTGCTGCTGGTGAGTGGCCTGGGAAGTGCCCGGCGCAGCGGCCTCTTGGATCGCGTGGAGGAGGGACTGCGCGGGCTGGGCATCTCCTGGGTGGCCCACGAGGGCGTGCGTCCCAACCCTGTGCTCAGCCATGTGCGCGAGGGCATCGCCAAGGCACGGGAGGGCCAGGTGGAGTTGGTGCTGGCCGTGGGTGGCGGCAGCGTGGTGGACAGCGCCAAGGCCATCGCCGCCGGCGCACTGGCCGATCACGATGTGTGGGACTTCTTCGAGGGCGGCGTGCCCGTGAAGGCGGCCCTGCCCCTGGTGGCCGTGCTCACCCTGGCGGCCACCGGCAGCGAGATGAACGGCGGCAGCGTGGTGACGCGGGAGGAGACGCGCAGCAAGACTTTCTTCAGCAGCATCCACACCCATCCCCGCGTGTCCCTGCTGGATCCCGACCTGACCCTGAGCCTGCCCTGGGAGCAGACCGCCAACGGCCTGAGCGATGCTTTCGCCCACCTGCTGGAACCCTATGTGAACACGGGTCTGTGGCGTCCCATTGTGCAGCTGGAGTTGAAGGAGGCGCTCTTCCGCGCGCTCCTGGACTGCGGCGAGCGTCTGAAGGCCGAACCCGCCGACCTGGAGGCCCGGGGCGACTTCATGTGGAGCGCCACCATGGCCCTGAACGGCGTCACCAGCGCGGGCATCGGGCCGGCGGCCTATCCCGTGCACATGATCGAGCACGCCATCAGCGCCGTCACAGACCTGGCCCACGGCGCGGGCCTGAGCGCCATCTACGGTGGCTGGCTGCGCTGGCGCCTGGATCAACCCAACGCCGAAGGCCCCATCCACCGCGTGGCGCGTCTTGGGCACCGGGTCTTCGGCCTGCCAGAGGCCCATGGCCAGGCAGCGGCGCTGGCGGCGGTGGATGCGCTGGAGGCTTGGTATGGCCGCATCGGTTCTCCCGCCACGCTGGATCAGGCCCAGGTGGAGTCCGCGCACTTTCCGGACATCGCCCAGCTGGCGGCGCGGCAGGCCATGGCGTGGGGCATGACGGATTACTCTGAAGCAGCCATCCTGGACATCTTGCGTCGCTGTTGAGCCACGCGAGGGTGCCGCGAGGGGCGCGAACTCCTCCACCAGTCATAGGCAGAACACCGCACGAAATTGCACGAGGGCAACATGAGCGCCACCCCTGAATCCACTGCGGAATCCACACGCCGCCCCGTCATCCTGTCGGGCATCCAGCCCAGCGGGCGCCTGATGATTGGCAATTACCTGGGCGCCATGCGCAACTGGGTGCGCCTGCAGGAGGACCACGAGTGCTTCTACATGCTGGTGGACCTGCACGCCATAACCGTGTGGCAGAAGCCGGCGGATCTGCGCAAGCAGTGCATGGAAGCCCTGGCCATCTACCTGGCGGCGGGCGTCGACCCGGAGCGGCACACAGTCTTCATCCAGAGCCATGTGCCCCAGCACAGTGAGCTGGCCTGGATCCTCAACTGCATCACGCCGCTGGGCCAGTTGCAGCGCATGACCCAGTTCAAGGACAAGTCCCTGAAGCACGAGAAGAACCTCAACGCAGGCCTGCTCAACTATCCCGTGCTCATGGCGGCGGACATCCTGCTCTACAACGCCGACAAGGTGCCCGTGGGCGAGGACCAGAAGCAGCACCTGGAACTTGCGCGGGACCTGGCCCAGCGATTCAACCACCTCTACAGCGAGACCTTCACCGTACCCGAGCCCTGGATTCCGCCCCGCGCCGAAGGGGCCCGCGTGATGAGCCTGCAGGATCCCACCGCCAAGATGTCCAAGTCCGATCCCGATCCCGGCGCCGTGATCTTCCTGCTGGATTCGCCGGACGAGATCCGCGCCAAGATCCGTCGCGCGGTGACCGATTCCGGGGACAGCATCGCCTATGATCCTGAGGGGCGTCCGGGCGTGAGCAACCTCATGACCTTGTTCAAGGCGGCCACGGGAGAGAGTTTCGCGAGCCTGGAACAGCGCTTCGCGGGCAAGGGCTACGGGGCTTTCAAGGCCGAGCTTGGCGAGGCCACGGTGAGCTGGCTTGCGCCCATGCAGGGGCGCTGCAGGGAGCTGCTGGGCGACAAGGCGCAGTTGGAGGCCATCTTGAAGGCGGGGGCGGAGAAGGCGCGCCATCGGGCGTCGCGCATGTTGGCGAAAGTGCAGCGCAAGGTGGGCTTCATCCAGTTGTGAAAGTCGCCAGCGCGGCCCATCGGCTTCCATCACGGCGTCGCGTCCCTGCGACGCCGTTGCTCTGAGATCAACCCACGGGCTCGCGCAGCTGCTTGACGCGTCCGATCAGGCGGTCATGCTGCGCAGAAGCTGCAGGATCTGGCTGCGCGCCTCCTCCCGGGAGAAGGGGCACGCGGGATCGGCCCATTGGTGGATCAGCTGGCGCACGGCGCCGAACACCAGGTAGCGCTGGATCTCCGGGTCCATGCCCTCGCGCAGGCCGGCGTCCTTCAAGGTGCGTCCCAGCAAGTCCATGAAACGGCGGAAGTGGTCGGCCAGGTCGCCTTCCCAGCGGTGCATCCAAAAGCTCTGCTCGTTCACGAAGACCCTGGCCAGGTTGGTGTCGTCGCTGAAGCGCTCGAAGACGGCGTCCACCATGCGCTCCAGGCGAACAGAGCTGGGGATATCGTGCTGTTCGGCCAGCTGGGAGAGACCATCGAGGATCTGGCTCCACATGTCCTGGAAGATGCGGTGGAGGAGATCCTCCTTGCTGTCGAAGTAGTTGTACACGCTGCCGGTGGCCACGCCGGCCACCCGCGCGATGCGTGCCACCTTGGCTTCCGCGAAGCCCTGGTCGGCAAAGACCTGGACGGCGGCCTGAAGGATCGCCTTGTGCTTGTCACCACTTTTCTGGCGCATGCCTGCCTCGCTTTCTCACCCTGTGCGGCCACATCCTTGTCTCGGAGGTGGGGCCTAACTTAGCCAAACCTAAGTCGCAACGCCACTTCCTTTCACCGGGCGGGCCACCTACTTTCCCGCCCATGTGAAGGAGGCGCGGCCATGGATGTGGACATGCTTGTCATCGGTGCGGGCGCGGTGGGCCTGGCCATCGCCGCCGAACTGGCCCCGCGGGGCGAGGTGCTGGTGGTGGAGCGCGAGGATGGCATCGGCCGGGGCATCTCCAGCCGCAACAGTGAAGTGGTGCACGGCGGCATCTACTACGAGGCCGGCAGCCTGAAGGCGCGCTTGTGTGTGGAAGGCCGTCGCTGCATCGAGGAGTGGGCCGCCGCCGGGCACTTCGCCTACCGCCAGGTGGGCAAGTTCATTGTGGCAACGGATGAGGCGGAGCGCCCGGCCCTACTGGCCCTGTTGGAGCGCGGTCGCGCCAATGAGGTGGAAGGCCTGCGCGAGGCCACGCTGGAGGAACTGCGTCAGGCAGAGCCCGCCGTGCGCGCCGTGGCCGCCCTGTGGAGCCCGGCCACGGGCATCGTGGACAGCCACGGCCTGATGCGCTTCCTGTGGGCGCGGGCCGAGGCCCACGGTTCCACAATGGCCCTGCGCAGCCAGGTGACGGGCCTGCGTGCCGTGGATGGCGGCTGGGAAGTGGAGGTGGAGGAGCGTAGCACGCCCCTTCACGACGAGGAAGGCGACACGCCTTCTTCACTTGGCGCCGCAGCACCCAGGCGAGGTGCGCGCCAACGCATCAGCGCCCGCCAGGTGGTGAACGCCGCTGGCCTGAACGCCGACCACATCGCCGCACTGGCCGGCCTGCCCGTGGAGGAAATGGGCCTGCGCCACTACTGGAGCCGTGGCGAGTATTTCGCGCCCCGGCCCGGCACCTGCCCGCCGCTGCGCCATCTTGTCTATCCCGTGCCGCCCGCCCAGGGCGAGGGCCACCTGGGCATCCATGTGACGGTGGATCTGGCGGGAGCCGTGCGCTTCGGACCGTCGGCGCAGTGGCCCACGCCCATGGCCAGTCGTCGCGAGGATTACCACCAGGACCGCCAGCTTGCCCCGCACTTCGCCGCGGGCATCCAGCGCTACCTGCCCCATGTGCGCGCCGAGGACCTGGAGCCCGCCGGGGTGGGCCTGCGCCCGCGCCTGCGGCCCGCCGGGGACTTCATCATCCGCCGGGAGAGTGGGCCGGGGCGGCAGGGTCTTCTTACCTTGATCGGCGTGGAATCGCCGGGGCTCACCAGTGCTCCGGCCATCGCCGGCCTGGTGGGGAGGCTGCTGGCCGGCTGATCGCGCGCCCACTCCGCCCGCCGCAGGGGCAGGACATGCGCGCCCAAGCTCGAGGCCGGCGGTGACCTATCTCCTCGTCTGCGTCTTCGCCTTAAGCATCATGATCCTGCTCATGCCGCTCCTGCAGCGCCTGGCCCTGCACATCGGCGCTGTGGACATCCCCGATGGTCGCAAGGTGCACACCGTGCCGATCCCGCGAATCGGCGGGGTTTTGATCGTGTTCGCCTTCCTGCTGACCACGATAGTCCTTATCCCGTTGGACCAGGAGGTGAGGGCCATGCTCGCGGGAAGCATGATCATCTCGGCCGTGGGACTTATTGACGACCTGATCGGCTTGGGTCCCTGGGTGAAGTTCGCCACTCAGTGGTTTACCGCGGGAGTCTTCCTGGCGATCGCCCAGCCCGTGGTCGAGTTGCCTCTGTTGGGCGCCGATCCTTGGCGTACCTGGCCGCTCGCGGCCTTTCTGATGGTCTTTTTGATCAACGCCATAAACTTGCAGGACGGCCTGGACGGTCTGGCCGGTGGCCTTGTGGTGATTGGCGGCCTCTGCATGGGCATGTACCTGATCCACTCTGGCGAGTGGATCACGGTGGCGGTGCTGACGGCGCTGGTCGCCAGTGTGGTCGGCTTCCTCCGGGTCAACACCTGGCCCGCGAGGATCTTCATGGGGGATTCGGGTTCCTACTTGCTGGGATTCGTGCTCGCCGCGGTCTTCCTGCTTAATCAACAGGGCGACCGCTTGCCCCTCTGGACCGGCCTCTGCTTCTTCTTCATTCCCGTGCTTGACACTCTACAAGTGATGATTCGGCGTTTGTTCCGCGGCCAATCCCCCTTCACCGCGGACCGCACCCACATCCACCATCTGTTGATGGATGTCTGCCGACGCCACGACAGCGTCGTCTACCTCGAGTACATCCTCGCCAGCGCCATGGGCTTGTTGCCGATGTTGCTGCTCAGCCCCCTCAAGCTGCGCTGGCTCGGCCAGGGACTGATCCTCGTGTTGCTGGGGATCTTCGTGCTGCGGCGCCTCAAGGACATTCGCCGGAGTCGGCCCGGAATGCCACCGATCCCGCCCGCCGGAGTGGTCCCACTCGCCAGTTCGATGCGTCGTCGCTATCTGGTTTTCTCAGCGGCGGCCGTCCTCTTTCTGTTCGGGCTCGAGTTGTGGATGATCCAGGGCATCGATCTCAAGTACGGCTTGTTCCCCGCCGGACTCTGCCTGGGATATGCGGGATGGTCCTGGCTGCGGCTGCGCAACTCGCGGCAGTCGCGGATCTCGATCACGCTGGCCCTCATCGTGGCCACCCACTTCTTTATTCTTCACCGGCATGGCTTCGGCATTTTCACGATGGACGATCCACTGGCGCGGCTCTTTCTGCTGGCCGGTCTGACCTTGACCCTGACGGCGGCCACACTATTCGTCCTGCACTTCAAGAGGATCGTCCTGGTGACCAACCCCATCGAGTACTTCCTGGTGTTTGGGGCGATCCTGCTATTCTTCCTGCCGGTGAAGTTGAAAGCCACTTTTTCTACGGACCTGTTGGGCATTGAAATGCTGGCCTTCTTCCTGTTCTACAGGGTTTTCTCCAGTCTGGCGCCCACTATCGGCGAGAACCGCCTCCATGCCGCGGCCATCACCTCGCTGGTGATCCTGGTGGCCGTGGGGCTGGCGAAATGAGGGTCCGGACCCTCAGAGTGCTCCTGATGGCGCTGACACTGCTGGGGGGCGCCTGTTCCTTGCCCGCTATGGATCTTCTGTTGCCGGGCGATCCCTTCGGGGAGCTGACTCGGCTTCGGTGGGCGGAGGATGGCTGGGATGCGCTCCGCGCCCCTCTGCCGGCGCATGATGAGCTGCAACTTCGCGCCGGCCTGGGCAACCCAGGCTTGTGGCTGGAGGGCGGTGGTGCGTGGTGGCTGGAGCACCGCCTGCTGGGCCAGATCTGGGTGGCGGGAACCACAGAGGACGAGGGTCTTGCCCTGCTGGGCACCAACAAACGACGGGGCGGATGGACGGGTCGCATTCTTCTCGGCAGCTTGATTTGGGACACGCCGGGTTTCCAGTTGGAGTGGGGAAGACGCCATCCCGGCGCCGGGGAGGACCGCCTGCGCGAGTTGACCTGGTCCCGGGAAGCGCCGGCGGTGGACCTGCTGCGGGCGCTGTGGCGCACACGGGACGGCCGTCTGGGCTTGGAGCTGACCTGCGCACAACTGCTTTCCACCGAGAATCCCAATCTGAAGCGCTGGTTTGCGCGGCACCGGCTGGTGTGGCATCCCGGCGGCAACCCGCGCCTGCGCCTTGAGGCTGGGGACCAGGTGTTGTTCACCGGCATCCAGCGGGGCTTCGATTGGCAGTACATCAATCCCGTCGTCCCTTTTTTTCTGGAAAACTTCGAGGGCTATGAGGCCGGCTCACAGGGGGAATCCACGGATCAGGACAACAGCTCGCTCTTCCTCGGCTGCGATGTCCGGCACCCGATCTCGGAGCTTTTGACACTGGGCTGTTATGGTGAGCTCCTGGTGGACGAGTTCCAGTTGGATGGAGCGGACCGCGACAAGCTGGACGATGCCCTGGGCCTGACCCTGGGCCTGGAACTGCAGCGCCGCCTGCCGCGAGATCGTGTACTGCGTCTGCGTTGGGAGGGCAATGCCCTCTCCCATTGGACTTATGTGCATCGTGGCGAGGAGACCAGTTACCTGGAACGAGGAGTCGTGATTGGCCATCACGAGGGCGGGGATCTGGTGGAACATCATGTGCAACTCCAGCTCTCCCGGCTGGTAGGGCGTCAGGAACTGCTCTCGCTGACCGTGGGGAACCTACACAAGGGGACCATTGAGGTTGGAGATGAGTGGGATGCCGAGTCAACCAAGGGAGGGGATTGGCCTTCCTCCCCGACAAAGCAAAGCTTTCGCCTGTGCGGCGCTGGTAGTCTGGAACTGCGTCCCGGCCTGACCCTGGCGCTTGAGGCGGAGCGTGTCACCGACTCGTCAGGCTGGACTCTTCGGTCCAGGCTGGGCTGGCGCCGCCAGTTCAATGAGAGGCCGCGATGAGCGGTGTTCCGGTCATCATCGCACTGCTGCTGGGACTGGTCGGCGCGATCCTGCTGGGATTGCCGCAGATGATCCGGCTCGTCGACTATCTGATGTCCGGGGGCGAACGCGGCTATGTGTTGGTTCCCCTGCTGGCAGCACTGGCGGTGGCTGTTTATGTGCTTCACCTGTTGGTCCGCAACCGACGCCGTCGCCTCTTCCTGGTCTTCATCATCGCCATGCCACTGATCAGCACTCTGCACCGCCGCATCGAGTTCACCGCCCTGGGCATGGAATTCTACATCGAGACCTTCCTGATCCTGTTGCTGACCGTCTACCTCTGGAATGGCCGTAAGCTGAGACAGCAGCTTGTCGGACCGATGGCGGTGGCGGTGGCCGTGGCCCTGCTTGTGGGACTGGTTTCGGCGCTGCACAACCAGGTGCTGATACCCCAGGTGGGCTGGCAATTGGTGCAGGAGCTGATTCTGCCCTTCTGCTGCTTCCTGATGGCGATCAGCATGGTGCGGGACCGTCGGGATCTGGACGGCCTTCTACGGGCGATGCTGGCCTCGCTGCTGCTGTTCGCCGCGTTGTCCCTGGTCTGGGTCTTTGTGTTGGACCAGACCATCGGCCTGGATGTGGGCCAGGTGCTGACGGCGCAGACCCGGCTGAACAGCGGGGCGCGTCGACTGCTCGTGGGAGCGGGTTTCATCAATGCCGAGACCGGCAACCGCATCCTGATCTTGATGCTGCCCCTGGCTGTTCTGATGATCAAGGGGCGCACTCTGAGTCGGGATAACCTGCTTCCACTTCTGGCAGTCCTTGTATCAGCCTACCTGATCATTGTCACCGAGCACCGCGCCGCGATCCTGGGGGCCGTCATCCTGCTGCTGATGTTCATGCTCTTTGGGCGTACACAGAAGATCAAGCTCTGGATGAAGCTGGCGGTACTGATCCTCTTGGTCTTCCTGTTCCACGAACGCGTCGGTGACTATTTGGCTCGTCGCTTCCTTCTGGACGATGCGATCCTTCTGGACGGTTCAGCCCAAAAGCGACTGGTGATGTGGCGATTTGCTCTAAACCTCTTCCACCGCAGCCCGATCTTTGGTGTCGGTCCCTTGCAATATCTGCCTGCCGCGATGAATACCCCAGCCCAAGCGATCACGCCGCACAACTACTACCTGACCCTGTTGGCCGAGCAGGGGCTGACGGGCTTGCTGGCCTTCCTGACGATGGCGGGCCTGGTGCTGGGACGCGGGTTGGCCAATCTGAGGAGGCTGGCAACACCGGCGTTGCGGCGCTTCAACGCGGGTTTGTTGGCGGGTCTCTTCTATTACCTCTTCGTCCTTTTCTTCGGGGGAGGACGCCTGACCCACAACAATGTGATCTACATGCACAGCTTCTTTTGGCTGGCGACGGCGGCACTGTGGATGCTGCCGCGCTTGCAGCGCCATGAGGATGCACTGTTGGAGCGAGAGCTCAGAGCCTGCGAAGACGTTCAGCCAGAGCAAGGATATGGGGAGTCCGGGCCACCGCGACCAGCGCCCGGGCTCGAATCCAATCCCCGTTGAGCGAGCGTAGGGCGTCCCAGTCCGCACTCTCAAGTTGCTGCCTGTCATAAACCAGCCCCAGCCCCTCCCGGGAGATCCAGTCCGAATAGTCTCCCACGCCGGGGCTGATCACCAGCGGCAGTCCGCAGAGCAGGAGTTCGGCCGCCTTGGTGGGCGAGGCCACTTCGTTCAGTGGATGGGATTCCCTAAGCAGCAGCCCGGCGTCGCCGGCGATGAGCCAGTCCTGCATTTCCCAATGGTCCAGGCACCGATGGTGAAGGCGTCCGGAAGGCAGCGCCCGACGCAGGCTCTCGGCCTCGGCACTGTCGGGAGTGATCAGCAGCGCGTGCAACCGCGGCTCATGCTCAAGATGGGTCTCGAGGAAGGCACGGATCCGCTCTGGGACATCCCATCCCTTCTTCAGGCTCCCCGAATACACCAGCAGAAGTGTCTCCGAATCTAGACCCAGCTCGCGACGGCGCGCCACCCGCAGCTCTGGATCGGGGCGGAAGCGCTCATCTTCCGCGGTGCAGGGCATCACATGAAGGCGTTGGGGATCCAAACCGTGGCGTGCGGCGAGACGCTCCGCCAGCACCCGGGAGACGCAGAGCACCAGATCGGCCGTGGCCAGCACCTCCCCCATCCGGGCCTCGATCGTCGCGAGCTCCGCGTCGGGACAGCCGCCCAGCTTGTAGGCCCGCTCTGCCCGCAGGTCACCGCGGATCTCGTAGACGAAGCGCAAGTCCGGTCGCTTGCGGCGCATTCTAGCCATGAGGGCCGCCAAGTCGTGGGAGCGGGTCTGAAGGATCGCGGAGCCGACCTTAGTGGCCGCGACCAATTCGCGGGCCTTGCGCTGCTGGTCCAGCCAGGGCCAACGATCCACAGTGTAGTGTAGAGTGAAAGGGGCCTGCAGCCGCTCCCTCAATTGAAGCACTGCCTGGTGGTAGGCGTCCCGGTGGCGCCAGGCGTGACCCAGACCAGACCAGCCAGCCAGGTCCAGTTCGATCCCTTCGCGGCGCAGCGCAGCCAGAGTGCCCACAACTTGGGAGTGGATCACCTTGTTGGTGACGGGTCCGCTGAATCGGTAACACAGCCTCATTGCGGCGATTCCTCCAGCGTCCAGACCGCACGACATGTCGGGGCAGGCGGCAGCCACAGGCGCAGGCGCGGAGCCGCTTCCCACTGGCCGTAGCGCCACGAGACCCGGCCCTCCTCGATTTCAAGGATCCAGCCCGCGGTAGATTCCGGCGACAGCCGAAGTGCTAGACCGAGGGCGGGAAAGGCCCAGCCGTTGTCGCACTCCTCAACTTCGATGCCCGGAGCGAGTTGGAAACCCAGGCCGGCCCGTACGCAGGGGGGCCGCCGCACATGGTCTTCGCCACGCAGACCTCCTTCCGTCTTCTCGAGGCGGCGTTCGTGGCCCACGGCGCCCTGGGAAAAGCCCATCCGGATCACACGCTCGCCGGACTCCAGCAAGCGGCTGTCCGGCAGCCTCCAGACCCCGAAGCGCTGGTCGCGGAAGTCACAGGGTTCCCAGTCTTCGACCCAGAGCCCGTTGTGGACCCGGCTTGAGCGGTAGGCCCGGCGCTGCTCCGTCTCGAGGCTGTACGCGTATGTGCCAGGATCGACCAGCAGAAGGTGGCCGCGGTGGACATACTCGAAAGAGAGCAGGTCAGCGTGATGGTGGCTCTGTAGCACCCGGGGGCGGCGTTTCGTGGCTCCGCCGCGGAAGAGCAGCCAACTGGCGGCGGAATCCCGTCCCTCTCGTCGGATCCACAGACCACCCTCGCGGAAGAGGCAGGTGATACTGGTGGGCGTCCTTTGGCCGAGAGAAGGCGTTGTCTCCGGCACTTCCGGCAGGTTTGGGCCGAAGAGCCAACGCCACTCGGCGGCTGGTTGTCGCTGGATCCAGGGTGCGGGCGCTTCGCCCGCCAGAATCCAGGGGAGCTGAGCCACCGCTTCCCGGCCCGGAGACTCTGGCCGTCCAGCCACCGGCTCGGCCAGCAGCCAGCCACGGGCACTGTCGCTGTCGCCCACCTGGGGCAGGCTGCTGTCCGGCCGCAGCAGCCAGGCCGCGGCCCGGCCCATTGCGACGAGGCGCCTGTCCAGCACACTACCCCGCCAACTCTCCTTCGCGATGGCCCGAACACCGGCCAAGGTCTCCAGCACGAAGAACATGTAGGCGGTGGAGAGCTCGCCCGCCAGACCCTCCGGCCAGATCTGCTTGGCGGCCTCCCGGTTAAGCATGCGCCGGCTCCAGCATTCTAGGCGGGCCGAACTCCGCCACTTGGGGAACAGCGCCGCCAGGGTGTGGATCCCGGCCAATTCCGAGATCAGGTGGTTGTGGGTCCATTTGCCAAAGGCGCAGACCTCGCGCTCGAGAAAGCGTTGGTGGCAAGCCAGCGAGCGGTCGATGAGATCTCGCAGCTCCGGGGTGAAGGCCGGCGCGTCGTGGCAGAGCTGCCGAGCCCAGCACCAGCTGATCGCCCGCAGTGCCACCTCCTGTGCCTGGATCCAGTTTGGGCCGAAGCCCGGCGGATTGCGGCGGATCCAATCCTCCAGGTGGCGGGCGGCGCATTCGGCCAGGCGCGGGTCCCGCTCCAGCACCCAGCCGCGGCCGAGGATCTGAAGATGCTGGTGTCGGTTCAACTCCCAGCAGCGGCGGATGTCGCCAGGTCGGGACTCGCTCATGTAATCGATGGCGCGGGAGGGCCCTGAGGACCAGGCGCCCGGCGCGTCCAGCAACGCGTGCCAGTCCGGCAGCGAACCCAGCATCGGAGTTGCAGCCATCAGCCAGCGGTAATCTCCGGCGAGGATCGCCTCGCAGCGTCCTCGCAGTGCCTGTCGCTCTTCCGTCGTCCAGGGGCTATCCCGCAGCGAAGCCAGTTGCTCCCGTCCCAGGGGGAAGGCCGTCGGCCACCAGTCGGCGGGAAGGTCCCTGGGAGCCATCCAGCGCCAGCTCGCATCTGACAGGTCCAGGGGATGCAGTGCCTCTTCGTCCCGGCAACGCGCCACCCAGCGGCGATGTCGCCAGGGCTGCCACAGTTTCCATATCAGCAGGGTTTGCAAGGCGCCCGACAGTCCCTCGCGGCGCAGCGCTTCGCCAAGCGCGCTCACCGCGGCCTCTGTGGGCGGGCTTCCGCCATGGCTCGCTGGAAAAGATCCACGTTAAGCCTAAGCGCTTGCTCGTCCCGGCAGTGCGCCAGTCCTAACAGCCCGGCCCCCGCCGACCAAGTACTCCAGTCGCTCTCGTTTTGGGGCAGCAGCTTCCGCAGGACCTCGCGGAACCGCTCCGGTTGTTCCAGAGGTAGATCCCAGCCTGCCCGCTGCGCTTCCAGTCCGCGCCAGGGGGTGCGGTCGCTGGTCAAGACCGGCAGGCCAAGTTGCAGGGCTTCGAGGATCGCATGGCCGAAGTTTTCGCCCAGGCTGGGCTGGAAAAGCAGATCGTGGTTCCGGAGCAGCCGGGGCGTCTCCTGCGGTGGCACAGCGCCCAGGAATCGCACCGTGACCGAAACCGGCAGGGTTGCGGCGATCCGGGTACATCGAGCCAGGTATTGCCTGTCTTCCGCAGGGCCGGCGACGCTGAGCTCGATCCGTCCAGGCAATCCCGGCAGGCAGTTCAATAGAAAATCCAGGTTCTTCATCGGCGAAATCCGCCCCAGGAAGACAAGGCGCAAACAGCCTGGCTCCTTGACCTTCTCGCGAGGGGGGGGATCCACAGGCTGCATGCCCAGGTTCGGCGCCACCTGGATCCGCGCCCCCACCCCCATCACGCGACAGATGTCCTCGGCTTCGAACGCGCTGGATGCCTGCCACAGCGCCTCCTGGTAGCCTCCAGTCCAGCGGGCTGCCGCGAGGAACAGGCGCTTCTTCAGTGCCTTCTGCGCCAGCGCGGAGGGGGCGAACTCCCCGCGGGGCGCCAACACCAGCGGGGCTCCACCGAATGCCCCGCGCCGCCACAGCTGGTACGGGAGCAGCGAGAAGCGTGGGTGAAAAAAGCTGTTGAGGTAGAGCAAGTCCGGTCGCAGTTCCCGGCCCAGCTCCTTCAGGGCTTGAGACTTCAGGCCGGCGGAGTCGGCATAGCGCACCCGGGCCAAGCCGCACCAGTCCAGCCATCGATTGGCGGGAAGGGGATAGGGCTGTTCGGATTGGAAATCCCGGTCCCGAGTCAGGACATGGAAATCGAAGAGATCACCGAGGAGGGCCAGCAGATTGCCGACGGTGCGCACCGGTCCGCCGAAACGGCTTCCTGGCAGGAAGTGCGGGATCAGCAGCAACACCCGGGGTCGACTCGGATCGCCGCTCACAAGTCCTCCTCGAGGATCGCGAGGAGCGCCTCGCGATGGTCCTGGCAGCGGATCAAGTTTTGGAGCAACAGCCGTCGGCGACGGGAGAGCGGCCAATGGGTTCCCAGGCTCGTCATGAGTTTCAGCAGCAGCCTGTTGGCCGTTCCCAATTGGGCGAGGTAGCCGCGAGACCGGTGCCTGCAGAATTCAAGCCAGGCGGCGCGAACCGCGGCAGGATCCTGCAATTGGGCAGAGCGTTTCTGGTAGCCGGCCAGCAGTGCATCGCCACGCACGGGATCCAGTGGCTGCAGGCTGCCATCGTTGCCCTGTCCGATGGGGTGGAGGCGCAGTTCAGGTTCTTCTCCCGGCCGTCGAACCAGCTCCAGCAGCAGGCCCTCCCGGTAGTGCCGAGGTGTGGGGCTGTCAAGATCCATCAGGAAGTTGCCCTGGCCATAGACAATCTGTCCCCGACCGTGGCGTTCGCCGCAGCCGACAATGTGAGAGTGTTGGCAGACCACCAGGTCGGCTCCCAGCCTGGACAGCAGGCGACAGTATTCCTGCAGCCAGGGGGCCGGCCATGGGTGGCTCTCGCTTCCCGCATGCAGCAGCACCAGGCACAGGTCGCAGGCCGAACGCAGTTCCTGCAGTGCCGGCAAGAGCCGCACGGGATCGAGCGGATTCATCCCGGGGCGGTCAGGGCGGGCTACGCCGAACTCGTGGGCGCCTGCGGCCAGCAGACCGATGCGGCAGCCGGCGCGGTCCAGGAACAATGGCCTGCTGGCGGCCTCGAGGTTGTGGCCGGCGCCGCAGACAGCAATTCCCGCCGCCTCCAATTCCCGCTGCGTGTGGGATAGCCCCCCCGGGCCAAGATCCATGATGTGATTGTTGGCCAGGCCCACGGCACTGACTTTCAGGACCTGGAGCGCGGTCACCAATTCCCGCGGCAGGCACAGACTGGGTCCGCTCTTTGCTGTGGCGGTTCCCGAACCCAACAACGGCGCTTCGAGATTGAGGATCACACCGTCGGCGGATGTGAAGATCGGGGCGTGTTCCGGTGCTATCTGCTCCAGCCTGCCCTGCCCGAGCAAGGGCCAGGCGCGCCGCGGCGGCGCGAAGTCGCCACAAATCAGGAGCCGGAGCTCGCCGGCTCCGATTTGGGTCCGTTCCATCAGGCACCTCTGCGGATCAAGGCCCGACCCGGATTGCCGACCACCACCTGGCTGGGTTCGGGCGAGCGACTCACCACAGCGCCTGCCCCGATCACGCAGCCATCGGGAATCTCGGCCACGCTCTGGAGGATCACAGCGCCGGAACCGATCCATACGTTACGCCCTATCCGCACCGTGCAGGCCTTGGGGTGGCTGCGTGGCTCAAGCCCATGCGAGTGGCTGTAGATGGTCACACCGGGCGATAGTGTGCTGCCGGCCCCGATGCTCACTCGGCCGGTGAAGTCGATTTTGCAGCGGGTGCCGATCCAGACCTCGTCCTCGATCTCCAGGAGCCCGTCTGCGTGTTCGCTCCCAAGCCAAACCTCGGGAGCCAACACCACGCCCCGGCCCAGGCGAATCCGTCCAGGATGGCGGATCACCGGGCGCCCATGAATCCGGCAGCCGGGGCCGCATGCCCCCAGGTTGCGCGTCCACAGCAGGGTGCTGAGACGCCCGCCCAGGTTGGCCAGCGCAGCGCCCGTCGCCTCCAGCAGCGCGGCCGGCAGGCCGGCCGCCTTTCCGTTCCAGAATCGTTGCAGCGTCATGGGCGGGACATCTCCTCATGGACCAGTCGGGCGTGCGACTCCCGGTTCTGGCGGTGGACGGCGCGGATCGTGTCCAGCGCCCCCAGCGAGATCCGGCGGCGCAGCTCCAGGTTGTCGAGGGCCCAGCGAAGGCCCCGCGCCAGATCCACGGGGTCGCGGGGGAGCACGGCCAGACAGTTTACTCCGTCGCGCATCAGGCTGGGGATGCCGCCCACCAGGGTCGTGACGATCGGCAACGCGTAGGTCATCGCCTCGTAGAGCACGCGGGGAAAGCCCTCGCTGTGGGTTGGCAGCACCAGCAGGTCTGCGCGTCGATATCGCTCCGCCAGTTCGTCCTTGCCGCTGAGGAAGCCCACCAGTTCCACACGGTCAGCCAATGCGGCCGGCACGTGCTCGGGTCGTGCCAGCGGACCAATTCCGACAACATCCAGCTGGAAGCTGCGGCCCTCCCGGGCCAGGGCCTCCAGGGCCTGGTAGAGGTCGCCGAGACCCTTCGGCAACCCGGCATGACCGACAAAGAGCAGCTTCGGCAGAGCCGGATCCTCGATTCGTCGCTCCGCCACCACATCTTCCGCGCCCACCGACATGATGGGAGGAGCCACCCGCAGGCGTCGGCAAAAGGGTTCGAGCTGCGCGGCCATATGAGGGTTGTTGCAAACCACGAGTCGGGCATGTGCCAGCGCGATCCGGTTCAGCGTGCCGCCTGGATCGAGCTCGCCTCGGACATAGAGGCCGTAGGGGATACCCAGCAGCCGGCAGGCCAGCGCCGTATTGCGCGGCAGTTCGCCGGGCACGAAGCAGTAGGCCCAACGGCAGCCCCGCAGGAACCAGGGCAGCGCCGCGTACATCCTGAGGCGGTCGACGACCTTGAGCAGCGGATTGTCGATGTGGTACCGCAGCCCCGCGACCTCCAGGCCAGGATGGTCGCCGATGTCGTGGTCCAACAGGCCTCCAACACGGGCCTGCTCCTCGGGCCGAATAGTGTGCTGGAACACACGCAGGCCGCCGGCCAGGTCGCAGAGCTCCTTCATGAAGCGGCCAGTGTGCTGGTTGACGCGGCGCTGTGCGCCGGCGGCGACCAGGGGTCCATTGCTGATGCAGGCAGCCAGGCGGGTCACGGTCGGCTTCCTTGCCCAGGCTGGAAATCGCTGGTGATGAAGCGTGTCTTGCCTTCGTCATGTTCGATCGACGCGACAAGCTCCACATGCAACGGGGCATCCTTTCCGATTCGGGCAGAAAGTCCGGCGGCCACCACCTCGATAAGTTCCGTGGCACGGGGATCTCTTCCCGGCACACAACGCAGCGTGACAGCACCGTCGCTTAACTGGTGAACCTGGAAGGACTGGACGGCCTCCGGGTGGGCGTCGAAGATCGTTGTGAGGTATTCACCGCTGAGGCTGGCTCCTCCTGGAAGACGCAGGGTGTCGCTGATGCGTCCCTTCACGCTATCCATTCTTGGCAGGCCGATGCCGCAGGAACAGGCTCCCTCCAGCAGGCGTCCACGGTCCCCATTGCGGTAGCGCAGGATGGGAAAGACCCGGTTGACCAGATCGCTGACCAGCAGATCTCCCCACTCCCCGGTGGGCAGCGAGTCGTTGGTGGGACCCACGACCTCGATGGTGCGGTGGCCGTGGAAGATGTGCATGCCCTGCTGGCGGGCGCAATCGGCGGCCAGCCAGAAGACCTCGCCGCAGCCGTATTGGTCGTATACAGGGCAGCCGAAGGCCGCCTCCATCCGCCGCCGTAATGGCAACGGCAGCGGAGCAGCCGTGGACCAGACCGCCTTTAGAAAGTCCGGGTTGAAGTTCCGGTCGACGAAGAGCGTCGCCAGATCCGCCAGTGCGCCATTGTAGCCCTGGAGCAAAGGGGGCCGCACCCGGCGGAAGTCCGCGAGGAAGGCGTCGATACTGGCCGGGGTCAGCAGCGAGGCATCGAGGAAGACCCGGCGGGTGGGCCACCATTTCAGCGTGTTGCTGAGTTCGGACCAGCCCCGTCGGGTGCGCCGGTAGGCGTGGGCAGCGTCGCAGCCTGGTCGCAGGCCCCACCAGTGGAGCAGACGCCAGCCGAAGGCCTCCAGTTTGACACGGCGATCGAAAAGCACGCGCACGGGTTCGCCCGTGCTGCCGCCAGTGGTGGACAGGGCCCGTTGGTTGGGCCGGCTGTCGCTGGAGATCAGCTCGTCGAAATGGTCTTTTAGCTCTGACTTTTCGAGAACCGGAAGGCGGGCGAAATCCTCGGGTCGGCGCAGGTCTCCAGGCCGGAATCCGGCCGCCTCGTACTTGCGGCGATAGAAGGGCACTTGCGCGAAGGCGTGCTCCACCAGATTCCTGCGGCGGCGCCAGGCGAGGGCCTCCAACTCGTCAAAGCTGAGACGCTCCGCCGCGGCCAGCTCCCGGTGGAGCGCCAGCGCTGCACGGTTCGCAAGATGCTGCTTCAACCCGAAAATCCCGCTGCAGAACACGCCCGTCCTCCCAATCGCGGAGGCGTGGCCGCCTCCTATGGTTTCGAAGATAAGGTGTGGCGCAGGATCTGTCCGGCCGGTTCGGGGTCTGCGGCTTGCCAATGGAAGCGGGCACTGGCATCTTGGGCCTGCATCCATGATTCTACCACTGCAACCTCAGATCGAGTTCGCATCAGCGTGCTTGTGTCGTCGTGCCATCCAGACACAGAGTCGCCGTTTCCAGACGGGAGATCGAGTATGACCCTGGCCGCTGCCCTCGCGCAGGTCCAAGCGCGCTTCCCATTTAAAGGTTACATGACTCCCCAGGCGGAGTTGGGCCCCCACAGTTCCTACGCCAGCATAGTCGGCACCGTGCAGCGACACTTGCCTCCTGGAGCCCGGGTGTTGGATGTGGGATGTGGCCCTTGCGACAAGGCGGCGCTGCTTCAAAGTCTGGGCTACTCATGTTCGGGTTACGACGATCTCGGAGACGAGTGGCATCGAAAGCCGGGGAACCGCGAGGCGATCCTGGCTTTCGCCCGGGACAGCGGCATCGACTTCCACCTCGCCAGCGGCGCCTCCATGCCTTTCGCGCCCCAGTACTTCGACATGGTGATGTCACACGACATGCTGGAGCACCTCCACGACTCGCCGCGGGAACTGCTGAACGACCTCGTGGAACTGATCCGCCCCGGGGGCTTGCTCTTCCTCACCGTTCCCAGCGCCGTCAACATTGCCAAACGCCTGCGCGTGTTGCGGGGCCAGACCAACCATCCCCCTTATCCCGGTTACTACTGGTTTCCCGGTTCGTGGCGCGGCCACGTTCGGGAGTACTGCCGCCGAGACCTGGAACTGCTGTCCGGCTATCTAGGGCTGGAGCTTTTGGAGCTGGGCACCTGCGACCACATGCTGCGAAATGTGCCAGCCCGCTGGCGGAGCGCTTACCTTCTGGCGACCCGCATCTTCCCCGACTGGAAGGACAGCTGGCGTCTGGTGGCGATGCGCCCGGAGGGCTGGACGCCTCGCCGCAACATCCCGCCCCAGGAGCTGGCCCGCCTGCTGGGCAACAACGCCGCATACATGGTTGAGCAGTGAGGCCGACCTTCATCGGATGGCCTTGGTCGCGGGAGGACCGTTGAAGATCCTGGTTGCCGGAGAACGCTTCCACCCGGAGGAGTTCCGTGTCAACGACCTCGTCCGGGACTGGGTGGCCCGCGGGCACCAGGTGCGGGTGCTGACCCAGGTGCCTAGCTATCCCCACGGGAAGGTCTTTCCGGGCTGGTGGAACGAGGCACGAAACGATGAGCGTTGGGAGGGGGCCACCGTGAGACGGGTGCCCACGGTGACCGGCTATCAGGCTTCGCTGCGACGGAAGCTGTTGAACTACCTCTCTTTCGCTTTGAGAGCTTCGTTGGCGGCCTGGACCGAGTCTTTCAAACCGGATGTGGTCTTCTGCTTCAACTCCGGTCCCCTGACGAGCGCGATCCCCGCGGTGGTGGCTGCCCGTCGCTGGCAGGTGCCACTGGTGATCTGGACCCAGGATGTGTGGCCAGACAGTGTCTGGGCCTATGGGATCCGCCGCACGCCCCTGCGCGAGCGTCTCTTGAATGGACTGGTGCGTTGGGTCTACCGGCACGCCGCCCGGGTACTGGTTTCCTGCGAGGGCTTCGGCACGGCACTGGCCCCTTACCTGCCGGCGGGAACGGTTCCCGAGCATGTGCCCAACTGGGCGGAATTGCCGCCTACCGCGACAGTACCGCGTCCCTGGGAGGTGGATGGCCGGCTCCATATCACCTTCGCCGGCACGCTTGCCACGGTGCAGAACCTGGATCGCCTGCTGGAGGCCTGGGCCAGACTGACCCCTGGGACCGCGGCTCGCCTGCGCCTGCACCTGGTGGGTGACGGCGCCCACACCGCTCATCTGCGCCGCCGTGTGGAGAAGGAGCGGCTGTCCGGCGTGTCCTTCCATCCACGTCGACCCTTCGCTGAGATGGCACCAATCTATGAGGCCAGCGATGGGCTGGTGGTCAGCCTGGATCCCCATCCGGTGCTGCAGTTGACCCTACCGCTGAAATTCCAGGCTGGACTGGCGGCAGGGCGGCCGCTGCTGGCCATCTCCGATGGAGAGATGCACCGGGTAGTGGAGCGCGAGCGGGTGGGACTTGTCGCCGCACCAGACTCCGTGCCTGCGATCCGCGGGATGCTGGAGCACTTCGCCGCGCTTCCAGAGGACGAACGCCTTAAGATGGGCGAGCGGGGCCGGGCGCTGGCGGAGCGGGACTACCGGCGGGACAGGATCCTGTGGCTCCTGGAGGAGGTGCTACACGAGGCGGCCGCGAAGAGGCACCGGTGAATAGGTTTGCCGACATGCAATACTGGCTGTGGCGAGGCCTGCGCGTGCTGTGGCGGAGGGACGATTGGCTGCTGGTGCGTTATCACCTGGCCGGGGGATGTGGGGTTGAACCCGCGCTGCCTGAAGGCTACCGCTTGCTGCGGGGATCGGAGCTGGAGCGGGGCTACCAGGACTGGCCCGATCGCAACCGACGCATTCGGGCACGCCTGGAGGACCCGCGCCAGCGTGGCATGGGTGTCGAGGTCGATGGCCACCTGGTCTACGACACTTGGATCTGGCTTGGTGCCTACGACGAGCCCGGGAGCGGGATCCGCCTGGATCCTGGTCCGCGGGGTGGGGTCCTGCTGGATTCCTGGACCGAACCCCGGTCCCGCGGCCGCGGCTTGCACGCCGCATTGTTGGCGTGGCGACTTGCCGAAGCCCACAACCTGGGTCTCGACACGCTGGACGGACTGGTGCACTGGCGCAACATTCCGGCCATGCGGGCTCAGCGCGGCGCGGGCGCCGATGCCGTGAAACGCTATGTTTGCCTGCGGCTGCTGGGGCTGTCCTGGCGCCTGGAACGAGAAACCGGCTGGGAGCATGTGGACCTGCGTAGAGCACCCCTTTCCCCTGACAAGTGAACTTCGGGACCGTTGGGAGCGGCTCGAGGCTGCCTCGCCCCGGCCGCATCCCCAGCGCAGTATCTGGTGGGTGGAATGCTGGCTGCGGCACTTCGCACCCGGCCAGGCCACGCTGGTGGAGTTTGCTTGCAGGGGGGAGTGTCGTGCGCTGCTCCCAATGATCCACCGTCGGGAGCGGGATCCCCGCATGCCCCTCTCCCACACCTTCCTTGGATTGGCGGGCGATGGTTTCGGCGATACGCTGGCGTTGCCGGTGGCGCCGGGCGACAGTGAAGCACTGGAGCAGGTGGCGGCGTGGCTCGAGGCACGCGTCGGACAGGTGGACGAGTTGCGCCTTTTGTCACTGATTGCCGGCGAGCCCTCGGCGCCTTTGTGCGAGGCCCTGGTTGCGCGGGGCTGGTGCAGCGAACGCATCGAGGGCAATCCGCTGCTGGACCTGCGTCCAGGCTGGGAGTCCTTGACCGCCCGGGTGGGCAAGAACCTGCGTCACGATGTCCAGAAGAAGAAAAGGCGTTTGGCTGAAGCGGGCCTGGAGCTGGATGTGGAGCTGATCCGCCGCTGCGATCCGGGGCTGCTGGAGGAACTGGAGGAGTTGGCGCGGCGGCGCTTCGACCACGAGGGCCACAAGAGCGTGCTTCTGGTTCCGGCCCGTCGGGCCTTTCTTGCGGAAGCCTGTCCCTTGGCCGAAGCCCGAGGTGTCTTTGCCTGCCTGACGGGACGAAGGAATGGTCGCTTGCAGGGCTACCGTCTGGGTTTCCTCCAGGGTGGTGTCTTCTTCGATTGGATCACCAGCTACGATCCTGCCCTCTTTCCATACTCCATCGGCAAGCTGCTGCTTTGGGACCTGGTGGAAAAGTTGTGCGCCGATGGCGCAGTCGCCATCGATTTCATGGCTGGCGAGGAGGACTATAAACTGAAGTGGATGCCCGAAGTGCGCGACATGCACCGCGTCTTTCACCGCCGTCGCAGCGCCGTCAATTTGGCGCGGGAGTGGGTGCGTCGCGCCAGCCGGGTCAAGGCCACATGGACCCGATGACCCGCCTGAGGGTGGCGCGCTGGCCCAATGGGGCAGCCAGTCCTGTCAACTTGATGATCGACGACCTAGCCGATGTATGGCTCCCCGCGCGCGGTTGTCGTGGCCGTGAGTGCGACTGGGGTTTCCTTGGTCGCGGGCCGGATTCCGCCTGGCGTTTCGTCGAGGAGCGGCTGTTGGGCCGATGGCCCGATCTCCATATCAGCCTTTACATCCCTGTCAACCGCCGTCCTCTGATGGAGCCCCCTGCCGGCTCGCGCTTCCACCCCATCGACGAGCGACCGGAGACCCGCGAATTCCTCAGGGCTCTTGCCGACCACCCACGCATCGAGTGCGCCTACCACGGCAAGGACCACTTCCGGGACACGCCCCAAGGCCGCCTGCAGGAATTCCAGGATCAGGATTCGGAGGAGGAGGCGCGGGAGGGGATCCTTCGCGGGCTGGAGCACTGGAACCGCGTCTTCGACGCGCCGCCCATCGGGGGCAAGTATCCCGGCTACCAGGGAACGGATGCGACGGACCGGGCGGTGGCCAAGGCCGGTTTTCGTTGGTGGTGCCGCCGCTTCAACCGTACCCGGATCCAGAGCACGGACTCGCTGCCAGAAGAGCTGACCCTGCGCTGGTTCACCGATGAACGGTGTCTTGAGCTTCCCACCACGCTGGCCGGCAATGTGCTGCCACCCTGGCTGCGCTCCGAGTGGCCGCGCTGGCCCAAGCGCTGGTGGCAGCGGCGACGGATGGAGACAGTGCTGGAGATGCAAGTGGAGCAACTGCTGGCGGCAGGTCTGCCGATCACGATTCAGGAGCACATCGCCCCCAGCCGCGAGGACGGCAAGCGGCAGCGCAACAACCTGCAGGACGACGGCTCGGCGCTGGATTGGATGCTGAACCTTATACACAGGCATCCCGTGTGGCACGCCCATCCCTCGGAGATCGCCGACCACTGGCGGCTGAGGGAGACGCTGCGTCTGGAAGTGCGAGGGGATGGCTGGATCGGGATCCAGGCCCCGCCCTGCGACCTCCTGACTCACATCGAACTGGAAATACTGGATCCGCGTATCGCCGCACTGGCGACGGGGGACGGCCCCGTTCCGGTCCGTGACACCCCCGGGGGGCGCTGCTGCTCGCTTCACCTTGGGACGCAGGCGTTTCGCATCATGGAGAGGACACGGTGAAGCAAGTCTTCAAGACCAAGCAACAGAAGGTCGTGGTGCGCGAAGTGCCCCGGCCGCGACTTGGCGCTGGCCAGGTGCTGGTGCTGAACGAGTGGTCTCTGATCAGCGCCGGCACCGAGACCGGTGGGCTGGTGCTCTCCGGCGACCTACGGGGCCAAGTCCGGGTCCAGGGGGACCTGCTGCGCAAAGGGCTCAAGGCACTCAAGACGAACACGCTACAGGATCTTTTGCGCAAGGCTGTCCATGTGGACAACATCGCCGGGGCTATCGGCTACAGCTGCGCGGGCCGCGTGCTGGCCACGGCCGCCGACGTCAAGGACCTCCAGCCGGGCGACCGAGTCGCCTGCGCCGGCTCCGGAATCGCCGCCCACGCCGAGGTTGTGGCAGTGCCGCGCCTACTCTGTTGTCCCGTGCCCGCGGAGGTTCCCACCCAGGACGCCGCCTGGACCACGGTTGCGAGCATTGGACTCCAGGGGATTCGCCAGGGTGCCCCGCAGCTGGGAGAAACAGTGCTGGTGCTGGGCCTGGGGCTAATCGGTTTGTTGACAGTGCAGATGCTGGCAGCCTCCGGCTGCCGCGTGGTCGGGCTGGACCTGATCGAGAGCCGCCTGGAACTGGCGCGGCGCTGCGGCGCGGAGCTGGCACTCAAGGCAGACGACCCCGGGGTAGGGGAAGCCTTGCGCCAGATCAGCGGGGGCTTGGGCGCAGACCTGGCCCTGATCACAGCAGGGAGCTCCTCGAACCGGCCATTGAACCAGTGCATGGAACTGGTGCGCAGGCGCGGCCGCGTGGTGGTGGTGGGCGCCGTGGGGATGGACCTGAAGCGCAGCCCTTTCTATGAGAAGGAGATCGAGCTGAGGATCGCCTGCTCCTACGGTCCCGGCCGCTACGATCCGGACTACGAGCAGCGGGGCCGGGACTATCCGCCGGCCTTTGCCCGCTGGACTGAGAACCGCAACCTCCAGGCTGTGCTGGAACTGATGCGCGGAGGCCGTCTGCGTCCCGCCGAGCTTCTCAGCGCCGTCTTTCCTGTTGCCGAGGCCGACCGCGCCTTCGAGGTGCTCAAGGCCGACCCCGAGCGCCACCTCGGCGTGATGCTGCAGTATCCGGCCCAGGCCGAACCCAGGCCACAGCCCGCGCCGCCTCCGGCACCGCCAACCGGCAAGTTGGGGGTGGGCATCCTTGGAGCCGGCGGCTTCTGCTCCCGCACCCATCTGCCCACCTTGGCGCGCATGTCGGAGGTGGAGCTGAGGGCGCTGACGGGCAAGGGCGGCTTCAATGCCGCAAAACTGGCCGCGGAGTTCCGCGTGCCGGTGGCGGACACGGATCCCGCCGTGGTGCTGGAGGATCCCGGCATCCATGCGGTGGTGATCGCCACCCGCCACGACAGCCACGCCGCACTGGCGCTGGCAGCGCTGGCGGCGGGCAAGCACGTTTTCCTCGAGAAGCCCGCAGGGATCAGGATCGCCGAGATCGAGGCGCTGCGGGAAGCGTTGGAGCGCCAGCCGGCTCACTTCTGCGTGGGCTACAACCGGCGCTTCGCCCCACTTTCGCGACGGGTCAAGGAATGGCTGGTACAGCGCGGCGACCTGCCCTGTTTCGTCACTTACCGGATCAATGCCGGCCGCATCCCAGGCTCCTCCTGGGTTCAACACCGGGAGGAGGGCGGCGGCCGCTTGATCGGCGAGGGCTGCCATTTCATTGATCTCTGCAACTTCTTCTGCGGTGGCTTGCCGGAGGAGGCGACAATCCGCGCCCTGCCCGCCGAGGCTGCAGCCATGGGAGTCCAGGACCAGTGGGCGGCGACCCTTTGTTACGGGAACGGCGGTCTTGCGCAGATCCAATATGTGACCGGCGGTAGCAATGGCTTGGAGAAGGAACGCGTGGAGATCCACACCGCCGGCGCCAGCTGGGTGTTGAAGGACTTCAAGACCCTGACCTTTCACGCGGAGGATGGGAGCCACAAGAGCTGGGAAGAGGCCGACAAAGGCCACGCCGCCGGGATACTGGCCTTTGTTCGGGCGCTCCGGGGTGGCCCCGCCCCGATGAGTCGCGAGGAGGCCCTCGGCGCCAGCGAATTGGCGATCCAGTTGCAGGACTGGCTTGATGGCGAAGGGGGTGGGGATCCATGCTGAAACGGTTGCTCAGGCGTCTTCGGCATGCCATTGAACGGGCACGCCACACACCGTTGGAGCGTTACCGAAGCCAAGGGCTCAAGGCCCCGGCATGGCTTCCCGTCTTCAACGCCGTGGTCGCCGAGCCCCATCTCTGCGAGATCGGGGAGAATGTCTGGCTCACCGCGGGCACGATGCTGCTGAACCACGACGGCGCGATCGCCATGCTCAACCGCGCCGGCAGGACGGACCTGGTCAACATCGTGGGGCGCATCGTGATCGAGGACAATGTCTTCGTGGGGATCCGCGCCATCATCATGCCGGGGGTCCGCATTGGGCGGGGCTCCATAGTTGCCGCGGGCGCTCTTGTGACTAAGGATGTGCCGCCGGGGTCCGTGGTGGGCGGCGTGCCGGCCAAGGTGATCTGTAGCGTGGATGACTATCTCGCGGAATACTCGCGGGGCATCAAGGTGCTTGAAGTGGAGAACGAGGTGGCGATCCGTGACACCGTGGCCACCTGGAGTCGCAGCGCCGGATCGGAGAAAGTGGCGCTGCGGTTGAAGAGCGGGAAGACGCGCCTCACCCGTTGAGCGTCGGCCGAGGCGCGCCGATCAACCATTCCCAAGCCCCGGCCCGGCCATGTCGCGCAAGGATCCAGGCGGGCGGCAGGAAGATCAGCAGCAGCAGACCGCCCAGCCGCAACCAGGGGTTCCAGCCAAGTCGCAGCATCATTCCGTGTCCCGTTTGCAGGAGTATGGCCAGAGGCAGACCGCTGAGCTCGGCCAGCAGCAAGCGTTTGTACGGCATGTCCAGCAGCCGAGCGATCACATGCTGCTGGCCCAGTTGGATCAAGAGCCGCACCGTCACCAGGGCCAGCGCCACTGCGACGATGCCGTGTCCGGCACTGAGCGCCACTGCGGCGATGTTGGCTGGCGCCGTGAAAAAGACCCAAACAAGCACGATGTCGCTGCGGCCCAGAGCCTGGATCACCGCGTTCATGCCGCGGCCCATCGTCTGCACAATCGCCAGGACGCAGAAGACCTGCATCACCGGGATTGCCGGCAGCCATCGCGTCGGCAGCAGGAGCGGCACAAGCGTCTCCAGGCTGAGAGCCGCAAAGGTCATGGCTGGCAGGATCAGCAGGCTCATGGCGCGGAGCACCCGGGCGTAGGCCGCCCCCATCCTGGGCTTGTCGTCCTGTATCGTCGAGTAGGCCGGGAAGAGGACGCGGTCGAGCACCGCGGCCAGGTTCTGCGTGGGGACCCGGGTCAGCCTGAAACCGAGCTGGTAGAGTCCCAGTTGGGCTGGGCCGATCCACTTGCCGATCACGGCAGCGTCGATGTTCTTTCCAATGAACCCGAGTACCCCCGCCAGCGAGAGCTTCCAAGAGTAGCGCAGCACCGGCAGCACCTCTCGCAGAGGCGCGGGGCGGGCGCGGGGGATCCAGGGCAGCAGGCTGAGCGCCAGGATCGCTGGCTCCGCCATGTAGAGCACCACCAGGCTGTATATGCCCCAGCCGGCGTGAGCCGCCGCCAGCGCAAACAGGCCGGAGAGCAGGGTGGCCGGCACCGCCCGCCGCGCCACGACCTCGAAGCGCAGCGACTTCTCGAGGATTGCCTTGGGGACCACCACCCCAATCGAGAAGACAAAATTCAGCGCCAACAGGCGCATCACTGGGGTCAGCGCTTCCATCCCGTACCAGCCGGCCACGAGGGGCGCCGCCAGATAGAGCAGGCTTGCCGTGGCCAGCGCCAGGCTCGCGTGGAGGCGGAACAAGGTGGCCAGTTCGGCGGGATCCGCATCGCGCCGGAACTGGATCAGGCCGTCGCCGATGCCGAAGGTGGCGAGGATCTGGAGGAAGTTGTAACACAGGATTCCCAGCCCGATCAGACCGTAGTCCTCGGGGGAAAGGATCCGCGCCAGCAGGATGGAGAAAAGCATGCGGCTGAGCTGGGATCCGGCCTGCTGCCCAAAGGCCCAACCGAAGCCGCGCAGGCTCTTGCGACGCAGACCCTCAGCCATGTCGGGCATCCCGGTAGGCCGAGAGCACACCTTCCAGGCCGTCCTGTCCCCGTACCTGCTGCGGCGGCTGGGCCGCCAGTGCCTCCAGGGTTCTGGCCAGCAGGTTTACGCCGTCCCGGGAGCGGAAGAGCATGCACTGTGGAGGGCGCGGCGCGGCGTCGCTGGCGAGGACGCGGCAGCCGACGAACAGGGCCTCGCGGATCCCAAGCGAGTCGCCGTCGGTGGTGGTGGGGCGGATCAGGAGATCACACCTTCGCAGGAGACTGGTGAAGTCCAGACCTTGCATCACGATGAGAAAGCGCGCCTCCAGGTTCAGCTCCCGAATCCGCACACGGCAGCTCTCCAAGTAACCGGGAAGCCCCGGCTCCGGCAGCACAAAGATCAGGCCGGCCTCGGGATGGTGATGGGCCAGTCCGGGCATCATCTCGATCAGCAGGTCCAGGCCGTAGAGGTCGACGCCCTCGTGGAATCGCAGACGGAAGGCGCTGGCGGCGATGAGGGGTCTGTGAGAATCCAGGAAGTCCTGGACTTCGGTTGGCAGTGGATTCGCCTGCAGCTGGGGATCCAGGTAGGCGTGCTGGATGCGGATCCGCTCCGGTACTGCGCCATGCGCGATGCAACGCTCGCGGATTTCGGGATTGGTGACGATCAGCCGCTGTGCCAGCCGAAGCGTGCCCGCGGCCAACCGAAGGGTGCGCGGATTATCGCTCGGGCGGAAGCTGTGGACTGTCACCACAACGGGGAGGCGCATCAACCGGCCCAGCCCTGCCGCCAGGAAGCGGGTGCGCCAATTGCCGCTGTGGACATGGACCACCGCCCGGGGCGCGATGCGCAACCGCAGCAGTTTCCCGAGGATCCAAAACGGCAACAATAGGGGCGGCACCGGAGCGTCGTCAGCGACGCGGACATGGTGTCCTTGTTCACGCAGGCGCGCCTGCAGCCGTTCCAGATGCACCGAGACCCCACCTACCGGGGGCGGCAGGCAGCCCACCAACAGCACCGAAAGGGCAGCCTTCATCGCGCCTCCAGCTCCGGGTCGGCGGTCCGGCCGATCAGCTCACCGCCCCACGCACCACAGCGGCCACCTCGTCCACCTGCGCGCGGGTGATCTCCGCGAACATGGGCAGGCTGAGGATCTCGCCCGCCAGGCGCTCCGTCACGGGGAAGTCGCCCGCGTGGTGTCCCAGCTCCGCCGCGGCGGGTTGCAGGTGGATGGGCGTCGGATAGTGCAGGCCGCAGCCGATCCCGGCCTTCTGCAGGGCGGCCATCACGGCGTCCCGCGTGGTGCCGGAAGCCGGCGTGACACGGACGATGAACAAGTGGTAGACATGTTCGCGGCCTGGTATCTCTGTCGGGCAGAGGATGCCGGGCACGCCGGCCAGGGCCTCGCGGTACCATTCGGCGGCCTGGCGGCGCGCGGTGGTCCAGGCGGGCAGGTGCTTCAACTTGACGCCCAGCACCGCGCCTTGCAGGCCTTCCAGCCGGTAGTTGTGTCCCCACTCGGCGTGGACATACTTCTCGGGCATGCCGTGGTCCCGCAGGCGACGCATCCGCTGCCAGAGGGCCTCGTCGTTGGTCACCACCGCGCCGCCCTCGCCGTAGGCACCCAGGTTCTTGCCCGGGTAGAAGCTGAAGGCGGCGGCGTGGCCGAGACAGCCCGGGCGCACGCCCTTGTAGCCGGCCAGATGGGCTTGCGCGGCGTCCTCGAGCAGGAGCAGACCATGCCTGGTGGCGATGGCGCGCAGGGGATCCATGTCGGCGCACTGGCCGCTGAGGTGCACGGGCATGATGGCCCGGGTGTGCGGCGCAATGGCCGCTTCCACCAGGGCGGGATCCAGGTTGAAGTCGTCGTCCCGCACATCCACCAGGCGCGGCGTGGCACCCGCGAGCTTGATTCCGCCGGCGGTGGCCATGAAGGTGTTGGCGGGGATGATCACCTCGTTGCCAGGGCCGATGTCGAGGCCCCAGAGCATGAGGTGCAGGGCGGCGGTGCCGCTGTTGCATGTGGCGCAGAAGCGCGCGCCGTGGGCAGCGGCAAAGGCCTCCTCGAAGGCGCGCACGGTGGGCCCGGTGACAAACTCGGTGCGTTCCAGGATGCCCTGGATGGCGGCGTCGATTTCAGGCTTGATGCTTAAGTACTGGGCCTTGAGGTCCAGAAATGGAACGGGCATATGTGGACTCCCGGACGCGCTTGGGACCGCTTCCTGCGGCCTGTGGCACAAGGTGGCGAAGTGGCTTGGCTTGGAGAAGCGGGCAGCAGGCTCCAACTTTCGCAGCATGGTTTGTCATCCTCGATGAAGCGGGGATCACGATCGCACGGCGCGACGCAGTGGCACCAAGGCGGCGGGCACCTACGAGATGAAGTGAACGGGGAAGCAAGATGAACATTGGAGTCATTGGTCTGGGCTACTGGGGCCCCAATCTGGTGCGCAACTTCCAGTCCCAGCCGGACGCCGAAGTGTGGATGACCGATGCGGATCCTGCCCGCTTGCAGGCGGCGCAGCGGCGCTTTCCCGGTGTGCGCGCGGCGGATAGCGTGGCGGACTTGCTGCGACAGGTGGATGCCGTGGCCCTGGCCACACCGCTGTCCACCCACCATGCACTGGGCTTGCAGGCGTTGGAAGCGGGCTGCCACTTGCTGGTGGAGAAACCTTTCACGGACAGCGTGGCGGCGGCGCAGGAACTCATCGACCTGGCGCGGCACAAGGGACGGGTGCTGATGGTGGACCACACCTTCCTCTACACCGGCGCTGTGCGCAAACTGCGCGAGTTGCAGGAGCAGGGCGAGCTGGGGCGTCTGCTCTACTTCGACAGTGTGCGCATCAACCTGGGTCTCTTCCAACACGACACCAATGTGATCTGGGATCTGGCGCCTCACGACATCAGCATTTGCGACCACCTCATCGGCCTGGAGCCCCTGGCCGTGCAGGCCAGCGGGGCTCGTCATTACTCCGCCCAGGAGGATCTGGCCTACCTCACGGTTTTCTATCCCGATCAGCTCATGGCCCACTTCCATGTGAACTGGATCGCTCCGGTGAAGGTGAGGCGCATTCTCGTGGGCGGAGACCGTCGCATGGTGGTCTATGACGACATGGAGCCATCGGAAAAGCTCAAGGTGTACGACAAGGGTGTGGAGCTCACGCGACCGGAGGAGATCTGGCAGACGCTGGTGAGTTACCGCACCGGCGACATGCACGCCCCGCGCCTGGATGGCGGCGAAGCACTGACGGGCATGGTGAAGGACTTCCTCCACTGCATCGCCACAGGCGCCGAGCCCTTGTGCGGTCCCGCCCACGCCTTGCGTGTGACACGCGTGCTGGAGGCGGCGGAGCGCAGCCTGCGGGAGGGTGGGCGTCCAGTGGAGATCCAGCCCTAACGAGTGCGGCACCATCCGGCGCGCGTTACGGGATCCCGCCCTTTGTGCGCTCGCGCTGTCGGCCGGGGGCGAGGCTCGAGGGTGAGGACGAGAACGAAAACGAGAACGAGTGTGAGGTCGACATGGATTCTTTTCTGCGCATTGCACCGGATGTGAAGCTCGGCGAGGGAGTCAAGATCTTCAGCTTCGTCAACCTCTACGGCTGCGAGATCGGCGATCACAGCCGCGTGGGCGCCTTCGTGGAGATCCAGAAGGGCGCGCGCATCGGCCGCAACTGCAAGATCAGCAGCCACACCTTCATCTGCGAGGGAGTGGAGATCGGCGACGGCGTCTTTGTGGGGCACAATGTCTCCTTCATCAACGACCGCCACCCCCGGGCCACGCGGCAGGATGGCACGCCCCAGACCGAAGAGGATTGGATCCTGGAGCACACGGTGGTGGAGGAGGGGGCCAGTATCGGCACCGGTTCCACCATCCTCTGTGGCCTGCGCATCGGCCGTGACGCCATGGTGGGCGCTGGCAGCGTGGTGACACGGGATGTGCCCGCCGGCGCCGTGGTGGCCGGGGTGCCCGCCCGCCTGCTGGGGGAGGCCCAGCGATGAGAGACCCTCTTCTTCTGCCAACTCACGACGGCACGCCCACGGGACTGCTGCTGAGTCAACTTGAGGAAGGCCGTGCCCGCACTCTGCGCGTGGCCGGAGCCTGTCCCGCCCAGCGCCTGCACCAGAGTTCGCCCGCCTTTCCCAACAGCGTGGCCGCGCACTTGGCGCACCTGGGGGCCATCGAGCTGGACTGGCTGTACTGCGATCTGCTGGGCCAGGAGATTCCCCAGGAAGCGCTCGCAGGCTGCCCCATTGCGGATGTGAGGGATGCCAGCGGCCGGCTGGATGCGGCGGAGGGTGCCTCGTGGGAGGAGCTGCTGGCCTGGTTGGAGGCCTGTCGCCAGCGCTTGCTGGACCATTGCCGCACCCTGCAATCATCGCAGCTGGGCACGCTGGTGCAGGGCCAGGAGGGATCGGCCACGCCGGAGTGGATCCTGGCCCACCTTGTGCAACACGAGGCGGAGCACCGTGGCGTGCTGCGCCGCATGCTGTCCGACTGGCGGGAGCAGGACTGATGCCGCGTCTGGTGGTGGTGACGGGGGCGGTTGGTGCGGGAAAATCCACGCTGCTTGCCGAACTGGCGGCGCTTGCCCGAAAGCACTGGAAGGTGTCGGGATGCGTGGCCCGTGGCGAGGGCCGCGTGGAGGCCGGCGCTCCGGCCTCATGCTATTGGCTCGATCCCGCCGGAGGTGGAGAAGCCCCCTTGTGGGCGGAACGCTTGCCCCAGGGCGGCTACCACTTCCATGAGCAGGTGCTGGGGCCGCTGTTGGAGCGTGTGCGCGGCGATGTGGCCGCGGGCGCCGAACTGGTCTTTCTGGACGAAATCGGGAAGCTGGAGCTGGCGGGCCAGGGACTGGCCCTCCTGTTGCGGGAGCTGATGGACTCCCCCGTGCCCCTTTTGGTGCTGGCCGTCCGGCGGGAGTTGCTGACGGACTTGTCACCGTGTTTCGCGCTGGAGCACGCCCGGGTGCTGGACCTGGAACTCATGACCCGCACCCAGGCCCGCCGCGCCGCCCTGCGCGAAATCCGCAGCCTGGACGCCGAGCGCATCGGTCTCTTCGCCGGGCTGGGAGGCCTGGTGGAAGTGGGCCTGGGCAGCGTGCTGCACGCCTGGCGCGTGCCCCTCAAGGGCCACTTCCTGGCCTATCTACAAGCCTTCACCCTGACCACTTTCGGCAAGGCCCTGCACGGTCGCGGCCTGGTGCGCATCACCTTCATCGAATCCCTGCTCAAGGCCTTCTCACCCATGGGTAGCCGTCTCATGCCCATGCTCTACATCCTGGTCCAGGGCGCAACATTCGCCCTGCCCGTGGCCGTGCTGGGGTGGAACCTGCCCGCCATGCTGCTGGGATCCGTGCTCATGGCCTGGCTCACCCTGGGCCTGTGGCTGGCGATGAAGACCATCCTGTTCGGCCAGAGTTTTTGGCTGGGCATGGAGGGGCTTGTGGCCACGGTGAGCGGCTGGATGGGCGCCCAGTGGACGCTGCGGCAGGGCATCCTGTGGGTCTTCGGGCTGAAGGCCCTGCTGGCCCTGCTGGTGGGGCTGGTGGCCTGGCGGGTGGACGGTCTGGCGCTGCTGCGCCGTCACCTGCCCCGGCGCAAGGCTTTTTCC
>Ga0172367_10001499_pt1 | contig 33505 bp, 34 predicted proteins | sample Lak10m_FD_114542 | JGI IMG/M metagenome (GOLD analysis project Ga0172367, IMG submission 114542) | Freshwater microbial communities from Kabuno Bay, South-Kivu, Congo - kab_022012_10m | ecosystem: Environmental > Aquatic > Freshwater > Lake | place: Democratic Republic of the Congo: South-Kivu...
AATCTCATTGCGGTCATTCTTGTCGAGATGCCTTCGCCCTTCAGTTTTTTTTAATCATATTCTTCCAGTCTATAAATAGCCAAATATATTTACAAGTGTTCGGATTCGGATGGGAATGTGGCTTGAACTTTGACAAATAAAGGTTTTTAGGTTCATAACCGTGTTCTATTAATATAGGCCACAGTTATGAACCTAATTTAAATTATAAACCTTTAAAATCATTCAATCATGAAAACAAGTTTTTCTCTTTCCGGAATCGCTATGTCTAACATAGCTGTAGTGATCATTTTTACTCTCATTTTTTTGACTGGGGCACTCATGGCTCAGAACGCTACCGTATCACGTGATTACTGGCACCCAAATAAAAGCCAATTGGCTGTATTCGTAAAATTTAGTGATTCCTTAAACGCAGACTCTGCCCTTGCAGAATTAAAGCGTTTACAACTTCAGCCGGCTAACTTAGATGACCTCATGGCCTACCACGTTTCTACTTATGTTGCCGCGCCGGCAAACAAAATAGTTGCACTCGGCTCAAAGTACGACGGACTCACCGGGTATAATTATATACCTTACTCTGATGCAGATGAAAAACAGTTTGTCTGCCTGAGGCATAATGAGTTTATGTGGGATACCAGTTTTGTTTTTATGGCGTTTCGCGATAAAAGCCAATTTTCTTTTCCATACCTCGATTGTCTGTATGAAGCCTCTCCGGAGTTAAAAAATGATACTGCTTCGGATAACAAAAAAGACTTCGAGCGTTTATTCATTAATGATCAGTACAAAGTGGTAATGTGGAGTACCTATCATCCTTCGGTGAATGCTTCCCATCAGACCTGGATGAATGAGTTTGTGGTTTGGAATATAACTTATCGTGGACAAATCATTGAGATATCTAACGAGTTATCCTACCAAAGCATTGAGAACCCAAAAATTATCGGAGATAATCTGGTTTTTAAAGCTATCGATCGTAGCTGTAAGCATGGTTTTTACACAGTTGTGCCCTTGGGAAGCGGGGCGGCATACAATGTAATGCCAAACTAATTAAAACGTTCTTTTATAAAAAAGACCCGATCTTGCGACCGGGCCTTTTTTTATTTCCTATATTCAAATAAATAATCTTCACCTTGTCCAATTTTTTCCCAGTAGTCAGCACTCATCTTGGCTTCGGCAATAATCTTATCACTCGCCCACCAGTATTTATTGATAATTAAATAAGAGCGCTGGACCCCTGCAAAATCCATGGCTCGTTCCATCGTATTTTTATTAGCTTGCTTATAAACCATTTCTAAAAAATATTGGTAAAGCGGTCCACCGGTGGGGATAGGGTAGAAGTAAATCTCTCCGCTTGGGCTAGATAGGTAGCGGCGAAAGCCAATTTCTCGTAAGGCGGCCGCACTGACCTGCTGGTTGGCTAAAACGATGTAGTTTTCTCCTTGGGCGCGCTCTTCTGCCCGGTTGACGGCCAGAATATCACTAGCACTGCTAGAGTAGCCGCGGGAATTATGATAATGATCAAAGCGAGGATAGGAACCGTAGGTGGCGATAGTGAGCAGGGCGGCGGTTCCCAGCGTCATAATTATTCTAGTTGGGCGCTGGCAATAGGCAGCGTTTTTAATTAAAAGTAATAATAACTCCCAATAGAGCGGAATCAGTATAATTAGAGCAATGATAGGCAAGCGAGCGGCGTAGTCATCTTGCTCATAAGCGATTAATCCGGAGAAGTTGAAACCGCGGCTAATTAGGTAGGCGCTAATGGCCGCTAAGGCACTGAGGCTAAAAATTTGAGCGGCTGTTTTTTCTAATTTTTTATCTTCATTCCATATTTTTTTACGCTGGAAAAAAATTAAGAGAGCGGCTCCCAGGATTAGCCAAAAATAATTATTATAGAAGAAGTAGCTTAGATTTAGAGAATAATTTTCGCTGTTGGCGAATACCGGATTCAGTAGACTGAGATTAAAACTTTGTAGATTTAAAGGACTAAAGCCGGCAACTGCCCACAGACTTAAACAAAACATTAACAAGGCGCCGCCAAAAGTAATTAGGGGTTTTTGTAAAGTTTTTAACAGCTTTGTTTTTAGAGGTAGTTTAGGAATTAAAAATAGAGCGGTCAGGAAGAGTGCGGGAATCCCGGCGAGTGGATGAACGGCAAAGCTAGCGATGGCGGTGCTGATAATTAAGACTTTAGGCGCATTCTTGTAAATAAAAATTACTGTCGCTAAGAGCAAGAGATAACTAAAATTTTGGGGGGTGCTAATAATTAAAGGGGAAAAACCAATAATTAGTAAAAGTAGGCTGGCTTGCCAGGTTTTACTTTGGTTATCTGGTTTCTCTTTAGCTAGATATGATAATAGATAGGGGAGGGCAAGGGCGCTGAAAATAGGGAGAAACCATTGGTTAATCAAGCCCAGATTAATGCCAGTAAATTTATGAAGAGCGACTATTAAAGAATACTGGCCGAGGTAATAGGGAGTCTTAGGCAATATGTAACCGTGTTGGCTAATTTCAGTCATGGCAGCTTGGTGAATAAAAGGGTCGAAGCCGTAGCCCAGGCGATAAATAATAGCCGCTAGACTGAAGAGACTTAGGTAGTAGAGGCTTAATAATAGTTGTCGATGAATATTTTTGGCGGTCTGATTGAGAGCGGCGATTAAGGCCAAACTACTAAGCCCGAGGCTGAGAAAAATTAAGGGGCTAGTTTTTGTCCAAGGAGAGATAATGGCGCTGTCAGTTCGGGCTTGATAGGCGAGAATCATGGTAGTAACGCTAGCGAAGATTCCTAATACCGCCCAGAGCCAAAATGCTTTAGTGCTTTTACTTTCTCTCTCTATTTTTTCCTGTTTGTTTTTTCCCGTTTTTTTAAGGGTTACAAAGAGAAAAGTGGCAATTAAAATTGCCGCGACTAGACCAAGATAGTCTAAGGCGTGGATAAAATAAACTAAAGCACCGGCGCTGATAAAAAAGCTGAGCCAGAGCCAGATGTTTTGGGAGAGATTGTGCGGGTTAATTATGCGCATCTTTATATAATAGCAAATTCTTGCTTATTCGGACAATTTTGGCTACTATTAAAAAGAAGATTAGTTGCATTAAGCTACTTTTTTATGAAATTAAGCTGGTTTTGGCAAAAATTAGATTATATTATTGTCGGTCTCTTGGCCATCGCTTTTTTTGTGGCGACTTCAGCTTTTAATTATCACACCCAGACGTCAGATTATGTTAAATTTTTATCCCCTGACGAAACGGCTAATTATTTTTTTGCTCGTCAGTATGCGACTCAGGGAGAGTTGGCTATTTTTGAACCGGCTAATCTGTGGGCGGAAGAGGTGGTACATCCTCGCAGTATTCGCAGCGATCACGGCTGGTTAAAGCCAGTTAGTTTTTTAGGGATAATCTTAATTTATGGAGAAATTGGCTCTTGGTTTGGCATTAGCGTTATTCCTTATTTAACACCTTTTTTTGGCGCTGTCGGCCTCTTATTTTTCTATGGTTTTGTCCGTCGTCTCTTTGGAAGACAAAGCGCTTTACTCTCTATTTTCCTTCTAGCTTCTTTTCCCGTTTATTTCTTTTACACGGCTAGGAGCATGTTTCATAATGTTCTATTTACAGTTTTTTTGTTAGCGTCCGCTTATTTTTTAGTTTTAGCCGTGCCCGGACCTTTGGCTGGAAAAAAGAGTTTTTGGTCTTGGCGTTTTTCCACTAAAGAAATATTAACTTGGCTTTGGTCCTTATTGGCAGGATTAGCTTTAGGAGCGGCGGCCGGAGCCCGCTCTTCTGAATTATTATGGCTCGCCCCCGTACTTTTTATTGCCTGGCTCTTTTTTGCGCGACGTCTGGGGTTAACTAGATTAGCTCTGATGGCCGCCGGTGTGCTCCTTGCCCTTTTGCCCGTTTTTTATTGGAATCAAGTGTTATATTCCTCTCCTTTTTACGGAGGTTACGGGGAAATGAATAAGTCAATTACGGAATTATCCCAAGCGGGTGGGCAGTTATTGCAATCTACTGTCAGGGGGAGCTTCTCCCAGTATCAGGCGGTGGCGGACACCGTGCTAAAGAATATTTTTTATTTCGGCTATCAACCCTATCAATCTTTGCGGATGTTTTTTTACTATGTGGTGAAGATGTTCCCTTTGCTTTGCGCTTTTACTTTTTTTGGTTCTCTGATTTTTATAGTCCACCTCCTCCGTCGCCCTAAGAGGGGGGCGTATCTTTATCTGTTGACTTGGCTGATTTTATCTTTGATTTTAGTTTTTTATTACGGCAGCTGGCACTTTAATGACAATCCTGATCCCCGTCGTTTTACTATTGGTAATTCTTATACCCGCTATTGGTTGCCGATGTATATTATGGCTCTGCCCTTAGCTTCTTTGTTTGTTGTAACGGTCGCTCGAGCCCTATCCTCGCTCCTGCCTTTAAAAAATGATGATCCCGGCAGAATTAGAGCGCGCCGTTGGCTGGTTAGTGGTATCAGTTTCTTGGTTGGCGGCACTTGGGTTTTTAGCTCTCTGATGTTTACTCTTTTTGGTTCCGAAGAAGGGCTGATGACTTTATATTACAATCATTTTAGTGATCGGGAAAATGCGCAAGCGATTTTAGCGGCTACGGAAAGCGAGGCGGTGATAGTGACCCAGTATCATGATAAGCAATTATTTCCGGAGCGGCGGGTGGTCAATGCGCTTTTAACTAACGATGCCGTTAATGCTAGCCTGGGCTTAATTTTGCAAAATTACCCGGTTTACTATTATAATTTTTCTTTTCCCGATAAAGATTTAAGCTATCTTAACGAACGTCGTTTACCCGCCTTTGGCTTTATTTTAGAATTGCAAGAACGGCGTGGTCGCTTCGGTCTATATAAATTATTACCCTTTACAGCCACTACTACGGCTATCAGCTCTTTACCTTAAATTTTTAAGATTATGCTCTATCATATAATTACTATTGGTTGTCAGATGAACAAGGCGGACAGTGAACGAATCGCCTCTTTTTTAGATGCTCATGGCTATCAAGCCAAGGATTCTTGGCTGGGGGTAGATTTAGTGATTCTCACGACTTGCGGCGTTAGGCAGTCGGCTGAAGATCGCGTCTACGGACTCGTTAATCGTATCCGTCAGAGTAATCCCGGGTCGGCTTTGGTTATTACCGGTTGTTTGGCTAATCGGGTTGATGTTCATCGCCGCTTGCGGGGGCGAGTTGATTTGTTTATGCCTATTAATGAACTACCAAACCTTTTTGCTTTGTTAAAAAATTGCCGTCAGGAGTTAACTTTGAGTTCGGAAGAAGTGCGTAAGCTTAGTGGGGAAAAATATCTGACAATTACCCCTAAATATCAAAGCCAATTTACCGCCTATCTGCCGATTGGTAATGGTTGTAATAATTTTTGTTCATATTGTGTTGTTCCCTATGCGCGGGGACGGGAAGTCTATCGTCCTGCTACCGATATTATGCGGGAGGCTAAGGCTTTAGTGAAACGAGGCTATAAGGAAATTGTTTTAATTGCTCAGAACGTTAATAGCTATCGCAGCGGTACCGTTGATTTTCCGAAATTACTCCAGCGCCTATCTCTATTGCCTGGTGATTTTTGGCTGCGTTTTTCTTCCAGTCATCCTAAAGATTTATCTCCGGAATTAATTAAAGTTTTAGCGTCTTCTGACAAGATTTGCCATCATCTGCATGTGGCCGTCCAGTCGGGTGATGACGAGATTTTGCGGGCGATGAATCGTAATTATACAGCGGCTCATTTTTCTGCGCTGATTAAGAAAATCAGGAAAGCTAAACCGGGAGTGGCTATTACTACCGATGTGATTGTTGGCTTTCCGGGGGAGACAAAAAAACAATTTCAAAATTCGGTGAAATTGTTTAAAGACTTGCAGTTTGATATGGCTTATACCGCTCAATATAGTCCTCGCCCCGGCACTGCTTCCTGGAAAATGGAGGATAATGTTTCGCGGGCAGAGAAGCGGCGACGCGAACAGATTTTAACTGAGATTTTACGCAAAAGCGGGCAGAAGGCTAATAAGGCTTATCTCAAAAAAGAGATTAAAGTCTTAGCGGAGGGAAGGAATAAGAAAAATAAATATTACGGCAAGAGCTCCAGCTTTAAAACCATTCTCTTTAACGCTCCCGCTGACTTAAAGCCGGAAGAAATTATTGGCAATTTTGTGACGGTTAAGATTCAAAAAATCCAGGACTTTGGCCTGGAGGGAGTGCTGATAAAATAAATCAAGCCTTTTATGCCAAGAAAAAAGGCAAATATGAATAAGCCTAAAGTTTTAGTCTTGCTCGGGCCCACAGCTTCCGGTAAGACGGTTTTAGGCGTGCGCTTGGCTCTTAGGTATAAGGGGGAAATTGTATCGGCCGATAGCCGTCAGGTTTACAAAGGCATGGATATTGGCAGTGGTAAAGATTTGGGGGAGTATAAGGTTGGTAAAAAAGTTGTACCCTATCATTTAATTGATGTGGTTAGCCCTAACACGGAATTTAATCTAGCTAAGTATCAGAAATTAGCTTTGAAAGCAATGGCTGATATTATTAAGCGCGGGAAATTGCCGATTATCGTCGGTGGCACTGGCCTTTATTTACAAGCTTTAGTTGATAACTATCGTCTTAGCTCGGTTAAACCTGATTTAGGGAAAAGGCGAGAGTTAGAGGCTTTGAGTCGGGAAGAGCTATTTCAGCGTCTGGAAAAGTTAAAGCCAGATTTTGCTCATAAGCTTAACAATAGCGATAAAAATAATCCTCGCCGCCTCGTTCGTTATCTGGAAATTTTAGAGCAGGGCAGTTCTTTGGAGATGAAAAAAGAATCGCCCTATGATTTCTTAATTCTAGGTTTGACTTATCCTGACGAAGTTTTACGGGAAAGGATTATTAAGCGGATTAATAATCGTTTAGAACAGGAAGATATGTTGGGAGAGGTTAAACGTTTGCACGCAGAAGGAGTTTCTTGGCGGCGTTTGTTATCCTTTGGTTTGGAATATAAATTTCTTTCCCAGTATCTTTTAGGTAAATTAGACTATGAGAATATGGTTCGAAAGTTGAGCGATGCTTCCTATCGTTTTGCTAAACGGCAAAAAACTTGGTTTAAACGCTGGGAGAAGCAGGGTCGGGTAATTGAAAGCGTCTCTTCTTTTCAAGAAGCAGAGAAGAAAATCGAGTCTTGGTTAAAGTCAGGGCTGTAGGTTTCAAATTGACACTTTTAGCAAAATAGCTTAGATTATAGAGTTCAATTAAATCGTTATTTACTAACTTAAAACCTCTTGTCATGCAACAAAATGTGATTAACCAGAATCTTTTGGACTCCTGGAAGGAGTTTTACTCCCGTTATTTTAGTCTTCAGGTTGAGCTGGATTCAGACATCATCCCTGATTATGTTCCCGGTTATGACCGCCTTATCGTGGTCGTACCTAAAATTAATCCCGATAAATTAATTCGGGCGATGCGTATTAGGTTTACCAAGGTAAGAACCGAAATCTCTGATGTTACACGCATTATTATTAGCGATGAGCGCAGTGCTTCAGAATTTCCTTACGCCGTTTGGGCAAAGGATGATGACAATCCCACTTGGAGTAATCCTCAAAATCCCGGAGAAGCCCCTCCTATCGGCACTCTGTTAGAGTGCTTGCTGCTGCCAACCGAAACTTTTCTGGAATATCTTCTCCATTTCTTTAAGACTTGGGATGAAAGCAAGCGGACGCTCAATGTTGAAACTAACATGTTGTGTACGGGAACGACGATGGTTGAAGGCTTTCCTCTCCTCAGGTATTATCCTGAGAGCGAAGAATTGAAGGTAACCACTTTCAAGGAGGGCGATGACATCAGTAATTGTTATCCTCGTTCTGTTATCTTAAAACAGCGGCAGTAAAAGCTCTTTTTCACTATTTATTAAAAACCCCCAGAAAGGGGGTTTTTGTTTTTTATTCCATCAGTAATTTTTCTAAGAGGGGTTTGAGTTTTTCCGGATTAGCCTTACCTTTAGTTTCGGCCATGGCTTTGCCGATAAAGAATTGGATTAGGGGCAGCTTGCCACCCTTATACTCTGAAGCTTGTTTGGGGTTGGCGCTGATAACGGCACGGATAGCTTTTTCTAATTCCTCCTCGCTGTCTAGTTGCTCTAAGCCTAATTTTTCCATAATATCACCGGGGTCGCCACCCTCCCAATACATTACTTCTAAGATTCTTTGACCGGCGTTAGAATTGATTTTATTTTGCCAGATGAGAGTCAGTAATTCGGCAAAGTTTTCTGCTGTCATCTTTAAATCAGCAACCGCGCGCTTGTCGGTGTTGAGATTTTTCAGTAATTCGCTATTAATCCAGTTCGCAGCCATCTGGGCGGCATTCTTATCCTGTCTTTCAAAGTCGTCGCCGTTAGCTTCAATCCAGGCCCCCATTTCTGAGACGGTATTTTCAAAGAAAGCCGCTAAATCTTTATCGTTAGTGAGTATCTCCGCACTTTCTTCCTTAAGCCCATATTGATGGATAAAGCGTTTTTGTTTGGCCGGCGGTAGTTCGACTAGGCTTTGTTTTAAGGAATCAAGCCAGGCCTGGTCAATGATAAAAGGAGGGATGTCGGGTTCGGGAAAATAACGGTAGTCGGCGGCGGTTTCTTTGCGTCGCTGGGCGATGGTTTCATTTTTTTTCTCATCCCAGCCTCTAGTTTCCGGAATTATTTCCTCACCCTCATCTAAAGCGGCGGCTTGTCGAGCAATTTCATAGTTAATTGCTTTTTCAACGGCACGGAACGAATTAATATTCTTTACTTCCACCTTAGCATTTAAAGTTTTTTTGCCAGTCGGCAGAATTTGGCCGTTTTGATATTGCCAAGATCCTTTTTTCTGGAGGCTGATATTAGCTTCACAGCGCATCTCTCCTTTTTCCATGTCGGCATTACTTACTTCTAGAAAACGGAGAATACGTTGATAGGCCTGGCAGAATTTTTTCGCTTCTTCGGCGCTAGTGATGGTCGGTTCCGTAACTAGCTCCACTAATGGGGTGCCGGCGCGATTAAAATCAATTAAGGTGTCTGTTCGCCCCTGAGGATGGAAAGATTTACCGGTATCTTCTTCCAGGTGGACCCGAGTGATAGCAATCTCTTTATCGCCAACAGCTAGGCTTCCTTGGAAACAGAAGGGCTGGTCATATTGAGAGATTTGATAACCTTTGGGCAGATCGGGATAGAAGTAGTTTTTACGGTCAAATTTGGAATATTGGTTGATTTGGCAATTTAAAGCCAGGCCGATTAAGATGGTCCAGTCGATAGCCTGTTTATTCGGCACCGGTAGGGTGCCGGGGTGGCCTAAGCAGATGGGGCAGACAGTGGTATTAGGTGCCTTGCCTACGCTGTTATTGTCGCAGGCGCAAAACATCTTACTTTTAGTTTTAAGTTCGGCGTGGATTTCCAGGCCGATGATAACATCATATTTCATATATCTCTATTTTAACGGAAAAAGGCTTTTCGGGAAAGATGAAGGGATATCTTATTAAAAAAGCCCCGAGATGGGGACTTTTTAATAGAGACCGCTGCTGCCGAATCCTTTATCGCCTCGTTCCGCCTCATCTTCTATCTTAGTTTCAATAACGCTAGGAGTTTCTATCTTTTGAATAAGTAATTGGGCGATTTTTTGTCCGGCCTCAATATTATAGATATCTTCGCTGAGGTTTTTAAAGACGACTTTAATCTCGCCGCGGTAACTAGCGTCAATGACGCCGCCCATCGTTTTAAAGCCCTGATTAGCTAAACCGCTTTTATCCCAAATCAAGCCGACAAAGCCCAAGGGGATAGCCATTTTGATGCCGGTGCTGATGGCGGCTTGGCCATAGGCGGGGATAGAATAGTCCTCGGCGGCGTATAAGTCTAAACCGGCGTCGCTGGCGTGAACGCGGGTTGGCAATTTAGCGGAAGGCCGGAGCCGTTCGCAGGGAATACTAGTAATTGATTCTGTTACTTTATTTTCAGATAAAGGAGCCTGGTCAACATTTTCAATCGGGACGTCGTTCTCTTCGGGGTGGGCAGGCAGTCCTTTTTCAGAACCATTATTAGTTAGGGGTAGGGAAATTTCGCCGATAGCCGCTCGGGGCGCCATCGTTAACTCCGGCAGGTTAGGGGTTAATTTTCCCTTATTAATTAAAATATCGCTCAAAGTCTGGAAATCAGGTGTTTTTTTATGGTCACCGCCGACATTTAAGATGCGGTTGATGTAGAGCCAGATTAAATAGTGAATATCTTCCCGACTCATAATTTCGCCATTGCGGGTACATTTGATTAAGCGGAAATCGGGTAGGTTTTGAGCAATATCTAAATAGGCTTTCTCTGCTTTTTTTAAATGATGAAGACTGTCTTCGTGAATATCTTTAGTTTTTCCTTTCCAGTCTTCGCGTTGCCGTTCTTGAGCCAGTTTCTGGGAGATTGCGGCATCGACATGAAGAATGAGATAGAGATCTGGCTTGGGAATATTAAAAATTTTATATTCGATTTCGCTTAACCAATTGAAAAACAGTTTTCTTTCTAAGGCGTTGTCTATTTTCCCGCCCTGATGAGCAAAATTGGAAGAAATATAGCGGTTGGAAACAACTATTTTCCCTTGCTTTAACCATTCTCTAATTTGAAAGCTAGCATCGAAACGATCAACCGCGTAGAAGAGGGAGGCGGCATAGGGGCTGACATCGTCTGCTCCGCCATATTTACCAGAAAGGTATTCTTCTACCATGCCCGCGGACTTGGTATTGTATTGAGGAAAGTCGGCAATTTCCACGCTATAGCCTTCGGCCTGTAGTTTTCCAACTAAAAGTTGCAGCTGGGTAGTTTTGCCGCTGCCGTCAGTGCCGTCAATCACGATGAATTTTCCCGAATAATTGGACATAATCTCAATATTTTCTCCTAGAGACAAGAAAAGAGCGCCGCGGCTTTAGACCAGGGCCCTCCTCCTATTTTTTGTTCTTTTTAATTTTGTATCTCTTGCAGGATTTTGTCAATCTGCGTGTAGAGCGCAGGCAGGTCGCCATTGTTATCTAAATGGAATTTAGCAGCACTCATAACTTCTGGAATTTGTAATTCTGCTTCCCGGCGTCCGTCTTCTAAAAATTCTTCAAAGCTCTTTTCGGCGTCACCAGCATTTTCGTTGCGTTTTTTCATGCGTTCATAACGTAGCTCCGGGTCGGCATCAATACTGATTAAATAGAAGTTGGGCAGATCTTTTAAGCAAACAATATCAGAAAGACGACGGACGCCATCAATAACTACGATTTCGTGCTGGTCATTTTTTACATCTTCAGCGATGACGCGGGCAAGAGTATCGCTACCGAAGCGTTGGCGCAAATCGAGAGAGAGACTTTGCATATTTTCACGGGAGATGGGGAGATAAAGGCGGTTGAGGATGTCGCGCAAAGAAGTAGAGAAACGAGCGCTGCCAGCATTATAGTTTTCGCTGATATATTTTTGGCAAACGGCTTTGCCACTCGCCAATTTACCCACGAAACCAAGAACAATTTTAGGCATATTAGTTCTTATTAGTAATATCATGGAGGCCGCGGCGGACATCCCAGTCGTCTAAATCTAAGTCGCAATATAATTTTATTTCCGGCAAAGCTTCGTTTAAGGCCTGGTACATCTTATGAGCAATCCGGCGAAGGCTGGGGTGAACAGTTTTACCAGAGCGGAGCTCGGTGACATAAACCGCCGAAGGTAGAGGGTGGTGGAGATGACAGGCAACATTGAAGCCCATAGCAATATAATATTGTTTTTCTTCTTCACTTACGCTTAAGTTTTCAATCAATTGTTTTTGAGCGGCAATTAACTCCTCCGCCTCTAAGCGCATATCAGCTGGGATCTGTTCTAGGTACCAGTCTTGAAAGCCGAATTTAGTGGTGAGCAAGGGCATCCGGGTAATAGCACTGCGGTGGCGCTGGATATCTCGAAAAGAACCATAGTCGAGTAAAAATTCAAAGTCACAGGAGCCAAGGTCGCCGAGGAAATAGGGAAGATTAGTTTTAAGCGGACGTTTTTCAATAGTATCTGCGTATTTTTTCAGCTCCTCCCGTTTAATGTTATGGCTGAAAGAGAAAACCGGGGGATTGGCCGGGGTAAAATAACTGTATTTGGCTGTCATTTCTGCTCGATAGGCTTCTTGTTCGGGGTAGAGAGCATGAGAAAAACTGTTTTCGTATTTATCTCTTAGTTTGTTTAAAATTTCTTCAGCAATCGCCCGCACTTCGGCTAGAGGATGATGCCGGAGTAGAGCGAGCTTATCCCAAGCTTGACGGAGATTACTGTGCCAGCTTAGCTGGGTAGTGACACCAGCAGGCAGGAAGCCGCGCATGATATCAAAGGCCCGGGCACTAATAGCTTTTTGGTAAACTTTCTCATCTTCACCCGGATTGATTGGATATTTTTCCGTTAAATACGGTTTCAATTTTTCTTGGCCGGCAATATAAAAATCCATCCATTTTTTCAAAATATCTTGGGAGGCGGGAGTGTTGAGCGGATCAATAATAGCTTGTTTGGCCATGTCGATATAACGAGTGCTGGTTTCTTGGCCGCTGTATAGAGGCCAGTCTTGAATAGCTTTATCGGCGAGGATACTGATGCCTTCGATAAAAATAGTGGTACTGCCGCAATCAGCAATAGAGGCGTGGCCGTAGCCGACATAGAATGTCGACATAAATTTGCCGGAACCGCTTTGCCGCACTTTTTCTACATGTTCTTCTACGCTTTTAGGGCTACGCGAATAAAGGGCTTGCATCATTGCTACGTCCTCTGGCCCAAATTCGTCGTAAATAAAAATCTTAGCCATAAATTTTTGCTTATGCCATGTCTTTATAAGTAGTCATATCTTCGGAGAGAAGGGAAAATTCCAGTCCGGCCTGGGTAAATATTTCTTTACTGCGCTCGCCGGCATGATAGTCTTGAGCGCAAACGACTCGTTTAATGCCGGCATTAATAATCATTTTGGCGCAAGTATAGCAAGGAGTCATTTTGCAGTAGAGGGTGCCGCCATCAATAGAGATGCCCATGCGGGCGGCTTCGCAAATAGCATTCTGTTCGGCATGAGTAGTGCGGATACAGTGGCGGCTAGTGCTACCATCAGCATGAGTAACGGTGTGCATTTCGTGGCCGACTTCATCACAGTGGGGCAGGCCAATGGGTGAGCCGACATAACCAGTGGAGACGATACGGCGATCACGGGTAATGACACAGCCAGCGCGTCCCCGGTCGCAGCTGCCGCGGGAGCCGATGAGACCAACAATTTGCATAAAGTATTCATCCCAAGAGGGGCGGACATAATTGTTTTCTGTCTCCATATTTTTATTTTTTTTAGATAATTTTTATAGGTCTCTTAATTGTAGTATAGAAGTGAAATTTATAAAATATTGACAAGATCTCGTTAATCTTTTTTACATTGATTTTTTCTTTTAAAAAGGCTAAACTAGGGGTACCATCCGTTTTCTTTTCTTTTTTAAATTATTTAATTTTTTTATGAAATATTGGCCATATTTATCTCTTATATTACTTTTATTTACCGCTTCCTTGCCTCAATCAAGCCAGGCCGCTTCTTTGTCGGAAAAATTGTCTGGACGGATTGTTTTAAGCGTTGAAGAAAAGGGTGAGGCTTGGTATATTAATCCGCTGGATGCGAAGCGTTATTTTCTTGGCCGTCCGGCTGACGCTTTTCGGGTAATGCGAGAACTAGGTTTAGGTATTAATGAGGTTCAGTTTCAAGAATTAGCCCAGGCGGGCATGCCGGTTGAAGGCAACCGGGAGTTAGCGACCCGTTTATCGGGCCGGATTATTTTACAGGTAGAAAAGAACGGCGAAGCCTGGTATATTAATCCGCTTGATTTGAAAAAATATTATTTAGGTCGACCTGAAGACGCTTTTCGGATAATGCGAGAGTTAGGTTTAGGCATTACCCGGGCCGACTTGGCGCGCATCCATAAGCCTGGTTTGAGCGAAAGCCTGGATACCTATAGTTCCTACGGCTACGAAAGCGTGCAGACTGAACGGGACGACTTTGCGGTTGACGTTATTAGAATTAGTTTACAGAATCCAAATTTGCAAATTATGAGTTTAGCGGCGGATAATCAGGTTTGTCGTGATGGTGTTTGCGCCGCCCAAAGCTTAGCGGACTATGTTTTTGCCCATGATGCCTTCGCGGGGGTTAATGGCAGCTATTTCTGCTCCTCTGCTTCTTGCGGCCAAGCTAATTATTATTTTTTCCCCGTCTTCGATAGTCAGACTCAAGTGATGGTTAATCAGGATCAGTTGAAATATTGGACTACTGGGCCCTTGATGGCGTTTGATGAGAATAATAAATTCTATTATTTCAAAGATTCGCGTGAATTTAAGAGCCCGGCTGATTTTGAAAAGAGTTTCGGGGTAAAATTACAAGCGGCCTTAGGAAATAAGCCCCGTTTGGTGGAGAACAAGATGAACGTTTTAATTGATTGGGAGCTTGATAAGGGGCAGAAGACCGGAAAATATTGGCGCAACGCTATTGGCTATAAGGAATCAACGGAGAAGCCTGGTTACGGTGAGCTTTATCTTGTGATTGCTCGTCAAGCAACGGTGGATGATTTAGCGGTTATTATGAAAGCGATGGGGATGGATTATGCTCTCAATCTTGATGGCGGCTCTTCTTCAGCTTTAATTTACAACGGTGAGTATATGGTCGGTCCAGGTAGAAATATCCCTAATGCTTTAATATTTAAACAATAATTTATGGATATTTCTGAATTACGACAGAGCCTGCAGGAAAGAGGAAAAATTTCTTTTCATGTTAAAGTTTCGCCGGGAGCCGATAAGACCGAATGGCAGACGCCGTTAAGCGATGGCTCTTTGCGTTTAAAAATTAAATCGGCGCCAGAAAGAGGGCAGGCTAACGTTGAATTTGTAGAATTTATTGCCGCTTCTTTCGGGGTTAGTAAAAAGTTGGTGGCTATTACCGCTGGGGGCGGCGCTCACCTGAAAAGAGTGAAAGTTAAAAAATCATAATATGATGGATATTGCTATTATCATTGTTGCTTGGAAGGTAAAAGAAAAATTACGGGCGAATCTGGAGGTACTTTTGCCGTCCCTGATTAACTTACGGGCCGAGGTTTTTGTTGTTGATAATAATTCTGGCGATGGCACCGTGGAAATGCTTAAAGCAGAATTTCCCTCGGTGCGTTTAATTGCCAATCAAGAAAATGTTGGTTTCGCTAAGGCCAATAATCAAGCCTTAAAAGTTGCTCAGGCCGATTTTGTGCTCTTGCTTAATCCTGATATGCGGGTTTTTCCGGAAACAGTCAGTCAGATGTTGGCTTGGGCGCGCAATCACCCTAGAGCGGTCGTCAGCGCTTGTCGTTTGGAAAGCGAAAACGGAGAATTAATCAGACATGTCCGTCGCTTTCCGCGTTTAGCTGATCAGTTGGCCGTAGTGCTGAAGCTTCCGCATCTTTTTCCCGGAGTTCTTAATAATTATTTATATAAGAATTTTAATTATGAAAGTGAAGCTCGAGTTGATTCAATCCGCGGGGCTTTCTTTTTTATTAATGTTGCCGCTTGGCAAAAAATTAGTGCTAATCAAGACTTGCTTTTAGACGAGCGTTATTTTATTTGGTTTGAAGAAGTTGATTTTTGTCGGCAAGTTTATCAAAAGGGCGGTGAAGTCTGGTATACGCCCGCCACCCATTGTCTCGATTATATTGGTCAGAGTTTTAATCAGCTTGGCACCGGTTTAAAACAGCGGTATTTTCAAAATTCGATGCTGAAATATTTTCAGAAGTGGCACGCTCCTTGGCAAGTGATGATTTTAAAGACGGCTTGGCCCTTAGGCCGCCTGCTTGCCAAGATTTTTTCTTAATATGAAGATTGCTGTTGTCTTATTAAACTATAAAGATTATGCCCAGCGTTTTTTAGCGCCTTGTTTGACGTCTTTGCGGACACTAGACCCATCTTTACCCTTTGATTTGGTGATTGTTGATAATGCAAGTACGCCGGAGACAGCCGCTTATCTGCGCACGCAAGCACCCGAAGCGCGCCTCCTATTTAATAGCGGTAACGATGGCTTCGCTAAAGGCAATAATGATGCCATGCGCTTGCTTTTGGCTGAAAACTATGATTATATTCTTCTTCTGAATATGGATGCCTCCGTTGCTAGCCAAGCCCTGGTGGAGCTGTTGAAGGTAGCGGAAGCGAACCCGCGCGCTGGGGCTGTTCAAGCTCGTTTAATGCTTGATCCAGACCGGGAGCTAATTAATAGTCTGGGTAATGTCACTCACTTTTTAGGCTTCGGCTATTGCCGCGCTTATCGTCAAAAGTTCCCTGATTATGGTTCAAAGGCAGAGCCGATTGCCTATCCCTCTGGCGCTTGCGTTTTATTGCGTGTGGCCGCCTTACAAGAAGTGGGTTTGTTTGATGAAGAATTTTGGATGTATAATGAAGACCAGGACCTAGGTTGGCGTCTCTGGCTGGCCTCATGGCAGTGTCTGCTTGCCCCTCGGGCCGTTGCCTATCATCATTATGAATTTAGCCGCTCGGTCAGTAAATATTATTGGATGGAACGTAACCGTTTGATTGTCGTTTGGAAAAATTATTCTTTATTATCGTTAATTTTATTTTTCCCGGCTTTACTGGTGATGGAATTGGGGATGGCTTTCTTTTCTCGGCGCTCCGCTTGGTTTTCGGAAAAGAAAAAAGCTTGGACTTATTTTTTCCAGTCTCGCCACTGGCCCTATTTACGTCAAGCTCGCCGTCAGGCGCAGAGTTTGCGCCGTTTACCAGATTATAAAATTTTACCTTTATTTTCTGGTAAGATTTGGTATCAGGAAATTGACCACCCTTTATTGAAATATGTTGCCAACCCAATTTTTTCCGCTTATTTTTTCTTAGCCCGATTTTTTATTCGCGTCTTTAAGCAATAATATGGATTTATCAATTATCATCGTTAATTATAAAAGCGCAGCTAAATTGGAAAATTGCCTGCAGTCTTTAGCGGTGTCTGATTTTAGTAATATTGATTATGAGATTATTGTTGTAGAGAATGCTTCTGGTGATAACTTAGAATCTTTAGTGGCTCGTTTTTCTTCCGTGCGCTTATTGCACAGTCCTGAGAATTTAGGAATGGGCGGCGGTAATAATTTAGGGATTAGAGAGAGTCGCGGCCGTTTTATTTTAGTGGCTAATCCCGATTTAGTATTTTCAACTACTGCCATTAGGCAGATGTATGAATATTTCCATGCTCATCCGGAAATTGGAATTTTAGGACCGAAGCTTTTGAATCCCGATGGCAGTTTACAGTACTCTTGCGCCCGTTTCCCTAATTTTTTTCTGCCGGTGATAAGGCGGACGGCAGTGGGCCGCTATCTCCCCGCCTTGATTGATCGTTATTTAATGAGACGGGAAGGGCATAATGAGATTAAGACAGTCGATTGGGTTTTAGGAGCTTGCCTGTTGGTGAGGCGGGATGAGTTATTTGTAGCGGGCAATCTTTTTGATGAAAGATTTTTTATGTACTTTGAAGACGTTGATCTCTGTCGCCGGGCTCGCCAGCTCGGTAAGCAAGTGGTCTATTATCCTCCAGCTTTAGTGACGCATGATCATATGCGCGATAGCGCTCGTTTGCCTTGGTATCAAGCGGTCTTCACTGATAAGCTGGCCAAAGCCCATTTAAACTCATGGTGGAAATATTTTAAAAAGTGGGGCTTGCGCTAAACGGCGACCTTACTATAACTATATGCAAAAAATTAAAAAAGCAATTTTACCAGTCGCTGGTTTTGGCACTCGTTTCTTGCCCGCGACTAAAGCTCAGCCTAAGGAGATGCTGCCAGTTGTAGATAAACCTGTTATTCAATATTTAGTTGAAGAGGCCGTCGCTGCTGGGATTGAAGAAATCATCTTTGTTACCGGTCGCGGTAAGCGGGCGATTGAAGATCATTTTGATTATTCTTTTGAATTGTCAAAAACACTGGTAGAAAAGAACAAGCTTGATTTAGTGAAGAAAGTTCAAGCGATTGAGAATTTGGCAAAGTTTTCCTATGTTCGCCAGCCCATTCCCTTAGGTGATGGTCACGCGGTGATGTGCGCCGCTCATCTTGTCCGTGATGATGAACCTGTTTTAGTGATGTTCGGTGATACCCTTTATGATTCTCCGGTTTCCCCGGTAAAACAGGTAATGGATGTTTATGAGCGTTATGGCGACGCCGTTATTGGCTTGTCCGAAGTTGAGCGCAAAGATGTTAGTCAATTTGGCGTTATTGATGGTCTTGATTTGGGCGATGGCGTTTATGAAATTAAAAAATTTATTGAAAAACCTCCGGTCGAAGAAGCTCCTTCGAATTTGGTACAGGTTGGTATTAATATTATTACTCCGGAAATTCTTAATGTTTTGCGTTCAATGGAATCTGGCAAGTCCGGCGAAATTCGTTTGGCTGACGCCTATGACGCTATGCTAGAGCAGGGCCGAGTCCTTTACGGCAAAAAGTTAGACGGCGAGTGGTTGGATACGGGTAATAAATTCAATTTAATCAAAGCTAATATTAAGATGGGCATTAAGGATAACGAAATCGGTGAAGATTTAAAAGAATTCTTAAGAAAGATTGCTAAAACTTTTTAAATTTAAAATTATTAGCAACAATTAAAAAACCGCCGCTATTGCTAGTGGCGGTTTTTTTATGTTTTATAATTTTATTGTAATTGCAGCTTATAGATTCCCGCTTGTTGGCCGATTTGGGCGTAGAAGTAGAGCAATTGATTTTTTTCGTCCAGATAAAGCTTGGAAATTTTTTCTGCTTTCAGTAAGACAATCGGTATTTTTTTATCTAAGCTTAAATTAACGATTTGAATCTGAGTATCGCTGGCATAAATTAGGTAATTTTTAGATTGGTTCCAGGCAATGCCGCTTAGAGGCTCGCTCACGCGGGTTAATAATTCTTGGCGGTTGTTGGCGGTATTGAGTGAATAGATTTCAAATTCATTGTGCCAGATTAGAAAGCCTTCATTAAGCCACTGCCAAGAGATAACCGGGCGAATTTGGCGGCTGATAGGTTGGGCAGAGTAATCGCTTAAAAGGTAGAGTGATTGCTGTTTACGGTCGTAGAGGTTGATGTGGTAATTATTTTGGTTGAAGCTGTAGTCACCACTGGGGAGCAGCGAGCTAGAGCGAAGAAGGGCGCTGTCCGCTTCGTAAACTTTGAGATAATTATTTTCTTCTTGTTTTTCAACGGTATAAATTAATCCATCTCTTACCGCGTAGGCGATGTAGTCGCCTCCTTTTAGAATTGTACTAGCGGTATTTTTATCTGTTAAGACACAGGCGATACTGCTTCCTGAGCGGTAATATATTTTTTTATTTTTTTCATCCCAATAAAAGTCGCTGGCGCTTTGACCAAGAGTACTTAGGTTATAGCTTGAAGCCCCGCCGTCTAGTTGAAGAATGTCGCCGTTAAATAATATCTGGGAGCTGTCTTGAGACCATTGAATATTGACGTTTCCGCCCCCAGTTACCAGTTGTTTGCTATTTTCTGTTTTAAGATTAATAATAGTGCCATCATTTGCCAGGAAAATATTTTTACTATCCGGACTGATAGATATTTCTTGGGGTCCGCATAGAGCAAGATTAAGGGGGAGGGATCGTTTGAAGAGAATAAAATCTTCAGCAAAAGTGCTTTGACCGGGATAAATTGATATTTTTTTTTCTAAGGGCCAGTAGCCTTCTTTTTCCAAGCGTAGAGTGTATTCACCCGGCGGTAAATTTTTAATTTTTACCGGAGTAGTAATTTCATCGCGTCCTAAGTCTAAAAGAAAAGAGCGTCTCTGTTTATTGCCATTGAGAAAAATTGAAGCTCCCGTCGGTTCACTGTCTAAAATTAACATTCCGGTTTTTTGAAAAACTTGATCAAAGCGTGGCGGCCAAGAGATGTTTAGACTGTAGCCGACAGCGTAGACAGAAACGAAGAAGGTAATAAAGACGAAGAGAACGATGAAAGCAATAAAAAGAAAGTCGCGAAATTTTTTAGACATAGAATTTTTATTCGGCTCTAGTGATATCGGCGCCTAAGCCGCGAAGACGTTCTTCTAATTTTTCATAGCCGCGATCAATTTGATAGATATTATCTATCTCTGTTCTGCCTTCGGCAATAAGCGCGGCAATTACTAGAGCAATACCTGCCCTTAAATCCGGGCTCATCAGTCTTTTACCGTAGAGCGGGGTCGGCCCTTGGACAACGACGCGGTGGGGGTCGCACATGGTGATGCTGGCGCCCATTTGGGAAAGCATATCGGTCCACAGCAAGCGACGGTCGTAAATAGTTTCATGGATGAGGGCGCGGCCCTTAGCTTGCGTCATGAGGACAACAAAAGGGGATTGTAAGTCAGTGGCGAAGCCGGGATATTCATGGGTTTTAATATCATGAGCTAGTAAGGGGCGGGCACCTTTACGTATTTTAAGCCAATCTGGTCCGATCTCTAAGTCTACTCCGATTTTTTCCATTATTTTTAAAAGAGTCATGATGTGTTCTGGGTTGCAGTGTTCGATTTCGATATTGGCGTTGGCGGCGGCGGCGAGGATGGCAAAAGAACCGGTTTCAATACGGTCAGGGATAACTTGGAATTCGCCTGCACTGATTTCTTCCTTTCCATTGATTACCATGGTGGGGGTGCCGGCACCTTTAATGTCAGCTCCCTGGGTGTTAAGATAGGAAGCGAGGGCTTCGATCTCCGGTTCCATAGCGCAGTTTTTTAAAATAGTCGTGCCGGGTATAATACTGGCGGTCATCATCATACTTTCGGTGGCGGTGACACTGACAAGCGGAAAGAAATAATTGGCGGCGTGTAAGGCTTTGGCCTTGATGTGATAAAATTTGCCTGACTCCTCTTTGATGTCCGCACCGAAAGCCCGGTAACCATCAAGAAAAAGATCAATAGGGCGACCGCCCGCACCAATAACGCAACCACCAGGATGAGGGAATTTTACTTCTTTAAAGCGGGCCAACATCGGACCAACAAACATAATTGAGCCGCGGAATTTATCGGCCATTTTAGCATTGAGTTCGGTGGTATTGAGATTAGCGGTTGCTACTATTGCTTCACTACCTTTTCTGGTGACAGTTGCCCCTAGATTTTCTAAAACCTCAAAAGATCTTTCCACATCTTCGATTTGAGGGAGATTAGTAATTTTGAGAGCTTGGCGGGAAAGGATGGTGGCGGGGATAATTTTCAAGGCAGAGTTCTTGGCACCGCTGACCGTAATTTTACCGCTCAAGGGGTGACCGCCATTAATGATGAATTTAGGCATAAGGAGGATAGATTAGGCTTTTATAATAACTCTATCTTATCTCATTTATTGACATTTTTCAAATATTTGGTAATATTGAAGAGTAAATCGGCGCGAGCCGGATTTTTTCTAACTAATTTTGCTAATATTAAACGTATGGCGAAGATCGCAGTGATTGCCACCGGCGGCAAACAATACAAGGTCAAGGAAGGCGAAACCATTAAGGTGGAAAAACTGGAATTGGCGGCCGGAGAAAAGGTAAAATTTGATACTCTTTTAGTGGCGGAAAGTGACGGCAGCTCCTTAGAAATTGGTAGTCCTTCTTTGGGCGAAAAAGTGAGTGCAGAAGTAATTTCTACTGCTAAGCAGGATAAAGTCACTGTGGTTAAATATAAGAGTAAGGTTCGCTACAAGAAGACTGTTGGCCATCGTCAACTTAAGACTGCAGTGAAAATTTTGAGCATTGCCTAAGTTTTGAATAATCAAATTATCTTTTATATAAAAATCCGCTCTCCTTTCAGGGAAGCGGATTTTTTATGGGCGATTGCAATTTAGCTTTATTTTTAGCTTTAGCAGCAACCTTTTAAACAACCGTCTAATGCGACGGTTGAATATGCCTAAAATTGATAGGACAATTAAAAACGTCAGCATTTTTTCTCCCTTTTTAAAGTTTATATATTATTACGATATTTTAAGGCGTTGGCCAGAGTTAGTTCGTCGGCATATTCCAAGTCGGAGCCGGCGGGCAAACCTCGAGCGAGGCGGGTAATTTTTAAATCAGGAAATATTTTTTTAAGATATAAAGAGGTGCTTTCGCCCTCCAGCGTAAAATTAAGGCCAAGAATAATTTCTTGAATTTGCTTTTTTTTAATCAAGTCGCGCAGGGCAGTGAGGGGTAGTTTTTCTGGGCCAATGTCCTCCAGGGTGTCCAAGAGTTTTTCTAAAACAAAGTAAAGGCCATTGAATTGTTTGGTATTTTCGATAACGGCTAAATCTTGGCTATTTTCAACGATACAAATTAAATCTTGGCGCCTTTCTTTGTCGGAGCAGATTGGACAGGGATCAGTAGCGCTGAAAACATGGCACTGGGAGCAGCGCTTTATCTTCTGCGGGAGTTCGCTTAGAGCACTGGCTAAACTTTGCAGTTTGGCCGACTCTTGATTTAAGAGATAGAAAACATAGCGTTCAGCTGTCTTAGGGCCGACGCTAGGAAATTGAGCAAAGCGATCGATTAGCTCTTGAATGTAGGCAGGGTATTTCATTATTTTAGCTTAAGCCCGGAAAGCCACCCATGTCTTGGAGTTTCTTGGCCATCAGGCGCTGGGCGCGTTTGATTGCTTCATTAAAACAGCTTTTTACAGCGCTAGCTTGAGCTTCAACTCCTAATTCTGGATTTAAAGTTAATTCAGTAATTTCCATATTGCCGTTAATTGTCAGTTTAACGCCATTTTTTTCTTCGCTAACGCTTTCTTGGGCCAGGGCGCTCTGCATGGTTTTTGCTTGGCTGCGTAAATCTTTGAATTGTTTTAATTTGTTGAACATATTATTTGTTTAGTTATTTAATTATTCTTGATTATTATTTTGACGGCTGAGGTTGCGGAAGCTAGCCGTATTCTCATCAAAAAAGAGATCGACTTTACCGGTGGGCCCATTGCGATGCTTGGCAATGTGAACCTCCGCTTTATATCTTTCATCCATCGGTAAGTCATTAGGGTTATAACTGCGGTCAGCCGCTTTGCGGTAGATAAACATGACCACATCTGCATCCTGTTCAATGGAGCCGGAGTCGCGGAGATGTGATAATTTCGGGATGGCGGGGCTGGTCTGTTCGACAGCCCGGGATAACTGCGCTAAAGCTAAGACCGGGATATTGAGTTCGCGAGCTATACCTTTAAGTCCGCGGCTGATTTCTCCAATTTCTTGAACGCGATTGTCATTATAGCGGCCGCGGCCCTCCATCAGCTGCAAATAATCAATTACAATTAAGCCTAGGCCCTTTTCCATTTGTAGACGGCGGCACTTGGCCCGAATTTCCATTACCGATAAGGTGCTGGAATCATCAATATAAATAGGTGCTTCTGCCAGCTCGCCCATAGCTTTGCCAATTTTAGTGAAGTCATTGTCTTCATCTTTGTCGGATAAATTGCCGGTGCGCATTTTCCAGAGGTTAACATTAGCCTGGGCGCAGAGCATGCGGTCAACTAGTTGTTCTTTGCCCATTTCTAAGGAAAAGATGCCAACTCCAGCTTTATTGCGGATAGCAGCTTGACGGGCAATATCGAGGGCGAGGGAGGTTTTACCAACGCTGGGGCGGGCAGCTAAAATAACTAAGTCAGATTTTTGCAAGCCAGCTAGCAGAGAGTCTAAATCGGTAAAGCCGGTGCTAAGGCCGCGGAGCTTGCCGCCGTGCCGATGGAGTTCATCGATACGCTCAAAGGCTTCGGTGAGAAGACTGTCAATCGGCAGGAAGGCATTTTTTAAATATTTGCGGGAAACACCGAAGACCCTTTTTTCGGTCTCGTCCAAGATTTCATCAATGTCTCGGTCTTCTTCAAAGCTGGCATTAGTAATTTCCGAAGCCGCTTGTTGAAGCCGTCTTAGAGTGGCTTTTTTCTGAATGATGTTGGCGTATTGACTGATGTTGCCGGCGGTAGCGACTGTATTGGAAAGCTTGGCTAAGTAGGTACGGCCGCCGATATCAGCTAATTGTTTACGATCTTCTAGTTTATTAGCCAAAGTAATAATATCAATCGGCTCTTGGCTATTGTAGAGCTCTTGGATTGATTCGTAGATTTTTTGATTGGCTTGGCGATAGAAATCTTGTGGCAAAATCATGTCTACCACTTTAATGATGGCGTCTTTATCAATTAAAAGACAACCTAAGAGCGACTCTTCCGCCTCCAGGCTATGAGGGGGAATTTTTTCAAGTAAATTTTTATCTTCGGCCATATAATTAGGGGTTTTTGTCTTTATATCTTATCTTATTATCAGGCCTTTTTCAAGCTATGGTTATTAACGTTTTATGCACGTTTTATGCCCTTAATTTGACAACTAGATAAGGATATTTTAAAGTATTGTCAACTAAAGTCGGAGGCAACATGAATATAGTAGTAGTTTTTTAAAAAGCATTGGCCTGGGAGAAATTGACTTATCCCTGGTTGAACCTATTTTTGATGAGACTGAAATGCCGACAACAGCCGAGCATGTAGATTATCTCAACAGCGACGAAAAGGCGATTTTTTTAGCCGCTGGTTTTTGTGCGGGGCGGGTTATTGAACTTGACGAAATCGTGGGCGAAATACCTGACCCCTTATCCCCAGCTGACCAAAAGCTGTTTGATGAAAGTTGTCAGTGGGCGTCTCTACGGGATTTGTGCATACTTATGGTTAATTGGTTAGTGCGCGAACGCCTAAAGATTAGCTATAAATTTTTCGCTTCCATCCGTGAAGATTTCTTGGTCTTTCAGTTTCCCTTAACACCAGCAGAAGAAAGTATCTGTGCTGGTTGTCCCTATTACGTTCTATCATCATCAATGTTCTTAAACTAGGCTTATAGCCTTTTAACAAAAAAGCCCCAGTAAACGGGGTTTTTTCTTTGGAGCCGCCTGTCGGATTCGAACCCACGACCTGCTGTTTACAAAACAGCTGCTCTAACCAACTGAGCTAAGGCGGCACTGCTTTGATGTTATCTGATTTTTATTATCTTGGCAAGAATTTGTTAAGTGCTTATAAATAGGGTATATTAAAAGTATGCGCATCGACTTACAATTACATTCACGTTATTCTGATGGTTATTATACGCCCGCTCAGTTGGTGCGTTTTTTAGTGCGTCATGGCATCAAAGTGGCTTCTTTAACCGATCATAATACTGTTGTGGGTCAGGCTGAATTCAGGAAGGCTTGCCTTCAGCATAAAATTAAAGCAATCCCCGGTTTAGAATTATATGTCCGCTATAAGCGTCGCACTTTTAATGTTCTTTGGTATAATTATAATCCCGCCGCGCCGGAATTGATAAAAATGTTAGAGTCGACTTGGGTGCGCCGCCGCCGTTTTGCCGAAAAAGTAGCAGGCCGTTTGCGCCGCTTAGGTATCAAGTTTAATTTAGAAAGATTTATTGCGGAACATCCGGGATATTTGCCCGCTAATCATTTAGCTGATCTTATCTGGCAGAAATCAGCTAACCGCCGTTTAATTAAAGAGGCTTTAAAGTTGGAGATTATCAGGGAAGAAGATATTATGCGCTACTGCCTTTTTCCTAAAGTCGGTCCGCGCTTGCAGGACGCCCATGTTAGTTTTACCCGGGTTTTAAAGTTAAGGAAGCAGATTGGTGGACAGTTGATTTTTTGTCATCCGGGTCTGAATAATAAATTGAGAGGAACTTTATTTGAAGAGCTTTTAAAGGCTGGTTTAGATGGCGTCGAATTATTATCCCCCCATCATGGTCATAACACGATTATGCATCTTAACACCATTATTAAACGCCGGCGCTTAATCACCAGTGGCGGCTCGGATTTTCATAAACCTGGTGATGAAGGCGTTCGCCCCCGTTATTCCTGGGACTGGTTTGTGATTAAGAGTGAAGATTTACCCGGGGTGAGTAAGATTTTGGATAATAAAAAGTAAACTTTTGTGAGAAAGAATAACAGCCGCCTTCGGTGATCGAGGGCGGCTGTTTTTGGTTAGGAATAAATCTAACAGTTGAAGATAAGTTTGCGAATTTTTTCATATATCGCTTGCTTATCTGGTGGGATGGCGTGAAATAGCTCTAGAATGCGCTTGCATTCTGTTAATACTTCCTGGCTTTTACCACTTCCATTTTTTTCTTTCTGATTGGCCTCGATTAAAGCATCAACGTGAGCAGTGAGAAGATCTTTAACTTCCTCTTCGTTCAGTGGGCTACTCAATTCCGCTGCCTTGAGAGCGGCGTCAATATTACCTTTGGCAATACCCAGCTTTTTTGCCTGTATGGCCCAGCGATAAGCTAAGCCTATCAGCTCTTTCTGCAGGTAGGGGATTCCTGCACACAACTGTTCCTCGGAATCAGCTTCGCCTTCTTCAGCATGGTAAATCACCATTCTTTTTAATGCCTGCAGGTTTATTTGTTTTTCAAAATCCTTATTGAAAGAAATAAGGTTAATTACATGGTTGCCATTTTCAAGCCAGGCAATAAAACTGTCTTGATTTTTTTGGTCTGTAGTTTTTACCAGAACCTCCCGGACCGTATTCAGAGGTATTTTTTGGTTAACTTCCCGCCACTCATCATTATTAAGGGCGCGGTTTTCTAATTCATTAGCAGCCTTTAAGGCGCCGGCTAAGTCCCCTCTTTCCAGATAGAGACGGATAATTGCGTTGGTTAAATCTTTCATGGTCTTTAATTTAGGGTTAAGGTGATTTCTCTCTGTTCGAAAAACGGAGGGAAATCACCTCAAACCTTAGTTTTTAAAGAACCTTGATTACTTAAATTACATTTATTCCTTATAAAAGTCAAATTTTGCTATTATTAATTTAATTTTATTTAATAAAATACCAAAAAGACTCGGTAATAACCGAGTCTTTCCGTGGTGCGCCCAGGGGGATTCGAACCCACGACCGTCTCCTTAAAAGGGAGCTGCTCTACCAACTGAGCTATAGGCGCTAATTTTTCAAAACAAAAAAGCTCGAAAGCTTACTAATTATCTTGATATTATCAAAAATATTTTTTTTTGACAAGGGTTTGGTTTTTTAGACAAAGTTACTTTCTGTTTACCCGATCGTTTGTTATAATAGCAATAAGATTATGACCACAGTCTTAGATACCACAACAGAGGCGGATTTGATTGCCGCCGCTAAAGCCGGTAGTGCCGAAGCGTTCGGGCGCCTTTATGATTTTTATATCAAGAAGATTTATGATTTTATTTATTATAAAACTTTAAATCAAGAGGTCGCTGAAGATTTGACTAGTACTACTTTCGTTAAGGCGTGGCGTAACTTAGCCCAATTTAAGTCCGGTCGCTTAGGGGCGTGGCTCTATACTATTGCTCGTAATACTGTTAGTGATTATTATCGCCAACGGCGAGAGCATCTGGATATTGATGATTACTGGGATTTGTCTGATAGCCAAGACTTCCTAGGTAATATTGACAAGGATTTACACTTAGAGCATTTGCGCGAGCATTTTTCTACTCTGCGCGCTCAAGACCGGGAAATTCTGATAATGCGTTTTTGGCAGGATCTCTCTTTTGCGGAAATTGCGGAGCGTTTAGAGAAGAACGAGGGGGCGGTAAAAATGGCCTGTAGTCGCGCTCTTCAAACTTTAAAAACTAAAATGCCTTTGGCCGTATTTATTCTACTGCCCGAGTTTATAAACATATGCAGGAGGACCAATTAAAAGGAATCTTGGCTGATTTGTATCAGCTAGAGCCTAGTTTGCGTGACTTTGAAGTAGAATTAAAAAAATTAATCATGCAGATATCGGATTTGCGCCCAGATACTCATTTTACTCCGGCTTTAGCCGCTAAGATCAAAGCTGAACTTTTTCAGCGTTTGCAGGGAAACAATCAAGATAATAAAAAAGTTTTTTATTTTAATATTATGAACAAAAAATTAATTTATGCTGCGACTGCGGTCATGGGCTTAGCGATTATCGCTTTTGCTCTCAATTTGGCAATCCCGCTCAATCAGCGGGCAGAAGAAGCTAAAGTTGCTAATAATCTAAGAACTGATGAACAGGCACCGGCGGTTGATACTGATAATGAAGATGAGGTCGTTAAATTAGCGGCCAATGCCTTTGGTTCTTTACGCTCTCTAGCTCAAGCCACACCTTCGCACGGCAAGATGGTAACGGCGAATGGCCAAGAAATTGGGGCCGCTCAGGCAGAATACGGCGTGGTGATGGGTATGGGTTCGGCTTCTAGCGCTGAACCGGCCTCAGCACCGATGCCGGCTTTGGCGGTTAATATGGTGGGCGGAGACACGGTCTCTTCTTCTGATGCTGGCGGTTCTTCTAGCGCGACGCGGATGGTAGATCAGAAAATGATCGCCCCTTGGTTCGGTTACACCTATGTCTATAAGGGAGATGAGCTTTCTTTAGAAAAAGAAGATGCCACCGTCTACCGTCGTTTAAAGGGCTCTTCCAATGCAGCCTCCCGTTTAGTTTCTTTAATTGGCAATCTTGATTTTGGCGGTCTGACTTTAGCGTCTTTTAATAATCTCAGCGCTACTAATTTATCGGTACAGGAAAATAAGGATCGTGGCCTCTCTATTAACTTTGACTTTTTAGAGGATACTGTGAATATTTATGAAAATTACCAGCAATGGCGGATTCCCGAAAGAGATAATTGTGGCAGCGATGAGGCCTGTTGGCAGAGATTTAGAATCAAAATTTCTGATTATCCGGCCGACACTGATTTAATTGCCATGGCGGATAGTTTTTTAGCTGAGCATCAAATTGATACTAAGCATTATGGTGCGGCTCAGGTGGAGAATTATTGGCGCCAAGATTATGAACGTTCGACTGACAAGGAAAATTATTACATTCCCGAATATGCTAGTGTCGTTTATCCTTTATTGGTTGACGGTAGCCCAGTGCGCGATCAGAGTGGTAATTATTTTGGCTTACGGGTTAACATTAATCTTTTAAAGAAAGCTGTTTCCGGTTTAAATAACCTCAGCCCTTACCGCTATGAAGCTTCTCCCTATGAATTAGAAACTTCGGTAGAGAGAATTTTGAAAATTGCGGCTTCGGGCGGTTTTAACCGTTCTTTCTATGGCACTGGTGAAGAAATGAAAGAATTGTCATTAGGGACGCCGGAACGCTCTTTTGTCCAGGTCTATCGCTATGTAGACAACCGTAATGATGAGCTAATGGTGCCGGCCTTAGTCTTCCCGATTATTGATAAGCCGACTACGGGTTATTATGGTCAAAATTACGTGGTTGTGCCGTTAGTAAAAGAATTGCTGGATGAATTAGAGCAAGGGCAGGGCGGCATGGAAATTATGCCAATGCTTAAATCTTCAAGATAAATAGAAAATATTAAAAAACAGCCGTAATTGATACGGCTGTTTTTTGTTAACTTCTTAAGAAAATAATTGAAGGTATTTTCCCATTCGCTTTAAGAATTTGTCAGGATTATTATTTAAATCCTCCGCTAGTTCTTTGGGGCTAAACCATTGCAAGGCTTCGACTTCATTCTCTTGGATTTTAAAATCTTTTATATCTTTATCTACCACTAATCGATACCACTGGGTAAAGTAGCGGCGTTCAGCCTCAATCATGATTTTAGGACCAAGTTCCGGCTTAATATTAATGAGGCCAATTTCTTCTTCAGTTTCTTTGATGATATTGCTTTCGTAGGTTTCGCCTTCTTCCACCGTTCCGGCTACTGCCGGACCCCATTTGCCAGGATCATTTTTTTTGCTGTGATGGCGCTGAGCTAATAAAATATCTCCCTTAGTGTTATTTAGCCAGAGGGCAGAAACGCGGTAGATATCTTGATCATCAATTAAAGTACCGCGCAGTTTTGAGCCGATAATTTCATCATTGCTATTAACGATGATTATTTTTTCTTTTTTATCTTTAGCCATATTATTTCTAGTTTACAAGCTTGATTGTAAAAAATCAATTTTTAACTCTATAAAAAGGACATGCTTATGAACATGTCCTTTTTAATCGCAGTCCCTAGGGGAATCGAACCCCTGTTACCAGGATGAGAACCTGGCGTCCTAACCGTTAGACGAAGGGACCAATTTAGCTAGCAATCAGACCAATAATATCGGAGTTGCCTTTTAAAAAGTCGGAGGCTTGAAGGGCGGTCCGATTTTCTCGTTGTAATTTTAATATATGCAGAGAATTTTGTCCACAGCTTAGATATAGCTTGCCATCTTCAAGGTAAATTTCGCCAACTTTCCTATTTTTATTAGTTTCGGCAATAGCTACTTCTAAGATTTTCAGGTGCTCTTGATTGGATAATAAAAGATAAGTTCCTGGCCAAGGCTGGCAGGCACGAACTTGTCTTTCTAATTCCACGGCGCTTTTTTGAGGGTCGAGATGGCCGTCTTCCTTTTTTACCAGACTAACATAAGTCGCCTGGCTATCATCTTGAGCTTGAGCTTTAATTTCACCGCGACAATAGGCTTGAAGGGTGCTAATTAGATTATCGGCTCCTAGTTGGGAAAGGCAATCGTGTAAGTACTGGAGGTTTTCTGTGCCTTTCAGTGCTATTTTTACTTGTTTTAAAATTGGTCCGGTATCCATGCCGGCATCCATCTTCATAATGGTAATGCCAGTGCTGGTGTCGCCGTTGAGAATCGGTGCTTGCAGACAGGCAGCACCGCGATAGCGGGGCAGAAGGGAGGCGTGGACATTAACACAGCCGTATTGAGGGACATCTAAGATTGACTGGGGAATAATTTTACCGTAGGCGATGACGACGATTAAATCAGGTTTTAGTTTTTGGATATTTTCCAGCTCCGGCTTGATTTTTTCTGGTTGGAAAACCGGAAGACCGGCATGAACAGCCACCGTTTTTATTGGTGGCGGTGTCAGGGTCTGCTTGCGGCCGACTGGTTTATCCGGCTGGGTATAGACGCCGACTACTTCAAAATCTGGAGACGCCAATAAGCGTTCCAGCCCGGGTACGGCAAATTCGGGCGTGCCCATGAAAATTGTTCTAATTTTTATTTCCATGTTTATAAATTTAGCTGATTATAGGGGGAAAAGCAAGTGATTATAATTTTATGGTTTTTTTCTTTTTTATAGTATAATAAAAAAATGGCCATTAGTGGCCATTATTTTCGGATAATATATCTATTGATTCTATGCTTATATCTTTAGTAAATGCTTTGTTACATTTTGCTCAAGAAATTGGTTATTGGGGGGTGGTTTTATTAATGGCTTTAGAAAGCTCTTTCATTCCTTTTCCTTCAGAAGTGGTGGTGCCGCCTGCTGCCTATTTAGCGGCCCAGGGGAAGATGAATATTTGGTTGGTGATTGGGGCGAGTGTTTTTGGTAGTTTAATTGGAGCAGTTTTTAACTATGTTTTAGCTTACTATCTCGGTCGCCCTTTAATCTATCGTTTAGCAGAGACCAAAGCGGCTCGTTTTCTTTTGATTAAGCCCGCGCAGATTGAGCGGGCGGAACAATTTTTTGGTCGTTATGACCGGGTCTCCACTTTTTTTGGTCGCTTAGTGCCGGTGGTGCGGCAATTAATTTCCCTGCCGGCCGGTTTTGTAAAAATGAATTTTTTTAGTTTCATTTTCTATACCTTCCTAGGTTCTTTGTCCTGGACTTTAGTTTTAGCGGCCCTAGGTTATTTCTTTGGCGCTAACGAAGAGCTATGGAAATCTTATTATTCAGAAATTTCCTGGGGTATTATTGTGTTGGCGATAGTAGGGTTAATGTATTTATTTTGGCGGCGTCGAGAAAAGAAATAATGGATTATAAAACACCGGCTCTAGGGTCGGTGTTTTTTAAGAGATTAAGCGGTCAATGAAGAGAATGCCGTCGAGATGATCAATTTCGTGCTGGATGACGCGGGAGAGATGCTCATCGGCTTGTATTTTTTTCTTTTTACCGTTTTGGTCAAAGTATTGGCAGGTAACATGCTTGTGTCTTTCAACTTGGCCGTAGATAATACGGCCGCGGCTATCAATTACCGAGAGGCAGCCTTCTTCGCCGATGACTTTGCCCCAAGAACGGCGGGTGATTTGCGGATTGATGAGAAAAATATTTTTGCCATCACGACCGGCAATTACCACTATTCTTTCGCTGACACCAATTTGCGGAGCCGCTAAACCGGCTCCATCCTTTTTCAACATTGTTTCTTCCATATCAACCAGTAGTTGCTTGAGTTCGGCTTGGTTAAATTTTTTTTCCGCCACCGGTTCTGAGATTTGGCGTAGGATGGGGTGGGGATGGTGTAAGATTGGTCTTATTTTTCCAGGCATATATTTATTTAAGCTTGTTGCTTGTCTTTGTTTTTATCAACTTCATTTTTAATAGTATATTGATCGGCAATTTTAAAAAAATATTTCCAAGCGGCGCCGCTTTTACAGAGCTCTTTCGTATCGTTTAGTGCTCGTTCCACTAGATTGGCCGGAAGTTCTTTGCAGATTTTAAAAATCGAACCTCTTTTAAAAGCAGGAACGCCTAGTTCTTGGATGACGCGCAAAGCTAAATCTTGCCAGGGATAGGCGGGTGCTTTTTGGCGAGGGCGGTTTCTTAATAAATCGGCGATGTTTTTCATAGTCGCTTTTAGATGACAGCTAACTGCAAGTTAAAGTTTACGCTCAGGTAGCCAACACCAAAATCATTTTGATAGGCGAGAATTTGAGCTTCACAAGTTTCACCCATTATGCCCAGTAATAAACTTAGTTGTTTAAGTCCGTTCTCTAGGGCTTCTTCGGCAATTTTATCATCTAGGTTTAAAAGTTTTTCTCGGCCATTTTCGCGGTCATTAAGATATTCAATGACACGGTTATCAAATCTGGCCCCTTTAGGGGAATAGCCGGCGGGTGAATTTTTTTTCAAACGATGAGAAAGGTCGCCGGCGGCAATGATGGCAATTTTTTCTGGACGTTTGTGGAGAATTTCTCCCAGTTTTTGTCCTAATTGGTAATGATAATTTCGGTCTTTTTTAGTAGCCGGTAAAAGGCTTAGTACTTTAGGTGCTTTGAGATCGGCACTGAGAAGATGAAGGGGGATGGCACTGCCGTAGTCTAGATGTTTTTCCGCACTCAATTTTATCCCTTCTTCTCGACCTAGTTGCTGTTGAATATCATCAGCTAGGCGCAGAGCTGGAGTCAGGGTTTTAATAGTGGCGAGGTAGCCGAATTCTTGGAAACTAAGGGCGAGCTGGGGGTGGATATTGAAGCTAATGTTTTGGTCTTGAGCTTTGCCGTGGGGAGAAATGATAACGATAATTTCTACCTCTTCTTTTTTTAAAATTTCCGCCACGGCCTGATAGGCTTTGACGGTCTTATTAAGGAGGTTGTAGTTCTGTTTGCCAATTTCCGGAATAAGCAGGGGCGAGGGCGGTAAAAAGGCGCTAGCAATAATAGGCATAATAAAAATTTAAGGCAATTTTAGTATAATATACTTTCAGGCTTTCTTAAATATTGACACATTTACGTTTTTATTGTTTTTTAAAAACACCCCGTTAAAAGTTCGGGGTGTTTTTGAAAGGTCAGGAAACCCCGCATGAGGATTATCATCTCGCCCGCAGGGCGTCCGAGTGCGGGGATGAATGACGCGATACTTAACATATCCCGTAGGGACATGTTAAGCTGTAGTCATGA
>Ga0172367_10001502_pt1 | contig 33489 bp, 30 predicted proteins | sample Lak10m_FD_114542 | JGI IMG/M metagenome (GOLD analysis project Ga0172367, IMG submission 114542) | Freshwater microbial communities from Kabuno Bay, South-Kivu, Congo - kab_022012_10m | ecosystem: Environmental > Aquatic > Freshwater > Lake | place: Democratic Republic of the Congo: South-Kivu...
GCCGCGGATAATTGCCCCTTGCCGCCGTCAACAACGATCAGGTCCGGAAAAAGCGCGCCTTCGCTTTTGAGCCGGCTATAACGCCGGCGTACCACTTCCGCGATCATCGCGGTATCATCGATATGCTCCACCTGACGGATGCGAAACCGGCGGTAATTCTTTTTATCCGGCTGGCCACTAAAGAACGACACCATCGACCCCACGGCATGCGTGCCCATGATGTTCGAAATATCGAACGCTTCAACGCGCTCCGGCGCTTTCGCCAAATGCAAAACCCGCTGCAGCTGCTCGGCTTCTTTAAAATAATTCACATCCCTGGTTCCGGAATACAGCGCTCCGATAGCGCGGATCTGGTCCCGAATGACAGCGGCTTTTTCAAAATCTTTCGCGCGCGCGCAAGCTTCCATGTCTTCATGCAGATCTTTATACAGCTCATCTTTGCGGCCTTCGAGGATACAGACAACATGTCGGATGATCTTGCGGTAATCTTTAACGCTGATATATCCCACGCAGGGCGCCGCGCAAAGGCCGATATGATGATCTAGGCAAGGCTTCTTGGGAAATGAAGGGCAAACACGATAATGAAAGATACGGCGGATGATCGTCAGCGCCTCGCGGATAAGGGTTGCCTCCACGTAAGGGCCGAACAGCCGCCCTTGGACCTCCTCGGCGGCGCGTGAACGCGGACGCACCACCGCGACACGCGGATAGCTCTCGTCGCTAACAAGGATCGACGGATAGCTTTTATCATCCCGCAGGTCAACATTATATTTTGGCTGATATTCTTTAACGAGGCTGGCTTCCAGCAAAAGCGCTTCGGCTTCGCTGGATGTCATCAAGTGATCGATCGTATGGATCTCAGCAACCAAGGAGTCTGTTTTAGTTAACGGATGGGAGCTTTTGCGAAAGTAGGACTGCACGCGCTTGCGCAAACAAATAGCCTTGCCGATGTAGATCACGCGGCCTGCGGCATCCTTCATCAAATAAACACCGCTTGTCAGCGGCAGTTGGCTTACGGCCTTTTTAATATCCATGCGAGGATTCTTTGAGCTTGATGGATCCTAAAGATGGCACACATTTGAAAAAAGATGATCGCGCCGATCACGGCGACAATGATCAAGCGCACGAACTCTTGGGCGATCGCCAGATAATGCCATAATAAAAAACACACCGCGCCCATAACGATCGATGAAAGGAATATCTTGCTGCTGTATTCCAAAAGTCCGTCGCCAAATCCTTTCAGGCGGTCGCTTAAGATGCTCAAGAGAACAAAGAAGTTGATCCCCGAGGAGATCGCGCTCGCCAGCGCAATGCCGCCAACTTTCAACGGCCCCATCAAGATAAAATTCAACGCCACGTTCACCACCAGGCACAACGCGGCAACCTTAGCAGGCGTAGCGGTGTCTTGTAAGGAATGAAATGCCGTGACCAACACCTTGGCCCCCGCAAACCAAAAAAGCCCTAAGGCAAAGAACAACAATGCCTGTGCCGTGATCGCTGTCGAATACGCGTCAAAAGCGCCGCGCTCGAAGAGCAAGCGGATGATCGGTGTGGCAAAAAGGACCAAAAAGACCGCGATCGGCATCATGACAAGCAAGATACTTTTCAGCGCGAAGATCAGCGTCCGCCGGAATTCCTCAAAATCCTTTCCGGCCGCAAAACCCGACAAGGTCGGCAAGATCGCCGAGGCAATGGCGACGCCGAAAATGGACATCGGAAATTGCAAGATACGGTTCGCGTAATAGATCGCCGAAATACCGCCCACGCCAACGACCGACGAAAGGGACGCGCAAAACGTGTCCACAAAAACCGACAGCTGATAGACCCCCGAACCAAAAAGCCGCGGCACAATGAGCCGTCCCACCTTGCGCACACCGGGATGGTCCAATGTTTTCGGGACCTGCAAGCGCACGCCATGATGCAGCATAGGAAAAATGTGCGCGCCCAGCTGCAACACCCCACCCACCAAGACGCCAAGCGCCAGGCAAAACACCTGATCGACCGGTATTTTGACAGCGACCAGCCCGCTGATAATAATAGCAATGTTCAAAAGGCACGGACTGAACGCCGGCACCGCGAAAGAACGAAAGATGAACAAGATCCCCATGCCATACGCTGTCAAGCCGATCAAGATCAAATAAGGGAACATGATACGCGTCAACTGAATGGTCAGCTGCAGCTTCACAGGATCTTCCACAAATCCGGGGGCGATCAGGCGCACGACCCAGGGAGCAAAAACAATGCCCAAGACCGTCAACAAGCTCAAGGTCATGAGCAACAAGACAAAGATCGCGTTCAAAAAGGCCATGACCTCTTTTTTGTCTTTCTGGGAATACTCCGCGATGACCGGCACGACCGAAGAGTTCATGCCCCCTTCGCCTAAAATATCACGGAAAAGGTTCGGAATGCGGAACGCGACAAAAAAAGCATCCGCGCGAAAGCTGGTACCCAAGAACTTCGCGAGGATAATATCCCGGATAAACCCCAAAACACGCGAGCTCAAGGTCCCCAGGGACAGCACGGACGTCGTCTTAAGAATCCCCTGATTGCTATCATGCTTGGAATATTTATTAGTTGACATACTTTTTTCTCTCTGCTATATTGACACCCTTAGAAAGGAAATAAATTTATGCCTCAACGACGCTCTGGTATTCAAGAGTTACGCTTAACTGCAAAACGTCATTCCCATAATCTTGACATCAAAACAGATTTGCGAAAGACCATTAAAAGCTTTACAGTAGCTATTGAAGCCAAAAACACGCAAGAAGCGAAATCTCTACTTGCCACTGTTTATAAAAAGATCGATAAAGCGGCAAAACGCGGCCTTTTAAAGAAGAACACGGCTTCACGCCGAAAGTCTTATTACAGCCGCCTGTTGACCAATCTTTCCAAAGCCGCGAAGTAAACAATCTTTACATTGTTTTAAAGAAGAAGGCCACTCGATGGCCTTCTTCTTTTTTTTACACAAAGATTACGACGACAGCTTCACGATCAGCATTTCCAAGGCATGCTCCGGCCGCATCTGGCTTCGTTTGATACGAAGGTCCGCCTGCTGAAACGCCACCAACCCCTGAGTGAATCTCGCTAGCGGCATTTGACTGCGCGCTTTACGCCACGACCAGACCATCCCTCCAACAATTTGCACCGGATAATCCCCGCTCTTTAAAAGTTCATCCAAAAGTTCTAAGGCTTTCGCCTGATGGCCGGCGGAGACTTCCCGCATCAAGTCAAAAACATTATGCCGCGTTTGCGGTTTGAACGAAAACTTCTGGATGCCTTTTTCTTTTTGAAGCCAGGCACTCTTTTCGTCCATAGCTTCCGCTTCCAGAATAAGAAGAAGCGTCTTGCCGTACAGCTTTTCCGCCTGAAGGATGGTCTCTTTATGTTTGGCGTTCAATTCTTCTGCTTGCCGCAACAGAACAACACGCGCCGGCGATGCCACAGGCAAGGCCATGAGGGCTTTTTGAAGGTCTTCGTTGTCTAAATGATAGCCATGAAGGACTTGATAATCAAAGGAAAGGGCTTCGGCAGAAAGAAGGGCTTTAGTCTTGAGGTCAGAGATTTTTTGTTCTTTGGCCGCGTGATCCTGGCCAGTGAGAAGATAGATCATTACCAGTCTTCAACAGTTCGCTCGATAATGCGTTGCGCAAGGTCCTTGACCGCATCATCAATGGCAGCACTTTCAGATTTGGCATTAGGCCCGACCAAAAGATAGGTCGTGTCCCCTGAAAAACCTGGCTCAACCCAGACCGCTTCCTGGTTAGCGACATCCCAGAGCGTTAACGCAACCGTGATCGTAATGCGGTACTCCTGGACATTGTCATCATCGTCGCGGCGCAAGTCATCCCGGCGGTAATTCATCAACTCGCCTTTGAGGATCAACCCGGCTTCATCTTCTTTGGAGACCTTCAGAGCGCCGTCGCGAATAAATTTATCAATGACCGCGTTGGTGACCTTCACTTCCATCATCGGCACATACAAATTTTTGTCCGCGCGCTCAGAACTGTAATCCACCTTGTTCTTGAAAGGTTGGATAAAGATCGTCTTGTAGCTGATAATGGTCGGAGAAAGGGTGCGCGTCGCGTAGCCGCATCCGGACAGGGTTATCACCGCTAAACAAAAAAAGGCAAGGCTCAAACGTTTCATTTTTCTTTCTTTTCCAGTTTATCCAGGATACGCAGCTGCTCTAATGCCTTCGGGGCCCAAGGGCTGTTGGGGAATTCTTCGATGATCGTCGTGTAGTAGATCTTGGCCGCCGTGTATTTTTTATGTTTAACGTAAAACTTGGCAACAACAAAATTATTCTCCGCTTCCTTATCGTTCAAGACCGCGATCTCAGATTTGGCTTTCGCAGAGAGTTCCGCGTCAGGATAATTTTTCACGAATTCTTCAAATTCTTCCGTAGCCGCCTGCGTGACCTTTTGGTCGTACTGCGCCGAAGAAGAGCGCGCCGCGTCGACAAGCGCCATTTGATATTCAGCGGGCTTCACCCATTCGCTTTCCGGATAATCATTAACGACTTTCTCGAATTCGTCGCGGGATTCTTGGTACATTTTCTTTTCAGACAGGTACAACCCGATCTTGTACTGTGAGACAGCGGCATAAGGCCCGTAAGGCGCGTTCTTGATAACGGTGCGGAACACATCAATGACATCATATTCCCCGCCGGTCAAGGTCGTTACGAATTGGCTTTTGCCAGGATTCTGCAGCATCTTTTCGCCGATCTTGTATTGGCGCTCCACCACATCCGGGGCGAGATCGCTAAAGGGGTATTTTTCCACGACTTTTTGATATTCCTGGAACGCGCGGTAACTCTTGTCCATCGCTTCGTAACAAAGCCCGATGTATTTTTGCGCGATAGGTGCCTCTTTGGCCTTAGGATAGAACTTAATAAGCTTCTCTAATTCTTGAAGGGCTTTTTTATAATCTTTTTGATCGTAATAGGTTGTCGAAAACTCGAGCTGCTCTTGAGGGGTGTCTTTCACGGCGTATTTGGGGTTGACCCATTTGTTGGTTTCCGGGGTCCACATCCAAAAGGCAAAGCTAGGTGTTGCGCACGACAGGACTATAATACTAATAATTAATAAGATATATTTTCTCATGCCGTCCACTTTATCATAACTAAAAATTAAAGTCAATTCCGGCAACCGTTAATTCAGAAAAGCCGGAATTGAACTTCTATTCACCGCTTGTGCCCGTATTTTTGATAGTCCACACCCAGATCCTCCATGTCGCATTTCATAGGGCCATGAAACCCAAAAGGCGTTTCAGCAAAAAAGGCGTCGACCATGTCCTTTTCGGTGATCTCACTACGGCCTGCCTGCAGGGCTAGGCTCTCAGCCTTGAGCGCGACCTTCTTTTCCGCCATCTCGCGCAGGAACACCGGCACCTTAGCGGTCAGGGCCTTAAATTTTTCTTCCGCGATTTTCTCCCAAGGCATGGGCATTTTGATAATAACCTTTCACTGTAAACATCCAAGCAAAATCTCAGGACACTCCTAGCAAAACCTCAATAGCACCAATCATTTACCTAGAAACGTTCTGGGGTTTTCTTTTCTGTTTGGGGTTTTTACCAGAAAGATTTCTTTGCTGCGATATCTACTGGCATCCAAGGATATTTATGTGTATCGGAAATAAAATTCATACTTGCAAAATTACCGCTACCCCAGAACTCAGAAGGACTGTTTTCTTCCACATCACAAACCATCGTATTTGTATAAAAATTCCAATGGCCTCCCTCCGTAACCTTTTCGTAGGAAGCGCTAGCATCAACAGCTTTCACTATCTCGCCCTTAGCCAAATTATCTTGTTTTATAAGATCTGTTTCTTTTACAACATCAGCCATTAATTCTTTTATCTGAGAGCAAATTTCTTCATGATGTTCGCCAATTGTCTTCTTGCTAAGAATTATATTTATGTTTTTAAAAAAATCGGAATCAAACCCTTCCTGCATACGATTATACGGAATTTCTTCTGATAGATAGATAATTTGACTTCTTAAAGGAGAATATTTCGCTAAAATAGCTGGAGAAATTATTGTCAGCAAGCGATAGAATACATATCTTTTTTCAAATACTTTTTTGGAGACAATCGGACAATGATATTTTAACTCTATCCTTACCCACTCCTCGTTTTCACTAAAAAACAAAGAGAGCGAAATGCCATCAGCACCCAAAATTCTTAACTCTTTATACCAACTTTCTGCAGTATTTGTTGGTACAACATTCTGACAATTCGTAAGCTGCAAGATACAAGATTCTATAGCGCCTAAAGCATGTGCAGCATTTTGCTTAATAAGCTCAACATCTCCTTGTTTAATAGGCCTAAAATGTGCAATAGCATTTCTTACATTTATTATTTCATTTAGTTTATTCTCCATTATAGCCTTACTTCCTAGAAAATAATTACAAAAATATTTCCAATATCTCTCAGAAGTTATTAAATGTATAAGCTCTCCAGTTGTTAAATACATTATCGGGCAATTTACGAAATAACCTAAATAACCAAAATCCTTCGCCTGGCTAATTCTTTTTTTTGCAATACTCTCTATCGTGCCATCTACAGACTCGTCACTCTTGATCGAAAGACTTGACCATTTCTCCTTTAATTCATTCTTTAAAATTGAAAAAACGAAGACTCTGAGAGCGTTTTCAATCCTAAACAAAGCTGTTAACACCTCGTAATAATAAGGAAATAGCCAGGTCTCGGGTATTTCAAAAGTATTCCCTTCTTTCCTTATCGCTTTTTCCCATTCCATATCATCTTCCCCCTCTCTGTAAAACGAAACGAAAAACCCCAAAAAAACCCCAAAAAACCCCAAAACGTTTCTACACATCTTCAACAACTCTAGCAACTTCTGCTAGAAGTGTCCCGCTCCAACAAAAAAGGCAATCCCGGTTTTGGGATTGCCGTTAACTTCCTTTATATTTTCACGCGCGACATGGGGATATTTTACTCTTTTTCTTAGCTACAATCAAATCGAAAACGTGCCAGGCACTTTTTGGGGACACGTAACTAATCCCCCCCCCCAACAAAATGGGCAGCCCTGGTTTTGGGCTGCCTAAAACTTCCTTTATATTTTCACGCGCGACATGGGGCTATTTTACTCTTTTCTTTATTTTGAGAAAACGTGCCAGGCACTTTTTGGGGACACGTTGAGCTATCCCCCCCCCAACAAAAAGGCAGCCCTAGTTTTGGGCTGCCTAAAACTTCCTTTATATTTTCACGCGCGACATGGGGCTATTTTACCCCTTTTCCTGTTTGTAATCAAATTTATCTTACTATCCCCCAAACAATCCGTGCTCCCAGCAAGATCAGCATCGCCCCGCAGGCATACTGGAAAACAACCTTGATCTTTTGGCTTCGGGATATTATTTGGGAGAATTTTCCTGAGAGAGCGGCCAAAAGAACAAGCGGCGAGAGAATGGTGCCGAGGCCAAAAACAAACAAATACAACATGGCGTCCATCGGGTTTTTGGCGATCAGGACAACATAATTTAAGATACCGATCAACGGCAGGCACGGCGCAAAGCCAATGAGAAGCCCGGCAACACCAACATTGCGGATATTACCTTGATTAAGAGCCGCGCACGTTTTTCCGAAAAGTTCTTTTACTCCCAGGCACGTGGCAACGCCCAACACCGCGATAAAAATCCCTAAGATAAGATAAATGGTATTAGTGTATTGTGAGACCATTTCGCTTTGAAGGTACGCCGCGCCCAAAACACAGATAAGGCCCCAAACAACATAGCTCACAAGCCTTCCTAAGGAAAAAACACCGTACGCATACAGCGATCGTTTAAGCCCAGGCTTGTGCGCCGCGGTATAAAAAATGAGAAACGGCGCGCACGACACCAGACATGGCCCGGAGCCTAAGATAATGCCGCTTAAGAATAAATATGATAGATTTTCGGACATGGATTAAGTAAGATGGTAATTGTTAAAATACGAAGATCAAAATCCTAAATCCTAAACAATATTTAAGCTCAAATGATCAACGCTCAAAAAAATTAGTTCGTTTGAATTTTACAATTTAACCTTGTTTAGAATTTAGTATTTAGAATTTCGGGCTTGTTTCGTGTTTCGTGCTTCGGATCTCGAATTTATCTCTATTGCTATGATTATATTCATCATTCTCGGTTTTGTCAGTTGTATTTTTCAACTCGTCTTGGTGCGGGAATTCACGTTCTCGATCGCCAAGAACGAACTCGCCCTCATGGTGGGTATCGGGATATGGCTGATCTCTTGCGCCTTGGCAACATTCACGCGCAACAAAAAACAGCTCCTTTCCGACGCGGGATTGTTGATCGCCTTAGCCTTATCCTTTGGAGCCGGCATAGGCTTTGCGCATCTATCCAAAAGCATTCTGGCCATTCCTTATTATGAAAGCGTCAACGCGGTCTTTGCTTTTCTGGCAGCTCTTTTTGTGTTAGGGCCCACAGGAGCGCTCAGCGGTTACGCGTTCGCGCATCTAAGCCACCGCCATTTTGCACGATTCTCCGATACAAAAGACCCTCTCGGCTATCTTTTCGCGTATGAAGCGCTGGGGATATTCTTAGGAGGGTTGATCTTTACCTTTGGATTCTCAAGCTATGAGAACCCTTTGGTTTTCACAGCTCTTCCTTTATTGTTCGTACCTGTTCTCGCGATATCCCAGAAAGAAAAGGCTTTTGCCGTGATAACGCTCATGGTCCTTTCATTTTTCTGTACGCGCGGCTTTCCCGGGATCCTTCAAAAAGAATTTTCGAACACTTCCATCATCGCCGCGCAAGGCTCGCCGTACGGGCCTATCATCATGACCGAAAGCCGTGAGGCCAAATCCCTGTACGTTAACGGCACCTTGGCGGCCACCAGTGAAGACAAAGAATTTCATGAAACATTGATCCATACATCCTTGGCTGCGCGAACCGACACCGCCACCCTGCTGTGGATAGGGCCCTGCGTAACATCGCAGGCGCAAGAACTAGAAAAATACCCAAAGCTTGCCGTCACGGCAGTGGATATCAATCCCCGCCCAAAGAATTTACCGACTTTTTACACGCCGGGAAAAAATATCACCTATGTGCACGAAGACCCGCGGCTTTTCTTAGCGCAAAATAAAACACAGTATGACCTGATCATCCTGAACATTCCTTCCCCTTCCGCGCTTTTATTTAACCGGTTCTATACCGTGGAATTTTTCCGGGAAGCAAAGAACGCTTTATCAGCGCAAGGGGCTTTTGTCTTTTCAATAGCATCCAAGCCTGATATCTTAAGCCCTGCGATCCGCGACTTTAACGCGTGCCTTGTAAATTCTTTTCGCCGTATTTTCACCTACACCTTTCTGATCCCCGGCGATGCCATGATCGTTTTCGGCTCCTGCCAAGAGATCACAGCTTCTCAACTAGCCGGCAACTTTGACAAGCATCAGGCCAAGACCCGCTTTTTTACAGCTTTTCATCTACGCGACAAACTCGACCCCTTGCGAAGGTCTTACATTGAAAACGCCTTATCCTCGAGCACAGGGATCAACACCGACTTGATGCCTTATGGATTTTTGTATTACACCTTGATGGACCAAGCGCGATTCACGCCCAGGCTTCACATCCTCCCGCAAAAACTCAAACCCCTGATCTTCGCCGTGAGCCTTTTGTGCGTCGGCCTCTTGGCCTTTGTCCTGTTGTGGCGCAAAGGGCAAGGGTTTGGTTTTCAGGCAGGCGTTATCGGATTCCTGGCGATGAGCACAAGCGCGATGATCTTCTTTGTTTTTCAGCTATTGTGCGGAGGGCTTTTTTGGAAACTGGGAATTCTCATCGGGCTTTTCATGCTGGGGCTCGCGGCGGGAAGTTTTTTCTTAAGCCGGTTTATTTTTTCATTTCCCGTCACAGCGCGTCATCTGGCAGGACTTTTTGCGCTATGGTTCTTATTTTGCTGGGAGATGTTTTTCTGGACGAATTATCGCGGCTACACGCTCTGGCATCAGCTTATTTGGATGGTGCTTGCGCTGGAAAGCGGCGCGCTGACAGGATTTGGCTATCCTCTTTTAAACGCCTTGTGGGAACAGAACAAAGAGGCTCGCCCAGCGTACATCGCCTCTTTTCTTTATGCCGCGGACCTTGTAGGCGCGTGCGCCGGAACACTTCTTACCTCGGCGCTCTTCATCCCGTTCTTAGGCATCAATCTGACATGCCTTATACTATTCGCTGTGATCATGGTCTTGGGCCTGAAAGATTGGCTCTAACGCCACACACCCGGCATCGCGTATCCACAGGCAGGACATTTTCCATCGACAATATTATTTTCTAAGACTTGATACCCGGCCCGCTTGATCAAAAGCTTTCCGCATTGAGGGCAAACAGTGTTCTCGCCAATTTGATCCGGCACGTTGCCGATATAAACAAATTGCAATCCTTCCTTTGTCGCGATGTCCAAGGCGCGCTGCAAGGTCGCGACTGGCGTGGGCGACAGGTCAACGAGCTTGTACATCGGATAAAAACGGGAAAAATGAATAGGTGTTTGCGCGCCCAAATTTTCTTTGACCCAGGCGCAGAGTTTCTGGATCATGGCATCGCTATCGTTGACGCCGGGAATAAGCAAATTCGTGATCTCGACCCATACACCCTCTTCTTTAAGAATTTTCAGCGTGCGCAGAACAACGTTCAAGTCACCGCTGGTGAACGTGGTATAGAACTTCTCGTCAAAACCCTTGAGGTCAATATTGGCCGCGACCAAATATTTCGCCAGTTCTCGCAGCGGCGCTTCATTCACGAACCCCGCCGAATGCATCACGCACGCGATACCCTCTTTTTGGGCGAGCTTCGCGATATCCAACATATATTCATAAAAGATCACCGGCTCGGTGTAGGTGAACGCGATCGTCTTGGCACCCGACTCCTTGGCTTTGGCAACGATCGCCTCAGGCGCGACATACTCCCCTTCGACTTTATCCGCATCGAGCTGTGAGATCTCCCAGTTTTGGCAAAACTTGCAACGTAAGTTGCATCCGGCGGTAGCGATCGAGAATGACGTTGTGCCCGGATACACATGTGCCAACGGTTTTTTCTCAATAGGGTCCACGTGCACAGCCACAGGCTGGCCGTACGTTAAGGCGTAAAGTTTACCGTTAATATTTTTGCGCGCGCGGCAGAAACCCATATCACTTTTCTTGAGCGTGCATTGGCGTGGGCAAAGCTGGCATTGCACAAGGCTGTCTGCCAAAACTTTAAAAAAAGAAGCTTCGTGAAACGTTACCTTTGTTTCTTGAGGGGCAGCGACAGAGCCTTTCAGCTGCACGATCGTCCGCGGCCATCGGGCAAAAACAAAAGCGAGCGCAGCACACACAACAAAAACGATCAACGGAAAAGCCTTAATACGGTCTTTGCTGTCGAGAAAACCGCCGATGACCTTTCCTGTGGGGCATAAAAAGTTGCACCAGAACCGGCCAAAGAAAATAGAAATAAAAAGCCACAGCCCGAACATGATCCCAATAGGCGATAATAAACTGTGCCACAAGAACGCGGCAAAAGGTTCGGTCAGCTCAAGCTTGAGAGGAAAGGCGGCCAACAACAATCCGACAATGATAGCCACATACACCAAGCCTAGCCAGCGAAAAGCAGGCAAAAAACTCAAGGTTAATTTTTTGCGCGTGATCTGGCCTAGTAACTCTTGCGCCGCGCCAAAGGGGCACAAAAGCTGACAGTAAATATTTTTGTTGTAGATAAAAATGGCTGCCATCACGGCGACCCAAATGACAAAAACCGCATCCGTGAACACAATGCCTGTTTTGATCCAGCCATAAAAAAGCGCGAGCGAAAACATTTTAGCGGTTAAGAATCCTAAAACAACAACATTGATGCCCAGCGCCAGATTGCGCCACAAGCGGCTTTCTTTGCGGCGGAAGAAAACGAATAAGGAAAAAGCCAAGGCGCCTAAAGCAACCATGTTGTGGAGAATAGCGCGCGGCGAGATGGCCGGGGCCTGGGCCGCGGTCTTGTGATGAGCGAGAAAGCTCAAACGCTTCTGCAGCGCCCTAATAATAGCCTCGGTCGTGACCGTTGCCCCGGAAACCGCATCTACCTTGTTGCGCAACGCTTCTTGCGCCGTCACGCCGTCCCAGGCATGCAAAAATTTCTTTTCCTCAAGAGAACGGATGACATCCGCTGTTTCCGTAGGCTCGGCAAGCTTAACACCGACGATCCTTTCGCGAAGGTCCGCGGCAATAAAAAGATGAACAATGCCGCTATACCCTTTTTCTTCCACGACAGGCTTGGTCAACATGAATTTTCCGATAAGTTTCTTACGTTTATCAAAAAGGCGCGACCAGGTTTGAGGATCATCGTCCAAAGTAAAGAATGCTGCCTGCGGAAAGAATTCTTTGGCTTGCGAAAGGATCTCTTGTGACGCCTGCGATCCAGGCGCGGCAGAAGTCCGCACGCTGACGCGATAGGATATTGTCATCACAACAACACCAAGGATCGTGGCGAATAAATAGAGAGGTCGTTTTTTCATTGTTTATCCTTTGTCATTTGCCCTGCCAACAAGGCGTTGCGCCAATAATTTTACGAGCACGAACAGCAAACAAGCGGCAAGGCTGTAACCGATGGTTTGCCCCAAGGAAAAATACTCTAATGTGATCGCGCCATGCGGTACCTTGCTTAACAATAATACAATCGCCACCATGGTATTTAAAGTGATTTTTGTTAATGTCGCGAACGCCGGTGCCAAGAACGAGGCGAAGCTTCCCGACACCAAAAGCCCTGTGCAAAACGCCATCATAGGGGCGATCAACGGCACAAGGGCGACATTGGCGATGACCGTAATGGGTGTGACAATGTGAAAATAATACGCGATAATGCCCGCGATGCTCACCCACACGACCAAGGACAGGACAAAAGCCTGCAAGAAAAAATCAACCCATCGCGGGATCGATTGGCCGCGGAAAACTTTCTTGAGAACGAGCGTGTAAACAGGAGGATAAAAGCACAGGATCGCGAAGACGCTGGCAAAGGACAACTGAAATCCGGCATCAAATAAATTCCAGGGGTTCATCAACAACAAAATGACGCCGGAAAGCGCCAGCGAATTAATATGGTCTTCCTGTCTTTCGCAAAGCATGCCGCACAAAAAAATGCACGCCATCAAGGTCGCCCGTGTCACCGGCGGCTGGGCACCGGTCAAAAGCGCGTAAAATCCCAAAATAAAGATTGTCACAACGATCCGCGCGTTGCGTTTGACCGCAAACGCCTGCAGGACAAAAAATATCAAGAAAGCCATGATGCCAATATTCATCCCGCTGATGACCAAAATATGCGCTGTGCCCGTGGCCACAAAAACCTTGTTGATCTCTTTAGGGATGCGGTATTTATCACCCAAGAACATCGCTTCCGCGATCGCGGATTCATTGGCTGTTAAGTGTTCGGCGAAAACGGTACCGAGCCTTTTCTTGATCCGCATCGCGGCGCGCGCGATAACATTGCCTTGCTGCGATTTGAGGACCGTGACAGGATCTTGTGTCTTTACACTCAACAGTGTTGTGATCCCTTTGCGCGCTAAATATTTTTTATAGGAAAAAGTGTCATTGGAAAAATTGAACGGCGGATACAGTTTGCCGGTCGTCTCGATAATATCCCCGTAGGCAAGCGCGCGCTTGCCGAAGGCGGTTGCCAAAACTTTTTCCCGGCGCTCGCGCCACACGCCGTCCTGACGCACGCGCCAGACATCCAGTGCGAAAACACTTTTTCCTTTTTTAAAGAATGGCCGTTGCTGAACGTCAGAAACGATCATCCCCTGGACCATGACCGTTTGGTAATAGTAAGACTTTAGAGTTTTATTCAAAGGCCTTCGGAAAGAATGCTCAACGGCCTGCAGGCGCAAGCTCCCTAAAAAGACAAAAGAGGCCGCGATAAAAAGAAAAGATGTCCGTGGGTAGCGTCGGATAAACAGAGCGCCAAGAAAAAGGCAAGCGCCGTAAGAAATAAAGAAACTCCCCGTAGGCAGGCGGATAATATGCCCCATGAGGATACCGATGGACAAAAGACAGAACAGAACAACAAAAGGCTTTTTGCGAAAATCCATATTATGGTGTGACGGTCAGATGTTTTTTGATGACCTGGAACTTGAAGGCGCCCACGCCCGCGAGCGTTTGAAGTTCTTCAAGGCGTTTAATGGTCCCTTGTTCTTGCCGATACGCGATGATGCGCTTGGCGAGTTTTTCACCCAGGTACGGGATCGCCTTAAGCTCATCGAGCTTTGCGCGATTGACATCGAGCTTCAAATACTCCTGATAATCATTGGCGACGTTAAAAACTTTCTCACACGCAGGAAAGGCTGCAAAAAGATACCGCGCCAAAAGTCCTGCGGCAATAGAAACGCTCAGCAAGATCAAGACCAAACGTTCTTTCTGCGTAAACGAGATCATGGCTTACCTTTTCCCAAATAAATTGAGCTGACCGTCCTTTTTCTTCGGCTTGCGGACGCGCCCTTGATCTTCTATGCTCTTGAGCTGTTCTTCGATATCCGCGAGAAACGGCGATGGCTGCGCGGCAACGACCTTGCCGTGGCGCAGGTGCTTGGCCGCGTGCGTCAAATACAAAATAGTTTTAGCGCGCGTCATTCCGACGTAGAACAAACGCCTTTCTTCGCCAATATCCGCCCCGTGAGAGCTAAGAGGGACGATCCCCTCTTCGCATCCCACGATAAAAACAACAGCGAATTCCAATCCCTTGGCCGCGTGCATCGTCAAAAGAGATACTTTTTCAGCTTTTGCCTCATAGCCATCGTCCTCGCGTTGTAAAAATATTTCGGAAAGGAACTGCGATGTGCTTTGCGCATCACGCGCGAGTTCAGCTAAGCGCTCAAAGGCCTTGCTTTCATTTTTGCACTGCAAAAGATATTGCGTAATATCTTCCAACGGTTTGAAAGACATCGCGCACAGGGCTTCGAGCGTTTCTGCGATCTCAGGCTCTTCGCACAACGGCCGCGCGCCGTACGCCTGGAACGGAATACCGCTACGATCTAGGGCTTCCTTCAGAGGGTCTTGCTGGCTATGAAGACGGCAAAGGATAGCGATATCGGCGAAAGTACATTCGCCTAAGGACTCGCCGCTCACACGTTTGGAATCTTGCGAAAAAAAGCTCGTGCCGCCGATAAGCTTTTCGATCTCATGCACAACATATTCTGCTTGCGCTCGCGCGCTGGCAGCCTGATGAAGGATCAAACGGCCTTGCGTGTGAATCCGCGCCACCAGAGGTGAAAAGGTGCTATCGTTTGATCTTTCAATGACCTGGCCGGCAGCTTTTAAAAGGCTTGCGCTCGCGCGGTAATTATCCGACAACGATAACGTTTGGGCCGACGAAAAATCTTGAGCGAACGTATGAAAAAATCTTACATCGCTGCCGCGGAATCCGTAAATGGCTTGCCGCGGATCCCCGATCGCTGTGATAGACGCCTCGGCTCCTTTGGCAAGCTTCAAAAGTTCGTGTTGGACAGGATTGATGTCTTGGTATTCATCAACGCAAATAAAGTTATATCGCGCTTGGACCTGCGCGCGGACATCGTAATGGCCGCACAATAGCTGCCATCCGTCATAAAGAATATCGTCAAAGTCTAAAAGCTTTTCCTGGCGCATGGCCTCGCGTAAAGAAGCCGCACGTGAGGACAGGACACCTTGGCCGGAATTTTTCTGCCGCGCGGCGTCTTCTAGGATCCCTTCGATCTCCTTGGTTTTCTTATCTGGCCAAAGTTTCTTGGCAACCGCCACAGATTCATCGCGCATCGCGATACGAAAATCGCAAGGTAAGCCTATCCTTTCAGCGTGCGCCCGCAATAGCATAAGGCAAAATTTATGAAATGTTCCAACGTCAACCTGATTGGCGTAAGACGCAGAATACCGGGCAAGGCGCGCGCGCATTTCATTAGCGGCTTTATTGGTAAAGGTTACCGCGAGGATCTTTTTATCATTAGAAAGATCTTCTAAGGTGTTAAGAATACGATAAACAAGGGTGTGGGTTTTTCCTGTGCCGGGGCCGGCAACGATCAGCAAGTGTTGGGCAGGATGTGTGATCACTTGCCACTGGGCGTCATTGATATCATTGGGTCGCCTCATGTATTCACTCTCGCTTACTCTGTTTCAAAATATTGCACGCTAAAAATATCAAAAATCATAGAAGAACACAATAAAAATTTTCCAACTAGATTCTTTAAAAAATTAATTAGGCTGAGGCGTGCTGGCATTGTCCTCCGCTCAAATGTCCCAATCTTCCTTAGTATAAAATCTAGATGGAATTGAGACGTCTCGATTTCTGCTGATTTCAAATTAAGGACAATCGAGTCAGCCGCAGTCTCCAGATTCGTCAAAAAATGTTAAAAAATGGAGCCTGCGAAACTCGCGAAAGGACAATGCCACCACGCCTTTCAATCCAGACAGTCGTAAGAAATTGACTTCCTGAAGCAGGACGTTATGCAGGCTTCGCGGCTGGTAATAACGCGAAGCCAAATGCCGAGCCTAATTTTTCACGCCGGGAAAAATTTGGCGTTCCTGCGAAAGGAAGGCAGTTTCTTTTAACGATACGTAAAAAATCCAGAACTTTTGGTCATGCTAAAACAACGTCAGCTGGCCTTTTTTTGTCGTGCGCTCTTTGTCGGAAAACAAACTAATAACACCATATTCGCCGTCATAGCCGGGCGCGATAGAAACTTTTCCGCTGCGCATACGAGAAATACCTTCAGCCAGCAAATCCCCTGCGGTCTTCTTGATATCAGATAAAGGCGTATCGCTTAAGATAGAGATTTCTCCGCCAAGTTTTGACAACATGCGATGATAAAGTTCCTGGACAGGCTTAGCGGTGACGCCGACACCCTTGGATTCGGCAATGACTTCCTGCAAAGGAATCAGGCTTTGATAGGGGCGCCACCTTTTTCCCTTTGACCCTTCAGGGCGGTCCGCGAGTTCTTCCACGCGCGCCATGACACCCACAACAACTGGCTTGCCACATTTAGGACACAACCCTTTATTCTTGATCGTTTCCTTGGGAGTAAGGCGCATATCGCAATCTCGATGGCCATCATAATGATATTTTCCTTCTTCAGGAAAAAATTCGATCGTACCCAGAAAACCTTTATTGCTGTCTTGAGAAAGGCTTAAGAAAATTCCCGCGTAAGAAAGCTCTGTGTCAAAAATATTCGCTTCTCTGCCCAATTTTGGCGCAGAATGCGCGTCAGAATTTGAAATAAGAACACATTGATCTAGCTGGCTTAAGCGCCAATTCATCAGAGGGTCTGATGAAAGCCCTGTCTCAAGCGCGAAAATATATTTCGTAAGATCCCCGTAACAATCTTCCATCTTATCAAAGCCGCCCTTGGAGCCTAGCATGGAAAACCATGGCGTCCAGATGTGGGCCGGCACTAAAAATGATTGCGGGTGCGACTCAAGGGTAATTTCCAAAAGATCGCGCGAATCCAGTCCTAGAATAGGACGGCCATCAGAACGGATATTGCCGATCTTTTCAATGCATTTCTGAAGCGCTTGCGCGACATCAAAGCTGGGAGCAAAGATCACGTTATGGACCTTACGTACCTTATCCAAGCGTTTATAAATATTCGCAATTTCTGCGCTTAAAATAAACCGCACCGGCGCTTTGCAAGAAGCCGGTACCTGCATATCTATCTCGCTTGCATATTCTTTTTTCAGCTGAAAAAGGCCCTCTTCGGCTGGTTCAAGCTTTGTCCTTAGTTCTTTAAGCCAGCCCGGGTGTAGAAAATCCCCTGTTCCGATAACAGTTATACCTTTGAGTTGTGCCCATAAATATAATTGTTCAGGAGTGAGGTCTTTGCTTGTCGCACGGGAGAATTTAGAATGGATATGAAGGTCGGCGTAAAATCGCACGGGCTTCCTTTAATTAAACCACGATATTCACGATCTTGTTCGGCACAACGATGAAGCGCTTGATCTCCTTGCCGGCGACGTGCGCCTTGATCTTCTCATCAGCAAAAATGATTTCTTTGAGATCGCTTTCAGGACAATTAAGTGGTACGTCAAATTTGCCGCGCAATTTACCGTTGATCTGAACGACAATGGAAGCATTCTCAAGCTGCAAAGCTTTTTCATCATAATGAGGCCACGGCACATCGCTAATGCTTTTATTTTTATGGCCCATTTTCTGCCACATCTCTTCGCACATATGCGGGGCCATGGCAGACAACAACAAGACCATAGTCTCAAGGCTGTTATTCAGCGTAGCTTGATCAACGTTGTCTTTTTTTTCTTTAACATATTGTTCAAGCTTGTTCAAAAAGACCATCAGGCTGCTGATAGCGGTGTTAAATTTAAATCCGCGTTCGATATCTTCAGTAAATTTCTTGATCGCGACATGGCGTTCACGCTCAAGCGCCTTATCTTTGTCATCAGTGGCCGCGCTCATTGACACAGCTTTATAAGCACCTTCTACCAGGCTCCAAATGCGTGATAAAAATCGCCACGAACCATCAATGGCGCCATCGCTCCATTCCAATTGGTCTTCAGGAGGTGCGGCAAATAAAATAAAAAGCCGCAATGTATCCGCGCCGTACTTGCTGATCACCGCATCGGGGTCAACGGTATTTCCTTTGGATTTGCTCATGACCTCGCCGTCTTTAAGAACCATCCCTTGGGTCAATAACCGCGTAAAAGGCTCGTCAAAATTGATCAACCCTAAATCTTTCAAGAATTTTGTAAAGAAGCGCGAATACAAAAGATGCAAGATAGCATGTTCAATGCCGCCGATATATTGATCCACCGGCATCCAGTACTTGGCCTGATCCTTGCTGAAGATCTCTTTAGCGTTATGGGCATCTGCGTAGCGCAAGAAATACCATGACGAATCAAAAAATGTCGCCATCGTGTCTGTTTCGCGTCGGGCTGCTTTGCCGCACTTGGGGCATTTGACATTAACAAATTTTTCACTTTTAGCCAATGGGCTTCCGCCCTCACCTGTCAGCTTGATGTCTTCGGGTAAAACAACCGGAAGGTCTTTTTCCGGAACCGGCACAATGCCGCAGGCATCGCAATAAATGACAGGAATGGGCGTTCCCCAATAACGCTGGCGGGAGATAAGCCAATCGCGCAAACGCCAATGCGTCACGGCCTTGCCGATCTTTTCTTTTTCCATCCACTCAGCAATTTTCTGGAGTGATTCGACATTATTAATGCCGTTAAATTGAGTAGAATTCACAAGCGGGCCTTCAGCGGTGTACGCTTCGGTAAGATCTAAAGGTGTAATGTCGGGGCGTTTCGGATCCTGGATAACGATTTTCATCGGCAGTCCGTGCTCTTTGGCAAAAAGAAAATCACGCTGGTCGTGTGTTGGAACGGCCATGATAGCGCCAGTGCCGTATTCCATCAAAACATAATCTGCGATCCAGATCGGCACGCGCTCGTTGTTGACCGGATTGACGGCGTAAAGCCCGGTAAAGATCCCTTCTTTTTTTAACCCTTCGGCCACGCGGTCGGCCTTACTGACCAGACTCATTTTTTTAACGAAATCGGAAACTTTCTTCTCTTCGGATGTGCCTTTGACAAGTTTGGCAACGGCGGGATGTTCCGGCGCCAAAACGACATACGTTGCGCCAAAGATCGTATCCTGACGGGTTGTAAAGACCGGCAAGGTCTCGCCTGTTTTTTCAATTTTAAAAAAGATCTCAACGCCCAAGCTTTTACCGATCCAATTCTTTTGCATCGCGATAACGCGAGCAGGCCAATCTTTTAGGGTATCCAGGTCTTCCAAAAGCTTTTCGCTGTAATGCGTGATCTTCAGATACCATTGCTCAAGATCTTTTTGCACAACCTCTGTCTTGCAACGCCAGCATCCACCGTTAACGACTTCTTCGTTAGCCAGTGTCGTCTCACAGCTCGGGCACCAATTAACGGATGAGGCCTTTTTGTACGCGAGGCCTTTTTCCATCATTTTTAAGAATATCCACTGGTTCCACTTATAGTAATCTTTATCGCAGGTGGCGATCTCCCGATCCCAATCGTAGGAAAAGCCCATCTTTTCAAAACCTTCGTGCATTTCGCTGATACAACGGTAAGTCCACTGGGAAGGGTCAGTCTTGTGCTTGATAGCGGCATTCTCAGCTGGCTGGCCAAAGGCATCGTAGCCAATAGGGTGCAAAACATTAAAGCCTTGCATCTTTTTCATGCGAGCGATAACATCGGCGATCGTATAATTTCTTACATGGCCCATGTGGATCTTGCCCGAAGGATATGGGAACATCTCTAAGACATAATATTTGGGCTGAGAAGTATCACTTTTAGCACTAAAAGTCTTGTTCTCTTTCCAAGCCTTTTGCCACTTGGACTCAATGTGTTTTATTTCATTAATATCGTAGCTCATGGGTATCATTTTATATTAATATTATTATAATGGAAGATTTTTTTCAAAATGACACCAGGGAAAAGCTTCATGACCCTATTTGACAAAAGAATTGTGCGCCCTAAATTTGTCTGTTATAATCAAGCCTTATTATTCAGGGAAAGCCTTAATAATCGTTTTATCGCTTAGAAAGAGAGGTTGTTCATGGCACAGGTTAAGGGTCCAGAAACCCACCACGTTACAGCAAAGGCAGACCGTATCCCGCTTTTTCAGAAAGTTGTCTACGGGATCGGTTCTTTTGTTAATCAGTTCCAAGCCGCCGCGATAGGCCAGCTTATCAGCGTTTTAAACCTCGGGCTTGGCATGAATCCCGCGCTTGTTGGGACGATCGGCGCTATTCCCCGCCTGATCGACGCCTTTTCAGATCCTTTGATCGGCTACAGTTCGGATAATACACGTTCGCGTTACGGACGACGCAAGCCATGGATATTCTTTGGCGCGATCGCCTCAGGCATTTTGTTCGCGCTCATGTTCAATCTATACAAAGGTCAAAGTGAAAATTTTTATTTCGGGTATGTCTTAGGCATTCAAGTCCTCTTTGTGATCGCTTTTGCTTGCTATTCTATTCCTTGGATCGCCTTAGGCTATGAAATGACACCCGATTATCATGAACGTACACGCCTGCAGGCATTCGCGAACGTCTTTGCTCAACCCGTGTGGATGATCGCTCCGTGGTTTCTCATGATCATGGGCTCCAAAGAGATCCCGATCAAGATATGGAACTGGACGATCGTCACGTTCCAGACTGGCTTTACCGATGTGGTGCATGGCGCGCGAGTCATTGCGATCGTCGTAGGCGCGATCATCATCGTCGGCGGTATTCTACCGGCTATCTTTAACCGGGAACATTTCAAGGATCTGCCAAGGCCAGAAAAGAAGCAAGGCGCTACCCATGTCATCAAAGACATTCTTGGTAATTGCGCCACCTCTTTCAAGTGCGGGCCATTCGTCAAATTGGTCGCGGTCACGTTTTTGATCTTTAACGGTTTTATGCTCGCATCCGCATTCTCGGTCTACGTCATTTTCTTTTATGTCTTCGGTGGACAACCGACCATGGACCTGATGTGGCAGAACGGCGGCGCATTCCTCGGCCTTTTCGGGACCTTAAGCTCGATCTGCACCATGATCGCCATTCCCTTAACCGCCAAGATCTCAACGAAGCTGGGAAAACGAAAAACCTTTCTTTTGGCGATGTGCCTAGCTATCTTTGGCTATGTGCTCAAATGGTTCGGGTACAACCCAGAACACCCAAAATTATTATTGATAGCTACACCTTTCTTGGCCTTTCATTTAGGCGCACTTTTCACCATGGTCCCATCGATGGTCGCAGATGTTTGTGACCTAGATGAGCTTCAGACAGGAACACGCCGGGAAGGAATGTTCAGCGGTATTTACTGGTGGATCCAAAAACTCGGGCAAGCTGGCGCCTCCGTGCTCTCTGGCGTTTTATTGAACGTTGTCGGTTTCAATATCAGCTTAGGCCTTAATCAGTCACCTCAAACCTTGCTTTATATGCGTCTTTGCGACGTGGGTATCCCGATCGTAACCTCTTTGATCGCGCTCTACATTATCATGACCTTTGACATCTCAGAATCTAAGGCTTATGATATCCGTAAACAGCTAGAACAAAGACGAGGCAAGGCATAGTGAGCTTGAAGAAAAACATGGAAAAGCAACCCAATCTAAAAAACATAAACTCTAAACCGATCATTATTTTCCCTTACCTTGGGTATGAAAATAATAAGAAATGCGAATGGTATTTCTGGTGGACGGTCGACCGATGCAAACAGATCGATCCTCGGCCGATCGTGATGCTGCCCAGGGCCACGGTCATTCGGCAGAACGCGGCGTCCTTCTTAGCAGATGAGCGAAGTAAAACCCTCGAAGTTGTTCAGACTTGGTCCGTCGATACATGCCAAACATGGCTTGCCGGCTGGGGCCACGTGCTTGACAATTATCCTCAAGCTGAAAGGATCGTCCAGATCCCTGGCGATATTGATTATGTCGATGAAGATACCGAATTCTATGATAATTTGGGAAGCTTTATTGAAACAATAGATGTAGATATTGCCATCGGAGATTTTAAGACAGGGGATAAATTCAGCGCGAAAAGCTTGGTCGATACCTACGGCACTTATTCCCTTTTGGCCAACTGGTTCCCGGAGATCTCACGCAGCATCAAATCCTTGCCGCTGAACAGGCCGAGATCCGAATTCTTGAACATTAAAACATCTGTTCTGCGTAGCCTCCTTATCAACAATAGAAATTTTGCCTATGAACAGACGCTGAATTTCTTGATCAAAAGCTGGAGCTATGAAGATGCCAAATGGCGATACAACATCTCCATCCCTCTTCTAGGCACTTTATCAGACAACAAATCTTTTAGAAACTATAGAGCTTGTGTTGACCAAATCGAACGCATCGAAAGAATGCTTTCTTTATTGTGGAGAGAGATCAAGCAGCCCAAGAAAAGAAATAACATGAGCGATAAAGAGCTCGAAGAGCAATATACTGATTTTAGCAATGAATATGACAAGCTCTTTAGCAAATCTAAAGGCATTATGGATACGGCCCGGACAACCTTTCGTGCCCTTTTAGGTGTTTAGGCTAAAAGAAATCATTGCGTTAAGCAAAAACAGCCCAGTTCTTTTAAGAACTGGGCTGTCTGCTTTTTCCTATAAGAATCTCTGCCGTCGCACAAAAACAAAACGTGAAAGGCCTTAAGCCTTTCACGTCGAACAATCCTTGTTTACTCTTCCCTTTCTCTAATCTGTCATGCCGTCCATCATCTCTGCGGGGGGAGGGGGCTCATCGAAAAGCTCTTCGTCCTCTTCCATGGGGCGCTTTTCTTTGCGTTCTTTCATTTTCTCCCGCAGGCCGCCTTTCTTTCCTTGAAAATGCTTTCCGGCTATTTCATTAAATTTTGCAAATTGTTCTGGTGTCAAGATCGACTTGGCTATAAAGATCCCATTGATACGTTGATCGATCAGCTGCGCCTGCAATGATTTCATCTCTGTAACGATCGGCTCAACGATAGATCGAGTGGCTTCCGGATCCTTTAACGCTTCCTGAAGCTTACTGCGCTGCTCTTGCATTGCTGCGCGTAAACTTTTCATGACCTCTTCTTGTGATTTGCGATTAGCCTCCAGCTTTTGATGCTGCTCTTCCGTGATCCCCAGCTTCTTTTGCATGATCTCCTTAAAATTCTTTTGCTGAGGGCCGCCTCTTGTTTCCTCAGGCTGCGCGAACGCCACGCCTGCTATAAAAATAACAGCTACCCCAACAATCGCCATCATTTTAATTTTGTGCATTATGCACCTCCTTTCACTTCCTTTGACAAGGCCGATCACTGGAAAGTTCCCTACAAAAGGAATTTTTCAATGTTAGTTCCAAGATCCGAAACAAAATCTGAGTTTTCCATGCCGACATCATAGCTAACAAGATTCGTCAAATTTTCCGCATGGCTCGCTTGTTGTTGACGTGGCCTAAGGCCAATGGTTAGCGTAACGACAAGAAAAACGATCGCAAATGCACTGCCCAGGGCCAAAATAGGACGCGGGGCAAATAACATTTCAACAAGAGATATTAACCGCTCTCTCACACTCCGCTTTTGAACTATTTGTTCTTTCTCGATGGCAGTCTGAATATTACTCCATACCTGCACCGGAGGTTTTTTATGGACAGCTTGCTGAAAAACGCGCCGCTGCGCCTGCAAGTTCTTTTCAAAGACCCGGCAAGCCGCGCATTGGGCCAGATGACGCGCAACAAACTCGCGCTCTTGAACGCTAAGCTCGCCATCCAAATAATCACCTTTCAAAATATCTTTGATATCGTCACAGATCATTTTTGGGCTCCTTTCCGGCCTTCTCCCACAACGACTGGCGCGCACGCTTAAGCCGCGAACGTACCGTGTTAACGGGGATCTTTAAGGTAGTCGCCATCTGTTGATAATTCAACCCTTCAATTTCACGCAAAACCAAACAAGCTCTGTGCTCTGGCGTTAAAACATTGAGCAACGCATTGAGCTGTGCCTCACAATCGCCCTGCAGAGCTTTTTCATCCGTTGAAGAATCCGAAGGCGTCGAATCTAGAATATATTCATTATGAACGCGGCTTTGTTTTTCCTTGGCGTGTTTACGATAATGATTGATCGCCATGTTGACCGCTATCCGATAAACCCACGTTTTGAACGCTGAAGCGAATCGAAAATCTTTCAAATTGTGATAAATTTTCATAAAAACATCCTGCGTGACTTCTTGCGCGTCCTCGTCATGACAGGTGATCCGCAAAGCAACGTTATATACAAAAGGGCTTGCCGCTTTATAAACTTCTTCAAAAGCTGCTATATCCCCTTTTGCTGCACGTTCTAAGGTTTCAAGGGCAATGTCATTCATGCTTTTCTTCCTATCCTCTTAGACGGGATAAGTAAACAAAAAGTTCCGTTGTGGAGCAAGGGAGACTGGCTATCAGCTCCAAAAGATTGGCAATACTTACGCAATGAAGCTCAGAGTTTTAAGCTGCTGGAGAAGAACGATCGTACTATCGATCAAGGCATCGATCTCTTGAGTGTTGTGCGCTGAGCGAGACGCGCGAACCGTCAAAGTATTTCCCTGAAGACTGATCAAAGGGTTTTGCTCTTTGATCGCCAGCAGCATTTGCTGAAGCTGTGGGCTTACGATCAGCTTAGGGCTTTCTTCGTCTTTTGCGAAAACAGTAAAATCTTGATCAAAGGCGAAAGCTCCTGTGGATATCTTTTTTGACCCAAAAACAATATTCATGGCGGGAATCCAAGGGTTCTTGCGCTCGATAACAAGAACACACGGCTTAAGAGGGCTCACAACAGCGGACACAATGACAAAGGTTGGATTGGTTTTTGCCGGCAAGGTAATAAACGATGTGATCTGATAATTTTGCCAAGAAAAAATAAGCTTGGGAAAGATCAAAGCATGCTGAACAACTTTACCGCCACGCTTTATAGCTTGCTCTTGAAGAAGGATACGATGATGACGGCTTTTTAGAAAATAAAACAAAAATAATCCAACGACAAACAAAGAGCACCAGAGAATAGCAAATGTTACTTTAGAAAAAGGGCAACACATGATAACACTCCTTTATTCTGGACAAGGATCAAAGCCGGGTTGCACGAGACAAAAAGGCATATCATCGGCCTCTGTAAGTTTATATCCCCAACCGCCACCCACCCATCCACATATCACGGTGCAATCAAAATCATTGGGAAGGTCTTGGTTTGAACAGCTATGAGACAAGGACGTGCAAATATCCCCTGAATCAGGTTGAAAATTAAGGCCGAGATTAGCATTCAGCGCAGCATCCATGAAACCTGTTGATCCATTAGGGCCGCCTCCATGAACCGGCGTGTGCGGATAATAATAACCGTGCTTTGCGCGATATATCGCCTGAGCCGCTTTGATCATCAAAAGATCTTTTTTTGCCGTCTTCGCCTTAGCCTTTTGTAGTGCCTTAGAAAAGCTAAAAGATGTGACCCCGGCCAGAATGCCAATGATAACAACCGTGACCAAAAGCTCCATGAGCGTTATTGCGCTCTTTCTGGAAATCCTTAAAATAAGCATGCTGTCCTCCCTCGCCTGATCACTGCATTTATCCTTACGCGACGATAGCTATTGTCGATCAAATAATGCTGTTGGAATAACGATTTCCGTCATTGATAACGCGCAGAAACGTTGGGAATTTTCGAGCTGGAATAACAATCTCCGTGACTTTATCGTGCGTGACATCCTCAAAGATCATCGTCACACCCTTATTGCCCTCTTCATCGCGAAAATGTTTGATATAAAGGCTACAATGCGATCCTAGATAGTCCCACTCGATCAGTTCATTAACTTTAGACATCCTCAACCTTTCCTTTAAGAAGCGATGGCCGCCTGCTGGAATTGTCTTGATTGTATCACAGCGCAGCATAGAGCAAAAGAATTCTTAAAAAGAAAAGGGCCCCGTGGTTCGCACGGGGCCCTCAACAAACAAAAAAACAAGAAAGGCTTATTTGCGGCTTAAAACAACTTCCGGCTCTTCGCTCGCACTCTTTGTCACGGTCATGGTGTGATACGTGCTGTCTGTCTTGTAATAATCTAGACCACGCTCAATATATTGGTCATCTATTTTCATAGGATCAAAAAATTTACGACACATATCCCGCGCAACTTCCGGATCGAACGCTTTGCAACAATACACATCAACTGAAATATAATTCTTCGGAGAAAGCGTATGAATAACAATAGAGCTTTCGATCAAAGGCGCCCAGCCAGAAAGGCCAGCTTTGTCAGGAAAGCGTGTCGCATCGCTTCGGAAAATGCTCGGCGGCGATTGTTTTTCCATACCCAATTTCTCAACAATTTCATCAAGAAATTGATAGCACAAAGACAGGTCATCGCATGTTCCTTCTTTGCACCCGTAAAGATCGAGTAATAATTGATAACCAAAAACTTGATTGGCCATCTTTTGTATCCTTCCTTTCTGATTGCTGAAAACTGCTTTCACTTACTTATGTTATAAAAACGTGTGGAAAAAGCAAGAAAAAATAAAGTTTTTTATCCTTCGGTCAAATTCCAATATCAGAATAATGGTTAAAAGTATATACGCAAACCTAAAATAATCAAGATTTTTTTTGGTACCAAGTACCAGGTTATTTCTCGTCGGAAGACAAGGTTGATTCCCTGGAAGACCCTAAAATGATCTTATTAAACTGCTGAATAATTCTTTTTATATCCGGCTGGCCTACCGTAGCGGATATAGCGCAAAGGCTATCCGCGCCGGCGTTAACAACATCCAAAGCGTTCTGAAGCGTAATGCCTCCGATCGCCACAATAGGCAATGAACATTTTTTTCTTATGTCGCTAATGATCTTTGTACCGCACGGCGATGCTGCGTCTTTCTTTGTAGACGTTGCAAAAATTGGGCCAACACCAAGATAGTCTGCTCCCATATCTTGCGCCATCTGCGCCTCCAGAACGGTATCAACGCTGACGCCGATGATCTTCTCCGGCCCCAAGGCCTTACGAGCTTGCGCATAGGCGATGTCAGATTGACCGATATGGACTCCGTTAGCATCTGAGGCTAAGGCTACATCAAGAAAATCGTTCACAATAAATAGCGTCTGCGAACATAGTTGACGGATCTTCTTCGCTTCTTCGATCATCACAGCCTTGCTCTCTTGCTTATTGCGATATTGCACAGTCGCAACACCAGCGGCCAGCGCGTTTTTAACATCATCCACGATACCTTGCCGGGTCAATGTATTATCCGTGATAAAATAGAAACCCTTCAAGATCATGCTTCCCTGCCTTGTTCTAGAGAGCGCTTTTTCAAATATACCATCAAGATCGAAAGCGCCGCTGGCGTAACACCTGAAATACGATTAGCCTGGCCCAAGGTTGTCGGTAAAAAATGTTGTAACTTTTGTTTGATCTCATAAGACAGGCTAGAAACCTTTGCGTAATCAATATCTGTGGGGATCTTGATGTTCTCTAAATATTTAAACTTTTCAACATCTTTTTTTTGCCGCGCAATAAATCCTTCGTATTTGATGCCGTATTCGATCTGCTCGATCAAAGCGCGCGGAAGCTCTTTTTCGCCGTCAAAAAAATGTTCTATCATGTCGAAGGTGATCTCAGGACGCTTAAGAATTTCGCCCAACGTCATGGTATTGCGCAGTGGGGCGCTCTGATGCTGAGCTAAGGCAGCATCTAGTGGCGTGCCAGGAGAAACTCGCGTTTCTCGCAAAAGATGGATCGTCCTCTCAATAAGCGCATACTTTTTCTCAACTCTTGCCAAATCCTCTTGAGATATAAGGCCAAACTGATACGCGTAAGGAGCCATGCGTTTATCTGCGTTATCTTCACGCACGATCAGCCGATACTCTACACGCGAGGTAAACATCCGATAAGGCTCTTGTGTGCCCTTGGTCACTAGATCATCGATCAAAACACCTGTGTACGCTTCATCACGCCTTAAAATGAAAGGGTCCTTGTTCTGTATCTTTAACGCCGCATTGATCCCAGCCACAAGCCCTTGTGCAGCAGCCTCTTCATATCCTGTCGTACCGTTCACTTGACCAGCAAAAAAGAAACCTTCGACATGTTTGCTCTCAAGGCTCGCTGTCAACTGCGTTGCGTCGATCACATCATGTTCAATAGAATAACCATGACGAACGATCACAGCTTTCTCAAGCCCCTGGATCGAATGAACCATTGCCTCTTGCACATCTTCCGGCAATCCTGTTGAAATACCGTTAGGATAATAAAGATGCGTGTCCAAGCCTTCAGGCTCAAGGAAGACATGGTGCTGTTTTTTATCTGCGAATTTGACAAGCTTATCTTCGATGGATGGGCAATATCGGACACCTGTCGATTTAATCTTTCCAGAATACATAGGAGACAAATGAAGATTTGTGCGAATGATCTCATGAGTTTTCTCGCTCGTGGACGTGACATAGCATGGCAACAGCTTCCTTTCCCGGGGTATACTTTCAGTTGAAAAGGAAAATGGCACCGGTGGGCAATCTGAATCTTGGCGTATCAGATGAGTAAAATCAATGGTATCTCCATCAATCCGAGGCGGCGTTCCGGTCTTAAAGCTCATCAAACGAAATCCATGGTCTTTGAGCGATCGCGCAAGCTGCACGGAATTGGTTTCGCTGATACGGCCCGCAGGAAAAGTTTTCGGGCCGATATGGATCTTGCCATTCAAGAAAGTCCCGGGCGTAAGCACTACGGCCTTGGCAGAGATGGTTTGGCCATCTTCCAATCGTACCCCGACAACTTTATTATTCCGAACAAGAACATCCGTAGTTTTGGCCGCCAAAAAATCCAAACGCTCCTGCTGTCGAATAACTTCTTGCATATAAAGCCTGTACTGCTTGCGATCCGATTGGCAGCGCGACGAACGAACGGCTGCACCTTTGGAGGCGTTAAGCTGCCTGAATTGGATACCTGTCGCGTCGGCGGCTTTTCCCATCTCCCCGCCCAGCGCATCAATTTCTTTCACAAGCTGGCCCTTGCCGACGCCGCCGATAGCGGGATTGCAACTCATCTCACCAACAGTATCAAAAGAAATATTGATCATGAGCGTCTGACAGCCCATACGGCTTGAAGCTAAGGCAGCCTCAACGCCCGCATGACCAGCACCAATGACAAGGCAATCATACTGATTCATAAAAACCACTTTATTTATGTTTAAGGGAGAAATAAGTATTGGCTAGAGCAAAAATGGTCAACAAAAGGACGACAATATTAAGATCCGGATACTGAAAACTTGTGAAGGTCACAACCAGTATCCCGATAAGGGTCAAGATCCACAGCACGTACATCATAACGGCAATAAATTTATTCATAAATATTACTGGAACAATAAATTCCAAAGTTTTTATTGTTTAACAGAATAACTTTTTAAACGATACTTGTCAATATTTCAATTGTTCGAGGAAAGACGTAAGGTCGTCTTTTAAGCGCCTGGGGATGCGCATGATTCTCGGATGACTAATTCAGGCGCTAAAATTTGCTTCACGGGGGAATGTCGTCGCCCGGAAACAATCGCGTTGAGTTGCTTGACCGCTTCTTCCGCCATTTTAAAAAGAGGTTGCCGTACCGTTGTCAGGCTCACGGAACCATACAATCCTATAGGATTATCATCAAAGCCGATCACGGAGAGGTCTTTGGGGACCTTAAGGCCTTGTTCAAGAGCCACGTTAATAATTTCTAAAGCCATATCATCGCTGGCCGCAAAAATGGCTGTAGGGCGGTCTGCTCCAAGTGACAAGAATTTCTCAAAGCCAACGCGCGCCGACCGACGGGAGTAATCGCCTTCGTACACATAGTCTTCTTTAAAAGTAAAGCCTTTTTGTTTTAAACCATTCTTGTAACCGTCAAAACGGTGAATACCGCCTTGCGTCTGAAGGCTTCCGGTTACGGTCGCGATCTTTTTGTGGCCCAATCCTGCTAAATAGTCCACTGCTGTCTCAGCGCCCTTTACATTGTCGATCGCAATAAAGTTAACTTTAAGATCATCGACCATGTTGTTGATGACCATACATGGGATGCCTTCGGCTAAAATAGCTTCTAGCTGCTTGCGATTCTCGATGATGTCCGCAAAAATAACACCCCCCACATTGCTCGTATTCAAGGGGTTCATACCATTGGTAATATGAAAAACAAGGTCAAGATGCAACGTTTCGCACGCATGGCCAATACCGCGGATAATTTCGATAGCATAAAAGGAATGAAAAATGCCCGGATATCCCGGCATCACAAGACCAACAGCCGTATTCAGCCCACGCGCAAGACGCTGAGCGCTCACATTAGGCTTAAAATTAAGATGGGCAACGGCTTCTTCGACTTTAGCGCGATTTTTCTTGGAAACGGTAGGAAAATTATTGATAACGCGCGAAACGGTGGTGATCGAAACACCCGCACGCTCTGCGACATCTTCAATGCTGATCTTCTTTGTGCTCACGGCAAGAATTATTTCACAATATCGCCGGCTTGAAAAGGCGATGATTGTTTTTTGATGTCCGCTGCTGAAATATCCGCGCGAACCTGGATAATTTCGACTTCACCCAAATAGGCATCTCCTCGATAAACGCTCAAGCGGTCACCAACGCTCACACCTGAATTCTGGCCAAGATCCACGATAATAAAATTATTTTCCTGGTTAACGCTCACGATCTCCCCAGAGGCGTTAACACCTGTGGCTCCAGCAGGTTTTTCTGCTGAAACGCCAGAACCGTTCACGATAATCGGCGGCAAAATAACTTCTTGAGGTTTATTGTCCGATAGAACCTTGCGATTGATATCTTCTTTAAGCTTAAGGACATCATCCAAGCGATCCTGGATAACTGTTTCAGACTGAGATAATTTCTTTTCGATCGCTAGCTTATCTTCTTGTAATTTTGAAATGCTTTTCTCGAGCACGATCTTCATAGACCCTAGCTCTTTGACCTGAGCTCGTAACGCTAAATTTTCTTCCTTGATCTTGTCTAACTGTGTTCCAACAAATTGCTTATCGTTCTTCTCGCGTACTAGATCGATAGAAACATTATCAGCGATATCCTGGCCGCGCTTGATCTGCTGCTGAAGATCTTCACGCTCTTGCTTCAACGCGCTGATCTCCAGCTCAAGATCAGAATTCTTCTTCTTCAGCTCTTCGATGTCCATCGCGCTTTGATTCAGATCATTTTCAAGCTTATCAATGCGCAAGTTAAGGTCTGCTTTTTCTTTGAGTACTTGAGCCCAATGACTTTCAAGCTGCTTATTGTCGTCGATCACGGTTGGGGTTGGGGCAACGACTGAAGCCATCTCTTCCGCTTTCTTTTGAGCTTCAGAAAGTTTCTTTTCTGTGTCCTGCAATTTGGCAATAACATCATCACGTTCTCGGCTAACCTTGCTATAGCGGTCCTTAAGCTCATCGCGCTCTTCAGAAATATCACCGACACGCGTTTCAAAATCTTTTAATTTCTTAGAAAGGCTATCAACGTCCTCTTGAAGCCTCGCCTTTTGTTTTGTCACATCAGCCGCTTGCTGTTTAATACGATCACATTCTTCAGATAATTCCTTTTGTTTCTGATCGAGGACAACAATATTCTTCTTATGCCCGTCAACCTCTCCTTGGAGTTGCGCAGCGGTTTGCTCTATCGCTGTCTTCTGACTAAATGTCGAGAAGGCAACAAAGATACTGACAGCCAACAGCACCCCTAAGATAATAATGACTTGTTTCGCGGCTTTGGACATTTTTCCCCTCTTTGTTAATATCGTTAAAGTAATATATAAGAAACAATTTTACTATATCAGACAATTTTTACGAACTCAAGGTAAAACAAAGATTTTTTCATCCTTTTAAAAATAAAAAAGAGGTAGAAAGCTCTACCTCTTTTTTATTAATTCTAACAGAATGATATAACTTATTCGTAACGCAGATCGTCCAAGAAAAACGTGCAGCTTTCAGGGTTGACTTCGACATTCGTTGTCCAACAAAAACCGCCGCTGATATAGGAAAGATCCTTACCGCGTAAGTCGATGCTGTATTGCTTCCATTCCGGAGTTAAAATGACAGGGCCAATAAAGGCTGTGTCAGTATCCGGATAATCTCCGGAAACACCGCCCATCTTAAACTCCTCAATTCTTTCTCCGCCCTTTTCCCCTTTAGCCCAGAATGTTAACTTTTTAGCTCCTGTCAGGTTAAAACCCCCTTTACGGCCACCCCAATTATGCGCTGGATTCTGCCAATAAATTCCTGCCCATCGGGCTCCTTGCCTAGAGCAAGCAACATCATAAACCACCTTAATGCATGTTGATCCGCCATGGCATCCTTCCTGCCAACGGTTGTCCAGCGTTACACATTGTCCATCAGGCATGAAACCTGAAGGAGTGTAGTGATTGTCCCGAGACCCAACATTAGTATAGATAGGGAAAGGTGTGAAGGCGCTTTCTTGTTTTGCTGAAGGAGATCCTTCTTTGGAATCAACTTTCTGCCCGCATCCCAAGAAAAAGACAACAGTACAAAAAACCAAAGAAAGACGCATGACTCTATGCATAAAAGCCCTTTGTTTAAAAAATGATAATTATAAAGGAAAGTAAGTCGTTGAAACGCCTTAACTTATTGAGCTTCCTTCATCTCTTCTAATCTTTGCTCAGCAGCTTCTGCAGGTTTCCAGAACCAGCCTTGAGTATCCCAGCATTGAGCAAAATAATATTCTTTGACGAGCTTGTCAAAAACTTTCTTTGCATCATCCAATTTTCCTGCTTTTTTGTACGCATCACCCTGGATAAAAAGGCAAGTTCCGACATCGTTCAAAGCCCAAAAAGAAAATATCTTTTCGTTGTCCTCCCAAGGATATTCCGTTAACGAAGCTTGCATCTTTTTGGCTTCTTCACCATAGGTTGCAATGCACTTATTCGTATAAATTAAAACACCTTCAAGATCATTCTTGTTATAAGCTTCCCATGCTTTTGAGCTCAAGGTCGATGACTTCATATCGCCGAAATCAACATCAATGCCCTTTTCAATAGCATCAAGTCTTTCTTTGGCTGCTTCCGCAGGTTTCCAGAACCATCCGCCATTATCCCAACATTGGCCAA
>Ga0172367_10001504_pt1 | contig 33479 bp, 37 predicted proteins | sample Lak10m_FD_114542 | JGI IMG/M metagenome (GOLD analysis project Ga0172367, IMG submission 114542) | Freshwater microbial communities from Kabuno Bay, South-Kivu, Congo - kab_022012_10m | ecosystem: Environmental > Aquatic > Freshwater > Lake | place: Democratic Republic of the Congo: South-Kivu...
AACCGTTGGGACTATCCGCTCAACTGTTATTATCGGAGCAGATGGAATTGTGAAAAAACAGTGGCAAAAGGTTGCCAAAGCCGACCAGCACCCGGAACAGGTGCTGAATTATCTTCGGGGATAACCCGAACAAGGAGGATGCCATGAAACGCTTAATAACAACATTACTCATACTTGCCGTAATGGCGCCACTCAATCTGCTGGCTGCCACATATAAACTTGACCCGGCTCACACCACTATCGGCTTCAAGGTTAAACATCTTATGATTACCAATGTTAAAGGGTATTTTGAAAAGTTTAGCGGCACGGTCGTTATTGATGAAAAAGATATTACAAAATCAACGGTCAACGTTGCCATTGACATCCCGTCAATCAATACTGGTATAGCCAAGAGGGATGAACATCTGCGTAGCGGTGATTTTTTTGATGCCGGAAAATATCCAGCCATGACCTTTGTTTCAACAAAAGTTGAAAAAACAGGGGGCGACAGATTGAAAGTGTACGGCAACCTTACAATCCGTGGCGTAACAAAGCCAGTGTCACTTTACGTTGATGGTCCGACGGCTGAAATCAGGAGTCCGCAAGGCGTTGCAAAACGAGGGGCTTCGGCTACAACAGCTGTTAACCGCCACGATTTTGGGGTGAGCTGGAACAAGAAGCTTGACGCAGGCGGTGTTGTTGTTGGAGATGAAGTATTGATTACAATTGAAGCGGAACTTGACAGACAGTAACATATTATGCAGTATGACATGAAATAATCGGCCTGTCTTAAAAATGGCAGGCCGGTTTTTTATAATCTTTATGTTGAAATGCAGAATAAAGGATACTTTGAATATAAACCAGGAGTTAGAAAATGGAAAAATTCATTTCACTTGAAGAGGTTATCAAATTTGCCGTTGAACGTGAGGATACGGCATATAAACTGTACAAACGCGCTGCAGAATTGAGCACAACAGTTCCTGCTCGTAAAATGTTCGAGGAGTTGGCTGCGGAAGAAGCAACCCACAAGGAGGTATTCAGCAAGATCGATGAAGATAAGGCGGAGCATCACAAGCTCTGTACAATTCCTGAAAAAACCATCGCCAGCTATCTTGCCGATGTTGAATTCCGTCCAGACCTCTCATACAACCAGATTCTACAGTATGCCCTGAAAACCGAAGAGAATGCATACCAGTTATACAAAACCGCCGCAGGGATGACCGATGACGAACGACTTCAGAAAGTGCTGATGACATTTGCTGATGTAGAACTCGGACACCGCCGCAGACTTGAAACAATTTATGAGGATCGGGTTCTGACAGAAGGGTGATGTTGTTCAAATACCAGGGCATAACCGATAAGACGGCAACGCCCTGGTTGCTACAATCCTTTGACCGCATAAATCCCCGGCGCATTACGCCAATATCCCTTGTAGTCCAATCCATACCCGAACAGAAAACGGTCTCCCACCTCCACCCCCCAGAAATCTGCTCTCATTCCCGGCACAACCTTGCGCAGATGCAGTTTTTCCACAAGTACTGCCATGAATACTTCTTGCGCACCTTCTTTGCGACAATATTCTGCCATAGCGGCAAGCGTAATACCTTCATCCAGAATATCATCAACAAGTAAAACCGTACGACCGGCAAGCGATAATGTCGGCTTTACATGCCATTGTAATTGAGCGCCATCTGTTTTTGAGCCATAACGCGTTGCGTGGATATAATCAACCTGCAGTGGAAAATCGAGCTTTGTAAGCAGCTGACCGGCAAAAATCAAACCGCCATTCAATACCGGCAATAAAATTGGATTCCTGTTATACAGTTTTTCGGTTATTTCAGACGCCATCCTGTCAATAGCCATAAGAACATCTCTTTGGCCGACCAGTTCATCAGCCTCATCTCTTACCTTTTGCGCTTCAATATAAGTCATACACTCTCCTGAACCAGTATATAGCAGACAATTTAAACTACAGTTTTCATGGTTATTTTTTAGTCCGCCGCAGTTCAAGAGCTATATCAGCAACCTGTTCCTCTTCGTTCGGAAACAGATTGACAGGTACATTTTCACGACCGAATTCTTTGTAAATTTGATAGCGGGCACATTTTTCAAAATCCTTACGGCAATATTTGTCCTTCAGATACCCTGCAACATCAGGCATATCTGACATCTTGTCATTGAAAAAAATACAACTATCACATAACTCACATACGCCCATATTACCTCACTTTTGGGTGCAACTTTTTATAACCGTTGCGCCCCGACTACTCTGATAATTCCGGAAGTATCAGTTGCTTCGAACATCCGACCGTAACCGGCTGTCTGACTGAAAATAGATTTTAACTCCGGCGCCTGTCCAGCTCCTATCTCCAGCAGCAACCACCCTTCCCGATTCAGATAATAAAATGCTTCTGGAACCAGTTTAGCGTAGATTCGCAATCCGTCAAGTCCACCATCTAATGCAATACGAGGATCATATTCCCGCACCTCTGGTTCAAGAGTTTCAATTTCAGAAGTCGGAATATATGGGGGATTGGAGACAATGAGATCAAATGTACGACCAGACACCGCCTCAAACAGCGAGCCTTGCAAGAATTCAATTTCCACACCGAGGCGCAAAGCATTTCGTTTTGCGACAGAAAGCGCTGGTTCTGAAATATCAACAGCAGTAACTTTTGCATCTGGCATTTTCTGCGCCAGGGTGATTGCCACACATCCGCTCCCGGTTCCAATATCAAGAATCGATTGCGGATCCGGCTTCAGTTGCAAAGCTTTTTCTATAAGAGTTTCAGTATCATGACGGGGAATAAGGACGTCCGTGGAAACTTCAAATTCCAATCCGTAGAACTCCTGGGTTCCGAGTATATGCTGCAACGGTTCGCGCTTGCTCCGCCGGATAACCATCTCTCTATACGCAGTCAACTCATCCGGCAGTAACGGTTTTTCAAAATTTAGATATAGACCGACTCGATCAAGCCCTGTTGCGGCACACAATAACCATTCCGCCTCACGACGGGCATTTTTCACCCCTTTGCCGGCAAGATATTCTCTGGTCCAATCAATCAGCTTGAGGGTTGTCCATGATTCTTCTACTGACATTATTACCTCTTTTTTATCACTAACTGTTTTATTCCACTTGACGAACTATTATTCCATGCTAACGTATACAAAACATTCCACAGTTTTTCAGGGGGTTTTATGCAAGGTTTTACGCCATCTGCTGCAACAGCTGTAAACGGCACATGGTTTGCCCCTGCCGAGCGTGACACAGCCGATAACATCCGCAGGCTTGCCGACTTCTGCCTCCACAACCCGGTGGCGCGTGCTATCGTAGATTCGGTTGATGGTTATGTACTGATTCTCAACAAACAACGTCAGGTGCTTGCCGCCAACCCTGAAACTTTAAAAGCGCTCAATGTTCATGAAACGGAATGCCTGATCGGTCTTCGTCCTGGCGAACTGTTTGGATGTGCCTACAGCCATGTAGAACCAGGTGGTTGTGGCACATCAAAAAACTGCTCCACCTGTGGCGCGGTGATAGCTATTCTTGCCAGCCAGGAACTTGGTGAGCCATCCACCAATGAATGCCTCATGTCTGTCGCGGCTTCAGGCAAAATAGAATCCCACGAGTTCAAGGTACGCGCCACACCAATCGCTCTGGAAGGGAATAATCTCACCATATTTGTTGTTCATGACATAAGCGCGTCAAAACGACGTGACGCGCTGGAAAACGTTTTTTTGCACGATCTGGGGAATATACTCACCGGATTGCAAGGTTGGAGCGACATTTTAACCCGTTACCCAGAGAATGCCGTAGAAATCGCAAAGAAAATAGTCGGTCTTTCTTCCCATATGACACAGGAGGTTCAGAACCAGCGATTATTATTGCAGGCAGAACGTGGCGATTTAGAGGTTATCACGAAAAAAATCATGGTGCAGGATATCCTTGAAGGGATACGGACATTTTTTTCAGGATATTCAGCTGAAAACATTAACCGGCTTGACATTATCATTACCGATCCAACCGCATCCATTGTAAGCTGTGAAGCTCTTCTCATACGGATTCTGGCAAATATGGTGAAAAATGCATTGGAGGCGACAGAACCGCCGGATCGCATCAAGCTATACTATGAATCAGACAGTTCTGGACACACTTTCACAGTCCATAATCCAGGTTTAATCCCGCAAGAATATGCCATGCAGATTTTCAAACGTTCTTTCAGCACAAAGAGCAGCAAAGGGAGAGGCTTGGGGGCATATAGCATGAAACTGTTTGGTGAACGTTATTTGCAGGGTCAAGTCGGATTTGAAACCAGCGTAGAAGATGGCACAAGCTTCTTTATTACCCTCCCCAGAACCATCCCGGAGCAGGAGAACATTTGACCATTATTTTTTAATTGTCTCCCTGCCAGGTTTCCAGTTAATCGGGCAAAGCGCCTCGGTCTGCAATGCTTTAAGAACACGCAAGGTTTCTTCAACACTACGCCCTACCTTGTCATTATGAACCACACGGTATTGAACAACCCCTTGTGGGTCTATGATAAATAACCCACGCTGCGCCGTGCTTTGCTGCTCATCAAGAACATCATAATCCCGAGCTGTTTTCTTGCTGAAATCAGAAAGTAGCGGATACGCCAGTTCTCCAAGAGCACCGCTTTTGATCCACGCCAGATGTGAATATTTGCTATCCACTGAAATCGCCAAAATCGAAGCGTTACTCTTTTCAAATTCTCCCAGCGAAGCGTTAAATCCTTTTATTTCAGTTGGACAGACAAAAGTAAAGTCTCCGGGATAAAAGAATAACACCGTCCACTTACCTCGATATTCATCCAGGCTGATTTTTTTGAATTCACCGTTCACAACTGCGTCAAGCAGAAATTGAGGCGCTTGTGATCCCACATTTGCGCCACTCGTTCGAACTATGGGGTTGCTTTCTGATGTTATGGTGGTGACAGGCGAGATTGCAAAAGCCGGATAAGATCTGCAGAGTGCGACTGCAAAGATTAAACTTAAAACAAATCGTATTGTTGACATGGCGGGCCTCCGGGAATTAAAAAAACAAAGCTGACTTTATTTTATTACCATACAGCAGCATAGCCGGTTTGACAATTACCTAAAAAGATGTTTAATTGTATACGATTCTATGGTACACAGCCAAACTTGTTTATCAAAAGAACATTTTTAATAACAGTCAGGGAGGGAAGCAATGTCTGAACAAAATCCAAAAGTTCGAATTGAAACATCCATGGGTGGCATAACTCTGGAGCTTTTCAAAGAAAAAGCGCCAATTACGGTTAAAAATTTCCTCTGGTATGTAAAAGATGAATTTTACGATGGACTCATATTTCACCGGGTAATTAAAGATTTCATGGTTCAAGGTGGTGGAATGTCTGAAAATCTTGAGCAGAAGAAGCCCAAATTTGCCATTAAAAATGAAGCAACCAACGGTCTTTCCAATCTTCGAGGCACTGTTGCCATGGCTCGCACCTCTGTTGTCGACTCTGCCACCAGCCAGTTTTTCATAAACACCGTTGACAACCTCTTCCTCAATCACAAAAGCAAACAAGCTGATCATTTCGGCTATTGCGTTTTCGGTCAGGTAATTGACGGCATGGAAGTCGTTGACCAGATTCGAGCTGTCAAAACAGGAAACAAAAACGGTCATGGCGATGTGCCGGTTGAACCTGTTTTCATTACATCAGCCAGGATTATAGAGCAAGAGGGGTAATTTATGAGCGACAACCAGTTTTGTTACACTTTTGACGCGGCGTTGGAAATGGCGATCAAAATGGAAGAAGAAGGATTTCGCAACTATCTGTCGGCGGTCAGGCAACTGACTAACAAAGGGGCTAAAGAGCTTCTGCGCGATAACGCACTTGATGAACTGAACCATAAACATCAGCTTGAAAAAGCTTTGCTCGAAGGGCGTATGGATGGAGGAGAGCAGCTGGATCGGAAAATTCCGACCATGCACCTTGATTATCTTTTCAAAAAGCAGGAACTTGGACCACAGTCCGGGGTGAGGGAAGCGCTAATCTACGCCATACATCTGGAAAAGGAAGCTGTAGAATTCTACGGCAATGTCGCTTCAGGATGTGAAGGCGCACCGATGGGTAAACTTTTCAAACAGCTTCATGCGGAAGAGAGTCACCATCTGCAAACTTTGGAAGACCTGTATGAGCAGCACTTTATGACAGAGAACTGACACGCACCAATTAAATATGCTAAAAAACCGCATCTTGCATAAGTTGCGGTTTTTTTATGCTTTCCATTTTATACCTCAAGCGGGAGAAACAGATTCGTTATGAACATTTTTGCAGAAAAAACCGTTCTCACTGTCAGCCGTCTTACCGCCCTGTTACGGGGTGTTATCGAGGAAAATTTTGAGCAGGTATGGGTAGAAGGTGAAGTTTCAAATTTTTCATCCCATTCTTCCGGTCATCTTTATTTTACTCTCAAGGATAGTGCCGCTCAACTGCGATGCGTCATGTTCAAAAGCGGCGCGAAAAATCTCAAATTCATTCCGAAAGACGGGATGGCGCTCATAGCCCGTGGCAGGCTTTCTTTATACGACCAACGCGGTGAATATCAGCTTATTATAGAATATCTTGAACCGGCAGGCATTGGCGCACTTCAGCTTGCATATCTTCAGCTAAAAGAACGGTTGGCACGGGAAGGATTGTTTGATGAAAAACATAAGACCTCTCCCCCCGCTTTTCCACGTACTCTCGGTGTCATAACATCTCCGACAGGAGCTGCCATTCATGACATTCTGAATATAATAAAGCGCCGTTTTGCATCGCTGGAAGTGTTGATTTACCCGGTGCGTGTCCAGGGAGAAGGCGCTGCGGCTGAAATTGCAGATGCAATCGATGAAATGAACAGACTTGCGCTTGCAGATGTAATGATTGTTGGGCGCGGAGGAGGGTCACTGGAAGATTTGTGGGCTTTCAACGAAGAAGTGCTGGCAAGGAGTGTATACCGGTCAAAAATTCCGGTCATATCTGCCGTAGGTCATGAAACGGACTGGACAATTTGCGATTTTGTGGCAGATTTGCGCGCTCCAACACCATCGGCTGCAGCTGAACTTGTTATTCAAAGCGCCACAGAACTAAAGTCACAAATAGAGCAGTTACGGCATCGACTGGCGCTGGGAATTGAATACCGCCTTAATCAGCTTCGCACGGAGCAGAATGCACTCAACCGCGCCATGGCTGATCCAAGCACCATGCTAGGTCACCTTGTTCAACGGGTTGACGATTTGAGCAGTCGTTTTGAACAGTCGGCATATCGCGCCATTGAGCGCCGGAGAGCAGAATTGCAACAGTATGACTCAATACTGAGACAGCATTCACCTGAAAAAACTTTGGAACGACATCACCAGACCGTTGAAAATCTTTCCGCAAACCTTGAGCATCTTGTGGAACAGCTTATTGAAACGGCTCGTTCACGCTTTGAAGTATGCGCAGCTCAACTGGATGTTCTATCTCCACTCCGGACGCTCGCTCGTGGTTACGCAATCGCCTGCAAAAATAACGGAACAGTTGTAACTGATGCAGACTCACTTGTTCATGGCGAGCCACTGATTATTACGCTGCACAGGGGGAAAGCTTTCTGCAGTGTCAATTAATATTCCCCTCGGTTATTCGTCGGCTACGCCCCGACGAAAGCCCGTCAAATCTAGCCTTTCCCATATACTCACCACTCCGGTAGACGGTTGCCACACCTGATGGCAAATACTGCTTTTCACGATTATTTACTACAAAAGAGAAGTGTGACTCCCCTGCATTGCCAAAAAACAGCTCTGAAACCGGCAAGCTGAATCTGGCAACTGTTGTTAATCCGGAGCCGTGCGCCACAGGAACCGGTTTGACATCATCCGAACGCTTTGAAAGCGTTACAAACTGCTTATATCCGTTAAAACCTTCAGCTGTTGTGACAGATAAATCAACTTTTGCTACAGAAGGGTTGTTGTCAATGCGAAAATCATAACGAGGACTCCACCCACGATTTTTGATCATATAGCGCGCCATCACACTGCCACGTTGCCCCCCCAGAACAACTTTTGCGACAGAGCCCCCGAAATTTTCGCTACGGTTAGCATCGACTATGCGGACGTCTAAACGTTTCAATTCCAATTCTGCCTTGCGTCGAGCAGTGTAAACCGCTTCCAGTTGGGCTATTGCAAAATCTGTCCCTTGACGGATTGATTGCATTGGATCGGGGTTTGTTTTGCTCTTGCGAGGCGCCTTGCCACTTTGTGATTTAGCTGCGGCAGTAAAAATCTGTTCTCTGGTCTCCAAGGCTTTCAGACGATCCTGCACTCTGTTTTTCTGTTCCAGCAAAGCTTCCCGTTCTTTTTCTTTTTTTCCACCATCCCCTTTTGCAGACAAAATATCGACCTTTTGTATAACCGCACTACCGGTCGGTTTTATTCGCAATGAACCTTCAATCATATCCGGCGGCAGGTAAATTTCAACCGTTCCTTTTGTGGCAACTCCCTCAATTTCAAAAACAGCTGCATCGGCATAAAATGTTACACTGCGGGATGACGCTTGCGCCGTGGCGGTTATACAGAGTGGCATTAGTATGGCAATAATTTTATTCCTCATGCTGGTCTCCTTCATTGCAAGGTTGCGATTGATTCCGGTACGGTTTATACTTTGCAAAATTCATGATGAGGCAAACAACTATGAACAGCGATTCAGAAGTATCCGTCAAAGACATAGTAAATTTCTACATAAAAATCAACGACTCCTCAAAAGCTAAAAAAGATCTGGCTCAGCTTTCCGCAAAAGACAAACTTAACGCTTTTGACATTATTGCATCATCTTCAGGGAGCAATGATTTTAAAATCGAAGTTGCAAAATATTTCATTTACGACCTTGATTCCCGTGTCAGGAAAAAATCTGAAGTTATGCTGGAAAACCTTATCCCTGGCTGGGTCTCTGATCCTGCTGAGAGTATTTTGAAACTCCTGCAATCTGCTGACAACAAGGGAACCGGTCATAGAAACGCAGCTGTTAAATTTCTGTTTGGAATTGTTGATTCAGGCAGCTTGAGAGACACCTTCATGACACTCCTCAACAGCCGTAATCGCGCCCATCTTACCGATATCATAGCCATACTGGAAGATTATATAGATGCATCAGCAGATGAAAAAGAACAGGTCAAAATATTTGACGCCTGCCTGGATATAGTGCTTTCCGATGAAACTGACTATATGATGAAACATCACGCCTCAACACTGTTAAGTGTTTTTTTCAAAAAAGTCCAGTCGACAAATCTGGGAGAAACACTTCGTAAAAAATTCATTGAAAAACAGGTTGATAAAGCAGAAGCGGTGTATCGTTTTCTCTGCAGCGGCACATCCGGCTTATCAGTCACACTGCTTGAAGATCTCCTACGCCCACTGTCAGAGGGAGGTGTCGCATATCAGCGAAAAATTCTAAACTACTTTGTATATCTGCTTGATGCTGTCAAGGATCAGGAAAAAGTCGACAGCGTGCTCGACACCTACCCGGATTACTGGAACCAGGACGAACCGCCAAAGGAAGAAAAGATAAAGGGGATATGTCACCGCATTGTTACTGCAGTTGACCAGTTGTGGGGAGAGCTTGACAATAGCGAACTGCGGGAACTGATTATCCGAATCCACTATGGAGAATATGCTAACAAACGTGAATTATTTGAAAACATCAAACAGCAACTTGAGAATGAGCAACTATCAGATTTCTCCAGAGAAAAACTTGCGTTAATGCTGTACTGTTTTCTCCTGCCAGAAGCCGATGAAACTCTTAAACTGTTGGCAGCCCATCTGTTGCTGTTCAAGATTGGGGGAAAAGAACACCAGCATACCGCCCTCAACTATCTGCGCCAGTATGTGGAGACAAAAAACCTTAACTACGCGGAAAAAGAAAGCATCGCAAGTGTGCTGGAATCGATATTGAAAAATCCGGACTGTATGCCGGAGATAAAAACATCGGCATTATATGCACTTTTTGTGGTTGATCCAAAACGTAACCTACAGGAAGAAGAACAAAAAATGCTCCTTACACATCTACGAAAAATAATTGAAGGAGATCGGTTTGACAGTAAGGAGGCAGAATTGAGGATTTTAAACTCGCTTCAACTCTTTGCGCAAAATATTGCGGCAACAGAAAAACTAAAAAAAGCTGCGCTATATCTGGAATTTAAAATAAGAAATCCTGCAGGAACAATTAGCGTATAACAAAGGTAGTCGTACACTGTCATTCCAGCGTACGACTACCATATAGTTTGTTATTGCGCCGCCTGCACAGCTGTTATGGCGACAACATTAACAATATCATCCACCGAACATCCACGGGAAAGGTCATTAACCGGCTTGGCAAGTCCCTGGATAATCGGTCCGACAGCTTCCGCCCCAGCTACTCTTTCCACAAGTTTGTAAGCAATATTACCCGCATCAAGATCCGGGAAAACCAGAACGTTAGCTTTGCCGGCAACGGCGCTCCCTGGAGCTTTTTTCTGACCGACATTGGGAAGCAGTGCTGCATCTGCCTGAAGCTCACCATCTATCTGCAGATCCGGATTTATCTGTTTGGCAATTTCAAGCGCTTTCAAAACCTTGTCGCAATCGGGATGACTGGCGCTCCCTTTTGTGGAAAACGACAACATGGCAACCCTGGCATCCACATCAAGAAATGCCTTGCAGTTCCCTGCAGTTGCAACCGCGATTTCGGCAAGCGCTTGAGCATCAGGGTTAGGATTTACAGCGCAATCGGCAAAAAGTACAATGCCGTTTTCACCAAAACTCGGAGTTTTTGTAATCATCAGAAAAAATGAAGAAACCGTTTTAATCCCCTTGGCAGGACCGACAGTCTGGAAAGCAGCTTTAAGAACATTACCGGTGGTTCCTGTTGCACCGGCGACTTCTCCACCAGCGTCACCACATCGCACCATCATACCGGCGTAATAAAGATTATCTTCGGCAGTCAGCAGTTTTTTCGCTTCATCAGCCGTTAACCCTTTGCTCTTCCTCAATTCAACCAACTCGGCAATATAGTTGTCAAGTTTTGGTGACTGGGAAGGCTCCAACAGCTCCACACCTGTCAGATTTATTCCTTTAGCTGATGCGTCAGCCTGAATTTTAGCGTTGTTGCCGAGAATTATGACTTTTGCCAACCCCTGCGCCACAATTTTTTCTGCGGCAAAGAGCATACGTTCATCATAACTTTCCGGCAATACCACGGTCTGCAAGTTTTTACGCGCTTTTTCCTTGATTTGATCAACCAGATGCATGAATGAACCTCCTGAAGTTTAATAAAACAGGGGTATACTTTTAGTCGAATAACCATCTGCCGGTCAATAAAAAAATTATATATTCAAGCTATTTAGCAGCACTAAAACAAGTCGCCATTTTTTTAAACAACAGTAAACTATTCCTCTCTCATATACAGAAGAGGATCACGCAACCCCGCTTCGGCAAACCCCTTTAACCGCAAGCGGCATGAATCACACAATCCGCATGAACGACCATCAGGCGCCGGATCATAACATGAATGGGTCAACCCGTAGTCAACACCCAGGCGCACACCGGTCTTAATAATTTCCGCCTTGGTCAGGTTTATAAGCGGCGTATGGATAATAAAACGCCCGTCACCTTCAACACCCGCTTTGGTAGCCAGATTTGCCATGGCTTGATACGCTTCAATATATTCGGGACGGCAGTCAGGATATCCTGAATAATCAAGCGCATTGACACCGATAAAAATATCAAACGCTCCAATAACTTCCGCCCACCCAAGCGCAAAGGATAAAAAAATTGTGTTCCGGGCCGGAACATATGTCACAGGAATATCTTCTCCAACCCCTTCTTTCGGAACATCAATAGGCGCAGTCAAGGCACTCCCACCCATCAGTCGAAGATCAAAATCTACAACCAGATGTTCAACAGCCCCAAGTTTCCTGGCATTTTCTTTGGCTACGGTTAATTCATAGTTATGCCGTTGACCATATGAAAAGCTCATGGCATAAGGTTCAAATCCTCTTTCTCTTGCCAATGCAAGACAGGTTGTGGAATCAAGTCCACTGCTATACAAAACCACCGCTTTCTTTTTCATAGTTTTATTCACAATCTTTTTTTGGGATGACCTGCATACTTTAATCGTGATAGTATCAGAAAAATTTTGATGGTGAATCCAAAAAAAGGGGATTTTATGAACAAGCAGATTATTCTTTCAATTGCACTCTGCTCTCTTGTTGCAATACCGGCATTTGCAAGCCCTGATGCGACAAAACCTGCAGCAGCCAAATCAGCTTCGCCAGCCGAATCGGTAAAAAGCGAAGCGCCTTTGACCGGTAAAGTTCTGCAAACCATGAATGCAGGCGGTTACACCTACATATACCTTGAGCAAAAAAGTGGCAAAAAAAGCTGGATCGCTGTTACTGAAACACCTGTTAAGGTTGGCGCAAGCATGTCATTCAAACCTGGCATGGAGATGAAAAACTTTGAAAGCAAAGCTCTTAAACGGACCTTTGAATCAATCATATTTTCGGAAGCTGTTATTTCAGGGGCTGTACCTGAAAAAGTTGCCAACAAAATTGACGTGCAAGGAAAGTCTGTCGGAAGTCAGGGAGCAGTGACATCCAAAACAGGCAAAATTTCCGTTACAAAAGCGACCGGAGCTGGCGCAACAACAGTTGAAGGAGCATTCAAAAACAGCGCAAAACTGAACAACAAAAATATTGTTGTCAAAGGGAAGGTGGTCAAAGTTTCAGTCGGAATCATGGGGAAAAACTGGCTTCATATTCAGGATGGAACCGGTTCTGAAAAGAAGAAGACACATAATCTTGTCTGCACATCAAGCCAGATGGCGGACGTAGGCGATGTCGTTACAATCAGCGGCAAGTTGAAGAAAGACAAGGATTTTGGCGCAGGCTACAAATATACGGTTATTATTGAAGATGCAAAAATCAGCAAATAAAACAGCTGCCACAAAAGCTCCTTTTCTTGACCACACAAGAGCGCTCGTGCTACAACACGGGCGCTTCATTTATTTTTATACGAAAACCGTATGATAGGAATTTGCCATGCTTGACATGAAATACATCAGAGAAAATCTGGACGAAGCAGAAAAACGACTGAAAACCCGTGGAACCAATGTTCATCTGGAAGGTTTCCGTGAACTGGATGAAAAACGCCGCGCCATCCTCCGTGAAAGTGAAGCGCTCAAAGCTCTGCGCAACAGCGCGTCAGATGAAATAAGCAAGACAAAAGACAAAAGTCTGGTACAGGATAAAATCCTGGAAATGCGTGAAGTATCAAACAAAATAAAATCGCTCGATGCTGACCAGACCGCCATAGAAGAAGCGGTTCAAGCCTTTTTGCTCACCATTCCGAATTTTCCACACCATAGCACCCCCATCGGAGCATCTGAAGATGACAATGTTCAGGTTCGCCTTTGGGGAGAAGCGGTCAAACTGCCATTTGCCGCAAAACCACACTGGGAAATAGGGGAAGAGCTCGGAATTCTTGATTTTGAACGTGGGGCAAAGATAACCGGGGCACGTTTTACGCTATATCGTGGCGCTGGAGCGCGTCTTGAGCGGGCGCTGATAAATTTCATGCTCGATCTTCACACAACAGAGCATGGCTACCAGGAGGTCCTCCCTCCTTTTATGGTTAATCGAGACTCCATGACTGGCACAGGGCAACTGCCAAAATTTGAAGACGACCTATTCAAGCTTGTCGATCCCGATTATATGCTTATCCCGACCGCAGAGGTGCCGGTGACCAATATTCATCGTGGAGAAATATTGCGCCGCGACGAACTCCCCATCAGCTATGCCGCCTATACCCCCTGTTTCCGCAAGGAAGCCGGTTCATACGGCAAGGACACACGCGGTCTGATCCGCCAGCACCAATTCAACAAGGTGGAGCTGGTTAAATTTGTACGACCTTCTGACTCTGATGCAGAACTGGAAAAACTGACCGGTAATGCTGAAAAAGTGCTACAGCTTCTTGGACTCCCTTACCGAGTTATGGCTCTTTGCAGCGGCGACATCGGTTTTTCATCTGCAAAAACATACGATCTTGAAGTATGGCTCCCAGGACAAAGCTGCTACCGTGAGATCTCATCATGCAGCACGTTTACAGACTTCCAGGCACGTCGTGCCAATATACGCTACCGGGAAGAAGAAAGAAGCAAACCAGAATTTGTTCATACAATTAATGGTTCAGGACTGGCAGTGGGGCGGACTCTTGTAGCTATTTTGGAGAACTACCAGCAGGCTGATGGCTCTGTTGTCATCCCACCTGTATTACGCTCTTACATGGGCGGACTCGAAAAAATTTCTGCCTGATAGGAACTTTTTGGCTTTGCCTTTTTTAAATCTTGTGCTATAGAAAATATCCCTTTGGAGAGGTGGCCGAGTGGTTTAAGGCAGCGGTCTTGAAAACCGCCGAGTGTAACAGCTCCGTGAGTTCGAATCTCACCTTCTCCGCCATAATAAAAACAGGCACTTGGAGCAATCCAGGTGCCTTTCTTTTTGCCTACAATAAATGGTACTTATGTGAATTTTGTGTGGATTTATTTTTACCGATCCCTGTAATGAGATGTTTATATAACTGTGAATCAAGTAGATAAAAACCACCATCATTTGTCCCGAAACTATCAGATGCAGAATAATTTAGTTGCAAAACATACTTTGTAATTCCATAATGCGTCTCATTATGGAATCTACTCCTCGTTTTTTTATTTCACCGGAAGATCATTACTTCCTTCTCGGACCTCGTGGCACCGGCAAAACATGGCTGACACAACGACTTTTCCCAGATGCGTTACGGGTTGACCTGTTGGATCCTGAAACATTGCGATCCCTCTCTGCCCGACCCGAACGTCTCTTAGAATTGATTGCAGGAAGAGCCGATGCTCGGCAGGTTGTTATTGATGAAGTTCAGAAACTTCCCGAACTGCTGGAAGTTGCCCACCTTATAATTGAGCAAAAGCGCGATATCCAGTTTGTTTTTACCGGTTCCAGCGCCCGCAAACTACGGCGAGCCGGTGTGAACCTGCTGGGAGGTCGTGCTGCCAATAAATCGCTCCATCCATTTATGGCGGCAGAGCTTGGCACACACTTTAACCTCGACGAAGCATTACGCCTTGGCATGTTGCCGGTTGTTCTGGCTGCCAAAGATCCATCCGATATTTTGCGTGCTTATAACGGTCTCTATCTGAAAGAAGAGGTGCAGATGGAGGGGCTTGTGCGTTCTATCGGCAACTTTTCCCGTTTTCTCGAAGCCATGAGTTTTTCACATGGAGCGGTGCTAAACCTTGCAAATGTTGCTCGTGAGTGTCATGTCAATCGCAAAACAGTGGAAGGTTTTCTGGAAATACTGGAGGATCTGCTATTGGCGTTTCGTCTGCCGGTTTTTACTAGAAGGGCGCAACGTGAACTGGCAGTGCATCCCAAATTCTACTTTTTCGATGCCGGAGTGTTTCGCTCAAACCGTCCATCAGGACCGTTGGATGCGCCAACTGAAATTGATGGAGCTGCGTTAGAAGGCTTAGTTGCGCAGCATCTTCGCTCATGGTGCGACTATTCTTTCGGTGAACATCATCTCTATTACTGGCAAACACGCTCAAAAGTTGAAGTTGATTTTGTTGTATATGGCGAGGCATGTTTTTATGCAATAGAAGTAAAAAATTCTGCCCGAGTAAGACCAGAAGATCTACGCGGATTAAAAAAATTTGGCGAAGATTTCCCAGAGAGTCATCGCTTGCTATTATATCGCGGCAAAGACCGGCTTTTGATTGATGATGTTATGTGCATACCTATCGAAGAATTTCTCATACAACTTAAACCCAATATGGCAATTGAGTCGAGACTTGAGAAAGCATTATGATATAAAAATACCTCATACTCTGCTCCTTTGCTATCGGGGTAATGCTCCGCTTTTTTTCATCAGTTCTGCCAACGCTTCAGCAAACATTTTATAACCAGCAGCATTAGGGTGAATATAATCCGATTTGAGAGAACTTTTCCCGAGTATACGGGGTAATATTTTTCGTTCAATCGGAAGCCTGAACTCTTGTGCTACCTCATCATACAGTTTTGGTGGTTTAAGGAGCAGATCAGGTGACGGCACCGCGACAAGCAGTACCGCAACACCACGGTCCCGAGCCAGCCGTATCATAGCACGCAGATTAGCTGCGAGTTGCTGCTGGTCGTGACGTCCAAGCAGATCATTGCCACCATGACAGAGAATCATCAGCGCCGGTTTTTCCCGATCAAGCAATTCAGCCAAACGCTCTACTCCAGCTGATGAGACCTCACCCGGCACACCTGAATTTATGACGTTTCTGCCAGTTAGGCGACTCAACACAGCGGGATAACTTTCTGTTTCAGCGGTTCCTGTCCCATATGTGAGACTATCACCAAAAGCAAGGATTTTGGCTTCAGACGGTATGAGTGGCAGTGGCGGCACGTTATTGCAGGCGTTTGCGACAAGACACACGAGCAGTAGGATAATACCGAGGATTGAAGGCTTCATCTCTTGCCACTCTTCATCTGCAACTCTGCTTCAAAGGTTTCTCCACCGATATTTATGTAAAGAATCCCATCATTGATTGTTATCTGCCACTGTATTGAACGCTCGATCTGTGTTGCAAGAGTTCTGATAAATGCCTGATCAAAGGTCATGAGTCTCAGATTAGGAATTGTGAGGAGCTTGGCAAGATGTTGCTGTTCCCACACTGGCAACCCTTTGCCGCATGCTACGAGTGCAATATGCTCGGCATGGCGGGCTGCTTTAACAATGCGGTCTGACTCGGGGAGTCCGACTTCAACCCAGAGTAGCACGCGACCATCTCCACCTTTCACCCAAAGATCAGGTTCATCTGCCGCACTTATCCCTTTTGTAAACAGAAGCTCCGGCTCATAAAAAAGAGCATACGCCAGGAGTCGTGCAACCAGACGCTCTTCTATTTCTGAAGGATGGCGCGCAACCGTCGCCTGCAGGGTCTCGTAAACACCCCTGTCTACATCTGAAAGTTCAATAGCTGCCCGGTATATGGTTGAAGGTAATGCCATGTCCACCCCTTACTGTATGCACTGTTTTACAGCGTTGATAGTCGTGCATTATGTGCTATATAGTGCCATAGTTTACAATGTTTTTTACAAAACACCACTACCAAACTACCACTGTCGCCTTTATGAAAGCCTGATTCACAATGAAGTCATTTACTCTGATAATCATCTCGCTCCTGTTTTTCTCCCTGCCATGCCATGGTATGCAGCGATATGCAGTTGCTCGGATACCGACACCGGTTCTCAATACGTCTGCCTTTGCATCCGTATTTGGCGGAAAAGATCAGCGTACCTTAAAAACAGACAGCTGCGGCATGACCCGGGAGCTGGAATTCATTGCCCTCCCTGGAACCGTATTTTCAATAATTTCTGACATACATTTCGGTACAACAACACTTTATCAGGTAACAACAGCTGAATACCCCACGGCTTTAGGCAGAAAACTATATCTTGATGCACGATTTGTCGAAACAGAAGATCAACCTCCCTTTGAACGTAAAAAGAACCTTCCGGAACAACTGGAAATTCTTGCCAGCTTACGAAAATCAATCGGTAATCCTTACGTTTGGGGTAGTAATATTTCTGTCGGCATACCGGAGCTTGACATCTGGTATTACAAATCTGAACCGTATTCCCCCATGTTCGATACAAACAGGTCAATCCGCACACTTGCCGGTGTAGATTGTTCCGGTTTGCTATATCAGGCAACCGGAGGGTGGACTCCACGAAACACATCACAACTCGTATATTTTGGTAATAGCTTGAAGATCAAAGGGAAATCAGCCGATGAAATAACAAAGATGCTTGAGCCGCTTGACTTGATAGTTTGGGACGGTCATGTTGTGATTGTTTTAGATCATGAAACTGCCATTGAAAGCAGGCTTGAATGTGGCAAAGCTTCTGCAGCGGGTGTGGTGACAACACCGCTGAAACAGAGGTTGGTTGAAATCATGAAGATTAGGAAACCGGCTGATAAATGGGAGATAAAAGGGAGAGACCGCGCCTCGTTTGTCATCAGGCGCTGGTTCAGGTAATTTCAGCAAAATGATTTAGAATCGTTGTTTTTCAAGAAAATGGTGTATACTTAAAACATATCGTACATTATAGCGGTCAAAAGGATGCAGCCATGTCATTAGTCATGAATGCAATCATAATTTCATTAGGGATGATCGTTCTCTTTTTCCTTTTCTTTCTGGTGTTGTTTCTGATTGCCATAGCGCTTTCACCTATTGAGAAAAGTTTGTCAAAAATGGTCTGGGATGCCACTACGCCGCCACCTGCAAAAGTCCCGGTCAAAAGATCATTTAGAGACTTCAGTCAAAAGCATGAGCATTAAAGGGGATGATTGTTTCTGTTGCGGATTGGCTCGGAGATGACTCCTCCACCGAGCAGTTCGTCATCGTTGTAGAAAACAACCGACTGCCCCGGAGTTATTGATTTTTGACGGTCATAAAAGATCACTTCAACATCAGATTCACCAATTATGTTTACTGAACAAGCCACCGGATGATGGCGATACCTTATTTTGCAGGCAAGTTCCAACCGTTCTCCCACCGGTCGATGTATCCAGCTAATTCCGCTTGCGTGCAGACCGTCGGCAAAAACAAACCGTTCCTCCCCAACAATCACCCTGTTTTCTTCCGACTCCAGTGCAACAACATACAAAGGTTCACTCCAGGCAATACCCAACCCCTTGCGTTGACCAATGGTATAGCGATGAGTTCCTATGTGCTCGCCAACCTTTTTACCTGAAACATGGATGATATCGCCAGGTTTATCCACAATTCCTCCGCTATCCTGAAGAAAGCGGATATAATCATCACCAGGAATAAAACAGACTTCCTGGCTGTCTCCTTTATCCGCCACAGGCAATCCAAACTCCCGTGCCAAACGACGGACTTCATCCTTGCTTTCCATTTCCCCCAAAGGAAATATTATTTGTGAAAGTTTTTCCTGCGTCAAGGTATACAGAAAGTAAGACTGATCCTTTTTGATATTATGCGCAGTCCGTAAATGACAGGCGCCGTCGGAGTCAACTGTTTTACGCACATAATGACCAGTTGCAAGAAGATCTGCACCCAGTTCTTTGGCAGCATCAAGCAGTAGTCCGAATTTTATAAACCGGTTGCATCGTACGCACGGATTGGGGGTATGTGATGAACAATATTCATTGATAAAATCATCAATAATCAGCTCTTTGAACCGAGGTTCAAAATCGACCAGATGATGTTCAATTTCGAGATGTGACGCTACAACTGCCGCATCGAATGCAGCCGATCCGGCGCCACTACTGCACGGTTCAAACAGGCGCATGGTGATGCCAACTACTTCATGCCCCTCTCTTTTCAGTAATGCTGCTGTTACGGAAGAATCAACCCCACCGCTCATGGCAACCGCAATTTTCATGGTTCATCCTCTCCCAGTAACAAACGTATTACTTGATTTGCCTGATGGGAGGCAGCCACACCAACCCGTGGAGCCATAAGCCCGTTTCCAGGTTCTGCCGCTGAGGTACCATCACCAATCAGATAAAGTTTATTGCTGATTTTACGGGTGACAATGCTGTTGCCAGACCCGTAACCTGCCATACCGGAAGCGGCGACGACAGCTGTTTCAGGCATTCGGGACAAAACTGTTTCCACCAGCATCGCCTTCATATCAGCACGGTCAAACGCCTCGACCACAATTGAACAGCCGGAAAAGAGTGGCACAACATTGCCCGGTTCAAGCTTGATTATATGGGGAGTAACAGAGACATACGGATTAATACGAGCCAGATTCGCGGTTAATGCTTCCACCTTCGGCAGTCCGATCTGGTCGACAAAATACTGTTGACGGTTGAGATTGGAAGGCTCAACCAGATCAAAATCAGCAATAATCAACTCCCCTACCCCGACACGCGCCAATGCAACGGCAACAGCCGAGCCAAGACCACCGACACCGGCTATACCGACAATCGCCTTCTTCAACTTCTGGTGCACACCAGGAGTGTGCCGCGCTGCCATGGTCGCTTCCAGCTCTTCCGATGTCGGAATTTCACCCCGTTTTATAAAAAAAAGGGCATCACCATCACCGGGGCATACATCAGATGCAACAGGAAAACCGTTCATTATCAGCAGATCCGCACCAGGCTTGTATTTTTCAGCAATTTCCCCGATGGAAAGCCGTTCAGTGAGTTCTATTTCATGCTCATTCAAGCACAATTTCATGCTGTGAAAGCCTTCTCCATATCATCAATCAAATCGTGCGGGTCTTCCAGGCCAACGGAAAGACGAACCAGCGTGTCGGTGATCCCTTTTCGCTTCCGTTCTTCCGGAGGAACCGATGCATGAGACATACGTGCCGGATAGGAAAGGATACTTTCAACCCCACCCAGACTGACTGCAAAAGATGCCAGGCGACTGTTTTCCAGCAGCTTTCTAGTCACATCAAATGAATCAAGCTCAAATGAGAAAACAGCGCCCGCGCCGTCTGCCTGCCGTTTATGAACAGCATATCCGGGATGACTCTCAAGCCCTGGATAATGTATCGCAGTTACATTAGGGTGACTCTGCAGCCAGGAAATAATTTTTTGTGCAGAGCGTTGACTCTCTTCCATGCGAACTTTCAAGGTTTTTACCCCTCTCAAAGTCAGAAAAGAGTCCTGCGGACCAAGCCCTGTGCCAAAAGCATTCTGTACATAGCGGATGCGCTTGGCAAGCTCCGGATCATTGGTGATAGAAAAACCGCAGATTACATCGCTGTGTCCGTTCAGAAACTTTGTGCCACTGTGCAGGACAATATCACACCCGAGTTCCAGCGGTCGTTGCAGATATGGGGTCATAAACGTATTGTCCACCAATGTGATAACAGCGTGACGCTTTGCTATTGCTGCAGCGCCACGCAAATCGGTCACTTTAAGCAGTGGATTTGAGGGGGTTTCCAGATAAATCCCTCTGGTATTAGGTTTTATTGCCGCTTCAATGGCATTCAGATCCGTCGCATCCACAAAGGTCGATTCAACTCCCATGCGGCTGAATATTGTTGCGAGCACCCTGTACGCCCCGCCATACACATCATCACATACCACCAGATGGTCACCAGGAGAAAAAATCATTAGCGTGGTGGAAATCGCCGCCATACCGGAAGCAAAGGCGAGGCAGTGACCACCACCTTCAAGATTGGCAACCGTTTCCTGCAACGCTTCACGGGTCGGATTGTCACCACGGGCATAATCGTATTTACTGAAATGATCTACTGAAGTCTGGCGATAGGTTGATATCTGATAAATCGGTACTCCCATTGCGCCTGTTTGTGGATCAATGGTCGGTCCACCATGGATAAGTCTGGTTGAAAGTTTCATGGTTACTCCTCCAGCGCATTGCGCAGGTCTTCAATTAAATCATCAACATCTTCAATCCCAACCGAAAGCCTTAACAGCATATTATTGATGCCGAGCCGCTGACGCAGTTCCGGCGGGATATCCGCATGAGTCTGTACTTCGGGAAAGGTTATGAGACTTTCTACACCGCCAAGGCTCTCGGCAAACGATATCAACTCCGTTTTTAGGAGCAGCTGTTCCACCAGCTCCGGCTTCGTCACCTCAAAGGCGATCATGGCGCCAAAACCACGGGTATCACGTCTCATGAGCCGGTTATGGGGGTGTTCCTCAAGACCGGGATAAAACACTTTAGCCACCTTTGGCTGGTTTTTCAACCAGGATGCGATCTTCAGCGCATTTTCCTGATGCCGGTCAAGACGGACACCAAGCGTTTTCATACCACGGATAACAAGCCATGAATCCTGAGGTCCAAGCACAGCGCCAACACTGTTCTGATGAAAATATACCTGCTCTGCCAGTTGGGGATCTTTCACAACCGTAAGTCCGGCTACCGTATCGTTGTGACCGGAGAGATATTTGGTTGCGCTGTAAACTGTTATATCAGCCCCAAAATCAAGAGGACGAAACAGATATGGAGTTAAAAATGTATTGTCGGCAATCAGAAGCAGATTATTGGCACGACAAAGGGTAGAAAGCGCAGGGATGTCAGCAAATTTGAGGAGCGGATTAGTCAATGTTTCAACAAAAAGAGCCTTGGTCGCAGGTGTAATGGCTCCCTGAACAGCGGCAGCATCACTGGTATCAAGATATGTAAAACTCAATCCATACTGGCTGAAAATTTTGTCGAACAGTCGGCAGGTTCCGCCGTACAGATCTTCTGTTACAATAAGGTGATCACCGCTTTTGAAAAGCAGCAGCAGGTTGGCGATAGCCGCCATGCCGGAAGAATAGGCAAAACCGCGCGCTCCTCCGTCAAGTCGTGCAATCCCTTTTTCAAGGGTTTCGCGGGTCGGATTGCCACTCCGCGAATAATCATACCCAGTGCTCTGTCCCAGCCCCGGATGCCGGAATGTTGCTGTCTGATAAATCGGCACAGCCACCGATCCGGTTCGTGAATCCCATTCAAGTCCTACCTGTACAGCTTCTGTTGCGATATTCATGACATACCTCCAAAGAAAAATCCCCTTCCGGGGTGCGGAAGGGGATCGTATTGGACCACTCTCTTCCTTATCTTCCAGAACCTGTAGTTCTGCTGGATTTGGCACCTTGCCTGTTCAAGCTGGTTGCCGCGACGTCAAAGGGCCAGTCCCTCGGTCGCTCTCGATAAGTAGTACAGATATGTTTGCTTTTTTATGCGATAAACTATATTTTACGGATAGCATTACACCAGCGATATTGTCAACAACTTTTTTACATATTAAATTGATTCTTGCACTTATTTGTAAAGAATATCTATAGCAGCTGTTTTACGGGTTTCGCTTAAGAATGCCCCGACCCCCATAACTATTTTCTGATTTTTGAGATATTCCTCGATACGCTGACGCGCTTCCTTGAAATCAACCTTTTCAGCTGCTTTTTTCTCTGTCAACTTAATAAGATGATAACCAAAGCCGGTTTCCACTACATCACTTATTTCACCCGGTTTCAAAGCCAATGCAGCCTTTTCAAAGGGTGGAACCATACGCCCCTTACCAAAATATCCAAGATCGCCACCCTGCTTGCTACTGGGACAGGTGGAATTTTCTTTCGCAAGCGTCGCAAAATCGGCTCCAGCAGCCAGTTCCTTACGCAATTTTTCTGCTTTTTCAAACGCTTTCTTTTTATCTTCCGGGGAAGTCTTGGCGTCTGTGCCAATCAGTATATGGCTGGCACGCAACGCTTCACTCCGCATAAACTTATCGGGATTCTGCTCATAAAATTTGCGAGCATCATCTTCGGTGACGGTTATTTTTGAAACAACTGTTTTTTCAACAAAATTTGAAATCACCAGATCCCTGCGTGTGTAATCCCGAAGTGAAGCTTCGTCCATCTCCAGTTCCTTGATCGCTTTGGCAAAATCAGCTTCATTGGCAAACTTTGCCTTGCCGGCTTTCAACTTCTCTTCCACCTGTTTATCAAGCTCTTTCATTTCTATTTTTTTGCCTGCCTGATAAAGCAATTCAGCGGAAATCAACTGGTTAAGAGCCTGTTTTTCCAACTCTTTAAGCTGATCCACGGTCGGTTTTGCGCCACGTTGTCCCTGTAACAGCACCTTGTTTGCCCGTTTAAGATCAAGGCTCGTCACCGGAGCCCCATTAACCCGGGCAACAACTGCTGGAATCATTGAAACTGCCGGAGAAGCCTGCACAGAAGCAGGTGCAGGAGAAACTGCTGATTTTTCTGCAGCAAGCACGAAAGATGGTAGGGAAAAAAATGATGCAAGCGCAATCAGTGAAGCGATAGAAAGGTAGTAACGGGATAAAAGCATGATGTAAATCTCCTTTGGGTTAAAATTGTCTTTGTATAACACGCTTTTTAACATAGTAAAAGCCAAACATATTTTTGACATTTCACCATTAGTCGGGTACATTCGCACGGTGATAAAATCTATCCGTAATTTGCGCTCGCAACAAGGAGGAAACAAGCAATATGAAAAAAGTACTGGTTGTTGACGATAGTCTTTCGGTTGCACGCCAACTGGAAAAAATCATTGCCGAATCTGGCGATTTTACATGTGTCGGACATGCAAAAGACGGCGCTGAAGCGATCAAGATGAATCATACGGAAAATCCTGACATAATCTGCATGGACATGAACATGCCAGGCATGGACGGTCTCACGGCACTCCGAAGCCTTGTTGTACTGGATAAGGATGTCAAGGTTGTCATGGTTACATCACTGGGAGGTGTGGGGGACAAATTCACAGAAGCTCTCAAACTCGGGGCAAAAAATGTTATTTCAAAACCTTTTGAATCTGAAACCGTACTACAGATTTTAAGACAGCTCTGATGAGTAATTGAAAATACAGCTGAATTCAGGAAACAATAGGAGGACTTCTATGGCGGTTAAATTTTTCGGGCAGTATCTTGTTGAGAACAACCTGGTTTCCCGTGAAGTGCTTTTAAAGGCAATAGAGCTGCAGGATCAGAAGAACCTGAAACTTGGCGAGATGGCGCTTTCAATGGGCTACCTGACAGATAAAGATATTGAACGGGCGCACAATGCACAAATGTCGAAAGACATGAAGCTGGGAGATCTTCTGGTTGACATGGGAATATTGACACTGGCACAACTTGATGATGTCATAACCCGCCAGAAAAACACACATCTTTATATCGGCGAAGCACTGGTGCAGGTGGGAGCAATCACTACGGATCAGTTACTGCAGCACCTTAAAGCGTTCAAAGCAGACCAGGCACAGTACGCTTCCGAAAAAATAGAACTCCCAATCACCATTGCCAACAGTTCTATCTGGGAAATGACAGCGGATTTGACCTATAAAATGGTGACCCGAGTGCTTGACCTGCAGTTCCGTCCAGGCAAATGTGAAGTGATAACGGCACCATGCACAGGTTATGTCATGGCTGCAATGGATTTTTCAGGAGATGTTGAAGCAAGATACATTATATCCGTTTCCGCACCGTTGCAAAAAGAAGTCGCCAAGGCGATACTGCGGGAGAAAAATGTTGATACAGAGCCAGTTGAAGTACTTGATGATACAGTCATGGAATTTGTAAATATCATATGCGGCAACGTTGCAGCCAAAGCGTCGCAACTTGGCACCATCATGGAGATCAATCCTCCAGTCACAATCAAACCAACCGATGCAGGTCTAGCAGTACCGGACGGTCATACAGGGCTTTCCTTCCCGATTCATATCGGCGATGGCGAAACCATGGAGCTGATTCTGTTCATCAAAAATTGATGTAATTATTCCCATAGCACCAATACAGAAAAAGCATCCCTGTTTCAAGGATGCTTTTTCTTCTTTTTAAGGAAACAGTCATCATGTCACAAAAAAAACCTAAAATGCTGTATGCGGATAAAAAGGGGAACATCTTTGACCACCCGTATCTTGAGATGGCGGGAATGAACGGTACAACAGCCGTGCTGCCAGAAAGGATGGAGTTGATCCCGCTTCCGGAAGACAGCAAGCTTTTCACCATGCCAGCCATGCCACCTATAGCGTGGGATAACAGAAAAAAATCATTCTTAACCGTTCCAGAACTCAAAGAAGGGCGCAGAACAGAAAAAATTCAGGCTGTTGCTGCCTTTATGGCTCCCGGTTACATGCGAACCCTCCTACCGGCCTGCGATTACAGCGGCAAAAAAAACCATCTGCCACTATGGTCATACAGTGCCGTCGGTTGGGATGAAGATCGTGAATGTTTTGTAGTCGCTGCCAGCAAAGTCGACAACAACCAGAACTGGAATCCGTGCAACTATGACGACCGGACGCTTGATCCATTGGTACGCCAACGTTTAAAGGAGATGCCGGACAACCGTCTACTGGAACAACTTTCCCGCTGCGCAGTTGATTATCACTGCTTTGCGGCAAAAAACCTCTTTTATCGACGATGGGAAGCGCCGCTGCCAACTTCGCCGATCTGCAACTCCAATTGCCTCGGTTGTATCAGCCTGCAGCCATCAGAGTGCTGTCCATCAAACCATGACCGCATCAGCTTTGTGCCAACTCCTGAAGAGTTGTGCGAAATTGCCGTACCGCACTTGCAGCAGGCTGATCAGGCAATGGTTTCCTACGGCCAGGGTTGCGAAGGTGATCCAATTCTTCAGGCAGAGACGGTTGCCGAGGCAACCCGCCGAATGAAACTTGCAACTTCGCGAGGAACCATCCATTTCAATTCAAACGGTTCCATGCCGGAACGAGTACAGCTACTTTGTGACGCCGGCATTGACTCCTTCCGTTTTTCCATGAACTCTGTCCGCGAAGAACAGTACAACCGGTATTATCGCCCAAAAGGATACACCTTTGACAAGGTAGTCCAATCGGTAAAAACCTCCAAAGCCAACGGGCGCTTCACCATGATCAATTATCTGGTATCACCGGGAGTTTCAGATGCGCCAGAAGAAGTTGCAGCACTATTGAAATTTGTTGGAGGTACTGGAATAGATATGATCCAGATGCGAAATCTCTCTATTGACCCTAATTTTTATAACAAGGAGATGGGAGTGGCTGGAAAGGGAATCGGAATGTATCAGCTATTGCAAACGTTAAAACATGAGTTTCCAAAGTTGCAATTCGGCTACTATAACAGGACAAAGGAAAATTTCTTTCCGACAGGATATGAACAAGGGTGGCCGGTAAAATAAGCTGACGAAGTAACCTCTACGATCAGCAATAACGGACGATATTCTTCAGCGCCCGCTCCAGACGTTCCTGACTGTGCGCCTCAATGGTCCAGACCGCTTCCGGGGCATAATGTTTCAGCAATCCAAATAGCAGATCAAAATCTATTTCCCCTTCTCCAAGAGGGAGATGTTCATCTGCTTCACCATGATTATCATGAATATGACTTTCGGCAATAAAGCTGCCGAGCTCCGCAAACCACTCTTCCATTGTAACAGTTGTAAACATGTTCCAATGCCCCACATCAAAACAGTGCCGGAAGTTTGGGTGTTCAAAAGCTTCCAGAAGCGCTTTCAGGGTTGACGGTTCTTTTTCAAAGATATTCTCCATGGCAATAACAGAACCAAGCTTTTCTGCAATCGGAATAAATTCCTGCCAGAAATCAATGCTGTTTTTAAGCCAGTCAAGCCGGTTATTGCCATAACGAAGATCATCATAACCCGGATGGAATACTATGACCTTTGGGTTTAAAAATTCTGCCATTTGGAAAACCTGACGGAAACGATTACGCGTGACTTCGCGTATCTTCGGATCAAGCGCGCCAGGGTTCAAATCAATAAAAGGGGCATGTATGGTGCAACGCAGACCGGCGTTATGCAGGACGCTCCCTTGCGCCGACAATTCTTCCAAAATAATATTATCCAGCATTTCCGCATTAAAGAAAATTTCCGGGTTGATATGCCCGGAGACAATATAATCAAGCCTGTCAGCTAGTTGAGAATATGGGACATGACCATGGGTTGCAGCAGAACAGTTACAGTTGAGAGTTTTCATGGTTTTTCCTATGTTGCTTGATAACAGAATCGTTGGCAGCGCGGGCGACCAGGTCTTCAAGTTTATGGATAGCGGTCGGATCTCCAAGTACAATCAAGGTATCACACGATTCAATTTTTGTCTGGGAGTGTGGATTAAACACCATCTTTCCATGCCCTTTTTTTATCCCTACGATGATAACGCCGATTTCCTTTCGAAAACCTGATGTGACAAGGGTTTCTCCCACAAAAGCAGAATGTGCGGGAATGGTTATTTCCTCCATCTGCAGTTCAAGGTATTCGCGACCAGTTGCAATTTCAATAAAATCGACCACATTTGGACGGAGAATCGACTGCGCCATGCGATTTCCGCCAATTGTATAAGGAGAAACGACCTTGTTTGCACCGGCACGCATAAGTTTGATCTCTGAACCTTCCTCACCGGAGCGTGACATAATGTAAAGGTCAGGATTAAGCCCACGCGCTGTAAGTGTTATATAAACATTTTCCGTATCAGAGGTTACAACAGAGATTAAACCTTTGGCACGCTTGATTCCGGCTTTGAGCAATGTTTCATCCAAGGTGGCATCCCCCTTCATAAAGAGGTAACCATCTTCTTCAAGACGTTCTGCAGCTTCAGAATGTTTTTCAACCACCACAAATTGAAGTCCGTTTGCTTTAAACTCTCTGCATATAAGTGAACCTATACGACCAAAACCGCAAATAATGTAATGTTCCTTAAGCGCATCTATCTGTTTTTCCACTTTTTTCCTCCCGATAATACGCTGAATCTGCCCTTCAAACATGATTTGTGCCAAACTTCCCACAATATAACCGATAACACTCACTCCGACTATAATCAGCGACATGGTAAAAAGCTTGCCAGCATCAGACAGATCGTGAACTTCTTGAAAACCGACCGTACCAAGGGTAATGACAGACATAAACAGCGAATCAAGCAGATTCCAATGTTCAATGGACATATAGCCGACTGTCCCGCATGAAAGAAGAACAAAAAGCACCAGCATTGATATTTTAAGATGTCTGACCGGATCCATGGCGATGAGAGTACCTGCAGAAGTTTAAAAATTCAAGCAGATATGATGAATAAAAAAAATAATAACTGCTTTTGCAAGCCGTGCTTTAAAGCTTGGCGTTGACAATTATTGGATACTGTATACAATGTGCAAAACTCAACGTCGGAGTGATATATTCCATGAAAAAACAGATAGAAAAACACCTGACTCTTCGTGAAAAAATACTTGAACATATCCGAGACGCTATCATATCCGGGACTCTTAAAGCCGGAAGCCGGGTATCAGAGCCAGAACTGGCGGAGCGATACGGCATAAGTCGCACTCCGATCCGTGAAGCATTCCGTCAGCTTGAGTCAGAAGGGTATCTGACCGTTATTCCGAGACGTGGCGCGATTGTGCGGGAATTCACACAAAAGGATGTGGAGGATTTTTACGCCATTAAAAGCATTCTCGAAGGGTATGCCGCTCGCCAGGCATGCAGTCGTCTCACACCAAAGGAAGTTGACAAATTCGAAGCAAACAACAAAAAACTGGCGGAGCTGGCAGAACAAAACGATTTCAAATCATTTTTCAAACTTCACAATGAATTTCACGAAATGTTTATCAAAGCTGCTGACAACGAAAAGCTGCGTGAACTGATTACAAGTGTGGTAACCCGTTTCCAGCGACTCCGATTCATGTCATTAAGCCTTCCAGGTAGAATGAAAGTTGCAGTTCATGAACATGAAAAAATTATCGACGCATTCCGTCGCAAAGACCCGGAAACAGCAGAGATGCTGGTACGAAAGAACGCCGAATACGGCGGCAGAGTGCTCATTGATGGAGCTATGACTGAATCTCAGAAAGCAGAGCTTCAAATTGACATCTAATCCCAATTCACACTGGTACAGAACATGAACAGACCTCGCAATATTGCTCTTATCCCGGCTGCCGGCATGGGGAAACGTATGGGAGCGTCCATAAACAAGCAGTACCTGGAGCTGGACGGAGTGCCAATTGTTGCCCGTACCATTGCACAGTTTGAGAGATGTGAGCTGATTGACGCAATTTATCTTGTTATACCGCACGACGAAATTCCATACTGCCAGGAGCATGTTGTGGAAGCGTGCGGGTTTAAAAAGATTGCAGCGATTGTGCCTGGCGGTAAAGAGCGCCAGAATTCTGTCATGAACGGACTGAATGCAATACGGAAAGATTTTTCGGAGAACGATATAATAGTTATTCATGACGGTGTGCGACCGTTTGTCACTGAAAAGCTTCTGCAACAATCTATTGAAATAGCAAAGGCTCACGATGGCGCATTGGTTGCGGTTCCAGTCAAAGATACGATTAAAACGGTTATGGATGGCATTGTAACCGGCACACCACTACGGGAAAATCTATGGCAGGCACAAACTCCCCAGACCTTTCGTTTCAGCATAATTTATAAGGCTCACACTTCAGCTCATAATAGTGGCTTTATCGGTACAGACGATGCTTCTCTCGTTGAAAAACAAGGTGGGATGGTTCAAATAGTAGCTGGCGATTACAAAAATATCAAAATAACGACACCGGAAGATCTGATTCTTGCAGAAGCGTTTTTAAGGAGTGAAAACAGGGGGTAGAATCATGGAGAATATTGAAAAAATACTCATAGTTGATGATGAGCCTGATATAGCCATGATTCTCAAACTACACCTTGAGGATGCCGGATACCAGACCATCTGGGCAGCAGATGGTGACGCAGCTCTCGACCTTATTCATTCAAACGTTTTTCCTCTGGTACTCATGGATATTCGCATGCCGGGAATAAGCGGACTTGACGTACTCAAACAGTTGCGTGGAGAGGGGGTGGATACCTCTGTAATCATGATGACTGCCCATGGAAACGAAGATCTGGCTGTGGAGTGCATGCAAGCCGGAGCCACTGACTATGTGACAAAACCGTTTCAGCATGACAATCTGTTGCAGCGGATCGAACGGGCATTAGTAAACCGACGTATGCAAATAACAAACAAAAAACTGGAAAAGGAAAAGGAAGACTTCTTTTTCATGCTATCCCATGATCTGAAAAATCCGATCACAGCAGCGATCGGTTCAATTGACATAATCCGGGAAGGACGCCTCGGGCCTATCAATCCAGAACAGCAAGATTATCTGCAATCCGCTATCGAAAGTTGTGAAGAGGTCGTCGGAATGATCGACAACCTGCTGGATATGCGGCGATTTGAATCTGGCAAAATGCAGCCAAGAATAAAGCCGATACGTCCTGCGGATATTCTCGCTTTAACAGTTAACCGATTCGCTCCTGCTGCAGTTCGGGATGGGGTATCATTAACCATGGATTGTTCAGCAAAAACAGCCGAAATCGCTGTTGATAGTTCACTACTAACCCGAGTCGTTGCGAATCTGGTCGGGAACGCTCTTAAATACACCTTTGACGGTGGCTCAATAACTCTTTCCTGTCGCTGTGTCCAGCACGATGAACGTCACAAACTCCGAATTCCGGTATATGCAGAAATGCCAGAAGGTTTTTCAAAACTGCGCTGTTTTGTTAAAATATCCGTCAAAGACACCGGTTCAGGCATACCGCCGGATGAATTGGGACAAATTTTTGAAGCTTTTGTTCAATCAAAAAAATCGAGGGAACGGGGTGGCGCAGGTCTGGGGCTGGCATTCTGTAAAAAAGCAATCGAAAGCTTTAATGGCTGTATCTGGGCTGAAAGTGATGGAGAAAATGGGAGCCAGTTCATAATGCTTCTGCCGTGCCACCCTGGCGATTGGAAATGCTGCAAATAAATATCTTTGAGAAGGTTCATAATATGCCGTTTTTAAACAAAATATTATTCTCTTTTTTTGGAATAATCGTCTTACCGGTTCTAACACACGCATCTGATTTTGATTTCAGCAAAGCTGTCACAATCGGAAATGGATCAAAAATTGTGCTTGAGTTTACCGATCCCGATTGCCCATTTTGCCGGAAGGCATCCAAATATTTTGAAAGCCGCAAAGATTTGACCAGGCATATTTTTTTCTACCCACTCCCCAGACATCCAAAAGCAAAGGAAAAAGCACAGTATATTCTTTCCCAGTTTGATAAAGGGAAAGCATATCATGAGATAATGTCAGGTCAGCTGGACAGAGAGTCTGTTTTTAAGATAAATCCTAAAGGGGTAAAATTACAGGCAGAACAGTTTCTTATTGCGAAAAAGGCAAAGATTGATTCAACACCAACCTTCATCATCAATGGAAGAATCATTGAGGGGTTTGATCTTAAAAAGATCGAGGAAGCATTAGGTAAATAGAGTTGTTATTTAAATTGTAATCAGTCTACCAGACCTAACTGTTTCAATGACTTCAACAGTTTTTCAGGTTTGACCGGTTTAATAAGATGGGCGGCTGATTGAGCTGAAATATAGGACTGGACAATATCTTTCGGCGTGTTCAAACATGAAAGCACAATTATCACGACACCTTTATCCGGTGGTATCCCCGCTGCCTGTTCATACCCTCTGATAGCTTTGGCTGCCTCATGACCATCCATTTCCGGCATAAGAATATCAAGAACAATCAGAACATACGGATCGCCATCAGCTTGTGCAGCAAGAAATGCTTCAATAGCTTCACGACCATTGCACGCCTGATCACACTTCCCAATCCCACCAAGCATGGAAACCACCATTTCCCGGGATAACTGATCATCATCAACAACCAGACAACGAAACGGAAGCATGGCTCACCCCTTTTCTACGAATCATTTCCGCATCAATCACATTGAGAATTTCAAACTTTTTTAAAGACCACAACGGCGCCACCAGATTGTCATGACCACCGTCCCCCGTCAGGCGATGAATTAGAATATGCGGATCAAGCGCTTCCAGCACATCGCAGACAAGCCCCGCATATTCATCCCGACCGAGCATTTTTACATCTCCTTGCCGGTATAGCGTTTCCAGACGCGTTTCTTTCATAACATGGAGAAGGTGCAGTTTGACACCATCTGCGCCAAGTCGGTTCACCTCTGCAACGGTTGCCAGAAGATCGTCCCGCGTTTCTCCCGGTATACCTATAATCAGATGCAGACAGATCCTGATTCCAAGAGACCTGGCTCTTCCAACTGCTGAAACCGTGCTGGCATGGTCATGACAACGGTTAAGAAACTCCAGCGAACGGTCATGCATGCTCTGCATCCCGATTTCAAGCCAAAAATAGGTTTTTTTGCTGTATTCCGACAGGAGATCAAGGATTTCATCAGAAAGGGAGTCCGGGCGGGTCGCAATGATAATACCTACAACATCATCAACCTGAAGCGCATTATCCAACAGTCTGCGTAACTGTTCCGGTGAGGTGTGGGTAGGAGTGTATGCTTGAAAATAGGCAATAAATTTTGCCGCCTTATACTTGCGACGCATGATTTCCATACCATCATGCAACTGTTCAGTTACACTCAAAGCCCGTTTTATGCCGTGTGAACCGGAACCATGACCACCACAGAATATGCACCCTCCCTCCCCTGTTGTCCCATCACGATTGGGGCAGGTAAAACCGGCATCAATGGAAATCCTTTGAACCTTGCAACCAAAGATTCTTTTAAGCTCATCAGAAAAAGTCAGATACGCCTTAGCTGTCGTCAAAGCATTTTCCTTAACTCACAGAGGACCAGACTTACGGCGAAAACGAAGCGAATCTTTGATTTCATCAATAATAGCAGCATCTTCAGGAGAAAGCTTTGATAGATATTCCTGAATAAAGACAATAAAAATCGAACAGAAAAACGCAGTGACAGTCGCCAGAATAACAATCAGTGACCGTTTGGGCTTGCTCTTTTTCGTAGGCGCCACAGCTTCGTCCAACACCTGTATTGATGAAGAATCTCGAGCTTCATTCAGCTTTGCAAGCTCAAACTGCTTTGTAAGCTGTTCAAAAACCGCCTCTTGAACTTTCAATTCCCTTAATTTTCTAAAATATTCAACACCAATACCAGGGGCAGC
>Ga0172367_10001509_pt1 | contig 33449 bp, 21 predicted proteins | sample Lak10m_FD_114542 | JGI IMG/M metagenome (GOLD analysis project Ga0172367, IMG submission 114542) | Freshwater microbial communities from Kabuno Bay, South-Kivu, Congo - kab_022012_10m | ecosystem: Environmental > Aquatic > Freshwater > Lake | place: Democratic Republic of the Congo: South-Kivu...
CTCGAGCCAGCTGCGCGGAGTCTCGCGGCTCATGCTCGAGAACGCGCAGGCCGCGTCCGGGCAGATCCTGTCGGTCAGCGGCGCCACGGAGCAGGTCGGCCGCAGCGTGGAGACGGTGGCCGCCGCCACCGAGGAGATGAGCGCGTCGATCGCGCAGATCGCCCAATCGGCGGCGCAGGCGCGGCGCGTGGCCGAATCGGCCGTGGCGGCCACGCAAGAGAGCACGCAGGCGGTCGAGCGCCTCAAGTGCTCGAGCGACGAGATCGGCAAGGTCGTCAAGCTGATCAACAGCATCGCGCAGCAGACCAACCTGCTGGCGTTGAACGCCACGATCGAAGCGGCGCGCGCCGGCGAGTCGGGACGCGGCTTCGCCGTGGTCGCCAACGAGGTCAAAGAGCTCGCCAACGCCACGGCGCGCGCCACCGAGGAGATCTCCGGCCGCATCGAGGCCATCCAAGGCGACTCGATCGGGGCGCGCGAGGCCATCGTGCGCATCGCCCACGTGGTCGGCGAGATCAGCGAGATCCAAGGCTCGATCGCCATCGCGGTCGAGGAGCAGACGCGCACCACCAACGAGATCGCGCGCAGCTTGGCGGGCGCCGCCGACGGCAGCCGCGAGATCGTGTCCAACGTCGCGCAGGTCAGTCGAGTGGCCGGCGAGACCAGCAAGCAGGCGCAGGACACGATCGCCGCCGCGGAGTCGCTGGCGGTCGTCGCGGCCCAGCTCGAAGGCCTGGTCCAGCGCTTCCGGACCTGAGACGATCGGCGCGGGAGCACGGCGCGGGAGCACGCTCCCGCGCTGGTGCGCCGCGCGGCGTCGCCCCGCCCCCACGGAATCGACCGGGTGGGGCGCTCGGTTGCACGAGGCGGGCTGTGTCGAAGGTGTTTCCCGCACTCGGATGTGCACGCTCGGGGGGACGCCACCTAGACTCGCGCGACCAATCCATGTGGTCCGCCCTCCTGCTCGCCTCCCTCGCGGCCCAAGACGCCGCGCCCTCGCGCCAACTGCTGCTCGAACTGACCGAGTCGACGCGCCTCGCCGGCACGCGCGGTTCGCGCTTGGCCGCGGAGCGCTGCGCGCGGCGCTTGGAGCACGCGGGCTTCGAGGTCGAGATCGACCAGCGCGAAGTCGTGCAAGTGCTGCCGCTGCGCACGCACCTGCGCGCGGAGGCCGGAGGCACGCTGCTGTTCGAGCGCCACACGGCCTTCGACCCGGAGGCCATCCCCACCGGCGACACGCCCTTGCTGAACTCGGGCTCGAAGAGCGGGCGCGTGCGCGCCCTGGTCGTCGATGTCGGCCGCGGACTGCGCGACGACTACGACCGCTTGGCCGCCGCCGGCGTCGAAGTGCGCGGCGCCATCGCGTTGTGCCGATATGGAGGCGCCTACCGCGGCGTCAAGATCGATCTCGCGGCCGAACATGGCTGCGTGGGCGTGCTCCTGTGGAATGATCCCGCGCGCGATGGATTCGAACGCGGCACGCCGTGGCCGCGCGGTCCTTGGAAGCCGTCGCACGAGGCCGAGCGCGGGTCCGTCACGCCCATCGGTCGCGTGCCGGGCGATCCCTCGACGCCGGACGGCCCCTCGAGTCCGCCTTCCGCGACCACGACGCGGTTGGAGGGCGCCGCGCTCGAGCGCACCTTGTCGCGCCTGCCGTGCCTGCCGATCGGCGCCAGCGACGCGCGTAGCCTCTTGGCGCGCATGCAACGGCGCGGTGAAGGGCTGTACGGTCCGGGCCCCGCGCTGGTCGAGTTCGAGGTCGACGCGCCTCCGCGGCGCGTGGTGCTGCACAACGTCGTGGCGCGCCTCGCCGGACGCGACGCGCGCTACGTGCTCGCCGGGAACCACCGCGACGCGTGGGTGCGCGGCGCCAACGACGCCGCCTCCGGCACCGTGGCGCTGCTGCGCGCGGCCGAGTTGCTGGGCGCGCGCGCCAAGGACGGCTGGCGCCCGGCGAGCGGCATCGCTCTGGCCCTGTGGGACGGCGAGGAGTTCGGCCTCGTCGGCAGCACCGAGTGGGCCGAGGCGCACGCGCAGGACCTGCGCGCAAACCTCGTCGCCTACCTCAACATGGATGTGGGCGTATCCGGCCCGCGCTTCTCGGGCGCCGATGGCACTCCCGGCTTGCTCGCCGCGCTGCGCACGGTGCTCGAGCGCATCCCCGCGCACGACGCGGGCGCGGCCGACGCGGCGCCGACCTTGTGGGCGCAGTGGCAGGCGGCGGCCAAGTCGGACGAACCCGCGCTCGACCTGCCGGGCTCGGGCTCCGACTTCACGGTGTTCCTGCACCACTTGTCGCTGCCGGTGCTGGACCTCGGCTTCTCGGGCAACGCCGGCGGGCAGTACCACACGGCCTTCGACGACTTCGCGCAGGTGGAAGCGCACCTCGACCCGGGCTTCGTCGGCCACGAACTCGCCGCGCGCTTCATGGCCGAGTTGCTGGCTGAACTGGCCGAACGAGGCGCAGCCGCGTTCGACGCCGGCGAAGCAGCGCGCGCCTTGGGTGCGCGCGCCCGCGCCGACGCCGATGCGACGCGCGCCAAGCACGGCGCGGACGCTCCGCTGGCGGCGGCGTTGATGGATGTCGCGCGCGCCTTCGACGCCGCGGCGGAACGCCTGGCCTCGCGGCCCATGGCGGGCGGCGCGTTCTACTCCGCGCTCGAGGCGCCGCTGCCCGGCCGGCCGTGGTTCAAGAACCAGCTCTGGGCGCCGGGACTCGAGCTCGGCTACGGCAGCGAGACCTTCCCCCTGCTGCGCGCCTCCGCGGCTTCGTCCAGCGACTCGACCGAGCTGCGCGCGCGCGCGGCGGAACTCGTCGCGCGCATCGCGCGGCTGGGCGCTTGAAGCGGCAGCCGACGACCCGCCACGAAGCGCAGGCCATGAAGTCCAGCCCATGAAGATCTTGTGGCGCCACTTCGGCCGCTTCCTGCGCCACCGTCGCGACATGCTGCTGGGCTTCGCCTGCATCCCCGCGGCGCAGCTCCTGGACATCTACTTCACCGTGCGGATCGGAGACGCGCTCGATCGGCTGCGCGCGGGCGAAGACGCCGGGTTCCTGCGGAACTTGTTCCTGCTGCTCGTCGGGATCGCGGCGCTGCGCGGAGTGTTCCGCTACTTCCAGCGCTGGTGGATCGTGGCCGTGTCGCGCTACGTCGAGAACCAGCTCAAGCAGGAGATCTTCGACAAGCTCGTCTCCCTGCCCTTCGCCTTCCACGCCAAGCGCAAGTCCGGCGAGCTCGTCTCGCGCGCCACGAGCGACGTCGAGAACGTGCGCATGTTCCTCGGACCAGGCCTGATGTACTCGGCCGGCGCGTTCGTGATGGTCCCGGCGAGCTTGTGGGTGCTGTTCGACCTCGAATGGCGCCTGGCGCTCGCCATGCTCGTGCCGCTGGTCCTGATGGGCCTCGGCATGAAGGCCTTCACCCCGCGCCTGCACAAGATCAGCACCGCCGTGCAGGAATCGCTGGCCGAGCTCTCGCACCGCGCGCAGGAGAGCTTCTCGGGCGTGCGCGTCGTCAAGGGCTACGCGCTCGAAGGTTCGATGGCCGCGCGCTTCCGCGCGCAGAGCCGCGAAGTGGAGCGCCACCAAGTCGAGCTAGGTCGGGTGCGCGGCGCGACGCACGCGCTGACGCACGCCGCGTTCGACTCGACCTTCGTGCTGATCCTCGTGTTCGGAGGATGGGCGATGATCGACCGCGAACTGCCCGCCGGCGACGTCTTCAAGTTCATCGACCTGACTTTCAAGGTCTTCTGGCCCATCATCGCCCTCGGTTGGATCGCGGGCATGTATCCGCGCGCGCTCAGCTCCGCCGAGCGCATCGACGAGCTGCTGGCCACGCGCTCCGACATCGTCGACGCGCCGGACGCGCGGGCGTTGCCGCAAGTGCGCGGCGCCTTGCGCCTCGCGGGGGTGGGCTTCCGCCACGAGGGCGCCGAGCGCGACGCGTTGTCCGGCGTCGATGTCGCCATCCACGCCGGCGGAGTGCTGGGCGTGGTCGGGCCCACCGGTAGCGGCAAGTCGACCTTGCTGCTCCTGCTCGGACGCCTGCACGAGGCGACCCGCGGCTCGATCGAGCTCGACGGAACCGACGTGCGCCGCCTGCCGCTCGAGCAGCTGCGCACTGCGCTCGGCTACGTGCCGCAGGACGGGTTCCTCTTCAGCGACACCTGGCGCGCCAATGTGCAGTTCGGCGCCGACGAGCCGCTCTCCGAAGAACGCCTGCGCGAGCTCGCCCGCATCGCCTGCATGGACGAGGAACTCGAGCGCTTCCCCGGCGGCATGGACGTCGTGATCGGCGAACGCGGAGTCACGCTGTCCGGCGGGCAGCGCCAACGCACCTGCCTCGCGCGCGCCCTAGCCCGCGATCCGCGCGTGCTGGTGCTCGACGACGCGTTGTCGGCCGTGGACACGGAGACCGAGGCGCGCTTGATCGAGAACCTGCGCCGCGCCGGCGCGGGACGCACCGTGGTCGTCGCGGCCCACCGCTTGTCGTCCGTGCGCCGCGCCGACGCGATCGTCGTGCTGCGCCGCGATGGCACCGTCGAGGCGGTGGGCAAGCACGACGCGTTGATCGCGCGGGCGGGTTGGTACCGCGACACCTGGCGTGCCCAGCAGATGCGCGAGGAATTGGAGGTCTTGTGAGCGTCCACGACGAGAACGTGGTCGGCAAGGCCTGGGACGGCGTGGTCGTGCGCCGACTGTCCGGTTGGGCGCGACCGCATTGGCGCCTGTTCGCCGCCAGCTTCACCGTGCTCCTCGGGCTGTTCGCCCTCGACCTCCTCGGACCTTGGATGTGGCGCCACATCCTCGACGGGCCGGTGGCGGAAGCGGTCGCCGCGCGCGGCGCGAGCGGAGACTCGACCATCCACGTGCGGGAGTTCTGGTGGTGGCTCGGCGGCTACGGCCTGCTCGTCGTGGTCCAGGTCGCCCTGCGCCACCTCGAGGTTTCGCAGCTCAACCGCACCGGGCAGGCCGTCATCGCCGATTTGCGCGAGGCGCTCTACGGCCACATCCAGGCCCTCGATCTGTCCTTCCACGACCGTCGGCCCACGGGCGCGCTCGTGACGCGCGTGACGAGCGACGTGGAGAACCTCAACGAGATGTTCACCAGCGGGATCATCACGCTGCTGTTCGACTCGCTGAAGGTGGTCGTGCTGCTGGTGGCGATCTTCCTGCTCGACTGGCGCCTCGCGCTGGTCGTCGCCGCCGGCACGCCGGTGTTGGTGGGCATCTCGATCGGCTTCCGCGGCGGCGCGCGCAACGCGCACCGCGCCGTGCGCGCCGAATTGGCGCGCCTCAACGGCTACCTGCAGGAGGTGCTGCAGGGGATCCGCGTGGTGCAGGTGTTCCGCCGCGAGCGGCAAGTGGGCGAACGCTTCGCCGGGCGCTTGTCGACGTACTTGGCGGCCAACCTGCGCACGATCTTCTTGTTCGCGCTGTTCTTCCCCGCCATCGACTTCGCGGTGTCGATCATCCAGGGCGGCACGCTGTGGGTCGGCGGACTGTCCATCGCGGAGGGGCGCATGAGCATGGGCGAGTTCGTGCAGTTCTGGTTCTACGTGGCGCTGCTCGTCTCCCCCATCCGCGAGCTGGGCGAGCGCTACAACATCCTGCAGAGCGCCTTCGCCTCGGCCGAGCGGATCTTCGACGTGCTCGACACGCGCGCCAAGGTCGTGGGCCCCGCGAAGAGCCCGAGGGACGCCTGGACCGGCCGCATCCGCTTCGAAGGGGTCTCCTTCGGCTACGACGGCTCGACCATGGTGCTCGAGGACGCCGACTTCGAGATCGCGTCCGGGCGCACCACGGCGCTGGTCGGCGCGACCGGCTCGGGCAAGTCGACGCTGGTGAACCTGCTGCTGCGCTTCTACGACCCGAGCGCGGGTCGCATCACGCTGGACGGAGTCGACTTGCGCGACATCCCGCTCGACGCGCTGCACGCGCGCATGGGCCTGGTGCTGCAGGAGGACTTCCTCTTCTCGGGCACGGTGCGCGACAACCTCGTGATGGGGCGCGCCGGCGTCGACGACGCGGCGCTGCGCGAAGCCATGCGAGCCAGCCACGCCGACGAGGTCGTGGCGCGCCTGCCCGGCGGGCTCGACGCCCCCGTAGCCGAGCGCGGTGCGACCTTCAGCACCGGCGAGAGGCAGCTGCTCGCCATCGCCCGCGCCTTGGCGGCCCGACCACCGCTGGTCGTGCTCGACGAAGCCACGGCGAGCGTCGATTCGGGCACGGAAGCCAAGATCGAGGACGCGACGCGCAAGCTGCTCGCCGGACGCTCCGCGCTGGTGGTGGCGCATCGGTTGTCGACCGTGCGCCGCGCCGACGAGATCCTCGTCCTGCACAAGGGCCGCATCCGCGAGCGCGGACGCCATGAAGAGTTGTTGGCGCGCGGGGGACTGTACGCGCGCCTGCACGCGCTGCAGTTCAGCGAAGCCGAAGTCGAACCCGAGCACTAGCCCGATCCCTGGAACTAGCGGCGCGCAGCGCGCAGGCGCGCTCGACGCGCGCGCAGCTCCTCGAGCGCCGGGCCGCCGGAGCTCGCGAGGGCCTGCAGTCGTCCATCGATCTCGGCGAGCAGCGCGGGATCCCCTTCGCCCGCCTCGCCGCGCGCGAGCAGCGCCGAGAGCAGGCCCAGCTCGGCCGTGCCCCCGTCGCCGAGATCGAGCGCGACGCGGAAATGGTTGGTGGCCGACTTGGGGTTGCCCAGCCACAGCTGGATCCAGCCCGCCAATCGGCGTGCTTCCGCGCGCAGGCTGCGCGGGACCGCCTCGTTCGAAGCCAGCGGTTCCAGCCGCGCCAAGGCCTCGCGCGTGGCTTGGAGGGCGACGGGCGAGCCGCGTTCGAGGCTGCGCGCGCGCTCGAAGGCGGCCTGCGCCAGCAACAGCCGCGCCTCCAAGTCGTCGACCGCCCCGCGCAGGAGGAGTTCAGCCTCCTGCGCGTGCTCGGCGCGGCGCTCCGGCTGGGACTCGGCCATGAGCAGCAATGCGCGCGCCGCGCCGCGCCGCAGGTCGAAGTCGTCCCCATCGAAGCCGCGCGCCGCGGCGAAGGCCGTGGACGCCGCGAGTCCTTCGCCAAGCTCGAGGCGGCACCATCCCGCCAGCGCGCAGGCGCGAAAGCGCTCGCGCGGCACGAGCGCGTCGCTAGTGCACCATGCTTCCCCGAGCCGCGCCGCTTCCCCGAGGCGCGCGGCGTCGCGCGTGCGCGCGGCCGCGCGGAAGTCGAGTTCCGCCAGCAGCAGCCTCAAGCGCGCGCTGCGCGGATGGCGTTCGAGGAGCGCGAGCGCGCGCTGGCGCGCCTGCTCTTCGCCTCCGACCTCGTCGCGCAGGACCACGCACAGGTTGTACTCGCGCTCGTCCATGTCCTTGGCGCGCTCACCCGCGGGCAGCGCCGGCAAGTGCACGAAGGCGCCGGCGGCGCACGACGCCAAACCGGGAACCAGCAGCGCGCGCCAACGACGCTCGCGCGCCAAGGTCCAGGCGGCGACGACGAGCCAACCTCCGAAGGGCGCCAGCAGCGGCAAGAGCGGCAAGCGCGCGCGGTCGCTCGTGACCGTCAGCACGATCGTGCCCAGGTACAACACGAACAGCAGCAACGACTCGATTGCTCCTCCCGGGCAACGCACGGCGAGCGTCGGCGTTCGGCGGGCCAGCCCGAAGGCCGCGAAGCACAGTAACCCGGCCAGGCCCACCAAGCCGAAGGTCCCCCACGAAGGCAGGTGGCGCGCCAGCGGCACGAAGCGCGCATCCCAGTCGATCATGTGGTTGTCGGGCACCTCGTAGGCTCCGAGCGTCAGGCGCAGCTTGTTCCACAGGATGCGCGCATGCAGGAGCGGGTCGCGGCGCGTCGACTCCAGCACTTCTCCCATCCAGTAGTCGCTCGTCTGCTTGGGATCGAGGGCGCGGCCGGTGCGACGCTCGGCCTCGCGTCGCCAGTCGCCGGCCTCGTGCTCGGGGATGCCGCGGATGAAGCTGAACTCGGTGGCGCGGCCCCACGGATTCTCGGCGTTGTTGCCGCCGTACAAGTTCGTGCCGGCGCCCGAAGTGGTCAGGACCAGGACTCCGCCCACCGCATGGTTGCGCCACAGGACCGGACCAAGGAGGCTCGCCACGCCGAGCACCACGCACGCCGCGTGCGCGATCGGGCCAAGACCTCGACGCCCTTCGACCAAGGCGCGCCCGATCGGCCACAGCGCGAAGAGCGGCGCGAGCACGAGCATGTTGCCGCGCAAGAGCGCTCCCGCCCCCACGCAAGCGCCGAGCAGCCACCATGTCGCCGCGGCGCGGACGCCTCGAGTCGAACGCGACGCGACCAGCAGCCACGCGGTGGCCGCCAAGAGCGGCAGGAACAGGTTCTCCTTCAGGAGCAACGCGGGGAACACCATGCCCGCGCCATGCAGCGCCACCATGCCCGCGGCGACGAAGCAGGCCGCGCGACCGAAGATGCGCCGCGTAGTGGCGCCCACGGCGAGCACGGCGAGGCCCCACAGGATGCACTGGGCCACGCGCGCGGCATGCAACGAGTCGCCCACGAACTTGTAGACCAGCGCCAACGCGTACGGATAGAGCGGCTCTTGGAACCACACCTCGCGGCCGCCCAGCCAATCGCCGGCGGCGATGCGCCGCGCCCATTGATCGTAGCTCGCCTCGTCGATCACCGGCGTGGCGGCGAGCGGATGCGCCGCCTCGTACGAGGCGAGCGCGACCAGGCGCAGCACGACCGCGACGACGGCGATGGCGCATAGCCAGGTGAGATCGAGCCGGCGCGTCTCGCGCGTTTTCATCGGCGTTCCATGCTCCATTGGTCGGCCAGCGTGGCGCGCCGCTCCAGCCGCGCGGCTTGCGCGATGGTGGCGAGCAACCTGATCCAATGCGCCAGCATGGGAATCGCCGTGAGCAACGCGCAGAGTGCGGCAACCGCCAGCGCGGCCATGATCCCCTGCCACCAAGCGAGGATGGCGAGGCCGAGCGCGAGCAGCGCGACGCAGGCGCGCGGGACCAACCCGGGACCATGCCGGTAGAAGAACGACTGGGCTCGGGCGCACGGGCCGCCCGCGTCGGGCGGCAAGCTGCGCACGGCCTGGAAGTACGCGCGCGCCCTGCGCAGCGCCTGGCCTTGCGCGGCACCTCCACTCGGCTTGACCTCGAGGAACCCGGCCTCGCGGACCAGTTCCACGCGGCGCGGCGACGCTCTGCGTGCGCGCACCTGCCCGACGAGGTCGAGATCGTCCGCCGCGATGCCCAAGGTGGGAGCGAGTCCCAGCTCGGCGCGCCAGGCGCACAACTGGCCGTGCAGGCTGTAGAGAGCGCCGCAGCGCGACTCCCACGCGCGCACGCGCGCCGTGGCGCGATCGAAGGGCGCCCCCGCGGGTCGCGGCGCCCCGCCGTCCTTGCCGCGCGTCGTGCCGTCGTCGGCGAGATCCTCCACGAACGACTGCCGCGCGCACGCCAACGCGAGGCGTCCGTCGCGCGCGAAGGCGCGGGCCAGCGCCGGCAGCGATCCGTGCGCGTGCACCACATCCGCGTCGGTGAGCACGACCAGGTCGACATCCCCCGCGCGCGACTCGAGCGCGCTGCGCACCGCGCCCGCCTTGCCCGGGCGCGAAGTGTTCGCGACCACCGCGCAAGCGACGCGCGCGGGATCGAAGAGCCGCGCGCAGGCCGCGCGCGCCAATTCGGCCGTGCCATCGCGCGAACCGTCGTCCACCACGACGACGAGATGCGGCCGAGCGCACTCCGGCCATGCGCCCATGGCGAGGTTCGCCAAGCGCCGCTCGACGACGCGCCGCTCGTCGCGGCAGGGCACGACCACGAGGAGGCGCATCACGTACCCAGCGCCCGCGCGGCGAGGCGCGGCCACGAAGGCGCGTGGAACAGCACGTTGTCGGCCTGCGCGCATTCCCACGTGCAGGCGCAACGCGTGCGCTCGATCTTCGCGCGCAGCTCCTTGGCGCGCTCGCCGTCCCACAAGCGGGCGAGGTCCCAACCGACATCGTTCAGGTTGCCGATCGAGTCGGGCAGGATCTCGCAGGCGCGCACCGAACCGTCCTCCATGACCACGCACGACAAGCTCGCCGCGGTGCAAGGCAGGTGGCGCTCGGCATGCTCGCCGCGCGCCACGCGCGCCACATGCTCGTACATCAACGCGTCGCGCGCGACCGCCAGGCGCGCCAGCGGGAAGTCGAAGTACGGCAACTTGCCCGCGCGCCGCAGCGCCTCCTTGCGCGCCACGACCTCTTCGTAGCGAGCCACATCCACGGCCAGCAGCGTGGGATCCAGCGCCGTGCCGCGCGCGAGGTTGATCGTGGCGTTGTCCGGCCGCAGTTCGGCGACCAGCTCCTCGAGATGGTCGGCGAGCGCGTGCTGGTTCTCGCGCGTGACGCACACGAGGATCCCGACGCCGAGGTTCCGATGCCGCGCCTGCAGCGCCTTCAACCGCCGCACGCCCTCCATCGCCTGCGCGTGCGCACCGTGCGCGGCGCGAATCGAATCGTGGATCGCCGGCGGTCCGTCGAACGACACCGAGATCGCCACATGCAGTTCAGGATGCCGCGCGCAGACCTCTTCGACGAAGGGCTCGTAGCGCTCGTGCAGCGTGCCGTTCGTGGGGATGGCGAGGTGGCGCAAGCCGCGCGAGGCGAAGCACGAGGCGATCGCGGCGAGGTCGCGCCGCAGGAACGGCTCGCCGCCGCCGATGGAGACCCACGCCAACGGCCCCAAGTTCGCGCAGGACTGCGCCAACGCGTCGTAGCGCGCCAATTCAGCGCCTTCGACCCCGGCCGCGACCTCCTCGTGGTGGAAGCAATGCCGACAGCGCAGGTTGCAGCGACCCGTCACGTACAGCGTCAGGTGCACAGGCGGGCCCGAGCGCCGCAGCACGCGCTTGGCGAAGGGCAGGTAGCGACTGGCGTCCATCCTTCGACATTGTGCCGCGACTCGCCCTTCGCGCGCGAGTGCGCGCGGACGAACTACTCGTGCGCGGCGCGGATCCACGTGCGAGGGAACGCGGCGCGTTGCAGGCCGGAAAGCAGGCGGGGCGCCGCTCGCGCGACGCCCCGCTCCGTTTCGATCGCCTTCGCGATCCGCGTGCCGTCAGGTCACGGGGCCCACGTGACGGACAGGCCGTTCGTGAGGTTGAAAGTGCTCGCCGTGCAGAACGCCGCGGCGTTGCGGTACCAGACCTGGTAGTAGCGGGTCGCGCCCGCCGTGACCGCGCCGCGCACCGAGACGCTCGCGTCGGCGCCCACCGGGTAGGACGAGGTGCCGCCCACGTTGTTCTTCGTGCCGAGGCGGATCACCGAACCGGCCGCGCAACGCAGGCCGTCGCCGAACACGGTGCCCGCGCCGGAACCGGCTTGGGCCGTGCCTTGGAAGTACAGCGCCGAGCTGTTGGGCATGCCCGTGCCGGTCAGCACGAGGCTGTCGGCGGCCACGCTGGCCGAGCCGGTGCCCGCGATGCGGCCACCGAAGCCCAGCGAGCTGAGGCAGCCGGTGCCCGAACCCGCCGCGGCGTTGTTGGAGCACGGGCAAGCCGCGCCCGAACCATCGCCGAAGCAGAAGGGCGTGCCCGTCGCGCCGGAAGTGGCGGTATAGGTCAGGGTGCCCGTGTTGCCGGTGTTGTTGTACTTGTCGCTCGAGACGACGCGGTAGGTGATCGTGCCCACGACGTTGCCGGGGATCAGGCCGCGGAAGATCTGGCCGCCGACGGACAGCATCGTCACGGTTTGGACCGGGCCACCGTTGACTTGGTACTCGATGCGCGTGTTGTTGTACCAAGTGATGTAGTACGGCGCGTTGTCGTAGACCTGCACGCGGATCACCGTCGGCGCCGGGCCGGCGACGCGGTTGGCGGCCTGCGTCAGGCGGTACATGACCGGCGCGAAGGTGTCGTTGGCCACGGTGGAGTTCTTCAGGTACCACTCGGCCGTGTTCGTGTCGTTGGCAACGAACACGTCGTAGTCCTGGTCGCCGTCGACATCGCAGCAATCGGCGTCGAGCGAGATCGTGCCGTCGCTCGGCACGACCACGCCGGTGGACTGGTAGGTCAGGGCGCCCGTGCCGTTGTTGCGGTACACACGCTCCTGGCCGGCGAAGTTCGCCACGAAGAGGTCGAGGTCGCCGTCGTTGTCGTAGTCGAAGAAGTCGCCCTCGTTGTCGTCCGAGTCCGAGTTCGTCAGGTTGGTCAACGTGTTGAACGTGCCCGTGCCCGTGTTCTTCATCGTGACGTCGGTGAAGCCGAAGCTCGCGGCCCAGTTCAGGCCGTAGATGTCGACGTCGCCGTCGCCATCGAAGTCGCCCATCTCCTGTTCGTAGTGGCCGTCGCCCGTCGAGTAGCCGGCCGGGAAGTTCGAGCCGGTCACGTCGCGGAAGGCCGTCAGCACGTCGCCGCTGTCGGCGAAGCGGCTCTGGAAGAGGCGCGGCACTTCTTGGCGCGCGCCGTGCAGGATGTCGAGGTCCATGTCGCCGTCGATGTCGGCGAGGTCGATGTCCAGCGCGCTGGACGCGATGTCCGCGTTGGCGCCGGTGGCGTTGGTCGTGTTCGTGGCTTGCGTGCCCTGCGCCCACACGGCCGGGTTGCCGACGACGATCGTCTGGCCCGCCAGTTGGAAGCCGCTCGGGTTGAACTCGCTGAAGACGCCCGCGCCATTGTTGAGGAACAGGCGCGTCGGCAACTGGCCGCCAAAGGCGCCGCCGTAGCTCGAGTGCACGAGGTCGAGGTCGCCGTCGTTGTCGAGGTCGCCGAAGTCGCAGTCGCAGCTGAAGTCGATGTAGCCGCCGGAGACCAGCACCTGCGAAGGCGCGATCGAGGACCCGGCGCCGCCGAGGCCTGACCAGCGGGCCGCCGTCTGGTCCTGATAGAAGCCGATGGTCCCGCCTTGCGCGCCGCCCATGTTCGTCCACCACTTGTTGGACTGCTGGGTGATCTGCGAGGTGTTCGACACGTAGATGTCGAGGTCGGCGTCGTTGTCGAAGTCGACGAACTCGATGTCGCGGCCGCTGCTTTGCACCACGGGGAATTGCTGCGCGGTGCGGTTGACGAAGATGCCGACCGTGCCACCTTGGGCGAAGCCTTGGTTGATCCAGATCTTGCTCTGGTCGTTCCCGTTGTCGCCGCCGTCGGCGAAGATCGCGTCCCAGTCGCCGTCGTTGTCCACGTCGCCGAAGTCGACGTTTTCCGTGTAGCCCGTGGAGGTCGGGATGTCGGTCGTGTTGCGCGGCATCTGCTGCGCGCTGACCTCGGTGGCGAGCCCGGTGGCGAGGATGCCAAGGCCCAGCGCGGCGGAGCGGAGGTGGAGCTTCATTGGGGTGAACTTGCCGAACGCGCGGCCGCGCGTCCCTTGAGAGGGGGTCCTGGGTGGAGGGAACTGGCCCGAGACGATCCGGAATTCGTCTAAGGCGTAGTCCAAGGCTACCCCGAAAGGCGAGTCCACGGCAGGTGGGCCTAGGAACAGCCCAGCCTGATTCGTCGGATTCGATCCCGGGGTCTTGGAACTGTCTTCCGACGAATGCAGAGGGCCTGCAGGTTCCTAGGTTTGCTCGCGCCGCATGCGCAGGAGTGGCGAACTCCGCGCGTCCCAACGCGAGAGCTCTAGCGGAACATCGCACAGCAAATTAGCCATAACTAAATTCCTGATAATACGTTACGACGAATCTATACACCCCTGTCGGGGCTCAACTCCAATTGCCGCAGCAGAGCCGGCACTAGACGATCCGGGGTCAAAGTCGAGTTGTCCGCATCCGGCAAGTAGGAGCAGTAGTCCACGGAAGTCGAGGCCACCTTGTCTCCGGTCCCGTAGGTCTCGATTTCCGCGGCCGAGGTGGGCGCGTAGAAGCTGACGCTGCGCGTTCCGCGCGCGATGGCCATGTGCAAGGCCAAGCTGTCGGATGTCAGCAGCACGTGCAGGCGATCGACGAGCGCAGCGAAGGACAGCAACGCATGGTCGACGCCTGCGTCGCGAGCGTCCAGCCCCGCGGCGACGAGGCTCGCGTGCAGCGCGCGATTGCGTTCCGCCTCCGCCGCCCCACCGAGGACGAGGAAGCGCAGCGGGCGACCCGACTCGGCCCGCAGTCGGACGCAAGTCGCCACGGTAGCGTCGAGCGGCAGCATCTTGCCGCGCCACCGGCCGCCAGCGCCGGTGTTCAACCCGACGACCGGCACGCCATCGTCGAGTCCCAGGGTGCTCCACAAGGCCGCGGCGCCCGCCAGGTCCGCCTCCGGCAACTCGAGTCTCGGCCGCCCCATGGCGATCCCCAGCATGCTGGCGTAGATGGCCGGTTGGCTGCGCTGGTTCAGCACCTTCAATTCGTCCGCGCGCCGCTTGCCGTGCCTCGACAAGAGGCCCATGTCGAACCACTCGGCGGCGTCGTCGGTGTAGCCGCGCGCCCCCCGGACCAGCGTGGCGCCCACGAGCCGCGCGCTCGGCAACGCCGCCGCCAGCTCGCACAGCGGCGCCTCGTCGTCCAAGGAGACGACCAGCGTCCAGTTTTCTTGACAGAGCTCGGCGCGCAACGCGCCGAGCGCCGCCGCGTCGGCCGGATCGAGCCCATGCACCCGCGCGACCAAGGGATGCGTGCGCACCAAGTCCACCGCGCCGCGCGCGGCCACCCACTCGATGCGCGGCGAGCCGTGGGCCGCGTGCAACCCGGGCAGGATGGAGGTGGTGCGCAGCACGTCGCCCAGCGCCGCGGTCTTCAAGATCAGGATGCGGTCCATGTCGGCGAGGCGGAGTCTACTCGTCGCGGCCGCGTCGGTCATGGCCGACGTGTTCAGCCGCCGGAAAGCGCCAGCACGAGGTCGTAGTTGGCGCCGTGCCGCAGCGCCTCGCCGGGCGGGACGCGTCGACCGCCCGACCACAGGCTGGCGGACTCCAACTGCGTCTTGAGCGCGGGGCTGGAACCCGCCAAGTGCTCGATCAAGGCCTGCGCCGTGTCGCCCTCGCCGAAGTTCCAGCTCGTGCCATCGAGCCCCGCGAAGCTCGCACCCAGCGCACGCACGCGCACCACGCCATGGGTGGGCCTCGGCACGTCGACGAGTCGCGGCGCGACGCCTCCGCTCTCCACTTCGTCGTGCTCGGCCTGCCGCCGCCAGGCCATCTCGAGCCCCCACTCGGGATCCAACCAGTCGAGTCCCTCGCCGCGCAAGCGGCGGTATTCCTCGAGCATGACGCGCTCCTCGGGCGCATCCTCGGCGCGCGAGCGGGGCCCTCGGGCGGCGAGGCGCGCCATGGCGGCCAGCGCCCCGCCCAGCGCGAGCAAGCCGCGACCGGGGGCGGCGCCCAACGCTGCGCGCGGCGCGACCATGCGCGCCAGGTCGTCGAGGTCGACGATGCCGTCGGCGAGCAGTCCCGCCGCCGAGAAGGCGCAAGCGCCCGTCGCGTCGAGGGCCAGCGCGAGGTTCTCGCACCACCACACGATGCGTCCCTTCCCGCGCGGGTCGCGCGGATCGAGCGCGCCGGCTGGCAGCTCGAGCGGCGCCAAGAGCTCGGCCACCCGACCTTCGCTGGCGAGGTCGGCGAGGAACGGCTGCACGCGCATGGGATCCGAGCCGCGCGTCGAGACGCGCAGCGCGAGTCGCGTCGCGAGCGAGCCGCCAGCCAGGCGCTCCACCACGCGCTCGAGCGGCCCACCGGCGCGCCGCGGATGCTCGATCCATGCGGCCAACTCGCGCGCGATCCAGCTCGCGCGCGCGCTGCGTTCGACGGGCGCTTCGGCGAGGCGCGCCTCCAGCCGCAGCGCCGCCTCCTTGGCGTCGAGGCCGAGCTCGTCGCAGGCCCGCAGCGCGTCGAGCCCGTCGACCTCGGCGTCCAGCACGAGGCGCGAGGCGAGCAGGTGCACGGCGCCGTAGCGTCCACCTTGGCGGGCGTGCGGACGATCGAACACCAGCCCGCACGGCGTCGGGCAACCGGCGCAACCATGGCGCGCCGCGCGCGCCTCGTCGACCAAGGCCAACAACGCGCGCGCCTCGTCGAGGGGCAGCTCGCCGCGCGCCTGCGCCGCGTCCGCCGCCTCGAAGGTGCCGCCCAGGGCGCGCGCGGCGAGGCGTGGCGAGGCGCGGCAAGCGGCGATCCAGTCGCGGAAGCGCTCGTCCACCAGCGGCTCGATCGGTGCGTCGCGCGCCACGATGGCCGCGACGTTGGCGCGCGCCAAGGCGGCGCCGAGTCCGCCGCGTCCCACGCTGCCGCGCGGCTCGCGCAAGGACATGAGCGTGGCGAAGTGCAGGCCGGCATCCGCCGCCGGACCAGTGGTCCAACCATCGCCGCCCAACTCGTCGACGATCCACTGCGCGCGCGCCGAGACGCTCCACGCCGCGAAGCCGGGCGGGGTCGGCAGCGCGTCGACGCCGCCGTCGAGCACCAGCACGGACGGCTGGTCGAGCCGTCCTTCGATGGCGAGCGCGTCGTGGTGGCGCGCGAAGCGCCGCGCGAAGAGGCCGCCGCCCTGCGCCTGCTGCGGGCGTCCGGTCGCGGGATCGCGCCACAGGAAGCTCGTGCGTTCCGCGCCGGGCAACCCGCGCGCCACCGCGTCCCCGGCCGCGAGGACGACGGCATCCTCGGAGCAACGCGCCGCGAGGATCCGGCCTGCCGCGGCGCCGCCGAAGCGCAAGAGCCGCTCCTCCCAAGGCGCTTGCGCCGCATGCCAGGCGTGGACAAGGCGCTGTCCACGCAACTTGACAACCAGCGCACGCTGGCCGCTCATGCCGCCCGCCCGGAGGATCGCAGCCCTCGCATCGCGCTCCATCCTAGCAGGGGGGCCGAAGGGCGTATCGCGCTGCCGCGCGCTTGAGTCGGTCGGCCCGAAGGCGCACCTTGCAGGCATGGCCGTGATCCCGATCATCATCCCCGCGCCCGAGCGGCCGGCCGCCGCGATCGCGCGGCGCGCCGCCGAGTGGGCCAAGTTGTCGCGCACGCCTTGGCGCGAGCTGCGCCGCATGCAGGACACGCTGGTGCGGCGCCTCGTGGCCGAACGGGTCTACCCATTCAGCGCGCACTACCAGAGGGTCATGCGCGAAGCGCGCGTCGATCCGCGCTCGATCAAGGGCGTCGACGACCTGCGGCGCCTGCCCTTCACGACCAAGCACGACCTGCTGCAGGCCGCCTCCGACGAGCGCACGCGACGCGACTTCGTGCTGCAACCGACTCCGGAGCTGGTCAAGCGGCACTGGCCGCTCCACAAACAGCTGGGACTGCTGTCCAAGGCGGCCAAGGAGGAGCTGCGGCGCGAGTACACGCCCAACTTCGTCACCTTCACCACCGGCCGCAGCAGCGAGCCCGTGGCCTTCGCCTACACGCCGCACGACATCGACGCGCTGCACAAGGTCGGCGGACGCATGCTCGACGTGCACGCCATCGCCGATCCGCAGGCGCGCATCGTCAACTTGTTCCCCTTCGCTCCGCACCTCGCGTTCTGGCAGGCGTCCTTCGCCGGCCTCGAGACCGGGCGCTTCGTGCTGTCGACGGGTGGCGGCAAGGTGATGGGCACCAGCGGCAACATCCGCCTGGTCGACCGCATCCAGCCGCAGGCCCTGATCGGCACGCCCGGCTTCCTGTACCACTTGCTGCGCCAGGCGCAGGAGGAGGGCAAGCGCTACTCCAAGGTCGAGCGCGTGATCCTCGGCGCCGAGAAGGTGCCGCCCGGCCTGAAGCGCAAGATCGCCGAAGTGCTGGCGGAGATGGGCAGCGAGCGCGCCGTGGTCTCGGGCACCTACGGCTTCACCGAGGCGCGCATGGCCTTCTCCGAGTGTCCCACCGGACACGAGCATTCGAGCGGCTACCACACCTACCCCGACTTGTGCGTGTTCGAGGTGGTCGATCCCGAGTCCGGCGAAACGGTGAAGGATGGGGAGAAGGGCGAGCTCGTGTACACGCCGCTCGACGGCCGCGGGACGACGGTGCTGCGCTACAGGACGGGCGATTTGGCGATCGGCGGGGTCTCGACCGAGCCGTGTCCCTGGTGCGGGCGCACGGTTCCGCGCATCCACTCCGACCTGCGGCGGGTCTCGGACCAGCGCGCGCTGAACCTGACCAAGATCCGCGGCACGCTGGTCGACTTGTCGGCGATGGGCTCGATCCTGTCGGGTATCGCGGAAGTGGTCGAGTGGCAGGTCGCCATCGGCAAGTTGCACGACGATCCGCTGGAGCTCGACGTGTTCACCGTGCGCGTCTCGCTCAAGCCGGGCGCGGACGCGACGCAGGCCAAGGAGAAGATCCGCCGCGAGTTGCACGACTCGCTGGAGGTCGCGCCCAACGCGGTCGAGGTCCACGACGGGGCGCGCATGCTCGAACTGCTGGGCATGGAGACCGAGCTCAAGGAGAAGCGCTTCCTCGACCTGAGGCCCAAGGCGTGAGCGGCGATCCGCTGGTGCTGGCCTCGGGAGTCCGCACGCCTCTCGCGCGCGCCGGCGGCGCGTTCGCCAAGGAGGACGCGGCGGGCCTCGGCGCGCTGGTCGCGCGCGAGTTGCTGGCTCGCTCGCCATGGAGGGCCGAGGAGGTCGATGAAGTCGTGGTGGGTTGCGTCGGTGTGCCGCATGACCAGGCCAACGTGGCGCGCGTGGTCGCCGTGCGCGCGGGATTGCCGCACTCGACGCCGGCGCGCACGGTGCAGCGCAACTGCGCCAGCGGCATGGAGGCGGTCGACTGCGCGGCGATGGCGATCGAGTCGGGCCGCGCGCGACTCGTGCTGTGCGCTGGCGTCGAGGTCATGTCGCGCTACCCGTTGTGCTTCAGCGACTCCGCCACGGCCTGGTTCGAGCGCCTGTCGCGCGCCAAGTCGCCGTGGGCGAAGCTCGCCGCCTTCGCCGCCTGGCGCCCGTCGATGCTGGAGCCCAAGGTCGCGCTGCTCGAGGGCCTGACGGATCCCCTCTCGGGGCTGATCATGGGCAGGACGGCGGAGATCCTGGCGCGCGAGTGGTCGATCTCGCGCGAGGACGCCGACCGCTACGCGCTGCGGAGCCACGAGCGCGCGCGCGCCGCGCGGGACGGTGGTCGCTTCGCGCGCGAGATCGCGCCGGTGCTGCCCTCCGGCGCTCGCCCGGGCGCGGCCGCCCTCGTGCACGACGATGCGATCCGCGACGGCCAGACGGCGGAAGCGTTGGCCAAGCTGGCTCCGTGGTTCGAGAAGCCCGATGGACGCGTGACGGTGGGCAACAGCTGCGGCATCACCGATGGCGCTTGCGCCCTGTTCGTGTGCCGCGAGTCGTTCGCGCGCGCCGCGGGCTTGGCGCCGCTGGCGCGCCTCGTCGGCCGCGCGTGGTCCGGTTGCGATCCCGCGCGCATGGGGCTCGGACCCGTGCAGGCCACCGCGCGAGTGCTGCGGGCGACAGGGCTGACGCTCGTCGACATGGAGGTGGTCGAGATCAACGAGGCCTTCGCGGCGCAGGTGCTGGCCTGCGAGAAGGCCTTCGACAGCGCGGCGTACGCGCGCGAGCACTGGGGCGGAGCGCCGCTCGGCCAGCTCGACTGGTCGCGCACCAACGCCAACGGCGGCGCGATCGCGCTCGGCCATCCGGTCGGCGCCACGGGCGCCCGCCTGTTGTTGACCGCCGCGCACGAGCTCGGGGCGCGCGGGGGCGGCCATGCGCTGGCCACCTTGTGCATCGGAGGCGGCCAAGGCGGCGCGTTCGTGCTGGAGGGCGCCGCATGAACGCGACGCCCGCTCCGGGCTCGGTCGCCACGCTGGCCTTCGAAGGCGAGTTGGCGGTGCTGACGCTCGCCGCGCCGCACCGCTCCTTGCCGGTGATCGACCTCCCCATGCTCGAGGACCTCGAACGCGCCGTGGCGGAGCTCGAGCGACGCGAGGATTGGCAGGGATTGCTCGTGCTCGGTCGCGACGCGCGCACCTTCGCCGCGGGAGCGGACCTGGACGCCATCGAGGCGATCGAGGACGAGCGCGAAGCGCGGGGCCTGGTCGAGCGCGGCCAGGCGCTCCATTCGCGCTTCGAGGACCTGCGCGCGCGCGACAAGCGCGGCCGGATGGTCGCCGCGGTCGGCGGAGCCTGCGCCGGCGGCGCCTACGAGTTGTGCCTCGCGCTGGACTTGATCGTCGCCTCGGACGCCCCGGACACGAGGATCGGCCTGCCGGAGGTCAAGTTGGGCATCCTGCCCGCCTGGGGCGGGGCGACACGCCTGCCGCGCCGCGCGGGCGTGTCAAAGGCACTTGACATCATCCTCAAGGGACGCCTGCACTCGGCCAAGGAAGCTCTGCGGGCCGGGATGGTGGACCGCCTGTGCGCGCCGGAGGACCTGCGGCGCATCGCCGCCGAGATCGCGCGCGGCGAGCGCCCTTTGACGCGGCGTCGGCGTGGCGCCGCCGCGCTGCTCGTCGACAGGAACCCCATCGCCTGCGCCCTGGTCGCGGCCGCGGCGCGACGCGCCGTGCTGCGCTCCACCGGCGGCCACTACCAAGCACCGCTCGACATCGCGCGCATCGTGCCGTGGGCGCGGCTCGCCAGCCGCGCCGATACGCTGCGCGCCGAAGCCGAGGCTGCCGGCCGCCTGGCCGCCTCGCCGACCACGCGCAACCTGCTGCGCGTCTTCCGGGGCGTCGAACGCGCCAAGAAGCTCGGCGCGACGCCGGAGGGCGCGCGGGTCGAGCCGACGAGGCGATTGGGCGTCGTCGGAGCGGGCGTCATGGGCGCGGGGATCGCCGGAGTCGCCGCCCGGCGCGGCGTCGCCGTGCGCCTCGCCGACACCCGGCGCGCGGCGCTGGACGCGGCGCTCGTGGCGCACCGACTCGAATTGGAGAAACGCCTGCGCGCCCGTCGCATCGAGCGCCACGAAGCGCGCGCGACGCTCGACCGCCTCGACGCGACGGTCGATGTCGCCACGCTGCGCCACTGCGATGCCGTCGTCGAAGCGATCGTCGAGGACTTGGCGAAGAAGCGCGAGTTGCTCGCGCTCCTCGAGCAGCATGTCCCCGGCGACTGCCTGCTGGCGACGAACACCAGTTCGCTGCCGGTGGGCGAGCTGCAGCGCGGACTGTCGCGGCCCGAACGCGTCGTGGGCCTGCACTTCTTCAACCCGGTCGAACGCATGCCGCTCGTGGAAGTCGTGCGCGGCGAACGGACCGACGCCTCGGCGGTCGCGCGCGCGGCGGCGCTGGCGCTGGCCATGGAGAAGACCCCCGTGATCGTGGCCGACGTGCCGGGCTTCCTCGTCAACCGCGTGCTGGGGCCGTACCTCGACGAGGCCTTGGCGTTGTTGTCGGGCGGCGTGCCGGCGGAGCTCGTCGACGCGGCGCTGCGCGCCTTCGGCATGCCGATGGGACCGCTGGAGCTGCTCGACGAGGTCGGCTTCGACGTGGCCGCGCACGCCGCTCGCACGCTCGCGTCGGCCTACGGTGCGCGCATGGGACCCGGCGACCGGCTCGACGCGGCGATCGCGGCCGGCACGCTGGGCCGCAAGTCGGGCCGCGGGTTCCACCTCCATGGCGCGGGCAGGGCGCGTCTGCGCCCCGACGCGGCCACGCTCGTCGAACGCTCGGCGACGCGCGCGAGCCTCGCCACGCCCGACGCAGTCGCGCGGCGGCTGGTGCTGGCCACCGTGGCGGAGGCCTTCCGCTCGCTCGAGGCGCGCGTCGTCGCCACGGAGGACGAGCTCGACCTCGCGTTCGTGCTGGGCACGGGCTTCGCGCCCTTCCGCGGCGGACCGCTGCGCCACGCGCGCACAATCGGATTGGCGCGCGTCGTGGACGAGTTGCGGCGCGCCCAAGACGAACCGGATGTGCGCGCGCGCGCGGGCGGCGGCGAACGCTTCGAGCCCTGTCCGCTGCTCCTGTCGCTCGCCAAGCGCTAGAGTGCGCGCGTGGCCGACGACGGACGGATGACGCGCGACGTGTTGTGGAACTTCGGCGCGCTGGCGGTGCTGGCGGCCACGGGGCTGCTGCTCAACATCCTGGTGGGCACGCGCTGGAGCCCGGATGCGCTGGGCGTGTTCAACCAAGGCCTCGCCGCCTATGTCTTCGCCTCGATGCTCGCCTCGGTGGGCATCAACCACTCGCTGCTGCGGGCGTTGGGCGAGGCGGGCGAGGATCGCCGGCGCTCGGGCACGCTGGTCGTCGCGGCCCTCGTCCCCACGGTCGTGTTGGCCGCGCTGGTGGGCGCGCTCTTCTGGGCTGCGCGCCACGCCGTGGCGGACTGGTTGGATTCGCCCGGCGTGGCCGTGGCGATGGAGGCTTGCACGCCGGGCTTGTTCTTCTTCGCCCTCAACAAGCAGTTGATGGCCGCCATCAACGGCTGGCGGCGCATGCGCACCTTCGCGCTGCTGACGGCGCTGCGCTACCTCGGGTTGCTGGCGGCGCTGTGGCTGGCCGCGGCGCGAGAATGGCCGGCGCACTCCTTGATGGGCATCTTCAGCTTGGCGGAAGGCGCGCTGCTCGTCGTCGCCGGCGTCGAGGTGGCGCGCCACTGCGGACTTCCAGTGGTCCGCGAACTCGGGGCATGGACGCGCGAGCATCTGTACTTCGGCCTCAAGAGCGCCGCCGCCGCGGTGCTGCTCGAGCTCAACGCCAAGATCGACATTTGGATGCTGGGCCTGTGGCTCTCCGACGCCAAGGTGGGCTTCTACACCTGGGCGGCGATGTTCGCCGAGGGCTTCTGGCAGATCCTCGTCGTGCTGCAGAACAACGTGAACCCGTTGCTCGCCAAGCACCTCGCGGCGGGCGAGCTGCGCGAGGTCGAGGCGCTCTCGCGGAGATTCAAGCGGCGCTCGTTCCTGCTGGTGCTGGCGCTGGGCGCGATCTCGTTGCCGGCCTACGCGTGGATCGTGGCTTGGCTCGACCCGGGTGCCGGCTTCGAAGAGTCGATCGCGCCGTACTGGATCCTCGTCGCCGGCGTGGTCGGCGCCTCCGCGTGGACCCCCATGGCGCAGATCCTCTTGATGGCGAACCAACCGCTGCGCCATTCGCTGCTCATGCTGGCGACGGTGGTCGTCAACATCGCCGCCAATGCGCTCCTCATCCCCGTGCTGGGCCTCGAGGGCGCCGCCTTGGGCACGGCCATCGCGGTGTGCGCCTCGGCCGCGTTCCTCGTGTGGTCCGCGCGGCGCTGGCTCGGCGTGCGCCTCTGAAGCGCCGACCCTAGTCGCCCAGTCGCCACAGCTCGACCACCGGCCCGGCGCGCCCTCCGCTGGCGAGTCGCCAGGTCCAAGGCAGCGAGCGGCCGAACTCGTCGTCCTGGTAGGCGAGCGGCAGCGACTCGGCCGGATCCGCGTGCGGGCTGAAGCGCGCCACCAGCCGTGCGCTGCGCTTCAGTTCCTCGCGCAGCGCGACGAGCACGGGACGGCGCCCCGTCTGGTCCTCGATCACGAACCAGCGCGCGTCGAGCCGCGCGAGGAAGGCGGCGGGATCGGCGCGCGCCGCCTCGCGTTCGGAGGGCAACGACAGTGGAAGGGCGACCATCTCGCGTCCTTCGGGCGGACCACCGCGCGAGCGCAAGCGCCACTGGAACCAAGGGAAGGCCGGATCGTCCATGGCCTTGGCGTTGCGCTCGGCCGAGGGTTGGTCCATCCACAACGGCAGTTCGACCGTGGGCATGAACGCAAGGCGCTCTCCGCGCGGCACATGTTGTTCCACCGCGCGCGCCGCGAGCTCGAGCGTGTCCTCGCCGGCGCGCGCGCGCGCCACGCCGATGGCGAGCCCCGCTTGGCAGGCGAGTACCACCGCGGCGAAGCCGAAGCCGACCACCTTGCGGCGCGCCGCCAGCGCGGCGGCACCGCCGGCCGCGAACACGCAGGCCGCCGGGACGAGCGGCAGCGCGAAGCGTTGGTAGGTGCGCTGGTACAAGCCGATCGCCAAGAGGTACGCCGCGCACCAGGCGAAGAGCGTCCACGCCTCGCGGTGCGCATCGGAAGGCGCGGAGGCGGCGCGAGCGCGCGACAGGGCGAAGGCGAGCGCCGCGGCCGCCGCGAGCGTCGAGGCCAGCAGCACCGGATCGTAGTCGCGCACGGCGGCCCACACCTTCGCGAAGCCCGCGCCGTTGAAGATCGACAAGTCCAGCTTGTGGCCCGAGAGCTGGAGCGTGCCCTGTCCGGCGGACACGGCTGACTCGGCCGCGCCGGTGGCGGGGTAGCTCCACCACGCCACCAACGCCACCACGCCAAGGGCGCAGGCGACGCGCCCGGCCGCGGCGAGGCTGCGCACCGACCACAAGGTCGCCAAGAAGAGCGGCACGAAGAGCGATGCGCCCGATTGCAGCGTGGAGAGAGCGCCGCCCGCGCACAGCGCCGCGACGAGGCATTCGCGCCACCCGGCGTTGCGCGCCAGAGCCAACGCGGCCCACAGGGTCGCGGCGGTCCAAGCCGTGAAGGCTGCATGCGGACGGGCTTGCTGGGCGAACCACAGCACGAACGGATCGAAGGCGAAGAGCGCCGCGGCGCACAGGGCCCATGGCTCGGCCATGAAGCGCCGCGCGATCAAGAAGACGAAGGGTGTCCCGAGCGCCGACAACCACGCCACCACGAGCCGGATGCGCGCGCGATGCGCCGCGGCGCGCTCCAGCTCGTCGGCGAGCGTGCGCTCGACATCGTCGGGCCGCGGCGCGTCGGTGAGGAGCGCCACGATGCGCGCCGTCAGCAGCGGATAGAACCCGTAGAGGTGCTGAGTGCGATCGCCCTCGGCGCCACGTTCGAGGACCTCGACCTGGGTGTGCAACACGAGCCCGTCGGGCTCGGGTGCGCACGGCAGCAGGTGGTCGTGTCCGATGGTGCGTACGAGGCCGCACAGGAGGGTCAGCAGCACGACGACTACGGCAGGACGCGCGAGCGCTGTGGCCATGGCGGCAGGATGGGGTGCGTGGCGCGAGGCGGCAAGGGCGCGCCGCGGCGGAACCACAGCTGGCCGATCGCCGGCCGGCCGATCCCTGGCCGCTCCCCTGCCGTTCCAGGGCTCGCCGCGGACGTTGCCGGGGCGCGCCGGCGTGCACGGGCTATACTCGCGGAACGGGGCCTGCCGACAAGTGCGGACCGCCGCTCGCATGCGCGGACGCGCCCGCGGGCACGACCATGATCCAGACGCGCCAAGCACCCCTATCCGTGCTGTTCCTCGAGTTGAACGAGGCCGAGCAGCACTTCCTCAAGCGCTACGTGGGCGCAGGCAAGCTGCCGCGCTTCGCGCGCATGCTGGAGGAAGGCGCGCTGGTGCGCACGCGCGTGCCCAGCTTCGATCCTTCGCTCGACAAGGCATGGCGCCTGATCTCGCCGTGGATCATCTGGCCTTCGGTGTACACGGGTCTCGCGCCGAGCGAGCACGGGCTGGTGGGCTTCGGCCAGGACACCAGCGGCATCCGCGGCAAATGCGTGTGGGACGTGCTCGACGCGCACGGCATCACCGTCGGCGTGCTCGGCAGCTTGATGAGCTTTCCGCCGCGCACCAGCGGCGCCGCGCGCTACTACGTGCCCGAGTCGCTGGCGGACGATCCCTCGTGCTTCCCCGAGGAGGCGCGCGCCCTGCAGGAATTCTGCCTGTTCGGCGCGCGGAACTACTCGGGCGACTTCGCGCGCCACGCCGCCAAGGCGGTGTCGCTCTTGTGGCGCACGCGCCAGAGCGGCGCGCGACTCTCCACCATCGCGCGCACGCTGGCGCAAGTGCCGCTCGAGAAGCTCGGCGGCGCGTCGAAGGTGCCGGAGCGCGCCATGCTGCACAGCTACTTGGCGTGGGACGCGTTCCGCGCGTTGTATCCGCGCCATCGTCCGCGCTACGCCTCGCTGCACCTGAACCACGTGGCGTACATGCAGCACCGCTACTGGCGCGCCGCAGAACCGAAGCTCTTCAAGGACGAGCTCTCCGCCACGGACCAGCGCTTCTTCCGCGCGGTCGAGGATCGCAAGCGCTACGAAGAGGGCTTCGAGGGCTGGATCGAGAAGAGCTTCCGCTGGACGGACGAACGCCTCGCGGAGGTGTTCGACCTGATCGACAACGACACGGTGGTCGTCGTCGGCACGGCGCTGGGCCAACGCCCATTCGATCCGGCTGGCGACATCCACAACCCCGTGGTGCGACTGGTGCGCGAGGACGAGTTGTTCGGGGCGATCGGCCTGCCGCCGCACGTCGTGCTGCACCAGATGAACCCCGACGTGACGATCAACTTCGGCGACGAGGACGAAGCGCGGCGCGGCGTCGAGGCCTTGTCCGGCTTGCATGTCCTCGAGCACGAAGCGCTGTTCGAGGTCCAGCGGCGCGGTCGTCAGGTCTTCTGCGAGCTGAACATGCCCCGCCGCGAGGCGCGCGACCAGCGATTCCGGATCAGGCATCGGCGACTCGAAGGGTGGACGGCGCCCTTCGAACGACATGTGGAGGAACACGGCACGGCCGACCAATCGACCGCCCACCACAAGGATTCGGGCTGGATCCTTGCTTGGAGCAAGGGCCGCAAGGTCGAGGCGAAGAGGGAAGTCGCATCCGTCACCGCGGTCGCGCCGAGCCTGCTCGACTTGTACGGGATCGCGCCGCAGCCTTGGATGCGCGAGGATCCCGAGCCATTCCTCCACGTGCGTTGAAGTCGAGGGAGTCCCCTCGGGGTCGGCTCGACCGGGAAGTATCTTCGTGCCACGGATCAAGCGCCTCGCGCGACTTTTCCGATAACCAACGCCCCTCCCCATGGGCATCGTCGAATCCGATCCTCAACGCCCGTTCACCGTGGCGCAGATGAACCGCCTCGCGGAGACGGTGATCGTGCCCGTCGACTTGTGCGGCGCGAAGGTGGCGGTGGTGATCCCCGCCTTCCGCGTCGCGGCGCAGATCCAGAAGGTGATCGCGGGCATCCCGCCGTGGGTGCACACGATCATCGTGGTCGAGGACCGCTCGCCCGACGACACCGCCGACAAGGTCGCCGCCAGCGGGGATCCGCGCGTGGTGCTGCTGCGCCACGCTGAGAACCAAGGCGTGGGTGGCGCGATGGCGACCGGCTTCAAGGCGGCCATCGAGCGCGGCATGGACATCGTCGTGAAGATGGATGGCGACGACCAGATGGATCCCGTCTGGCTGCCGCGGCTCGTGCAGCCGCTGGTCGAGGGCGACGCGGACATGATCAAGTGCAACCGCTACCAGCACCTCGGCGCGCTGCGCCAGATGCCGCTGGTGCGCGTCGTCGGCAACGCGGGCCTGACCTTCCTCGTCAAGGCCGCCTCCGGCTACTGGAACATCTTCGATCCGGCCAACGGCTACATCGCGGTGCGCGCGCGCGCCCTCGAGCGGCTCGACCTCGATCGGCTGCCCAAGCGCTACTACTTCGAGTCAGGGTTGCTGGTGGAGCTCGGCATCGCCCGCGCCGTGGTCAAGGACATCGCGGTGCCGGCGCGCTACGGCGACGAGCGCAGCTCGCTCTCGCCTCTGCGCGTGCTCGTCGAGTTCCCTCCTCGGCTCTTGGCGGGTTTCGCGCGGCGCCTCTTCTGGCGCTACTTCGTGCACGACTTCACGGCCGTGACGTTGTTCATGCTGCTGGGCGCGCCACTCTTCGCCTTCGGCGCCCTCTACGGCATGTCGGCCTGGTGGAGCCACATCCGCGACAACGCCTACGCGTCGGCTGGCGTGGTCATGATCGCCGCCATGCCCATCATCCTCGGCGCGCAGCTCCTGCTGCAGGCCGTGGTGCTCGACATCCAGCACGTCCCACGCGAACCGCTCTGCTCGCCGTTGCGCCGCGAACGGCGGCGGCCGAATTGAACACACCATGTGCGGCATCTTCGGAGTCGTCTACTCGCGCGCGGCGGACCTCGATCCGACGCTGTCCGCCGACATCCTGCGCAGCCTGTACCGCTTCTCGCAGACGCGCGGCAGCGAAGCCGCGGGGCTGACGGTCGCCAACGGCCGGACCATCGACGTGTTCCGTCAGGCGGGCTCGGTCGACCAGTTCCTGGCCGCCCCAAAGTTCGAGGAGCTGATCGCGCGCGGCCTCGCGCTGTGGAGCGCGAACAAGTCCGGCTCCGACCAGATCGGCCTGGCGATGACAGGCCACACGCGCCTCGTCACCAACGGCCTGCAGTCCAACGAGGACAACAACCAGCCCGTGGTGGCCAACGGCACCGTGGGCGTGCACAACGGGATCATCACCAACGAGGCGGAGATGTGGGGCGCGCATCCGGAGCTGGAGCGCCGCACGGAGGTCGACACCGAGGCGCTGCTCAAGGTGCTGCGCCGCCACTTCGACGCCAAGGACGACCTAGGCTGGGCCGTGCAGCAGGCCTACCGCGAGATGAAGGGCGCGGCGTCGATCGCGTTCCTGTTCGACAAGCTCGACGACTTGCTGCTGGCGACCAACACCGGTTCGCTGCACATCCTGGCCGACGAGCAGAGGCGCTTCCTCGCCTTCGCGTCGGAACGCTTCATCCTGCAGCGCCTCGTCGAGGAGCTCGACTTGCGCGGGCGCTTCGGGCCCATGCAAACGCGCCAATTGCCGGCCTTCCGCGCGGCGCTCGTGTCGCTGCGCGACCTGTCCGTGCGCGAGTTCGCCTGCGTCGCCAAGGAAGGCGAGGAAGCCCCGCGCGTGGCCGAGACGCGGCGCGCGCGCGCGATGGACGTCGTGTTGCACACGCGCTCGCCGGTCAACTTGAAGCGTTGCGTGAAGTGCCTGCTGCCCGAGACCTACCCCTTCGTCGAGTACGACGACGCCGGGACCTGCCGCTACTGCCGCCACTGGCGCAAGATCGCGCCCAAGGGCCGGCGTGCGCTCGAGGAGGCGGTCGAGCCGTACCGGCGCAAGGACGGCAAGCCCGACGTGATCGTCGCCTTCAGCGGCGGACGCGATTCGTCGTACGGCCTGCACTACTTCAAGTCCGAGCTGAAGATGAACCCGGTCGCGTTCACCTACGACTGGGGCATGGTGACGGATCTCGCGCGCCGCAACCAGGCGCGCATCTGCGGCAAGCTCGGCGTCGAGCACATCGTGCGCAGCGCCGACATCCAGAAGAAGCGCCGCTACATCAGGAAGAACATCGAGGCTTGGCTGAAGAAGCCCGAGCTCGGGATGGTCACGCTGTTCACCGCGGGCGACAAGGAGTTCTACGCCCACGCGCGCCAGCTGCGCAAGGAGACCGGCATCAAGCTGGTCGTGTTCTCGACCGGCAACATGATCGAGGACACGCCCTACAAGACCGGGCTGTGCGGCATCAAGGAAGGCGACCACGGCATGACCCTCACCGGGCTGCCGATCGAGAACGAGATGGCGCTCCTGTGGTACTTCGCGCGCAACTACCTGGCGAACCTGCGCTACATCAACGAGAGCCTGCTCGACACCCTCAACGCGTACTGGCAGACCTTCGTGGTCAAGGACGACTTCCTCTACCTGTTCCACTACCTGCCGTGGACCGCGGAGGAGATCGTGGGCACCATCAGGCGCGAGTACGACTGGGAGGTCGCCACCGACACGAAAAGCACATGGCGCATCGGCGACGGCTCGGCGGCGTTCTACAACTACGTCTACACGACCGTGCTCGGCTGGTCGGAGGACGAGGTGATGCTGTCGAACATGATCCGCGAAGGGCATCTCGACCGGACGCGCGCGCTCGAACTCGCCAAGGAGTACTCCAAGCCGCGCATGCCCTCGATCCGCGAGTATGCGCAACTCGTGGGCTTCAACGTCGAAGAGGCGCTGACCATCGTCAACGGCCTCCCCAAGGCCTACTGACCGCGCTCAGCGCAGCGCCTGCTCGAGCGCGGTGGCGCGATCCGTGCGCTCGTCGCGGTACTTGACGATCAACGCGCAGGCGACCTGCAGCCCGCGCGCCTCGGCCCAGGCGCGCGCGACGGGATCCTCGGGCCGCAAGGGGCGCGTGCCCGGCACTACCACGGCGCCCTCGGGGATCTCCAGCGGCGCCTCGCGCGTGCCGCGCAGCTCCACGCCGCGCACGCAGTCGTGGACCACGGTGCCGGAGGCGAGCACCACGCCCGAGGCCAGCACGGCGCCCTGCCTGAGCAGCACGCCCTCGTAGACGCCGCAGTTGCCGCCGACGAAGCAATCGTCCTCGACCACCACCGGGCGCGCGTTGGCGGGCTCGAGCACTCCACCGATCTGCGCCGCGGCGGAGATGTGGCAGCGCGCGCCGATCTGCGCGCAAGAACCCACCAGCGCATGGCTGTCGACCATCGTGCCTTCGCCGATCCACGCTCCGATGTTGACGTAGGCGGGCGGCATCACGACCACTCCGCGCGCGAGGAACGCGCCGCGCCGCACCGCGCTGCCGCCAGGCACGACGCGCACGCCTTGCGCGGGCTCGAAGCGGCGCGGAGCCAACGGCTCCTTGTCCAAGTACGCGCCGCTGGGCGGCGCCTCGAGGCCCATGGGCACGACCTGCGACGAACGGAACACGGCCAGGATCTCCTCCTTGACCCACGCGTTCACGCGCCAAGCGCCATCGGCTCCGCGCTCGGCGCAGCGCACTTCGCCACGCTCGAGCGCATCGAGCAGCGCGATCCCCGCAATGCGCGCGCCGGCGTTCATGCCCGCGCCTCGAGCCGCGCGAGGAGGGCCGACAGAGCGCGCTTGTACTGTTCCTTGGCGCGCCCGAGGTCGGCGATGGCGACCTTCTCGTGCTCGGTGTGCGCGTCCAGGATCGAACCAGGTCCCATCAAGAGCGGCACGCCCCAGCGCGAGAGGTGCGGCACGTCCGTGCCGAAGGCCACGCCGATCCCCTCTTCGCCCGGCGGCACCTCGAACTCGACCGGCCCGTAGGACTTGTAGGTGCCTTCGATGCGCACGTGCGAGCCGAGATGCCGTTCGATGCGTTCGCGGATCGAGCCGGGATCGGTCGACGTGCGCACCATCACCTCGCATTCGGCGTGCGGGGCCACGACATTGGTGGCGACGCCACCCTTGATCGTGCCGATGTTCAGCGTGCTCGGGCCCAGCACGGGATGGGCGCCGTAGTCCTCGCGCAGCAACTTGGCGCAGCACGAGACCAGCTCGTGGATGGCGCTCGGCCCCACTGGCTGCGAACTGTGTCCGGCGACGCCGCTGGCGACCAGCTTGGCCTTCCACACGCCCTTGCCCGCGGCGACGAAGCGGTTGCCGGTGGGCTCGCCCACGAGGATCCAACGCGGACGCCAAGGCTCCGCCAGATTGGCGTTGGCCAGCGTCGCGCCGGCGCTGCCCGCCTCCTCATCCACGGTGAAGAGGCAGCCCACGCGGTCCTCGCCCTGTTCGAGGAGTTCCTCGACCGCCTTCAAGAGCGCCACCGCCGGGCCCTTGGCGTCGCAGGCGCCGCGCCCATGCACGTGCACTCCGTCGCAGGAGATCGGCAAGTCGCCGGGCACGGTGTCGATGTGGGTGCAGACCACGACCTCGGGGCGGGCGCCGCGCGCCAGCACGTTGAAGCGCCCCGGCGCCAGTTCCTGCGTCTCGACTGCCAGCCCCAGGCGCCGGCAATGCGCCGCCAGCGCCTCGCCGTACTGCGCCTCGCGGCCTGTCGTGCTCGGGATCTCCACCCACTCCATCGTCCGCCGTGCCAGCTCGTCCATCGCATCGCCACGATAGGGCCCGCGCTCGTCCGGTTCCACGCGCCAGCCGCTACGATGCGCGCACTCGAGGAACCACCCATGCACCCGACCCTGCTGCTCGCCATCCTTCCCGCCTTCGCATCCCCCACGGCCGCCGCTCAGGAGCCCGATGTGCGCGCGCGCTTCGTCGAGCTCGCCGACAAGGGCGATCGCGACGGCATCGTGGCACTGTGGAAGGCCCACCCCGGCGACGTGCTCGGCGTCATCGACGCCGACCTCGAAGGCAGCCTCGCGGCCAAGGAGCGGGGTGCCAAGCGCGACGCGCCCGAGGTGCTGGCCCAACGGCGGCGCGCCCTCTTCGGGGCCGACTGTGCGCTAGCCGCGGGCGTCGACCCGCTGCTCGCCGACTATGTCTCGGCCTTCGCGGGCTTCGACGAGGCCGCCGAACGCCAGTTCCGCGGCGGCCAGAAGGCCTTCGGCGAGGCGCGCGCCGCGCTGAAGAAGAAGGACGGTCAAGCCGCCTTGACGGCCGCGCGCGAATGCCTCGCCAAGGCCCAGCCGCTAGGTGATTGGTGGGGCGCGCAGATGGGCCACTCCGGCAGCGCCCGCGCGCACGAGGTGCTCAAGGACCAGCGCGCGGCCCTGGAGTCGTGGAGCATGGCGCGCGACCTGGCGCACGACCTGCAGTTGTTCGGCGACGAGCTGCAGGCGCTGGCGGGCATGGCGCGCTGCGCCAAGGAACTGGGGCTCGTGGAACGCGAGCGCGTGGCCCTCGGGCTGGCGGTCGAGCTCGGCGCTCGTCTCGGCGTCCCCGAGGTCGAGGGTTGGCGCAAGCGGCGGGCCGAACTGCCGCTGCGCTGAGGGGCGCCCGCGCGCCGCCGGCCCGCCGCTGGTGCCGCCGGCGGGACTGCGCCACCGCCGCGCTGGCGCCTACGCATTTCTACTAGGATCCTTTTCGCCCGATCCACCCTCCAATCCTCCAGCAGTCTCGCGCACGCGGCGACGATGGGGCCGCCGCATGCGCGAGGGCGAGGAGTCGCACCATGGTCGGAGTCGATCCCGTGCGCACGAGCCGCGAGGCGGCTTGGCGCGAGTTGTGCCGTTCCGAAGGCGGCGTCTACACCTTGGCGGCGTCAGGGGCTCCGCGCGTGGAGCTACACGACGGCCCGTGGACTATCACGCTCGACGACCACGCCTACAGCGAGGCCGGCGTGCACCGCCACCACACGCGCATGCGCGCGCCGTTCGTCGTGGTCGACGGACTGTCGTTCCGCCTGCGACATCGCACGCTGTGGGACAACCTGCGGCGCATCGTGGCGACCGATCCCGTGGCGACCAGCGACCCGTCCTTCGATGCGCGCTACTCGGGCGTGGCCAACGACTCGGCGCGGCTGGCGGCCTTCCTGGCCGACCCCAAGCTGCGCAACGCGCTGCTGCTCGCGGATGTGCGCGAGTACTCGATCAAGCACCGCGAGGAGGGCTTCGGCGCCCTGCTGCCCGACGGCGTGGACGAGCTGTACCTCGAAGTCGACGGCATCGTGCGCGACCACGCGCGACTCGTGTCGATGCGCGCGGCGCTGAAGCGCGGGCTGTCGCGCCTCGTCGAATTGGGTTCGGCCGAGGCGCGCGACCCGCTCGTGCGCCTCTAGCGCGAAGCCGCGTCAGGGCGCGACCACCAGCGCGTCGACGTTGGACACGCCGCCAGCCGGGCCGGTGCGCACGCAAGCGAAGCTCAGGGTGCGGCCGACCAACGGCTGGAAGCGCCCGGGCGCGGCGACCAGCTCGGCCCGCGCGCGACCGTGGGCGTCGAGCGCGCCTTGCGTGCCGACGAAGGTGGCGCCGTTGGGTTGCGCCAGCATCGACCGGAAGAAGGCGTCCTGCACCAACGGCACTTGTTGGCCGAAGACGGTCGTCGCGGGAGTCGTGCCCGAAGCCGAACCCAGCACGATGTAGGCGGACTGCGCCGCGCCGGCGCCGAAGTCGCACCACAACGGCGTGATGGCGCCCGCTGCGGCCGAGAACGAGTCGCGTCC
>Ga0172367_10001511_pt1 | contig 33426 bp, 37 predicted proteins | sample Lak10m_FD_114542 | JGI IMG/M metagenome (GOLD analysis project Ga0172367, IMG submission 114542) | Freshwater microbial communities from Kabuno Bay, South-Kivu, Congo - kab_022012_10m | ecosystem: Environmental > Aquatic > Freshwater > Lake | place: Democratic Republic of the Congo: South-Kivu...
GAGGGAGTGCAGCGGGATAGAAAACAGTCCGGGGGACTGTTTTCCCGCAAACCGGGACGGGGTGCGGTCATGCTGATCCATCTTCACAAGCAGGCGACGACGACGCCGAAGGTGCGGGCGGCGCTCCAAAGAAAAACCCGGCACGCGGCCGGGTCTTGCGCCGGAATTACGCCCCGGTCAGTGCAGCTTGGCCTCGACCTGACCGATCGCCGCGTCGATCGAGGCGGCCGCCGCTTCGGCAGTCATCTGGCGCGCCAGCACGTCGCCCGCTGCCGCAATCGCGAACGTCACCGCGCGCTCGCGCACGTCGCGCACCGCCGCCGCCCGGGTCGAGGCGATGCGCTCGTCCGCCGCCGCCAGCCGCCGCGCGATGGCGAGTTTCAGATCGTCCCTGGCCTGACTTGCCGCCGCCTGCGCTTCTTCGCGCGCGGTGCCGACGATCCGCGCGGTCAGGGCCAGGGCTTCCTTCTGCTTGCGCTCGTAGTCGGCCAGAATCGCCTTGGCCTCTTCGCGCAGCCCCCGCGCCTCGTCAAGCTCGCCCCTGATCCGGGTGGCCCGCTTGTCCAGAAGGCCCAGCAGCAGACCCGGCACCTTGAGGTAAAGCAGCGCCGCAAGGAACAGGATGAACGCCACCAGCACCACAAATTCGGTGCTCTTGAGCGAAAAGAACGCCTCGGTTTCCGCCACGGCCGGCGAGGCTGCAACCCCCCAAAGGCCCGGCACGATGATCAGCTTTTTCATGGCCCTTACCCCTTCAGCCGTGCGGTTACTGCCGCCGTCACCGCGCGCGCATCAGCCTTGCCGCCCAGGGCCGCCACCACTTCCCGGGCGGTGTCCCTGGCCACTTCGGCGATGCTGTCGAGTGCCCCGGCCCGGATCTCGGCAATCGCCTTTTCCGATTCCGCCACCCGCGCCGCGATCTCGGCATCCGCCTTGGCAATCGCCAGCGCCAGATCCTTCTGGATCTTCTCCTTGGCCTCGGCCATGATCCGGCCGGCCTCGGCGCGCGCCGCCGCCAGCGCCTCGGTGTAGGCCTTTTCCGCCGCCACCGCCTGCTGCTTCAGCTCTTCGGCCGCCGCCAGATCGTTGGTTATGGTGCCGCTGCGCTCGGCCAGCACCGCCCCGATCCGGGGCAACACCAGCCGCGTCAACAGCAGGTAGATCACTACCAGCGTAACCGCGAGCCAGAACAACTGGTTCGGCCAGGTTGCGAAATCGAGCTGCGGCATGCCGACGGCGTGGCCCGTATCCTGGCCCGCCTCGACCGCCCCCGCTCCCGTGCTGTTCGCCATGTTGCTCTCCTGCAAACCTGTCAGACTCGGTCGCGGGGTTTGGCCCCGCGACCAACCGGTTTACGGCAATCAGACGGCAAACATCAACAGCAGCGCAACCAGGAACGAGAAGATACCGAAAGCTTCGGCGAACGCGATACCGATGAACAGCATCGCGGTCTGGCCGGCCGCGGCCGAGGGGTTGCGCAGCGCGCCCGCGAGGAAGTTGCCGACGATGTTGCCCACCCCGACAGCCGCCCCGCCCATGCCGGTGCAGGCCAGACCCGCGCCGATATAGGCACCCATTTGCACGATATTGCCTTCCATTGTCGTCACTCCTTAAGGTTAGAATTGGTTGAATCCAGTAGAGGGAACCGGCGTCTCAGTGGTGCGGATGCATGGCATCGCGCAGATAGACGCAGGTCAGGATGGTAAAGACGTAGGCCTGGATGAAGGCGACCAGCACCTCCATCGCGTACATCGCCATGATGGCGACGATCGACAGCGGCGAGATCAGCGCCACCGCGGCAAAGCCAGCGAACACCTTGATTACCGCGTGCCCGGCCATGATGTTTCCGCCAAGCCGGATCGAGTGGCTGACCGGACGCACGAAATACGAGATCAGCTCAATTACCGCCAGCACCGGGCGCAGTGGCAGCGGGGCCGCCGTCACCCAGAACAGCCCGAGAAAGGTCATGCCGTGCTTGACAAAGCCCAGCACCGTGACCGACAGAAACACCGCCAGCGCCAGCACCACGGTGATCGCGATATGCGAGGTGGTGGCAAAGGCCATCGGGATCAGACCCAGGAAATTCGCGAACAGGATGAACAGGAAGATCGTCATCACGTAGGGAAAGTATCTCACCGCCTCGCGCCCGGTCACGTCCTCGATCATCTTGTAGACGAAACCGTAAAGCAGCTCCGCCACCGACTGGCTGCGCGACGGCACCAGCGCCCGCCGCCGGGTGCCGAGCACCAGCAGCGCCGCCATCGCCAGCACCGCCAGCGCCATCCACAGCGACATGTTGGTAACCGTGTACCAGTGAATTTGATCGCCGCCGAACAGCGGCCTGATCACGAACTGATCCATCGGGTGGATCTGCAGGGCGCTGTCTGCCTCTTGCGCTGCCATCGTCACTGTCCTTCCGTTCGCCCGGGTTGCCCCGCCGCCTTGGCCGCCTGATCCGCCGCCATCTGCCGGGCGGTGCCCAGCATGGTTCGCACCCCGGCGGCGAAACCGAACAGGGCAAAGACCACCAGCAGGATGGGCCTGGTGCCGAACAACGCGTCCAGCCCGTAGCCGATCGCCAGCCCCAGCCCCATGCCGGTCACCAGCTCGATCACCATCCGCCAGGCCACCTCGCCCTGCGAGAAATTCCGTTCTGCCGCCGTGGCCTCCTTGCTTTCGGCCTCGCCCTTGACCTGCGCCAGCCGCGCCTTGAGCGCCGCCAGTCGCGCAGGATCAGGTTCATCCGACATGCCAAGAACGCCCCTTCGCCGGTGGCCGGAACCTACGCAGCAGCATGCCCCGAGTCAAGCCGACAAAATTCCCTGCGACAATCGGGCAACGTATTGATAATCCATTGCTTTACCAGGAGTCGTCCGATCCGGAGCGGCACCCGCCCCGGCACCCCTCATTCAACCCGGCAGTTGACGGTCCGCCTGCCCCGCGCCACAATACTGCATGCCCCGGTCGCTTGACGCCACCTTCGCCGCCCTTGCCGACTCGACCCGCCGGGCGATCCTTGCGATGCTGCTCGAAGACGACATGGCCGTCACCGACGTGGCCGAGCCCTTTGCCATCTCGCTGGCCGCGATCTCGAAACACCTGATCGTGCTGGCCGAAGCCGGCCTGATCAGCCAGGAAAGGCGCGGCCGGGTGAAATGGTGTCGGCTGGAGCCCGACGCTTTGCGCGCCGCGTCATGCTGGATGCAAAGCTTCGGCCAGGTCGAGCCGATCGACCTCGACGACTTCGAGCGGTTTCTCGCAACCGAACTCGCCCCGCCCCCCGATCAACCCTGAAACTTCACCTTTTCCCAAATATCCCGGGGGTCCGGGGGCAGCGCCCCCCGGCCTCAGCCCCGGCCTCGGGGCGCGCCGAACCACCCGGCATACTCGGCCCGCAGCACCGCCTTCTGCACCTTGCCCATGGTGTTGCGCGGCAACTCGGCCAGCACCACCGCCGACTTGGGCTGCTTGAACCGCGCGAGTTTCCCGTCGATCGCCGCCAGCACTGCGGCGGGTTCCAGCTCGACCCCCGGCCGCGCCACCAGAACCGCCAACACCGCCTCGCCGAAATCGGGATGCGGCACCCCGATCACCGCCGACTCAAACACCCCTGGCACCTCGTCCAGCAGTAGCTCAACCTCCTTGGGATAGACATTGAAGCCGCCCGAGATGATCAGATCCTTGGCGCGCCCGACGATCCGCACATAGCCGTCCGCGTCGCATACCCCGACATCGCCGGTGATGAACCAGCCGTCGGCGGTGAACTCGGCAGCAGTCTTTTCCGGCATCTGCCAGTAACCGGCGAAGACGTTCGGACCGCGCACCTCGATCCCGCCCACCCCGCCCGGCGCCACCTCGGCCCCCCCGGCCATGACCCTGAGCCCGACCCCCGGCAGCGGCAGGCCCACCGTGCCCGCCCGACGCTCGCCGACGTAGGGGTTCGAGGTCAGCATACCGGTCTCGGTCATGCCATAGCGTTCCAGAATCCGCTGGCCGGTGCGCGCCGCGAAGGCGCGATGGGTTTCCTCGAGCAGTGGCGCCGAGCCCGAGATGAAAAGCCGCATCCCCGCCGCCACCTCGCACGTCAGGCGTGGATCCGCCAGCAGCCGGGTATAATAGGTCGGCACCCCCATCATCACCGACGCCTGCGGCAGGGCGGCCAGAACCGCGTCAATCTCGAACCCCGGCAGAAAGATCATTGCCCCGCCGCTCAGCAGCACGGTATTGCAGGCCACGAACAGGCCGTGGGTGTGAAAGATCGGCAAGCCGTGCAGCAGCACGTCGCGGTCGCTGAATTGCCACAGATCGGCCAGCACTTGCGCGTTCGACAGCAGGTTGGCGTGGGTCAGCATCGCCCCTTTCGAGCGCCCGGTGGTGCCCGAGGTATAAAGGATCGCCGCCACGTCCCCCGGCGCACGCGCGGCCGCGACAATCTGCCCGGGCATGGCGCGGGCGAGGTCGGACAGGGTGCCCGCGCCGTCGCCATTCAGCGTCAACAGCCGCGCGCCATGGCGCGTCGCAAGCGGTGCCAGTTCGCCCGCCCGCGCCCCGTCGCAGACAAAGATCCGCGGCGTCGCGTCGGCCAGAAAGTAATCCACCTCGGCCGCGGTGTAGGCGGGGTTGAGCGGCAGATAGATCGCCCCCAGCGCCACCGCCGCGCCATAGAGCGCCAGCGCCTCGGGCGATTTGGCCACCTGCACCGTCAAGCGGTCGCCGACCCCCAGCCCCTGCGCCCGCAATGCCTGCGCCTGACGCGCCACCAGCGCCAGAAACGCGGCACCGCCGCGCGCCCCACCCGCAGGCCCGATCAGCAGCGGCGTGCGGCGCCCCGCCAGCGGGGCAAACAGCGCATCATAAAGCGGGTTGGTCATGGCAGCCTCGCGCAAGCGGAGTCGGCCCCTTGTGGCACGGGCGTGCCACGGCGCTCAAGCGCAACCGGGCAGCGTCGAAGTGCCGCGCCGCGGGCCTGGGGGGCCGGATTTTCCCCGAACCCGCCATGGTAATGCCGTATTCGGCCGCAATACCCCCGGTTGCAATGCGTCCTGACCGGAGGCCCCGATGTCGTTTCTGAAAGCCTTGCTTGCCCGTTTTCTGGCACAGCCACACTCTGACCCCGAACCGAAAGCCCATCCCTTCGATCCTCACCTGAGCGCGATCGAATACGCCCGCCCGGCCCCCAAGGCGCCGGTGTTCAGAAATCGAGGTGCACCCCCGGCAGCCTGAGCGCCGCGACCAGATCGCGCAATTCCTGGCGCGCCGCGATGTTTGAGAGGTTCAACTGATCGACCCCGGTATCCTTGAGATCAAGCAGCGTCAGCCCGCGCGGGAACAGTTCGCGAAAGATCACCCGCTCGGAAAAGCCGGGGGCGACGCGAAAGCCGATCCGCCGCGACAGTTCTTCCAGCGCCGCGCCGACCTTCTTCTTGTTGTGCATCTGCTGCGCCCCCAGCCGGTTGCGCACCACAATCCAGTCGATCGGCTTCAGCCCAGCCTGGGCCCGCAACTGGCGCGCGTTCCACACCATCTCGGAATAGATCGACGGGCCGGTGACATGCCCGCTCTCGGGGTCCACCCGCGCCAGCAGATCGAAGTCGACGAAGCTGTCGTTGAGCGGCGTGACCAGGGTATCGGCCAGCGAATGCGCCACCTGGCTTAGCCGCGTGTGCGAGCCCGGGCAGTCGATCAAAATGAAATCCGCGGTCTGCTCCAGCCCCCCCACCGCGGCCGACAGGCGCTGGTCATAGGGGTTTTCCCCCGGGGCCAGGGTGGCAGGATCAGCCTCGCGCAGGGCGCGGTAGTCCGGGGTCGGCAGAGTCAGCCCGGCGCGCGCCAGATAGAAGGCGCGATTCTCGATATAGCGCGCAAAGCTGCGCTGGCGCAGATCAAGATCAAGCACCCCGACCCGGTGCCCCATCCGCGCCAGAGCGGTGGCAATATGCATGCAGGTGGTCGATTTCCCCGACCCGCCCTTCTCATTGCCCACCACGATGATATGCGCCACGCCTCACCCCGCCCTTCGCGCCCCTGGCGCGCCTGTACGATAGGGGCATGGGGCTAACGAAGGAAGGGGCGTTGCGCAAGGGGGAGTTGGCGGGGGTCACATCCGGGCAATCGCTTTTGACGGCACCGAAGTGGGAAAATGTGCTCTCCCCGTCGCGCCAGCGACGGGGACGCGCCCGCCCGCCCCCCAGGCGGGCGCGTTCCCGTCTGCTCCGATCCTGGGGCTGGCAGGCAAGGCATCGCCAACCCGGCCCCAGACCCCGAGCGGAAATTCCAGATGCGATTTGGTCTGCGCGCAACATTTGCGTTGCATGGCAGCGCGAGAATGTCGGGCTAATCTCGCCAGATGGTTGTTCCGTTGCTCCTGTTGCTGGCCTCGACGGTTGCCGGAATCGCGACGCTGGTGCTGCCCGGCAAGTCCGATCTGGCGTTGCTGCCCGCCGCCCGCAACCTTGGTGCGCGGGTGGTCAGCAACGACCGCTTCCGCGACAGGGCGGAAACCTACCCCGAAGTGCTGGAGCCCGGCCATGTGCTGCGCGGTGGCTACCGGGAAGGCACGCTGTGGCTGGATTTGCGCTGACCGGCGGGCGCACGACATGCGACGGCCCGCGACAAGCGCGGGCCCCGGCGTTTCATGGCAGGAAGATCTCAGAACCCGAGACCTGCATATTTGTTCTTGAACTTCGAGACCCGGCCGCCGGTGTCCATCAGCTTGGCCGAGCCGCCGGTCCAGGCCGGGTGCACCGTCGGGTCGATGTCGAGCACCATCTGCTCGTCGGCCGCGCCCCAGGTCGAGCGGGTCTTGAACACGGTGCCATCGGTCATCTTGACGGCGATGAAGTGATAGTCGGGGTGGATGCCTTGTTTCATTGTCCCGGTCCTTACGCGTCAGCGCCAGTTTTGGCTTTGTAGGTGGTGTGCTCGGTGATCCGGGCCGATTTGCCGCGCCGCGCGCGCAGGTAGTAGAGCTTGGCGCGCCGCACCCGGCCACGACGCACCACCTCGATGCTGTCGATGTTGGTCGAATAAAGCGGGAAAATCCGCTCGACCCCTTCACCGAACGAGATCTTGCGCACGGTGAACGACGCGGCAATCGTGGCCCCGCCCTTGCGCGAAATCACCACGCCTTCATAGGCCTGCACCCGCGAACGGGTGCCTTCGGTTACCTTGTAGCCGACTTTCACCGTATCACCGGCCTTGAAATCCGGAATGGTCTTGCCGAGCGCGGCGATCTGTTCCGCCTCGAGTTGTTCGATCAGGTTCATGCCTGGTCCTTTCGTTTGCTCGGGGTGCGCCCCCGAAGTGATGCCGCCTCATTGCTCTTGGTCTTCGTCCGGGTCCCTGCCATGCGCCGCACAGTAAGCCCGCCAGAGATCAGGCCTGCGTATTCTTGTCAGCCTTTCGGCCATCGCCTTGCGCCAGGCGGCAATCTTGGCATGATGCCCGGACAGAAGCATTTCCGGAATCATCCGCCCCTGCCAGACGGTCGGCTTCGTGAACTGCGGAAATTCAAGCAGCCCGTCCGAAAAGCTTTCCTCTTCGGTCGAAGTCTGATTCCCGAGCACGCGGGGTATAAGGCGCACCGTCGCATCAAGCAAGGCCTGCGCCGCAATCTCGCCGCCGGTCAGGACAAAATCCCCGAGACTGACTTCCGCGACCCCGTATTGGTCAAGCACGCGCTGATCCACCCCCTCGAAGCGGCCGCAAAGCAGGGTGATCCCCTGCCCCGCGGCCCAGGTGCGTGCCGAGCTCTGGGTAAACGGCTGGCCACGCGGCGACAGATAGACCAGCGGCCAGTGTTCGCGCCCCGGCGTGCCGACCGCCGCCTGATCCAGCGCCCGCGCCACCACATCGGCGCGCAGCACCATCCCCGCCCCGCCCCCGGCCGGGTTGTCATCGACATTGCGGTGCCGCCCCTCGCCAAAGCGGCGCAGATCAATGGTTTCCAGCGCCCACAGCCCGGTTTGCAGCGCCTTGCCGGTCAGGCTGAGGCCCAAGGTGCCGGGGAATGCCTCGGGGAACAGGGTGATCACCCGCGCCGTCCACGCCCCCTTGACGCGCTGCCCCTCGGCCAGATCGCGCGGCACGGCCGAGGCCGAAATCGTCAGTCGCCCATGCGAGCGCGGGGAATGGTCTGCGGGTTGGTCGGTCATGGCGCGACTCTTAGGCTTTTTCCCCGGCGGGTAAAACCGATTTTGCCACACCCTTGCCGCGCTGCGGCAATTGACTCGCGCCCCCGCCTTCGCCACAACGGGCGCAACGGGTTGAACGGGGGAGCAGATGAAGAAAGTCTATCGGACGGCAGCGGACGCGCTCGATGGCCTCCTGCACGACGGCATGCTGATCGCCTGCGGCGGGTTCGGGCTGTGCGGCATTCCAGAACTGCTGATCGCCGCGATCCACGCGGCGGGAACGAAAAACCTGACGGTCGCGTCGAACAACGCCGGGGTCGATGACTTCGGGCTTGGGGTGCTGCTGGCCACCCGACAGGTCAGGAAGATGATCTCGTCCTATGTCGGCGAGAACGCCGAATTCATGCGCCAGTATCTGTCGGGCGAGCTCGAGCTCGAATTTACCCCGCAGGGCACTCTGGCCGAGCGGATGCGGGCGGGCGGGGCGGGCATTCCCGGCTTTTACACCCGCACCGGGGTTGGCACGGTGATCGCGACCGGCAAGGAGCATCACGAGTTCGACGGCCAGACCTATATCCTCGAGCGCGCCATCAATGCCGACCTCGCGATCGTCAAGGCGTGGAAGGCCGATCCGTCGGGCAACCTGGTGTTTCGCAAGACCGCGCGCAACTTCAATCCGCCGGCCGCCACCTGCGGCCGGGTGTGCGTTGCCGAGGTCGAAGAGATCGTCCCGCTCGGCGCGCTCGACCCCGACAGCATCCACCTGCCCGGCATCTATGTGCACCGCCTGATCCAGGGCCAGCACGAAAAGCGCATCGAACAGCGCACTGTTGGCGCAAAGTAAGTGCTCGACAGCTTTTGGGAGGAGCACGCAATGTTCGGCTTTTTTGACAAGGCTCTAACCAAAGAGCACATGAAGCTGATGTACCAAAACTCGATGGCGTCAAACTTTCTAATGCGCTTTGACCCAAGTTTGGCCGAGAAAGCTGCGCGTCAAGTTGATAGCATTCAATTGATATGGCAACCGGGCAAGAAACTCCCACACGGAGTCGCTGATAGCCTTTTGAGCGTCAATCGCGAACTGAGGCGAGCTTATGATCAAACCCCAGCGAGATATTCTAAAAAATTCGATGACGCTTTCCAGCCGATAATGGGCTGGAAAGCGTACTTCGAAGATAACAAGGCGTAAATCTCTCGCTCGACTAAGCTCAACACAAGTTATCAGGGAGAAAATCGATGGCTTGGGACCGCAACCAGATGGCCGCCCGCGCGGCGCTTGAACTGAAAGACGGAATGTATGTCAACCTCGGCATCGGCATCCCGACGCTGGTCGCCAACTACATTCCGGCGGGCGTCCACGTCACCCTGCAATCGGAAAACGGCATGCTCGGCATGGGCCCCTTTCCCTATGAGGGCGAGGAAGACGCCGACCTGATCAACGCCGGCAAGCAGACCATCACCGAACTGCCGCAGACCGCCTATTTCGATTCGGCGCAATCCTTCGCGATGATCCGGGGCGGCAAGATCGCGATGGCGATTCTGGGGGCGATGGAAGTGGCGGAAAACGGCGATCTGGCCAACTGGATGATTCCGGGCAAGCTGGTCAAGGGCATGGGCGGGGCGATGGATCTGGTCGCCGGGGTCGGGCGGGTGGTGGTGGTGATGGACCACACCTCGAAGCACGGCGAAAGCAAACTGCTGCACCGCTGCACCCTGCCGCTGACCGGGGCAGGCGTGGTCAATCGTATCATCACCAACCTCGGGGTGCTCGACGTGGTTCCAGGCGGGCTCAAGATCGTCGAATGCGCGAGCGGTGTCACCGCGGTCGAGCTGCGCGCCGCCACCGAAGCCACCATCGTCGCCTGACCGCCGCGCGCCCCGGGCGCGAATAGCCCCCCGTCGCGAGGCGGGAGGCTTGCGGTGTTCGCTTGTCTCCTACCCCCCTGCCGCGATCACCCGAAACACGCACGGATCCGAGATCAGTTCAGGCGGGGTCAGGCACAGGCCCTGCGCCACCTGCCAGGCCGCCAGCACCTTCGGCACGTAATCGCGGGTCTCGGGATAGGGCGGCACCCCGGCATTGGCCTTCACCGCGCCCTCGCCGGCGTTGTAGGCGGCCAGCACCAGCACCGGATCACGGTCGAATTCCGTCATCAACCAGTCGAGATAGGCCACCCCGCCCGCGATGTTCTGCAGCCCGTCGGCGCTGTCGGTCACGCCAAAACGGGTCGCGGTCGCCGGGATCAGTTGCATCAGCCCCACCGCGCCCGCCGCACTGACGGCATCGACCTGCCCCGCGCTTTCCACCGCCATCACTGCCAGCGCCAGCGCGGGCGAGACGGCGGTGCCAAGCGTTGCCTTCAGGATCTCGGTGCCATGGCTCTGGGCCAGCGCCTGCATCTGCTGCAGGCGCGGCGCGGCCACCGCGCTGCCGCTCGGGCCTTGGCTCAGGGTGGCCAGCGCCAGCGCGAACCGCCCCGGCGCCGGGCCGATCGCGGTCGGCACCCGGTCCCAGAACCAGTCGTAGCGCGACACGGGGGGCGCCGGCGCGAGCGCCGCGACGTCACTGGGCACCGGGGCGGTGGGCAAGGGCGCGGGTCTCGCGGCAACGGACAACCTGCGCGCCTGCTCGGCCGGGTCGATCTGCACCCTGATGCGCTTGCCTGCCCCAACCGGGGGCAGCTTGACCATATGAAAGGTGAAATCCCCGGCTCCCGGCAAAGCTTCGGCCTGCGCCATGCCAGGCGCTGCCAGACCAAGTCCGGCAAGAACTGCTGCTGCCCCTAGCCACATGTCAACGGACGCCTGCTCGTTCGCCTTTTCCGGCGTTATTGCCGCCAGTGTCGCAAGAAACCCTGCGCGACGCCAGTTACTCCCGCGCCAGATCGTGGCAATTTTGTGGCATTCTGGCCGCCAAGGCCGGATCGGGCAACCAAGACCTTCGCCGCGAATTCCCCATCCCACGAAATTGTCACGTGTTATTAACCAATTGCGATATTTCTGACGGAAAACTGAATTTTTCCGAAAAGGTCAGCATTCGTCCAAATTCCCGCCATGATTGCAGGGCCATATGAATACATACCGAGGCGGCACCTGACCGGCCCAGAAACCGGCGAGACCTAAAGACCGAAGCGGTTGAACGAGCAAAAGAAACTGAAACAGAGAAAGAGACCATCATGACCATGAACCTCAAAGCTTTCGCTTCCGACGAATCCGGCGCCGTGACGGTGGACTGGGTCGTGCTGACCGCCGCCATCGTCGGCCTCGGCCTGGTGGTGATGACCACGGTCGGCTCCGCGATCAAGACCGAAGCCACCAGCATCGCCAGCGACGTGACCGCGAAAGTCACCGCCGGCACCGCGTTGAACACCACAGAGTGATCTGACGACCGCCAATCTTGCAAGGCCGCGCCCGGGACAGGGCGCGGCCTTTGCATTTGCGGGTCCGAGTGCTACCCGCTGCGTGCCATCAACATGCCCCGCGCCGGTTCCGGTTTCGGCCACATTTGGCGGCGATTCTGGTACCCGGAATCAGACCTCATGACACGCGAAGGGAATGCGTCGTGGTCAACGGTATCACAAGTCTCGCCTGGGATGAAAGCGGCGCGGTCACGGTCGATTGGGTGGTGCTGACCGCCGCTACGGTCGGCATCGGGCTGATGGTGATGCTGCCCTTCGGCCTTGCCACCGGCAGCACGGTGCGCAGCCTGGCCGAATACGTGCTGAGCATCGACGACGCGGTTCACGACTGACCGATCGAAAGGAAGGATAGATCATGCGCCTGGTTTTCGGATTAGTGCTGGTCGTGGGGCTCGCGCTGGCGGGGTTCGCGGTTTACATGGCGCAGGGGTTCATCAGCCAGACCCAGGCCGAACTGGCGCAGGAGCGCGCCGCCCGCGCCAAGGCCGGGCCACTGGTCGAGGTCTATGTCGTCAACAAGCCGCTCGCCTATGGCGACCCGCTGACCCCTGACGACGTGCAGAAAATCTTTTGGCCGCAGAATGCCTTGCCCGACCAGATCTTCACGGACGAGGCGCTGCTGTTTCCGGCAGGTGCCCCCGGCCCGCGCTACGTGCTGCGCCAGATGGAGAAATTCGAGCCGCTGCTGGCGGTCAAGCTGACCGAGCCGGGGCAGGATGCGGGTCTGACCTCGCGCCTGGCCCGCGGGATGCGCGGCTTTGCCATCAAGGTTGACGTGGCCTCGGGGGTGTCGGGCTTCGTGCAACCGGGCGACAAGGTGGATGTTTACTGGACCGGCAGCAATGGCGACAGCGAAATGACCCGGCTGATCGAAACCACGGTCAAGGTCATCGCGGTCGATCAGATGGCGAACAGCGATCGCTCCACCACGGCCACGGTCGCGCGCACCGTGACAGTCGAGGCGACGCCGGAACAAGTGGCCCGGCTGGCTCAGGCCCAGGCCACCGGGCGGCTGGTGCTGTCGCTGGTCGGCAGCAATGACGCCAGCGTGGCCGGCCTGATCGAGGTTGACAGCCAGAGCCTGCTCGGAATCGAGCAGCAGGTGGTTGACGCCGCCCCACCCGCCCCGCGGGTCTGCACCATCAAGACCCGCAAGGGGGCCGAGGTGACGGAAATCCCGATCCCCTGCACCAACTGACCGTCGGGCGCGGTCTGTCGGTCAGGATGAACGATACCACCGGCCCGAAGGATCGACCTCGCATTGATCGTCCCCGCCGGTCCGCCAGCGACGGGGACGCGCCCGCCCGCCCCCAGACGGGCGCATTCGCGCCCCCCTCGGTCGGTCGCATGCCTGCGCCGGAACGAGTCTCTTTCAGGGACCGGTGGTAAAGGGCCGCGCTTGCCCGAGACCCGTCGTTTTGGAAGTGGTAGCGAGAGAGGGATTTGAACCCCCGACCCCAGGATTATGATTCCCGTGCTCTAACCAACTGAGCTACCTCGCCATCGGGCGGGGTCGTAGTGAAGCGGCAGCGGATCGTCAAGCGGATTCTGCCGCGCCCACACCATGCGCCACCCGCGGACGGCCTGCGGCGGTCACGCTGACGCTGGCCTCGATGAACATCGTGCGGCCTTCGACGTTGGCCTCGCGGATGTCGCGGCTGGTGGCAAAACGCAGGTTCTCGGCCCCGGCGCGGCGCGCGTTGGCGCTGGCTTCGCGGGTCAGCGCCGCCTCGAGCGCAGCCAGCGCCTGCTCAAGGTCGGTAAAGGCCTGCAATCCGTCCGGCAAATGCGCGACAAACTCGCCCTCGGCGGGGCTTGACACCAGCCCGCTCGCCCGCTGCGACACCTGCCCCACCACCGCGCCGATCGCATTGGCGACCCCGGCGTGCTCGGGCAGGATGGTAGGGCAACCGAGCCGTGCCCCGACCGCGCCGTAATAGGCCGGGGCCGAAGCCCCGAGCCCGATCAGCGGCACGCCCAGTTGCAGCGTCGCCGCGACCACCCCCTGATGGCGATCAAGCCCGGCGCGGGTCAGCGAGTTGTGGGCGAGCACCACCGGGTTTTCGCCCGCAAACGCGGTGTCCTCGGCAAAGGCCGCTTCCAGCAAGCAGTCCACGGTCTGCGCCGTCAACTGGTCGATGATGGCCTGCGCCAGTTGGGCTGGCTCGGCGGCAAAGCGCTCGCCGCGGCCGTTGCGCCGCCGCCCCAGCAGGCGTAGCGCCTTTTCCGCCGCCAACAAGTCCCAGGCGGCAAGGCCGCCCAGCACGTGGCTGGCGTCGGACGGCGTGACCCCCGCCAGCATCACCAGCCCGCGCGCCACCAGCCGCTCGAGCGCCGCCGCTTCCAGCCGTGAGGCGATCAAGGTCGCGACCGGCACCGCCCCGGTGATGCGCGCGAGCAACCCCGCCTCGCGCCGGTTCAGCCCGCCGGTCAGACCTTCGATCTCGCCGCCGGTCGGGATCACGAACCGCCCGTCGAGTTCGCCGGTCGCCGGGGCGGCAAGGGCGCGGTCAAGGGCGGCATGCACCATCGCGCCATGCTCGACCGCCAGAAGCGAGACCGGAATCAGCCGCCGCGGACCGAGGCGCAACCCGCCCTCCAGACCCTCGGTCAGCAGGTGCACCTCACTGTCGCCGCCGAGGCCTGTGGTGCGCATCGCCACCGCCTCGACCATGGTCCGAAAGCCACCCACCCGCGCCCCTTCCGGGTCGATCTCGGGCAGACCGCTGCGCAGCAGGGCCACGTCGGTGGTGGTGCCGCCGATGTCGGCCACCAGCGCGTCCTGCGCCCCGGTCAGCCAGCGGGCACCGATGATGCTGGCGGCCGGTCCGGAAAGGATGGTCTCGATCGGGCGCTCGCGCGCCACGGCGGCGGAAATCAGCGCCCCGTCGCCGCGCACCACCATCAGCGGCGCCCTGATGCCGCGCACCGCAAGGTGGCGCTCACAGGCGCTGACCAGGCGGTCGATCATCCCGATCAGCCGCGCGTTCAGCACCGCCGTCAGGGCACGCTTGGGGCCGCCCAGATTGGCCGAAAGCTCGAAGCTGCAGGTGACTGGCCGCCCGGTCACCCGCCGGATCAGGTCGCGCGCGGCCAGCTCGTGCGCGTTGTTGCGGGTGGCAAAGCGCGCCGCCACCGCAAAGCCCACCACCTGCGGCCCAAGCGGAGCGACTTCGGCTTCCAGCCGGGCCAGATCCAGCGCCGTGGCCTCGCCCCCGGCGTGGCTGTGACCCCCGTCGAGCAGAATCACCGGATCGCCCGCCAGCCCCGCGGTCAGACCGCCGCGCGCCAGATCACTGACATCAAAGCCGATGAACACCAGAGCCACCCGCCCGCCCTGGCCCTCGACCAGCGCGTTGGTGGCGAGCGTGGTCGATAGCGACACCAGCGCCACCTCGCCGGCCGCCACCCCCGCCCCGGCCAGCGCCGCATCCACCGCCCGCCCGATGCCAAGCGCCAGATCGGCGCGGGTGGTCAATGCCTTGGCCGAGCCGATCACGCGATCGGCGGCCTCGTCCACGATCACCGCATCGGTATAGGTGCCGCCGGTATCAACGCCCAGAAAATACGCCATCAAAGATCTGTCCCTGCCGCATCGTTCCGGGATATGGCCGATCACGCCGCCGTTCAGTCCCGCTTGCGACCTCTCTCGCCCGGCAGCGACCGCCCCACCCGCCGCCGCCGGTGGGCGGGGGGAATCTGAAGCATGGTGCGGTATTTGGCAACGGTGCGACGCGACAGGGTAGTGCCATCACGGGCCATCGCCGCCACCAGCGCGGCATCCGACAGCGGTCGGCGCGGGTCTTCGCCCGCCACCAATCCGGCCAGGGTGGAGCGCAACGCTGCCGCCGCCACGCCGCCACCCGCCCCTGCCAGCCGCGCGCTGAACAGCGCGCGCAACCACCAGGTGCCCAGCGGCGTATCGACCGCGGTGCCCGCCACGATCCGGCTGACGGTGCTTTCATGCAGACCTACCGCCTGCGCCACCTCGGCCATGGTCAGCGGCACCAGCGCGGTCCGACCGTGCTCCAGGGCTGCCTCCTGTCGGCGCAGGATTTCCTGCGCGACCCGCAGCAGGGTGGTGTTGCGGCTATCCACCATGCGCTTGAGCGCCTGCGCCTGCGCCCAGGCGGCACGCGCCTCGGGCGCGACCGGCCGCAGCGGCGCGCGCAAGCCGACCGTCGGCAGGGCGGAGCGGTTGAGCGCCACCTGCCAGCCGCCCGACCCGCGCGAGGCCACCAGATCGGGTTCGCGCAGCGGCGCGGCGCCAGGGTCGAACTGCGCCCCCGGCTTGGGGTCGAAACTGCGGATCAGCCGCAGCCGGGCCGTGATCTCGGATTCAGCCACCCGGCACAGCCGTGCCAGCCGGGCAAACTGCCCTGCCGCCAGCAGATCGAGGTGGTCGAGAAGGACGGTCATCACCCCATCGAGGCACCCTGCGTCCGCCGCCTGCAACCGCAGACATTGGCCCAGCGAGCGCGCAAACAATCCGACCGGTTCGATGCGCTGCAATTTGGCCAGCACCGCCTCGGTTTCCGGCAGCGATGCTCCGGCCACCTGCGCCAGCACCTCCACCGGACGACCCAGCCAGCCCGAAGGTTCCAGCGCCTCGACCAGCACCCCGGCGATGGTGCGCTCGCGCCCCGGCGCGGTAAGCCGCTCGATCCCGGCCATCACATGCGCGACAAGGCTGGGTCCGGCGCTGACCTGAGCCGGTAGCTCGAGCGGCCCCGCGCGCTGGAAAGCCGTGCTCCAGCGCGGCAGCCAGTCACCGGTGGCTGGGCGTTCCAGCGCGACATGGGGATTTGCCGCCGCCTGTTCTTCCAGATAGCGCGTAAGGCCCGAAGCATCGGCCCGCAACAACCGGATCGACGCCGCCAGCCCGAGGTTGAGCTGCAAGCGCAGGGTCTGCGAGATCGTGATCCGAGGTCCGGGGGTCATCGGGGATCCATGGCTGGGCAGATGGCGCAAGCATAGGGGGGCGGTCAAGCACACGCAACTGTGGCCGGCCGACCTCTCGCCTTTGGCGGGCGCGCGAGCTAGGGTCCCTGCCGGTTGCGCCCGGAGCCACCGCCCGCACGGGAAATTTGGGCGAAGGCAAAAGCCGGGCGACGACCGACCGGCGACTGGAGGGGCCGATGCAGACTGACGCTTTGCCGCTGACCCGGGATCTGGTGCTGATCGGGGGCGGGCATGCGCACGCGCTGGCGTTGCGGATGTGGGGAATGCGGCCGTCGGCCGGAGCGCGGATGACGGTGATCAACCCCGGCCCGGTGGCGCCCTATACCGGCATGTTGCCAGGCCATATCGCCGGCCATTATCGGCGCGACGAGATGATGATCGATCTGGTGGCGCTGGCGCGCCACGCCGGGGCGCGGGTGGTGCTCGATTGCGCGGTCGGGATCGACCGGGTGGCGCGGCGGGTGCTGCTGGCGGGGGGCGGGATGATCGGCTACGACGTGGCCTCGGTCAATATCGGCATCGGCTCGGCGCTGCCTGATCTGCCGGGTTTTGCCACACATGCGGTGGCGGCCAAGCCACTCGGGGGCTATGCCGAGCGCTGGCAGGCCTTCGTGGCCGAAGCCCGCCCGAACCCAAAGGTGGTTGTGGTGGGGGCCGGGGTCGGTGGGGTCGAGCTGGCGCTGGCCTCGGCCTACCGGCTGCGGGCGGCCGGGGCCGCGCCCGAGGTCACGGTGCTGGCGCGCGGCAGCGAGGTGCTGCCGGGGATCGGAGCCGGGGCGCGCGCGGCGCTGGTGCGGCACATGCGGCGGCTCGGGGTAGGGCTGTTGACCGACGCCGCCCCGGCGCGGGCCGAGACCGGGGCGGTGGTGCTGGCGGATGGCCGGGTGCTGGCGGCGGATTTCATCTTGACGGTGGCGGGGGCGCGGCCGCAGAGATGGCTGGCCGAGACCGGGCTCGCGCTGCGCGACGGCTTCATCACCGTGACCGACACCCTGCAATCCTCGGACCCAGCGATCTTCGCCGCCGGTGATTGCGCCGATCTGGCGCAGGCGCCACGCCCCAAGGCCGGGGTGTTTGCGGTGCGGGAGGCTCCGGTCCTGCTCGACAACCTGACCGCTGCGCTGGCGGGGGGCAGCTTGCGCCGCTTTCGCCCGCAGCGCGACTACCTCAAGCTGATCTCGACCGGCGGTCGGGGGGCGGTTGCCGACAAGTTCGGCCTGCCACTTGACGGGGCCTGGCTGTGGCGCTGGAAAGACCGGATCGACCGCAAGTTCATGGCAAAGTTTGCGCGCTACCCCGCCGTGGCCGCCGCCGCCCTGCCCGCCACCACCGCGATCGGGCTACGCGCAGCACTCGGCGACAAGCCGCTGTGCGGCGGCTGCGGGGCCAAGGTGGCCAGCCCCACCCTGAGCGCCGCTCTGACCCACCTGCCCGCGCCACAACGCGCCGACGTGCTGTCAGGCCCCGGCGACGCCGCCGCCGTGCTGCGCGCGGGCGTGGGCTTTCAGGTCATCACCACCGATCACCTGCGCGCCTTCACCCTTGACCCCGCGCTGCTGGCGCGGATCGCCGCCAACCACACCATGGGCGATATCTGGGCGATGGGGGCGGCACCCCAGGCGGCACTGGCCCAGATCACCCTGCCCCGCCTCGGCCCGCGCCTGCAAGCCGAAACCCTGCGCGAAATCCTTGCCGCCTGCGGCGAAGCCTTTGCCGCTGCCGGAGCCGACGTGGTGGGCGGTCACACCACGATCGGCGCGGAGCTAACGATCGGGTTCACCGTTACCGGCCTTGCCAGCCGCATCACCGCCACCGGCGGCACCCAGCCGGGTGATGCCCTGATCCTGACCAAGGCACTCGGCACCGGCACCCTTCTTGCCGCCGAGATGGCGATGACCCGTCTTCCCGCCTCCGGCCCGTTGCTCGGGGAATGCGTGGCCAAAGCCTTCGAACAGATGGCCCGCCCGCTCGGCCCGGCCGCCGCCGTGCTAAGCCCCCACGCCCACGCCATGACCCATGTCACCGGCTTTGGCCTGGCCGGACACCTGCTCGGGATGCTTGCGGCATCCGGCAGCGCCGCCCGCATCGGCTTGCAACGGATCCCGTTGCTGCCGGGGGCCGAGGCGCTGGCGGCGCTTGGCACAGCCTCGATGCTCGCCCCGGCCAACCGCGCCGCCTGCACCCCGCAGATGACCCTCATCGACGGCCCGCGCGCCGCCCTGCTGTTCGATCCGCAGACCGGCGGCGGACTGCTTGCCGCCGTCCCCGCACCCGAAGCCGACGCCCTGTTGGCCGCCCTGCGCGCCACCGACCCCGACGCCGCCATCATCGGCACCGTCACTTCCGGCCCGGCCCACCTTGCCGTGCACGACTGACCTAACAGTTTCACCTTTTTCCCAAATATCCTAGCCGAAGGCACGACCACCATCGGTGTCGGCCTCAGGGGCGAAGCGCCGTCACCGCGGCGGCAATCCGCGCTGCCAGCCCGTCCAGCGCCTCGGTATCAAGCCGCGAGGCCGCAATCTCGACCGCCGCCGGGGCATTGCGCTCGCGGTGCCTGCCATAGCGCGGATCATAGTGCTGCACCATCAACTGCTCGGCCAGAGTCGCGAACGCGCCCGCCGCCGCCAGCGCCTGCCAGCCGTCCACCACACGCGCCGCGTGGTGCGGCCGCAACTGGTCCAGAACCGCCGCCAGCCGAGCCGGATCGGCCAGCAGATCCCGGTAGGCCCGCACCAGATAGGCCGCCCGCGCCGCCACTGGGGCGGCAACCACCACCCGCGGTGCCGCCACCATTGCCCGCCACAGCTTGGGTGGCAGCCGCAGATCCCCCACTTTCGAGCTTTCTGCCTCGACCACCACCGCCCGTCCGGGGTCGAGCCGCGCCAGCGCCACGGCCAGCGCACTCTCGAACCCCTTCTGCGACGGCTGCCCGCCGGGCATCGCCCCGAACAGCGAGCCGCGATGGCGGGCCAACCCTTCGAGATCGACCACCTGCACCCCGCGTGCCGCCAGCAGAGCCAGCAGTTCGGTCTTGGCGGTGCCGGTATGGCCGGCCAGCACCACCACCGGCGCGGCCACCGGGGTGTCATAAAGCGCCTTGACCACCAAGCCGCGCCACGCCTTGTAGCCCCCCGCCAGGGTCTCGACCCGCCAGCCGATCTGCGCAAGGATTGTGGCAAACGCCCCCGAGCGCTGACCGCCGCGCCAGCAATAGACCAAGGGCCGCCAGCCTCCCGGCTTGTTGCGCAGCGCCCCCTCGATGTGTCGGGCAGCATTGCGCGCCACCAGCGCCGCCCCGATCTTGCGCGCCAGAAATGAGCTTTCCTGCACGTAGATGGTGCCGACCCGGGCGCGCTCGGCGTCGTCGAGCACCGGCAGACTGATCGCGCCGGGCAGATGATCCTCGGCCCATTCCGACGGCGAGCGCACGTCGATGATGTCATCGAAACCATACGCGCCAAGCGCGCCAAGATCGGTCAGGGTCAGGGCCATGGCCCCTTCTAGCCCGACCCGCGCCGCACCGCCAGCCCGGGATCGGAACATAGCGAGAAGCGCCCGCGAGCAAGCGCCGAACAGCGCAGCTAGAACCCCGCCTCCAGCCGCCCCAGCAACGCCCCCAGCATCGCCTCGCAGCGCCCAAGCTGTTCGAGGCTTACATATTCGTCGGGTTTGTGGCCCTGCGCCATGCTGCCGGGGCCGCAGATCACTGTGGGGATCCCGAGGCGCGCGCAAAACAGCCCGCCCTCGGTGCCAAAAGCCACCTTGATGGTGCCGTTGGCGCCGGTCAGACCCTTGACGAAATTCACCACCGCCGCATCCGCCGGGGTGCCGAGACCGGGGTAGTCCCACAGCCGTTCGATGCTGATTGCGGCCTCGGGAAACGTCCCGCGCAGTGGGGCCACGATTGCCTCGGCCGCCGCCGCCAGATCGGCCAGCAGCGCCCCGGTATCCTCGCCCGCCAGCGAGCGGATTTCGAAGTCGAGCACACAGGTACTAGGCACGATGTTAACCTGCACCCCGCCATGGAACTTGCCCACGTGCAGCGTGGTATAGGGCACGTCGTAGTCGCAATCGCGCTGCCCGGTGGCCGCGACCCGCGCCTGCAAGGCCCTGACCGCGGTCATGAAATCCGCCCCCAGATGCAGCGCGTTCAGCGCCAGCGGGGCCAGCGCCGAATGGCCTTCGCGGCCGACACAGGTGGCGCGGAGCGCGATCTTGCCCTTGTGGCCGGTGGCGACCTGCATCCCCGTGGGCTCGCCCACGATGCACATCACCGGGCGCTGCGGTGCCGCCGCGAGCATGTCGATCAGCGATGGCACCCCGAGACAGCCCAGCTCTTCGTCGTACGAGAGCGCCAGATGCAGCGGCACCTTGAGCGGCCTGCGCGCCGCCGCAAGCATCAAAGCGATGGCACAGGCGACAAAACCCTTCATGTCGCAGGTGCCGCGCCCGTAAAACCGCCCGTCGTGCTCGGTCAACGCAAACGGCGGGTAGCTCCAGCGCTGCCCTTCCACCGGCACCACGTCGGTATGGCCCGACAGCATCACCCCGCCCCGGTCCTGCGGCCCGACCGTGGCGAACAGGTTGGCCTTGGTGCCCGCGCCGTCGGGGATCAGCACCGCGTCGATCCCGGCCTGCGCCAGCACCGCCTCGACATAGTGCATCAGATCGAGGTTGGATTTCGAGCTGACGCTATCGAATCCCAACAGCCGTTCCAGAATCGCGCGCATCTCGTCGGGGCTCCCTGCTGCCCTGCCAAGGAGACCCGATTTTCGCGCCGACCGAAAGCCCTGATCGGGGGGATGAAAAATGCGGCGCCGCCGGATCACCGGACTGCGCCGCAAGGTTTGCCGGACCGGGCGCGGGAGTGGCACCCGCCGGGTCGTATCAGTTCAGCACTTCGCTCATCGCGACCGTGCGTTTTTCCGCCACCGATCTCAGCGCCGCCTCGGCCAGCGCAAGCGCGGCCAGCCCGTCCTCGCCCGAGGGCGAGGCGGCGCTGTGGCCCGCCACTGCCGCCACAAAGGCGGCAATCTCGGCACCATAAGCTTCGGTATAACGGGTCATGAAGAAATCATGCAGAGGCGGGCGGGTGAAGCCCGCTTTGGTGGCCACCTCGATCGCCACCGGGCGCTGGTTTTCCGCCGCCACCGCCCCCATCGAGCCATGCACCTCAACCCGCTGATCGTAGCCATAAGTGGCGCGGCGCGAGTTGGAAATGGTGCAGTGCCTGCCCGAGGCGGTGGCCAGCATCACCGAAACACTGTCGTAATCGCCAAGCTTGCCGATCACCTTGTCGGTCAGCACCGAGGCCTGCGCCGAGACCGTGGCAATCTCTTCGCCCAGCATGAAACGCGCCATGTCGAAATCGTGGATCGTCATGTCGCGGAAAATCCCGCCCGAGCGGGTGATGTAATCGGCGCTCGGCGCGCGCGGATCGCGGCTGATGATGGTGACCATCTCGACCGAGCCGATGGTGCCGGCATCAATCGCAGCCCGCACCGCCGCGAAATGCGGATCGAACCGACGGTTGAACCCGACCATCAGGGTGGCCTTGGCGTCGCGCACCACCTTGAGACAGGCCTTGACCCGCGCCAGGCTGAGATCAATCGGCTTTTCGCAAAAGATCGCCTTGCCGGCGCGGGCAAAGCGCTCGATCAGGTCGGCGTGGGTGTCGGTGGGGGTGCAGATCACCACCGCGTCGATGTCTTTCGCAGCCTCGATCGCCTCGACGCTGCGAACCTCGCAGCCGTATTGCTCGGCAATCGCATTGGCAGCGGCGGGCATGGCATCGGCCACCGCCACCAGCCGCGCCCCCGCGTTGGCCGAGATGGCGCGCGCATGCACCTTGCCGATGCGCCCCGCGCCCAACAGTCCCAATCTTGTCGTCATGTCATCCTCTGCGCTTCGATTTCAGGCGTAGGCCGTATCCGGCGTGCCCTTCACCCCGGTGATGTAGCTGACAATATCGTTGCCGTCGGTCTCGGCGCGCGGCAGGCTGGCCACGATCCGGCCGCGGCGGAACACCACGATGCGATCCACCAGATCGAACACCTGGCGCAGGTTGTGGCTGATCAGGATCAGCGGCACGCCGCGCGCCTTGAGTCCCTTGATGATGTTTTCGACCTGCCCGGTTTCCTGCACCCCCAGCGCCGCCGTCGGCTCGTCCATGATGATCAGCTTGCTGGCAAAAGCCGCCGCGCGCGCAATCGCCACGCATTGCCGCTGACCGCCCGACATGTTGCGGATCGGGTTGTCCACGTTGGGGATCTTGACCGCCGTTGCCGCCAGTGCGCGCAGGGTGGCTTCCTTCATCGCCCGGCGATTGAGAATCGAGAACGGCCCCAGCGCAAAGCGGATGATCTCGCGCCCGAGATAAAGATTCGACGGCACGTCAAGATCGTCGGCCAGTGCCAGATTCTGGAACACCGTCTCGATCCCGGCCTCGCGCGCCGCCAGCGGGTCGGGGAAGTTGACCTCCTGGCCGTTGAAGAAGATTTGCCCCGCCGAGGGCTGCTCGACCGCCGTGATCTGGCGCACGAAGGTCGATTTGCCGGCCCCGTTGTCGCCCACCACCGCCACATGCTCGCCCGCCCGCAGGGTGAAATTGGCGGCTTCCAGCGCATGCACCCCGCCGTAGCGTTTGGTCAGACCGCGGGTCTCGAGAATGATGTCGCTCATCGCCGCCTCCTTCATGCCGATCTCGCACGGCGTCTTTGCCGGGCTACGTCGGCGGCGACGGCGGTTACGATGATTACCCCCTTGATCATCTCCTGATAGTAGGCGTCGATCCGCAGGAAGGTGAAGCCCGAGATGATCACGCCGAAGATCAGCATCCCCAGGGCCGTGCCGACGATCGAACCGCGCCCGCCAGACAGCGAGGTTCCGCCGATCACCGCCATGGCGATCGCGTCAAGCTCATACATCACCCCCATTCCCGCCTGCGCGGTGAGGTTTTTCGACGACAGCACCATCGCCGCGACCCCGGCCAGCATGCCGGCAATCGCATAGACCAGCACCAGGTGGCGCTCGACCTTGATGCCCGACACCCGCGCCGCCTCGGTGTTCGAGCCGATGGCGTAGGTGTGCTTGCCGTAAAGGGTGTATTTCAGCGCCAGATGGAACAGGACCGCGATGACCGCAAAGATGATCACCGGGTTCCAGCCCGCGCCGATCACGGTGTAGCTTTCGATCGGAAAGCTGACCGGCTTGCCGTTGGTGTACCATTTGGCGATGCCGCGCGCCGCCACCATCATGCCAAGGGTGGCGATGAAGGGGGGAATCCTCGTGTAGGCGATCAGGCTGCCATTGATGGTTCCCGCCAGCAGCCCCATTCCCACCGCCACCGCCATCGGCACGATCACCGGCAGATCGGTAAGGTTGGGATAGACCGGCGCCGCACCGGTCGAGATCTGGGCAAAGCTCATCGTCACCATCGCGGTCGCCCCCACCACCGACCCGGCCGACAGATCAATCCCGCCGGTGATGATGACCTGCGTCACCCCGATCGCGATGATGCCGACGATGGAAACCTGCAAGATGATGATGCGCAGGCGTTGCGGGTTCATAAAGAAGCTCTGGCCGATGAAGATCCAGCCCAAGGCTTCGAACAACAGAATGATCGCCAGCAGCCCGAGAAAGACGTTGACCTCGGCGGGATGTGCCCGCTTGGCCGCGGTGGTGGTCGCCATGGTCGTCGTGCCCGACATCATTGATCCCCCCGACTGACCGCATTTCGCTGCGGTGATTGCGGCGCCTGTCCCAGCCTACCGCGATTTCTCCGGTCTGGCATGGAAAAGGGAAGGGCAGCACCGGGGCTGCCCTCCCCCTGTTCGTCACTTCGCGCAACGCCAAGGATCAGTTCTTGGCAGCGAAATCCGCGACGTTGTCCGGGGTCACCAGTTGGAACGGGACATAGACCTTCTGCTCCACCGCCTCGCCTCTGGCCAGCGCCAGCGCGGCGTTGACCGCCCCCGAACCCTGACCTGCCGCATCCTGGAACACGGTCACGTCAAGATCGCCCGCCTGCATGGCCGCCAGCGCGTCCTGGGTTGCATCCACGCCGCCGACGATCACCGTGGTCATGTCCACCCCGCCGGCTTTCAGCGCCTGAATCGCGCCGATCGCCATTTCGTCGTTGTTGGAGATGACGGCATCGAAGGCGGTGCCGGTGGTCAGCCAGTTGGTCATCAGGGTCTGGCCCTGATCGCGCGACCAGTTGCCGGTCTGCTCGTCGATGATGTTGAGCGTGACGCCGCAGTTGCCCGAGGCCATCACGTCATGGATGTCGGCGGTGCGCTGCACCGCGGCCTGGTTGGAAAGCTCGCCCATCATCACGTAGATCGCGGCCTCGGTCTTGCCCGCCTCCTTCAGCAGGCGGCAGACCTCCATGGTTTCCAGCGTGCCGCTGTCGCGCTCGTTCGAGGCCACAAACGCCTGGTTGTCAGGCAGGCTGTCAACATTCACCGGCTCGCGGTTGACATAGACCAGCGGAATGCCGGCGGCGGCGGCGGCATCCGACATCGCCTGAGTGGCCGAGGTGTCGACCGGGTTGACGATGATCGCGTTAACCCCCGAAGCCACGAAGTTGTTGATCTGGTCAAGCTGCTTGGCCACGTCGTTGCCGGCGTCTTCGATTTGCAGCGTCACACCGTCGAGCGTCTTGGCGTGGGCATCCATGCCGTTGCGCAGCACGGTCAGAAAGTTGTCGTCAAACAGCGCCATCGACACGCCGATGTTTTCGGCCATGGCGGTGGTGCCAAGCAGGGTGGCAAAGCCAGCCACGAGAAGGGTCTTTTGCATTTTCGTCCTCCACTGATGGTGTCCGGCGCACCGATGATCTCCCCGCCGGACCGCCCGCGCATCGCAGGCGGGTATCCCCCCGCTCAGGCCGCCTTGGCGGACACCCCGGCGGTGATGAATTGCATCGAGGCGCCGAGCGGCGCGGCCAGATCGGCCAACGCATGCACCGAAGCCGCGAACGGCTCGAAACTGATCGGGCCAGCGTAGCCCGCCCGGCGCAGCGCCCTGACCTGCACCACATTGCCCAGCCGGTCGTCGCCATCGACCAGCACCCGGTGGCCGTCGCGCAGATCGCGCACCGCGACCGAGCTGTCGGTCACGCCCGAGATGTGCACGATCCCGGTGTGCTCAGGGAAAATGGCTCCACCACCGACGAGATAGTGGTGGAAGGTGTCATGCACAAGCTTCAGCGTATCCGCCCCGCCCACGGCCTCGATCGCCTCGACCGCCTCGGCTTTCGATCGCAGCGAGCAGATCTCGAACCCCAGCGGCTCGATCATGCCCTTGAGCCCATGCGCGCGCAGCATCGGCAGCAGTTCGCGCAGCGCGGTTTTCAGGGCCGCCTGACGCACCCCGTCCGCCATGCCCTGATTGTCGTTGCGAGGAATCAGCGCCAGCCCCTCGGCCCCCAGCGCCTCGGCAATCGCCATCAGCGCCTCGGCCTCGGCGCGGCGCGCCTCGGACCAGTCGTTGAACAGACAGAGTTGCGCCAACCCGACGATGCGCTGCCCCTTGGCCTTGGCCGCCGCCCGCACCACCGCCGGATCGGTGCCGCCAAACAGCTTGCCCGGCAGATCGGTGCGAAACTCGACGCCGATGCAGCCGAGGCTGGCCGAGAGGTCAAGCAACGCCTGCCACCCCAGCCGCGGCGCCGTCATGTGGTTCAAGGCGAAAGGCAGCATCTCAGGTTGATCCCCCCGATTCCCGACCGCCTGGTCTAATAATGGAATTGATATTCCATTTTGCGGCGATTTCAACTGAACAATTCCAAAAATGGCAAATCCGCCCGAACCGGCCTGCTCATTGGCCAGGACCGGCCTCTTCGCTTTCACCTTTGCCCAGATATCCCCGCCGGAGGCTCAGACGATCGCCTCCGGCGGGGATATCTGGACCGTGAGAAATCGGCAGCTTGGCGATGACAGCCCGCCACGGCTGGAAGCGCGACCCGGCACGATTCGGCGATGTGCTGATCACGGGCGCGATGGGGGGCGGCCCCGCGCCGTGCCATGGTCGATGGCAATCTCAACGACGAACATGCCTGCTGCGACAAATCGTCCGGGCGAGATATTTTGTTGATTGCGTGCAAGCTCGTCGCTAGGCTGAGCCGGCAAGGTTGCCCAACAAACCGACACGAGGGAGATTTCCGATGTTCCGTCTGGCTCTTCTGCTGTTCGTCTTCATCTCGGTCACTCTGACCGGCATGGGCATGATGGTGGCCCTGGTGTCGGGCCACGACACGGCCCAGCCGCTGATCATCGGCTCGGCGATCGGGTTTCTGCTGTCGTTTCCCGTCACCTACATGGCGGCCAAGCGCCTGTCCTGACCTCGCCACATCCGGCGTCGCCTACGCGTCGAGAAAGATCCTGACGGTCGCGATGAAGGCGTCGGGCTGATCGACGTGCAGCCAGTGCCCGGATTTGGCAAAGCGCGCGAACCGCGCCGCCGGAAACAGCGCGCGGATAGAGTCTCGGTGTTCAGGGCGGACATAATCCGACAGTGCGCCGGTCAGGAACAGCGCCGGGCGGGGAAAGCGGCCCGTCACCTCGGGCCAGCCGGTGATCTTGGCCATTTCCGCCGCCAGCACGTCGAGGTTCAACCGCCACTGTGGCGGTCGGGCCTTGAGATCGAGCGATTGCAGAAAGAACGCGCGCAAGCTCGCGTCGGGCACAAGGGCGGCCAGCCGCCGGTCGGCCTCGCCCCGGCTGGTCAGACCGGTCAGATCAAGCCCGCGCAGGGCGTCAACATGGCGGCCCAGATCGTGGTCATATGCCACCGGGGCAATATCGGCCACAACCAGACGACGCACCAGATCGGGTGCGCGCAGCGCCAGCATCATTGCTGCCTTGCCCCCCATCGAGTGGCCGAGCACATCCGCCTGCCCGCCGCTGGCGCGAACGACCTCGGCCAGATCGGCGGCCATCTCGGGGTAGGACTGGCTGGCAAAGCGCGGGCTGGTGCCGTGATTGCGCATGTCCACCGCGATCACGGCGCGGGTCTCCGCCAGCTTGCGCGCCACCGCCCCCCAGTTGCGCGCGGAACCCGCAAGGCCATGCGCGATCACCAGCGGCAGCTTGCCTTGGGCCGATTGGGCGGGATGGGTGACGAAATTCAGCATGCCGGCCTCTTATCCTGTGGCGCGCCCTAGGGCCAGTGCTGGCGTGATCGGTCCTGCCCGTCTATGATGGCAGCGCAACAGGGGCGGAGCCACGATGGGCGCGGCGACAATCCAGCAGATGGCTGACAGGGTGGCGGCGCTGATGGAGCAGCGCCTGCACGCACGCGGTTCCGGTCTGGCCGCCAAGCTGGCGCGGCGCGGCCGTGCCCTGCCCCGCCGGGTGCGCGCGGCGGCAAGCACCCTGGGCCAGGCCGCCGAGATGGCGCAAAATCCCAAGCTGCTGATCCAGATCGACGATTCCCAAGTGGCCGCGGCCTATGATATCTGCCTGCGCTACCTTGGTCCGCTGGGGCGTGGGGCCCGGCGCAAGACCGCGGCGTTGAACATCCTTGCCTCGATTGCCTTCAGCCTGATGGTGGTGGCGGCGCTGGTGGTCGCCGTGCTGGTGTGGCGCGGCTATCTTTGAGCGCGCGTTGCAGGTTGACGGAAACCTCACAACAGACATTTCTCCGGGATCGGCCCCCGGTATCCGGTCCCTTGCCTGAAGGCCTGAAGGCCGCAAGGCAAGGGGGTTTGGCTTGGTGGAGCCTTCAAGAATCAGGCAAGAAAAGACGGCGCGAGGGCCGTTGCCATCAAGGCTCATCGTGCTCTAGCCATAGTGGGCGACCGGGGTGCCCGCCAGCGCCGCGATGTTGAGCAGGCCGCGCGCGGTGATCGCCGGGGTCACGATATGGGCGCGGTTGCCCATGCCCATCAGGATCGGCCCGACCTCGAGCCCGCCGGCCTTGAGCTTGAGCAAGTTGCGCGCGGTGTTGGCGGCGTCGGTATAGGCGAACACCAGAATGTTCGCAGCCCCATCAAGGCGAGAGTGGGGAAAGATGCGGGCGCGCAGCGCCGGGTCGAGGGCGGCATCGGCGGACATTTCGCCCTCGAAGGCGAAATCGACGCCGTGCGCATCGAGCAACGCCAGCGTCGCCCGCATCCGCCGCCCGCTGTCGGTATCGAGATTGCCGAAGTTGGAATGCGAGCACAGCGCCACCCGCGGCTTGACCCCGAAGCGGCGGGCATGGCGCGCCGCCGCGACGATGGTCTCGGCGATCTGCTCGGGGGTGGGCACCGCGTTGACGTGGGTGTCGGCCACGAACAGCGGACCGTCCTCGAGGATCATCAGGCTGAGCGCCCCCTGCGGGTGCAACTCGCCCCGCGCCAGCACCTGACGCACATAGTTGAGATGCCACAGATACTGCCCGAAAGTGCCGCAGATCATGCTGTCGGCGTCTCCCCGATGCACCGCGATCGCCGCAATCGCGGTCGAGTTGGTGCGCAGGATGGCGCGGGCGATGTCGGGGGTGACGCCCTGGCGCTGCATCAGCTCATGATAGCTGGTCCAGTAGTCGCGGTAGCGGTGATCGCTGGCGGGGTTGACGATAGCGAAATCAATGTCGGGGCGGATCGGCAGCCCGGCCTTCTCGAGCCGCGCGGCAATCACCTCGGGGCGACCGATCAGGATCGGCTTTTCGGTGGTTTCCTCGAGCATGGCGTTGGCGGCGCGCAGCACGCGCTCGTCCTCGCCTTCGGCAAAGACGATGCGCCGGGTGGCCGAGCGCGCCGCCTCGAACACCGGGCGCATGATCAGCGCCGAGCGGAACACCGAGCCGTTCAGCCGCTCGCGGTAAGCGTCAAGATCGGTGATCGGGCGGGTGGCAACCCCGCTGGCCATCGCCGCCTTGGCCACCGCCAGCGCCACCACACCGATCAGGCGCGGATCGAACGGCTTGGGAATCAGGTAGTCGGCCCCGAAGGTCAGCTTTTCGCCCTGATAGGCGGCCGCCGCCTCGGCGCTGGTGGTGGCGCGCGCCAGCGCCGCGATGCCTTCGATGCAGGCCAGTTGCATAGCGTCGTTGATGGTGGTGGCGCCCACATCGAGCGCGCCGCGGAAGATGAAGGGAAAGCACAGCACGTTGTTGACCTGATTGGGCAGATCCGAGCGCCCGGTGGCGATGATCGCCTCGGGTGCGACCGAGCGCACCGCTTCGGGCGAGATTTCCGGCGCCGGGTTGGCCAGCGCAAACACGATCGGGCGCGGGGCCATGCGCGCCACCATCTCGGGGGTCAACACGCCGGGGGCGGAAAGCCCGAGAAACATGTCGGCACCGTCGATCACCTGCGCCAGCTTGCGCTTGTCCGAATCCTGCGCGAAGGCCGCCTTTTCCGGGTTCATGTCCTCGGGCCGCCCCTGATAGACCAGCCCGTGGATGTCGCACAGCCAGACGTTCTCGCGCCGCACCCCCAGCTTGAGCAGCATGTTGAGGCAGGCAATCCCCGCCGCACCGCCCCCGGTCGAGACCAGTTTGATCTGATCGAAGCGCTTGCCCGCCACGAGCAGCGCATTGGTCGCCGCCGCCCCGACCACGATCGCGGTGCCGTGCTGATCGTCGTGGAACACCGGGATGTTCATGCGCTCGCGACAGATCTTTTCGACGATGAAGCAATCGGGGGCCTTGATGTCTTCAAGGTTGATCGCGCCGAAGGTCGGCTCCAGCGCGCAGACCAGCTCGGCCAGTTTCACCGGATCGGGTTGGTTCAGCTCGAGATCGAAGCAGTCGATGCCGGCGAATTTCTTGAACAGCACCGCCTTGCCTTCCATCACCGGCTTTCCCGCCAGCGGACCGATGTTGCCAAGCCCCAGCACGGCGGTGCCGTTGGTCACCACCGCCACCAGATTGCCGCGCGCGGTGTAGCGGCTGGCGGTGGCCGGATCGGCCTTGATCTCGAGGCAGGCATCGGCCACGCCGGGGGTATAGGCCCGCCCCAGATCGCGGCCGTTGGCCAGCGGCTTGGTGGCGCGGATCTCGAGCTTTCCGGGCTTGGGAAACTCGTGATAATCCAGCGCCGCCTGTCGCGCGTTGTCTTGCCTGGCTTCTTCCACGATAACCTCCGGAGTTTGGTTTAATACTAAACCAAATTCCGAGGGTCACAAGTGACGATGCGGGTGACAGAGTTTCGCGCCAAACCCATCAGTCCGCCCCGGATACGGGACTCAGAGCAACGGCGCAAAAAACTGCCTCTCGCGGGTCGCCCGCCCCGGTTCTCTTGCAGACCGGCATGCGCCCGCCCGGGCCGTCGCCTGCCGGCATCGGGACGAGTCTCTTGCAGGGGCCATTGGTATCAGAGCAAGCCCTGCACGAACGTCACGATATCGGCGGCCGGGCGCGCTCCGGCCAGCCGCCCGGCCTCGCGCCCGCCGCGATAGAGGATCAGCGCCGGGATACCCTGAATCCGGGCGCGGCTGGCGATCTCGGGATGCACTTCGGTGTTGAGCTTGGCCAGCCGGGCGCGCGACGCCAGCGCCTTGGCGGCCTTGGCAAATTCGGGTGCCATCGTGCGGCAGGGGCCGCACCACGGCGCCCAGTAATCGACCAGCAGCGGCAGCTCGTCGCTGCGGGTGGTGCGATCATGGGTCTTGGCGTCAAGCTCGGCCACGCCGCCGTCAAGCAGCGCCGCCCCACAGGTGCCGCATTTTGCGCCATCGGCCAGCCGCGCGCGCGGCACCCGGTTGCCCTGGCCGCAACTGGTGCAGGTGATCTTCACGCTATCGGACATCAGAACCCCCGTCACATTCCGTTGCCTGAATATATTGGGGCGCGGCGGCCGCTATGCAAGGGCGAAGGCCAGGCCGTAGGCCAGCGATCCCGCGAGTGTCGCCGCCACCACCGAGCGCCGCCACCAGAACACCCCGGCCAACGCCAGCACGCCCGCCGCCAGGGGCCCCATTTCCGCCATCCGCGCCGGGATCAGCGGCCAGATCGACGCCACCACCAGCGTCGCTATCGCCGCCGGTCCCATGGCGGCCAGAAACCACATCACCTGCCCTTCGGGGTGCAGCTTCGACAGATCAAGCCGGGTCGGCAGAAAGCGGAACGCCCAGGTGAAAACCCCGACAATCAGCACCAGGATCAATAGGTCGGGACTCATCCGCGCCGCCCCCGCGGCACTACTCCGGCCAGCCCCCCCGCCACCATGCCGCCCAGAATGCCCGAGGGAGGTGAGACCCAGATCGTGCCCGCCACCGTCACCACCGCGGCAATCGCCACCACCGGAAGGTGCGCGCGCGTCAGGATCGACAACAGCAGCGCCAGAAACAGCGCAGGCAGCATGAAGCCAAGCCCGGCGCTGACCGCAGGCCAGGCCGCCAGCGCGCCGCCCCCGGCCAGCGCCCCCGCCGCAGTGCCGCTCAGCCAGGCCGCATAGGCCGCCAGCGTCAGCCCGAACATGAAGCGCTCGGAGTAGACCACATCGCCGCGCGCCAGCGCCCCCAGGGCCGTGCCGAACACCTCGTCGGTCAGACCGAAGGCCCAGGCCCAGGCATGACGCGCACGGGCCTGCGCTCCCGCCCGTTTCATCAGCGCCGGGCCATAGATCACATGGCGCAGGTTCATCGCGACCAGCGTGAAGGCGGTCACCAGCACCGGCGCCCCCGAGGTCAGCAGGATCAGCGCCAGAAACTGCACCGCCCCGGCATACATGATCAGCGACATCATCAAGGCCTCAGAGGCCGAAAGCCCGGCCCGCGTCGCCGCCACCCCGAACGAAAAGGCGATCGGAAAATAGCCCATGGCAATCGGCAGCGCAACCAACAGGCCGTCGGCAAAGCCGGATTTGAGGCGGGATGCGGGCATGGCGGGCCTTGAACTGCACCGGGCCGAGCTATGGCCCGGCCCGGAGATTGTCAAGCGGGTGGCCCGATACCTACTCGGCGGCCTTGGCGTAAGCCTCGACCGGCGGGCAGGTGCAGATCAGGTTGCGGTCGCCGTAAACGTTGTCCACGCGACCGACCGGCGGCCAGTATTTATCGACCCGGAACGCACCGGCCGGAAAGCAGCCCTGTTCCCGGGTGTAGGGCCGGTCCCAATCGGCCACCAGATCCTCGACCGTGTGCGGCGCCCGCTTGAGCGGGTTGTTGACCCGATCGCTGCGCCCTTCCTCGATGTCGCGGATCTCTTGCCGGATCGACAAAAGCGCGGTGATGAAGCGGTCGATCTCGGCCTTGGTCTCGGATTCGGTCGGTTCCACCATCAACGTGCCATGCACCGGCCAGCTCATGGTCGGGGCATGGAAACCGTTGTCCATCAGGCGCTTGGCGATGTCATCGACGGTGATGTCGGCACTGTGCTCAAAGCCTTCGGTATCGAGGATGCACTCATGCGCCACCCGGCCCTGGCGGCCGCGGAACAGCACTTCGTAAGCGCCTTTCAGGCGCTCGGCGATGTAGTTGCCGTTCAGGATCGCCACCCGCGTCGCCTGCGTCAGCCCAGCCCCGCCCATCATCAGGCAATAGGCCCAACTGATCAGCAGGATCGAGGCCGAGCCGTAAGGCGCCGCCGCCACCGGCCCTTCCGCGCCGCCGGTTTCCGGGTGACCTGGCAGATACGGCGCAAGGTGCGCCTTGACCCCGATCGGCCCCATCCCCGGCCCGCCACCGCCGTGCGGAATGGCAAAGGTCTTGTGCAGGTTGAGATGGCTGACATCGCCGCCAATCGCCCCCGGCTGCACCAGCCCGACCATCGCGTTCATGTTGGCGCCGTCGATATAGACCTGCCCGCCGTGGCCATGCACGATGCGGCACGCCTCGGTGATGGTTTCCTCGAACACCCCGTGGGTCGAGGGGTAGGTGATCATGCAGGCCGCAAGGTGGCTACCCGCGAGCGCGGCCTTGGCGCGGAAATCGTCAAGGTCGATGTCGCCGCCGGGTGTCGTATTGACCACCACCACC